>Ga0307507_10001769_pt1 | contig 47426 bp, 8 predicted proteins | sample 7_EM_MG_FD_207223 | JGI IMG/M metagenome (GOLD analysis project Ga0307507, IMG submission 207223) | Populus trichocarpa ectomycorrhiza microbial communities from riparian zone in the Pacific Northwest, United States - 7_EM | ecosystem: Host-associated > Plants > Roots > Unclassified | place...
GGCGGGCAGATGAGGACACCATATTGGTAAAAACACCTGCCAAGACGTCGCGATATAGATGTCGGTGTAAATTAGAGCTTCATATATTTTTATAATCTAAAAAATTTGTGGGCATACAGGAATATTCGTTTTGTATTTGATTTTGTATACAAAGAAGATATTTTAATGTGTGCGGCTCTTATCAAGCGAATTTGCAGAAGATAAGAAAACCACAGTACCATTCGCCCGTAAAGGTCCGGGCGGTCTCTCATAAGCACTTCCGGATCCCATTCTAATGCCACGAATATGGTATCTATGCCGGAAGCGATCGGAGTTATGAAGATGTTGCAGATCTGAAGGCCAATTAAGAACGCAAAAGCCACAACTGGCGTGTAGGTGCCACTGCTGTTGTAAGCGGGCGACGTGAAGATGAGATAAAGGTATGCCGAGAGAGCGCAGGCATATGCGATGAATGTAGCACCCATTGTAAGTACAGGCCCGATAAGGCATTCGTTTACAAGCGCATCAATGCCACCATTCTTGATCATCCTGTTTTGGTTGTTAGTATTCATTATATCAAAAGTCAAGGGTGATATTAAACGCATGGCCCAGCATCATGTGAAGCCAAAGCTAATGCTCCTAAAACTATACGTTAAGGACCGCTTAAGGGCACCCCGTATAGCGCTACGGGGGAAGTTACGAGAGCAGAAGTACCATAACCCGTATACGCCGAAGATAGTAGTATAGATTTTCTTGGTGGGGGGGTACGTGGACATCCACAGGAGCTTCCTGCGATCACGTGATAGCTTCGCTTGTTGTATATATTCTCGTTCTTCATGACGACTTCATCTTATGGAGTCCTCACACATCATACACCTGCGTCCCCGTGTGACAGATTGTATTCTTCAGCCATTCGGATATCCAGTACGCAGCGAAAGTTATAAAGACGATTAGCCCAATAACTTTAGCACTACTGCAGCCACCAACGCCGGCCGAGCAAGCTAGATTATTCCCCGGTGCATATTTAACGCAGACTGCGATAAGCATTACCGAATACTATATGCCGAATACGGTCGCGAGAAGGCCTCCAATGAAGGAAACAAGGTAGACATGGCCGTATTTCTTCGAAACGTTAATGCTCGTCTGTAGTATTAAGACCGAAAACGGAATCCTAGGTATCCAGGTAATAAAATAAATTAGAGTAAAGATCGCGAATAGTAAAACATAATCCCTCCGGACTAATATTTCCTTAATAGCATATAAATTGCAGTCACGAAGCCGAAGACAACAGTGCTCTTATCAATATTCAATATTCGTAAAAGGCCGTATTGATATTGATATTGAAAATTAATTCAATATTGGGGGGTGTTGGGGGGGTATTGGGTATTGGATATAGTACAGTCTTGGTATGGTGTTTTATTTAAAGTAGGCTCTAGTAGAGCTTCAAAATAGCTACTCTCTCGCGACTGCTCTCTAGATTCTGCCAAGGCCTCCGAAGCCTCTTGTACTACATTCGTCGCCATAAGCCCACATTGAACAGTAACATATTCGATTCTTGCCGTCGCGAATAGCTTCATGAGAGGGAGGATCGTGGGCAGGCTGCCACGTAGAAGTAGCCAACCGGCGCCTTTTACGAGACGACTTTGGGGTGGTTACATTTGGTGTACAGAGGACGGCCCAGAAAGAGATTTCTCCTTCCTATTTAGGAAAAGCGCGGTTTTGAGCGCCAAGACCTCACCAAAATCAACTCAATCAGCTTGATTGAAGCTTTTAATACCAGTATATTGTCTATATAGCTTCCAAAACGTGGTGTTTTAGTGTCTAGCATTTACCTAATTAACTGTGACGGGCTCGTACAAATGCTTCTAAACCGAAGCTTGTAGATTGCTACCATACAAGAATACTAAGCTAAGGAGAAGAAGAAGTCTGTTAGAGACTGGCAAGATACAAAGGGGTCGCTAAGGCGCTAGTAGTAAGCGAGCTAATGGCGATTTTCCATCCCAGGGATGGAAAATCCTGATTGGTTAGCAGGAGTTAGGGTCCACTAAGTATAGCAGGTGGCGTTACCCTAGCACCGTTATATCACCCCCCCCTCCTAAAAAAGCCTGCCCTTAGGCGTTGTCCAAGCTCCTTATTATTATCTAAATTGTTATAGTTATCCACCCCTTCTTCCTAGCATTTAATCCAGCTTTCTAATTAGCGTGGTAGTCTAGGGAGGTTAGGGTAGGCTAGTTAGAAGTCCCGTAGCTTATAGGGAGAGTACTTAAAATTAGATACGGGGTATTATTCTAGATCTTTATTATAACCTACCTAGCTCGCATGGTATTTTAGGGTACTGCGGTCTTTCTTAACTGCTAAGATCTCTTTAACTTTCTATTCCTTATCCTCTGTAATCTAAATTGGTAGTAGGGGGTTGTTATACTATCTAGGCAATGGGTTATCCGCGGCCTTCTACAGTTGGTCTAGAGAGAAGATAGGGTAGATCTTTATTAACTCTAGTAGCTTAACCTTAAAAAAGTGCCCTACCTTCTTAGGGATCTTATAGGGGCCAGCTATTTAGTAGTCTAGCTTATAGCTTAGCCTCTAGGTCTTTTAGTTCTTTATTAACACCTATACCTTATCTCCTATATGGAAGTCTACCTTGTAATAATATTGGTTTACGTCGGCCTCTTTCTTCTCTTATGCTTTTTTTATAATTGCTTGGGCAGTCTCCTAGGCTCCATGCATTTTCTTAGCGAATATCTAGGCCTCTTTATAGCTAAGGCATTTGCGGGCTGTTATAGGTTCTATAGGTCTATCCCAATCAAAAGATGTTTATGGCTTATATCTATAGATTAACTCAAATGGTGATATTCCTATACTATTATAAGGGAGCGTAAGCTATGCGTAGTCTATTATAGGCAGTAGTTCTAACCAGTTATCCTAGTAGTAATTAACAAAGGGGCGAAGTTGTTAGTTAAGGTACTAGTTTATAATCTTAGTTTAGCCGTTAGTCTAAGGGTGGAATGTAGTAGAGAGCTTAATCTTAATCCTAAGAATACGGCAGAATTTATCCTAGAAGTCCAATATAAATTAGGGTCTATGGTTAGAGATAATTAACTTAGGAGCGCTATAGATCTAGTAAATGTTATTAATATATATACGGGCTATATCTTTTGCGGTTATAGTCTTAAAGCAGGGGAGGGAAATAGCTTGCTTACTTAGTTAGTTAACTACTATAAAGGCTATATTATAGCCATATTTGTCCTTTAGGAATGATTTAAAGTCCATTATAATATACTACTAAGGGCGTTTAGGAACTAGTAGTAGTTATAACTATCTAGGGGTTTAATCCCTGGGGGTATCTACCCGTTTATAAGCATAATAATTCCTAATAAACCGTTCTATATTGGACAGGAGTCCTTACTAGTAGTAGCGAGGCGCTAGTAGTTAGTAGGTATTATCTTAACTAGGGTACACTATAGAGACTTAATAGTAGGCTTTACGGATTAGCTCTATTTGTAGGTTATTAACGTCTAGAACTATAAGCTGTTCTTAGTATAAAAGTAGTCCGTCTTCTATTTCTAAATTAGGGTTGCCTTCTATAGCTTAGTCGCGGAGGGCTTTTAGGGATTTAGCTATACGGTTCGCAATTAAAATGCGGTTAATTAGTCCCATTAGTTTATCTAAGATCTCTCCTTTTATAGGCGCCAGCTTATTCTGTTCAGAGTTTAGTTCCTTAAGGATACATAGGTTAAGCTATTTGGGATAGAGAAGGGTATATATCTAGTGCTAAGCCTTTAGCTTATCCTATGGTTCCACGTCCTGTTCTCTCTAGGTAAGGGCATTAGCTTTAGAATTTTGCCTACTAAGGCGGTATATAATTGTAAAGAAGAATTGGGAGAGTATTTTAGCCCACCTAGCCTATTAACTGGTAAGCTGCTTTGTTGTTATAAAATACTTAAGGGCTTTATAATTAGTATAGATTTTAATCTAAGAGTTTGTGCTTCTAAGCTCTACACACCACTAGGACAATAATTATATAATAGCCAGCATTTCCTTATTATATACCTTGTAGTTACACTTAGCTAGGGCTATTATCTTTAAGAAAAACGCCATAGGGTACCACTTGCCATCTAGGTATAACTATAAGAGAACTCCCGCTACTACTTTATTAGAGGCGTCCGTTTCCAGTATTAATTTAAGGTCTGGGTCATAGTAATAGAGAATTAGGGAGGAGGTAAGTCGGTTCTTTAACTCCTTAAAAGCTTCTATATAATTATTGTTAAAAACAAAAGGCGTATTGTTCTTTATTAGTTATATAAAAGGCTTAGCCACAACCCTATAGTTATAGATAAACTAATAGTAGAAGTTATAAAAGCCTAAAAAGGACTAGATGCCTTTTATAGTATAAGGGGGTTTCCAGTTATATATCGCCTTAACCTTCTTAAGGTTAACTTTAATTCCTTTTATACTAATAATAAACCTAAGGTACTTTGTTTGTTTTACTCTAAATTTACATTTCTTAATATTAACTTATAGGCCTGCATTCCGCAGCCTCTCTAGGACCTTTTTAATGTAAACTTAGTGCTTAAGTTTATTGTCTAAGTATATAAGAATGTTGTCTAGGTATGCCATACAGAATTCATTAAGGTAGTTAAAAAGAACATCATTTATATACTGTTAGTACGTGGCTGGCCTATTTATTAGTCTAAAAGGAAGAACTTTGCATTTATAAGAACCGTAGCGGGTATAGAATATTATTAGATCCTTTAATACAGGGTCTATCCTAATTTAGTAAAAAGCTTGGCGGATATTAAGCTTAGTAAAAATTTTGGCTTAGCTTAGACGTACAAGGGTCTTATTAATTAGGGGGAGAGGGTAACAATCTTTCTAAATAATAGTGTTTAGTTTCTAATAGTCAATGCAGAAGCGGAGGCCTTTATTAGGTTTCTTTATAAAGAGAATAGGGGAAGTAAAAGGGGCCTAACTTGGCTTAATAAACCCCTTATAGAGGTTATTAATTAAGTACTATTTAGTTACTTTTAGTTCCTCTATAGTTTACTAGTAAAGGGGGCTATAGCCTAGAGAGTTATCGGCCTCTAGTTAAATCTTATAATTATAGGTTTAATGGGGGGGCAGTATATTTAAGGCTACTTTTAAGAACGCGTCTCTATGGTCTAAGAGGTATATAGGGAGGAGGCGCTTAACTAACTCCTTATTAGTTTTCTCTACTAGCCCTTCTTCCTTCTCATTAATAATCTGGTTAATTTTATATAAGCTGGTTATAAAGACCTTATTATTCTTCTAATATATATTAAAGTGGAAACCTATAGCGCTAATTGCCGCGATATCTACTATAGGGGGGTTATGTGGTAGTAGGGGTGTCCGCGGCCTTAGGGGCTTTTAGCGTATTAGCGTTATCTTTACTCCTTTTAGCTCTTATTGCATCTTTTAAAGGTTATCCTCTAAGTTCTATTGGTATGTCCTCTTCCCTATTGGCCGGATCTTTATAATTTGGAAGTTATCTACGTTACTATCTATTCTACTTCCATAAGTAGAGTCCTCCTTAACTGTAGTCCTTTGGGGAAGTATCCTTGTTAGTATAGATTTCTTACCGGCCTTATAATAGGCATCTTCTTAAGTAAAAGCTAGGTCGCGGTCCCTAATATTCTACTAGTAGGTAGGATTGGCCTTCGCGGCTAATATCTTATAGTTAGTATGGATCTCTCTAATAAAGGAGGGTAACTTTGGTTTACTCTCCAGCCAAATAAACTATCTTTATTAAACGTTTAGCTAAATATTAAAGTAGGACATCCATTTTTAGCTAAGGATTATGTTATAGGACCCTAGGTCTAGGATATAAAAGGGGATACTAAACTGGCGTCGTCCATTAATAGCAATATATAGCTTTAAGATATAGGTAACTGGCTTACCAGCTTAGCCGTTATAGCCTTTTACTTAAATAGGCTTCTCTAGTCGGGTAGCATTTATATTTAAGAACTTAGCAACGTCATTTATATAAGTAGTATTTATAAAGGCAAAGCTATTTGCTCCAGTATTAATAAGGGCAGTTATATTAACTCTATATCTATTTTAAGATACTATATATGGAACTATAAAGTGTTTTCCACCCATTAGCTAACTTAGATTAATCTCTTTAAGATTAATAGGATACCCTAGGGGGGAGTCTTTCCCTAGGGTTCTTTTTTTTTTTAACTTATTAGGCATTTCTTCTTTCTTTATCTCCTTAATATTACCTATATCCTTTAGCTCTAGGTAGGACATAGTAAAGTAACTATCCTTTCTATAATTAAAGTATGTAACCGTGGTAGGGTTAATTAGGGTGTTGCAATAAGCATTGGTTAAAGGTATAGTATATAGTAGGTCAGGCGAGGTTTACTAGTAGGTAGTTATAACCGCTTTTAGTATAAGGGCGGTTATAGTTTATCTTCTAACACTAGCTCCCGTTAGTGTAGCGGATAGGTTATAGTTGCTATAGGACCTCTTTAGTTAATTAAAATAAGCATTAATTTGTTTTAGTTCTAAATCTAGTAATAAATATCAGGCTGCGAGTCTTTAGTAGGTTAGTAGGTTATTTAAGGCTACCACAATCTTCTCTTATAGTTAAACTGTTAGCTTGTTGTATAGGTCCAAATAATAGTTCTTAGGGGGGACCTAGCCTTTGCCTACTAGGTGTAAGAATTAAGTCTAGAACTCAGTAAAGGATTGGTTTAATTTTATTATTAGGCAATTATAGTTATAATAGGCATCCCGTACTTTATTTAGATTAATATAGATAGTAGCTAGGTGCTATATTATTTTGTTAATAGATATAAACCAAACAGGTAACTCGTCCTTAAACTTGGCCTAAAGGTATTGCTAGGCGTCCCTAATGGTTTAACCAAAGAGGTAGAGCATTTTAGCTTCTTTAGAGGGGAAATAGTTGTAGTTAATATAGAGCTTTCCTTATACCTAAATTCTCTAGTTTTTAAAGGTCGGGTCTACGCCGTCTAATAATAGTAGGGGGTTAGGGAGCTTAACGGACTTTAATTACTTTATTATTATATCCGTACTCTCTAGTATATCGTATTTAATAGAGTAAATGGGTTAACTAAGGCTTTGTAAAGGGGAGGCTAGGCTATTTTATAAGGCAGTAAGGCTTTCTAGGATCTCCTTTAGAGTCTCTTATATACTTTAGGCTTAAAGACGATTAACCTTCTAATTAGCTGTAAGGGCATGAATCTGCTTATATACACCTATAATATTATTATTATTTTTTATTTCTGATCCTAACTAGACCTTATATTCCTCTTAGGTAGAGGCAGGTCTTTTAGATAAGCTCGCTTTAGGTGCTATTATTAGCTTCCTAAGGTTTATTAGAATTATATAATTTAGTTTCAATTCTAGGGTTCTTTTATAGGTGCAGGTCAAGTACAGTCTAGCCTATAAAGTGGGATATTATTAGGGCCTTCTTAGGCGTAGTAATGTGGGTTTTTTAATATCTAAGTATAACGCGTTAACGTGTTGTTGCAGATAAAGGTCTTTTTAGGGTGGGATATTATTAAGGCCTTCCTAGGCAATGTAGGGAGAGCTTAGTATAATATAACGGGCTTGTATAAATGCTTCTAAACCAAAGCTTATAGATTGCTACTATACAAGAATACTAAGCTAAGGAGAAGAAGAAGTCTGTTAGAGACTAGTAAGATATAAAGGGGTCGCCAAGGCGCTAGTAGAAAGTGAGCTAATAGCGATTTTCCATCCCGGGGATGGAAAATCCTGATTAGTTGGTAGAAGTCAGGGTCTACTAAGTATAGCAGGTGGCGTTGCCCTAGCACCGTTACATTAACCTCGTTCCACCGCACCTTATATTCTATAGGCTTTTGAGGTTTTTAAGGCCTTAGTTACCTCTGTTATTCTTAGCTCTCTACTTGGCTCTTTACCTATTTAATTACCTAATTGCAATCGTTTCTTTGGAGTCTCTAGTTATAGAGCTATTGATCTATAATCAAGCTAGAGCCTTAAGTGTTTTGACGTTGATTTAGAACAACTAAATTAGCTAATTTTTGCCACTCTTCCTTAGTAATCTCCTTAATTTCCTTACGGCTCTACGTAGGTAGGAAGAATTGTAGATAGGCATTAGGTAGACTATAGTAATTGCGTAATATCTTGTAGCCCGTTTTAAGCACCTTGACGATTATAGAGAGCTTATAATTGGCTTCCTTACGGAGCTGCTTCTGGCTTTACTGCTTTTTATCTACTCCCTCTCTATAATCGCTGCCTCCTTTAAGTTCTATAATCTTCTTAATATAGCAAGGGATCCTTTTGATTTACTACTAAATTTACTACTACTTAAGATCTTGCTAAGCTCTAAGCTAAGCCTTCTTTATAGCTACGCGGGAGGTAAGTAGGCCTCTTTTTATAGTAATCCGTTTTAGGTAGCCCCAATAGGGCTTAATTATATTTAGATTAGGCGAATTACCTAGCTAAAGAAGACGTTAAATCTTATAAGCGTTAAAGTAGGTTTAGTAAATCTTTGTAATATAAGAAGTAGCCTTATCTTCCTATATAATTATATTAGGATTTAAGTATATAGGCAAATGGAAGAAGTTTTAGTATTAAAATATTTATTAAATATTACCACTAGTTAATTCTACCTCCATCTAATTAAGTTAAAGCTCCGTACGATGCCGTAAACTTCTATTTAGCAGGAGCGCCGCCCATTTACCTCTTATAATATAGTTTATATAGGCTCCTTTTAGCGGCTTAATTCTTCTTTTAGGCCTTATGTATTTTTAGCTCTAGAGCTTAATTCCAGATCTTAATAATAGATTTTAATTTATTAAATTCCTTCTTTATTTAGGGCTTTTAAATATAGCAAGAGCCTTTAAAGTTATATATAAAGCAACCCTAAAATATAAACTTGGAGTACCCCTTCCACCGCTCTTATACGCAGCTATATACATAGGCCTTATTTAATTATCGCTATGCTTAATAGCCCCCTTAATGGTGGCCTAAAATAATACAGTAAACCCCCCTTGTTACAATATGGGGTATATAATGATAATATCTATATTATAATATACACCCCTTAATTAAGCCTTTTTTGGTATAATATTACAATAATCTGACTTTTAATGATATTATTAAGCACCTACTACCAATATCGTTATAACTAGTTTTTAATTTGTCAGATTTGGCCTTTATTTACCATAAGTTTAGCTATTAAATACATTACACAACAATTAAAATTTATTAAAATTATACTTAGATCTTACTCTCTATACTTAATTCTATTATATTTATTATAGAAAGACATATAAATTTTAAAGCCTAACGCTGTTACGGCTTCTCTAATTACAAGTATTAAAAAATATATACCTACTACTATAAATACCCTAGCCTACTATAAAGAGAGCTTACTACCTAGGTAAGCAACTTTCTCTATTGCAAGATTAATTAATCCTTAATATTAGAAATAGTAAGTAATAAAATTTAACACCTTAATAAAGTTAAATTGCTATATAGGCAAGGTATATAGGAGCAAAGGGGAGCTGCTAAATATCCTCTTTTAGAGGAGGCTCTCTTTAAGTGGCACTAACGCCTATAAAACTCTCGCATTTCTATTACTGGCAATCTTATATATACTGCTGCCACTTAGTTATAGTATTAAATATCTATATTTACGGAAATGGTTAAGTTAAAGTGGTTATAAGAATATATAGAAGGCTTCAAAGATCGTAATAGTATTTATAAGAGAAAGCAGTATAGTAAGGCTGCCTTAGTTAATATAGAAGGAGTAGAAGATTGCATAATAGAGCTTTAAGAAATTATTACTCTTTATCCACTAAAGGATGTTTACAATATAGATAAAATAGGGCTATTTTGGAAGACTATACTAGATACTATATTGGCTACTAAGGCTTAATTAAGAATAAAGAAAGAGAAGGCAAAAATATCTTTTAGTTATTACTCTAATATAGATAGTTTGGACAAGCTTCCTCTCCTTACAATTAGCTTATTACTATAACCTTACTACTTCGCATGTTATGGGACACCTCCGTGACACCTTACACACGTCCACCTGTTTCCACCGACGCAGCAAGAAGAGACTGACCGCGAGACGGCAACCCGATGGCAATTTGCCGGCAATCTACGGCAATCTAACGGCAATCTGCTGTATTCTGCTATATTCCGCCAAAGTCTACCAAATTCTGCTAAGTTCTGCCAGGACCGCTCCTTAAATCCTATTCTGCTCTATGTATATATTAACTAAGCAACCAAACTAATAACATATACCCTTTCTTCCCGTTTCCTTACCTTCTCTTTTTATATAACGTCTTAACTTTATTACGCAGTTTATGTACATAGCTTAATAATATCTACTTTACTATATATTATTACCGCTTATACTTGCTTTGTAACACTATATTGCGTTAACCTTATATATTACCCTCTAAAATGCAGAACGACCCTAAAGCTCCTATAACAGCCGCCAGCATTATATCCGCACTCTAAGAACAATTAGTAGAGATATAGAAGTCCTTTATAGATGCCTTTATATAGAACTAAGCCACTTTAACTTAATAACAAGCTAAATAAGAAGTATAACACCTGCAAATAATTAAGGACCTCTAAGAAGAAGTCTGTACCCTTAAGATGCTCATAATAGGGCCCTAAGACTAAATGCCTTCTTTAGAGATAAATACGCGAGATAAGAGTCCTAAACCTATAGTAACTAATTACCCTAATTTAACTACCACACTATAATAATCTAAACAACTGCTAGACCCCCTAATATTTACTAATAAATAATAAGAACTTTAATTATTTTTAAGCCAGCTTAAAAATAAGCTAACTAGTAATGCTAACCACTACCTAACTAAAGCTAACTAACTCTGCTACGCCCTAAGTTAACTAGAAGGAGACGCAGCTAATTTAGTTAAACCCCTTTAACCAAACTTAGTATAAAGTCTAGTTATACTTCTTAAAGCTATATATAATAACCTAAACCGCCAAGCTACTACTTAGAGGAAGATAAACTATATAACTTAAGGAATGAAAAGCTTCCTAGTATACTTCTCTAAATTTAACTGTTATGTAAAGGAAATAGGCTAGAATAACTCCGTACTGGTTAACAGCCTTATTAAGTCCTTAAGCCCTAAACTAAAAACCTCCCTAATAGGTATAGACCTACTAGGAGCCCTTAACGCCTATATAAATGTTATTAATAAATAGTATAATGATATACTACGCCTAATACTGAAGTTTACCCCTTAATATAATATAACAGCTCCGCGAATATCTACTAAGTTATTATCTTAGCCTAAGCACTTTAATACTATAGATATTAATACAGGGACCCTAGGATACGCTCTACTAGGATCCCTTAAATAAGAATAATATATTAAGCTAGGCCTTTACTTTAAATTCGGAAGCAAGGATTATATCTTAAGATACTGCTCCGTCCCTATGCCCTAATATAACTTATAAATAGCTAACACTAACAACCGTTTACTGCCCTAATCCTCTAGCTATCGCCCCTAATTATTATCTGGTTCTAACTCATTATTTAGTAAGCACTACTTATAAGGACGAAGCTATAACTAATACGCTATAAGAACCCCGCCCTAATTGCCTCTAAAAGGAAGATTTTAGAGCTAAGTTGCTCTCTAGGATGGCGCTGCCTTAGAATCTCGTTAAATATATTAGATGTTATAAACTCTAACTCTTAGGACTATAGTATAACTATTAACTACTATCTTTGGCAGAATAATTAATAGGCTAATACTTAGGTCCTAATTAATATAGGAGCTAGTAGTATAGGATTTATTAATAAGATCTTTATGTAAAATAATGGTTTTACTCTAACCCCCCTTAACCGGCATATTAATATATTTGGATTTAATGGCAAATGTACTGTCTTAGGCCGTATTACCTATATAGTATTCCTAAGACTCTAATACCTAAACTATAAAGAATTAATTAAGCTCTTTGTTACCACCCTGGGTTACCTAGTAATTTTTAGACAACCCTAAATAAAGCTATATAAGGTAACTATTAATTAGGACAACCTTAAGCTTCTATTTACCGCCTCCTATTGTAAGTAGAAGTGCCTTATAACTTGCTGCTTAGACCTTAAACCAAAATCTAGAAAATCCACTAGGATTTACCAGTCTAAAATTTCCACTAAATTCTACGGACATAAAATGTCTACTAATATCTACCCTATACCTAAGAAATCCACCAAATTCCACCAACCTGAGAATTCTACCAAATTCCACTAACCTAAGAATTCTACTAAATTTTACTAAGAACTTAGAAGTTATACCAAACTATATAAACTAACCCTAACTGCTATACTGCCCTAAACTAAGCTTAATATATAAAGGTATGATGACTCTACAGTGGTAGAGTAAAGTTTGCGATACTAGCGCGTCCGTAGGCTTGTTACGGCAGCAGTGGTTCCCAAGGAGGTCAAAAAGTAAGGTAGTAGAGCACCATAGGTGACTCGCAGGCGCCCCGTAGGCGCCTCGCAGGCAAGTCCCAAAAAGGCGGGGAGATGGATCACAGGGTTTTCTCAAATAGAGTTTTCTCCCCACATGTATATAAGGAGTAGTCCGCATAGGCCCAATAGGGATCCGAATCGGACGTTAAGCAATGAATAATATATATAAAGGTACCAGAAGAACTGGTATTCTACTATAAAAAGGATACTTAAAGAACCTAAACCTAAATCTAATATTAACTCTATACCTAATACTAAACCTAAATAAGAAACTGTATAAGAAATTAAGGATAATCTAAGCTTGCTTAACACCTTAGATATCTATATAATTAGAGCTACCCTATTAGCACAACTTACTAGGAAACCAGAATATATAATCTTTGCTGTTATAATGGCCAATATTAAAAAGGCCTTAGCACTAAAGAAGCACACTAACCCCACTATAAAAGTACTAGTAGAGTACCATAATTACCTAGATGTATTCTTATAAAAGAAAGCCAATAAGCTACCGGAACGCCGTCTATATAATTATAAGATTATAGTTAAAGAAGGAAAATATCCTGGATTTGGACCCTTATACAGGATGTTCTAAAATAAACTCTAAGTACTATAGAAGTACTTAAACAAATATCTAGACAAAGGATTTATTAAAGCAAGTTCTTTACCTATAGCTGTACTAGTAATCTTTGTTAAGAAACCTAGTAGTAGTCTGCGCTTCTATATAGACTACTAAGCTCTTAACGCTGTCACTATTAAGAACTAATACTTAATCCTATTAATTTAAGAGACACTAAATTAATTAAGTAAGGCTTGCTTCTATATAAAGCTTAATATTATCCACGCATTTAACCGCCTCTATATCACAAAAGGAGATAAATGGCTTACTGCATTTCGTACTCAATATAGATTATTTAAGTACTTAGTAATGCTATTTAGCCTTATAAATGCCCTAAGTTTATTTTAACACTTTATAAATAACACCCTGCACCTATACCTAGATATCTTTTATACTACTTATATTAACGGCATCTTAATATATAGTAATAATCTAGCTAAATACTAAAAATATGTTAAACTAGTCCTATAAGCCTTGCGCGGAGCCAGCCTATAATTAGATCTAGATAAATTCAAGTTCCATAAAACGGAAGTTCTATACCTTAGACTTATTATTTCCACAGACAGCGTATAAATGGACCCTAAAAAAGTTAAAGTAATTATAAACTGGTAAGAACCTAAGAATATTAAAGACATAAGAGCCTTTATAGGATTTACCAACTTCTACTAATAGTTTATTAATAACTTCTTTGCCCTAGTTTTACTCCTTATAGCCTTAATATAAAAGGACAAAGCCTTTATCTTTAACAAAGAATGCAAGAAAGCTTTTGCTTACCTAAAAGTTATATTTACTACCGCACCTATACTCTAACACTTTAATCTAAACCAAATAAGTGTTATAGAAGCTGACTTATCTAACTACATTACTAGAGGCATTCTGTTTTAATATAACAAGGAAGGAGTATTACACCCTATAGTATACTTTTTAAAACAACTAAGTCCAGCCAAATATAATTATAAGATCTATAATAAAGAACTATTAGCTATTATTAGATATTTTAAATAATGGCAACCTAAACTAGAAGGCTCTAGATTTCTAATTAAGGTTTTTAATAACTATAAGAACCTACAATACTTTATAACCATAAAGCAGCTAAGCCACTATTAAGCCTACTAGTTAGAATATCTGTCCTTTTCCAATTCTCTATTATATACCGCCTAGGTATTTAAGGCCAGAAGCCTAATACCCTAACCCAACATTTATAAGATGCACTAGCTTAAAAAGAAGCGCGCTTCTACCATAATTAGACTCTACTCTACCCTAAACTATTTAAACCCCCTATTAAAGATCTCTTGGTATAAGTCCTTAAAATAACCAATTAAACTATTAAATAGATTATAGCTAATAAATACTTAAAAAATAAGTTTATTTAAGACACGCTTAAGCTAATTTAAAATGGCGTTAGATGCTTAAAAAGGATTTCTCTAAGTAAATATAAAGCCTATAGAGACCGCTTGTACTACTAGAACCACCTAATAGTACTTAACCACAATAAACTTAAGCTTAAGCTCCTTAAACATGCATATAACCTACTAGTAGCCGGCCACTTAGGCTAAGGAAAAACCTTAGAACTACTCTAATAAGAATACTATTAGCTAAATATATATAATACGATATAAAGGTATATCTTTAGCTACTATACCTGCTAATAAGCTAAAGCTTCGCATAAGATATATAATGGCTTTTTAAAGCCCCTACCTATTCCGGACTAAAGATAGAAGGTATGATGGTGCTGGGGCAACGCTACCTACTATACTCAGTGGACCCTAACTCCTGCTAACTAATTAGGATTTTCCATCCCCGGGATAGAAAATTGCCATTGGCTCGCTTACTACTAGCGCCTTGGCGACCCCTTTATATCTTGCTAGTCTCTAATAGACTTCTTCTTCTCCTTAGCTTAGTATTCTTATATAGTAGCAATCTACAAGCTTTGGTTTAGAAGCATTTATACAAGCCCATTATATTATACTAAGCTCTCCCTACATTGCCTGGGAAGGCCTTAATAATATCCCACCCTAAAAAGACCTTTATCTACAATAACGCGTTAACGCGTTATACTTAGACATTAAAAAACCCATACTACTACGCCTAAGAAGGCCCTAATAATATCCCACTTTATAGGCCAGACTGTACTTAACCTACACCTATAAAAGAACCCCAGAATTAAAACCGAATTATATAATTCTGATAAACCTTAGGAAGCTAATAATGGTACCTAAAGCGAGCTTATTTAAAAGACCTGCCTCTACCCAAGAGGAATATAAGGTCCAGTTAGGATCAGAAATTAAAGACAATAACAATGTTACAGGTATATATAAGCAGATTTATGCCCTTATAGCTAATTAAAAGGTTAATTGTCTTTAAGCCTAAAGCATATAAGAGACTCTAAAGGAGATTCTAGAAAGCCTTACTGCCTTATAAAATAGCCCAGCCTCCCCTTTATAAAGCCTTAGTTAACCCATTCGCTCTACTAAATACGATATACTAGAGAGTACGGATATAATAATAAAGTAATTAAAGTCCGTTAAGCTCCCTAACCCCCCACTATTGTTAGACGGCGTAGACCTAACCTTTAAGAACTAGAGAATCTAAGTACAAGAAAAGCTTTGTGTTAACCACAACTATTTCCCCTCTAAAGAAGCTAAAATGCTCTATCTCTTTAGTCAAACTATTAGAGACGCCTAGTGACACCTTTAGGCCAAGTTTAAGGACAAGTTACCTATTTAGTTTATATCTATTAATAAGATAATATAGCACCTAGCTACTATCTATATTAATCTAAATAAAGTATAGGATGCCTATTATAACTATAATTGCCTAATAATAAAATTAAACTAATCCTTTACTAAGTTCCAGACTTAATTCTTACACCTAGTAGGCGAAGGCTAGGTCCCCCCTAAGAACTATTGTTTGGACCTATACGACAAGCTAACGGTCCAACTATAAGAGAAGATTGTGGTAGCCTTAGATGACCTACCAACCTACTAAAGACTTGTAGCCCAATGTTTATTACTAAATTTAGAACTAAAATAAATTAATACTCGTTCTAATTAACTAAAGAGGTTCTGTAGTAACCGCAACCTATCCACTATACTAACAGGAGCTAGCGTCAGAAGACAAACTATAACCGCCCTTATACTAAAAGCGGTTATAACTGCCTACTAGCAAACCTTACCTAACCTACTATATACTATACCTTTAACCAATGCTTATTGCAACACCCTAATTAACCCTGCCACGGTCACGTGCTTTAATTATAGAAAGGATAGTCATTTTACTACGTCCTACCTAGAGCCAAAGGATATGGGTAATATTAAGGAAATAGAGGAAGAAGAAACGCCTAATAAGTTAGAAAAAAAAGAACCCTAGGGAAAGACTCCCCCCTAGGGTATCCTATTAATCTTAAAGAGATTAATCTAAGTCAGCTAATAGGTGGAAAACACTTTATAGTTCCATATATAGTATCTTAAAATGGATATAGAGTTAATATAACTACCCTTATTAACACTAGAGCAAATAGCTTTATCTTTATAAATACTACTTATATAAATAACGTTGCTAAGTTCTTAAATGTAAATGCTACCCAACTAGAGAAGCCTATTTAAGTAAAAGGCTATAACAGCTAAGCCAGTAAGCCGGTTACCTATGTCTTAAAGCTATATATTGCTATTAATGGACGACGCTAGTTTAGTATCCCCTTTTATATCCTAGACCTAGGGTCCCATAATATAATCCTTAACCAAAAATGGATGTCCTACTTTAATATTTAGCTAAATATTTAATAAAGATAGTTCGTCTAGCTGGAGAGTAAACTAAAGTTACCCTCCTTTATTAGAGAGATCCGTACTAACTATAAGACATTAGCCGCAAAGGCCAATCCTACCCACTAGTAGGATGTTAGGGACCGCGACCTAGCTTTTACTTAAGAAGATGTCCGTTGTAAGGCCGGTAAGAAATCCGTACCAACAAGGATACTCCCCTAAAGGACTACAGTTAAGGAGGACTCTACTTACGGAAATAGAATAGACAGTAATATAGACAACTTCTAAATTGCGGAGATCCGGCTAATAGGGAAGAGGACATACTAATAGGACTTAAAGGATAACCTTTAGAAGATGCAACAAGAGCTAAAAGGAGTAAAGACAACGCTAATACGCTAAAAGCCCCTAAGGCCGCGGACACCCCTACTACTATACAACCCCCCTATAGTAGATATCACGGCAATTAGCGCTATAGGTTTCCACTTTAATATATATTAAAAGGACAATAAGGTCTTTATAACTAGCTTATACAAAATTAACTAGATTATTAATAAGAAGGAAGAAGGGCTAGTAGAGGAAACTAATAAGGAGTTAGTTAAGCGCCTTTTCCCTACATACCTCTTAGACCACAGAGACGCATTCTTAAAAGTAGCCTTAAATATACTACCCCCCTACTAAACCTATAATTATAAGATTTAACTAAAGGCCGATAACTCTCTAGGCTATAGCCCCCTTTATTAGCAAACTATAGAGGAACTAAAAGTAACTAAGTAGTACTTAATTAATAACCTCTATAAGGGGTTTATTAAGCTAAGTTAGGCCCCTTTTACTTCCCCTATTTTCTTTATAAAGAAACCTAATAAAGGCCTCCGCTTCTGTATTAACTATTAGAAACTAAACATTATTACTTAAAAAAATTGTTACCCTCTCCCCCTAATTAATAAGACCCTTATATATCTAAGCTAAGCTAAAATCTTTACTAAGCTTAATATCCGCCAAGCTTTCTACCAAATTAGGATGGACCCTATATTAAAAGATCTAACAACGTTCTATACTCGCTATAGTTCTTACAAATATAAAGTTCTTCCTTTTAGACTAATAAATAGGCCAGCTATGTACCAACGGTATATAAATAATGTTCTTTTTAACTACCTTAATAAATTCTATATAGCATACCTAGACAACATTCTTATATACTTAAATAATAAACTTAAGCACCAAGTTCACGTTAAAAAGGTCCTAGAGAGGCTGCGGAATACAGGCCTATAAGTTAACATTAAAAAATATAAATTTAGAGTAAAACAAACAAAGTACCTTGGGTTTATTGTTAGCATAGAAGGAATTAAAATTAACCCTAAGAAGGTTAAGGCGATACGCAACTAGAAATCCCCTTATACTATAAAAGGCATCTAGTTCTTTCTAGGCTTCTATAACTTCTACCATCAGTTTATCTATAACTATAGGGTTATAGCTAAACCTCTTATATAACTAACAAAGAATAATACGCCTTTTGTTTTTAATAATAATTATACAGAAGCTTTTAAGAAGTTAAAGAACCAACTTACCTTCTCCTTAATTCTTCGTCACTATAACCCAGACCTTAAATTAATACTAGAAACGGACGCCTCTAATAGAGTAATAGTAGGAGTTCTCTCATAGTTATACCTAGATAGCGAGTGGTACCCTATAGCGTTTTTCTTAAAGATAATAGCCCTAGCTAAGTATAACTACGAGGTACACGATAAGGAAATACTGGCTATTATATAATTATTATCCTAGTGGCGCGCAGAGCTTAGAAGTATAGACTCTTAGATTAAAATCTATACTAATTATAAAGCCCTTAAGTATTTTATAACAATAAAGCAGCTTACCGGTTAACAGGCCAGGTAGGCTAAAATACTCTCCTAATTCTTCTTTACGATTATATACCGCCCTAGTAGGCAAAATTTTAAAGCTAATGCCCTTACCTGGAGAGAACAGGATGTGGAACCATAGGATAAGCTAAAGGCTTAGTACTAGATATATACCCTCCTTTATCCCAAATAGCTCAACCTATATATCCTTAAAGAACTAAACTCTGAATAGAATAAGCTAGCGCCTATAGAAGGAGAGATTCTAGATAAACTAATAGGACTAATTAACCGCATTTTAATTGTAAACCGCATAGCTAAATCCCTAAAAGCCCTCCGCGACTAAGCTACAGAAGGTAACCCTAATTTGGAAATAGAAGACAGACTGCTCTTATACTAAGAACGGCTTATAGTTCCAGACATTAACAACCTATAAATAGAGCTAATCTGTGAAGCCCACTATTAAGTCTCTACGGCGTACCCTAGTTAAGATAAGACCTACTAACTACTAGCGCCTTGCTATTACTGGCAAGGACTCCTATCCAATATAGAACGGTTTATTAGGAATTATTATACTTATAAATAGGTAGATACCCCTAGGGATTAAACCCCTAGATAGTTATAACTACTGCTAGTTCCTAAACGCCCTTAGCAGCATATTATAATAGACTTTAAATCATTCCCAAAGGACAAATATGGCTATAATATGGCCTTTATAGTAGTTAACTGACTAAGTAAGTAAGCCATTTCCCTCCCCTACTTTAAGACTATAACCGCAAAAGATATAGCCCATATATATATTAATAACATTTACCAGATCCATAGCGCTTTTAAGTTAATTATCTCTAACTATAGACCCTAATTTATATTGGACTTCTAGGATAAATTCTACCATATCCTTAGGATTAAGATTAAGCTCTCTACTATATTCCACCCTTAGACTAATAGCTAAACCAAGATTATAAACCAGTACCTTAACCAATAACTTTACCCCTTTATTAATTACTACTAGGACAACTGGTTAAAACTACTACCTATAATAAACTACACATAGCTTATGCTCCCTTATAATAGTATAGGAATATTACCATTTGAGTTAATCTATGGATATAAGCCACGAATATCCTTTAATTGGGATAGACCTATAGGACCTATAATGGCCCACAAACGCCTTAGCTATAAAGAGGCCTAGACATTCGCTAAGAGAATATATAAAGCCTAGGAGACTGCCTAAGCAATTATAAAAAAAGCATAAGAGAAGAAAGAGGCTAACATAAACCAACATTATCGCGAGGTAGACTTCCACGTAGGAGATAAAGTATAGGTGTTAACAAAGAACTAGAAGACCTAGAGGCCAAGCCACAAGCTAGACCACCAAATAGCTAGCCCCTATAAGATCCCTAAGAAGGTAGGGCACTCTTTCAAGGTTAAGCTACCAGAGTTAATAAAGATCTACCCTATCTTCTCTCTAGACCAACTGCGGAAGGCCGCAGACGACCCATTGCCTGGATAGTACAATAACCCCCTACCACCAATTCAGATTACAGAGGATAAGAAATGGGAAGTTAAAGAGATCTTAGCAGTTAAGAAAGACCGCGGTACCCTAAAATACCGTACAAGCTGGGTAGGTCACGACGAAGATCCAAAATAGTACCCTGCATCTAATTTTAAGTACTCTCCCTATAAGCTACGGGACTTCTACCTAGCCCACCCTAACCTCCCTAGACTACCACGCCAATTAGAAAGCTGGATTAAATGCTAAGAAGAAGGGGTGGATAACTATAACAATTTAGATAACAATAAGGAGCTCGGACAATGCCTAAGGGCAGGCTTTTTTAGAAGGGGGGGGTAATGTAACAGTGCTAGGGCAACGCCACCTGCTATACTTAGTGGACCCTAACTCCTGCCAATTAATCAGGATTTTCCATCCCTGGGATAGAAAATCGCCATTGGCTTACTTACTACTAGCGCCTTAGCGACCCCTTTGTATCTTGCCAGTCTCTAACAGACTTCTTCTTCTCCTTAGCTTAGTATTCTTATATGGTAGTAATCTATAAGCTTCAGTTCAGAAGCATTTATACGAGCCCGTCACAGAAGGATATCTTAATTAACTTTATTATTAATCTCCCTATAAGTAAGGGCTACATAAACATTATGGTAGTTATAGACCAACTATCTAAGATAAAACACTTAATCGCCTGCCCTAATATATTAGCGCCTACTATTGCCTAACTGTTCCTAGATTATATATAGAAACTTTATAGACTCCCTAAAACGATTATCTCTAATAGAGGTTGCTAGTTTATCTCTATATTCTAAAAAGAACTAACTACCTAACTCTATATTAAAGTACTATTATCTATAGCATACTACCTAGAAATGGGTGGCTAAATAGAATATATAAATGCTATAATGGAACAGTATATTTACAGGACGACTAGATAGACTGGCTTATATTTACTAAGTTTACCACAAATAACTCCGTTTTGGAAACTATAAAAGTCTCCCTGTTCCTAACTAACTACAGCTAGCATCTATAAATAGGGTTTAAACCCTTTAGTAATGTTCCTTACCTAGCTTATTAGGCCTTATAAGTTACAGAAGTAAACAAATTTATAAAGAAGATAGAAGAACTATAAGAGTTTCTTACTAACAAAATAATATAGGCCTAATCTATCTATAAATCCGCAGCAAATAAGAACCAAACCTTAGTACTAGCCTACTAAATTAGTAACTTTATCTAGTTAGATATAAGAAATATAAACACAAATAACCTACTAAGAAACTTAATTAGAAGAACGCCGGCCCTTATAAGATTGAAAAGGTTGTCTCTCTTTATACCTACTAACTAAAGCTCCCTAATATGGTTAAAATCTACCCCATATTTTATATGTCAGTCCTCTACCCTACTGCCCCTATATTAGATGCCCTGCCTAAATAGATTTAGGACCCTCCCCTACTAGTTAAAGTGGATAGTAAGGATAAGTACTTTATTAAAAGAGTTAATAATATTAAGTATAATAAATGGAAACGCAAATATATATACCTTATAAAATGGAGAGGCTTTATTAAGCCTATATAGGAACCGTTAACTCTATAAAACTTATATAAGCTATAGAAGACTTTTATAAACTCTACCTAGAACTACTATATCCCTATTTTACAGAAGCTTAAGTTTAAAGGGGGGGTACTATTATGGGACACCTCTATAATACCTTATACACGCCTACCTATTTCCACTAACGCAGTAAGAAGAGACTAACCGCGAGACGGCAACCTAATAGTAATTTGCCAGCAATCTATAGCAATCTAATAGCAATCTGCCGTATTCTACCATATTCTACCAAAGTCTATTAAATTCTGCTAAGTTCTGCTAGGACCGCTCTATAAGGGGACTTTATAGACAGGGGGCTATAAGGACACGATTATAGAACAGGATAGATTGGTAAGAGAGACAAATCCTTAAAAAGGTAAGGCCTCTGGGATTGTGGAGACTATATACTATAGGCACGTGCCTTTGGCACGTAACCGGCGACCATCTAAGGGGCGTCCGGAGGTTGTCCTAAAGGCAGCCCAAGGTAACCGCAATAATATCCCTTACATTGCCCCCCCCTTCTTGCGGTCGGCCCCCGATCGCCATTACCTTGCAGTAGGGAGATTATAAGGGCTCGTCCTAGAAGGGGTTTGGGGAGATATCGGAGAGATATTAGTATACCGCTGTATATTATCTATCTAACCCCTACTTTGAACTCCAGAAAAACCTTAATAAGGAAAAAATATGACTAGAGAAAAGATATAAGGATTGCTAGGAGACCCATTAGAAGCCTACCAGAGGCATGCCGGTGACTACCTAAACTAATATAGGGATTTTTATGCAACTCTATTTCTAAGCCTTTATGCCGGTCTGTAATCAATTATAAGTATTATAGGCAATTTGGTGTTCTAGTATAGTTCCATAAAACCTTTTGGTATAGGATTTAACGTACAGAGCCTTAGCTTGCCGTTGTCTTTAACTATTAAGATATAGTCTATAATCCTTTCTTATAATCCTCTGCGTTACTAATATATTGCTTCCATATTTGCCCTTAGGCTATTAGATATGGTTAAGGTATTAATTAGTTAGTTAAAAAGACTTATCTCTTAAGATTTAGTGCATCTGCTTTTAAATCTAGTAGTCCTATACTATATTTTTAGCGTAGCTCTACTGCCTAGCGAACAGGAGGAACACTTCGCAATAGCGCCTCTAGCTATTATGCGGTTATCAGGAACGTTTATAACATTATTCTTTAATACTATAGTATTGTCTAGGTATGATTTAACCTATATACGTCTTTAATTGATGTCTTAATTGCCTTCCCTAGCCGCGTAATTAGTTTTTCTTATAAGGAAGTAATAGCTAAATGGCATATACGCGTGTTTCCTTCCTTCTGAATTGCGCTATTGTAACGGAGTTATATCGGCAAGGTTGCGGCTATTCACTAAAAGGGTATTAGAAGGTGAAGTATAGAGATACCTTGCTTATTAAGCTGCTCCTTTTCCTTAACACCTTACTTCCCATTATTAACCTTTGTCCAATTTTGGACGTATCTTTAATATATTATTAAGATTTTCTTATTTTCTATTATTAATTTAATATACCTCTTCGTTCTCCTGCTAACTGCTCTTCTAAGCCAATTCTATAGCGTATTCTGGCCCTACCGCTATATATAGAACCTTAGCCTCCACTAACCCACAATTAGTGCTAGTCCTACCTAAATGATTTTGCCTGCATGTTTTTAAAAGACCAGAAGTCTGATAAGAAGATTCTGGATACTTATAACAAGACCTACTATATAAGGTCCAACACCTTTAGTTTTTGTGATTAATGCATGCGTACCAAGAGCGGCAGTTATATTAAGGTGAGCTTTCCTATCCTTAATAGGTTTCCATTGCTAACTTTAAGCTTTAATATAGCCTAGGCCTAAGTAGCGACGTTCCTTTAATATCCTTAACTACTATATCGCCCGGGCTCTCTTTTATTTTAGCGCCAATACTAAACGTCTAGGTTGAATTCAAGACTATACCACAGCCATCTATACCGCCTATAATTCCTAGTAAGCCAGCCAGTAACGCCTAATAAGGGAGCAAGGTTGGTATACTAAGGATAGGGTAAAGGATAGAGGTAATAAAAAGAAGGTTACCGTCTACTACAAAAAGGAGTTTGCGCATATATATTAAAATTTAAAAGAGCACAATATAATATAGTATTAGGTAGGTTACCCTTTGGGTACCTAGCGAATAGGTAACTAATAGTTACCATAGCAAGGTCTTAGTGGTTCCGGACTATATTAGCCAGCCAACATATCTATTTATTCTAAGCTTAAGCGTGTCTTTATTGACTATAAGCTAACACCCTAAGAGCTTTATTAGTATTGGTTTAGACCTAATATTAGTATTAAGCGTTTAAGAATCTCTACTCTATCTATACCTTATCGTCCTGCCCCTGTTTTCGTGCCTACTTATACACCTATAAAGGGATCTCATTCCTGTTAGCTTTCCCTTAGAGGGCCAATAGATACTAACCCTAATCCTAAGGATAAGGCATAGTGGCTTTTCAGATTAGGTATTTTAGGATTTATTCTTATATATAGTAGCAATTAAGGATCTTAACTAATGCTTAGGAAGGCCTTATAAGGCATTTAGGAAGGCATAGGAATGCAATTCTAGCAAAATGCCCTATCAATTCTATACTATGTATATAAAAAGGCTAAGGACCTATTCTACCTTAGGCCATAGCCCTAATTAATCCTTATAGTTTCTGGAGCCTGTCCATTCTATATTTAATTTGACCTATTTCTTGCTCTTTACGCGAGTCTTCTTTATAGACTGCAATAACACTATAGTATTAGAGTGCTTTCTGCAATTTATAGATTACGGACCTTAGTCCTAATATTCTTTTAGAATATCTTTGCAATAATTAAGGTAATCATCTGGTTTCTATATAAAGTTCTTAGCAGGCCAGCCTAGCTATTTAACTTTATATTAAAGCTTATTCTTAACGGACTTATAGCGTAGTATAGCTTTAACCTTATACCGCTCGCCCACCACCTTAGGGTGTTTAATTGGGCCTAGACAGAAGTTCTTTTCCAATAATAGTCTATGCTATGGCTCTAGTAGGTTTATATAAAACACTAAATATATATAGGTTATAAATAGGGGTAGCTAGAGACAGTAGGCTAACTTGCTAATTTGTTTCTTAACTTAGAAGGGACCTAGGTATCTTATATTGAGCTTCTTTAATGGTTAACGGGTCTTGATATTTGTTGGATATGATAAAACCTTGTCGCCTACTCTAAAATGCTTATTTTAGTATTTGCGGTTATACCAGAGTCTTTACTACTTTTGGGTATCTTGTAAGCTTTACTTTATATACTTCCATTGCTCCTTTTATTCCTGGAGGTATCCTTATACTCTCTAATAGATGTCCTTAGACTTCCTAGTAGGATCCTATAATTGATTATACGGTCTTAGCCAGTAATTACTAGGTATACCATTAAACCCAAATAGTTAGATGCTATAGGCAATCTAAATTAGTATATACTTATACAATGCGTGTTGCTTTGAATTGTAAGCGTACTCTATATACGGAAGTAGTTTATATTAATTATTTTACTAGTAGTTTAAATATATTTATAAGACTCTAATTCCTAGTTCTAGCGTTCCGTTTTCCCATCCATTTATAGATAGAAAGCTGTACTATAATAGTAGTCTATCTTTAAATAAAAGTATAGATCCGACCAGTACTGGCTTGTAAAGACGCTGCCCCTATTAGTAATAATAGAGTATGGCTAGTCTACTTTAAGAAAGCATTTCTCCTTAATTAGGTTGGTAAGCGCTTATATATTAATTATCTTATTAACGGGAAGGTATTGGACGTACTTTAAAAACCTATTAATAAGTACTAGAACTAAATCGTATGTTTATCCTTACTTATCCTTTAATAGTAGAAGATCTGTAATGAAATCTATAGCGTAATATTGCTATAGTTTACTAGCGGGAGGAACTGATTTAAGTAGACCCCATAGCTTATACCTTTAAATTTTATATACTTAACACTTCTTGCAGTGGCTAATATACTCCTTTGCTTCCTGCTTAAGTTTTAGCTAATAGTATTTGCGTTAAAGTAATTCCACTATTTTAGCTTAACTATAGTGGCCGCCTAAAGGATTATTATAATTTTTTATAAGAATTTTCTGTTGTAGATTTGCTTCTTATAGCACCTAAACCTTGCCATTTTTATATAGTAGGCCCATTGGGTCCAGTTCCTAATTTTAGCGCCTTTTAGCTTCCTTTCCATTACATTTCCGGTCTACTTCCGCATTAAAGATGGCATAGGAGGCGTCCCTCTATTACACCTCACGGATAAGATCTATTAGCCTTTTAGATAGTTCCTGGGTGAAAGCTATTTCGTCTTATACTACTCTAAGTACGCGACTAGATAGTACTATAGATCTTGCAACTCTCCATATATATATGTTAGGAAGGCCGCTACGAGGTTAAAGTCCTTTAGTTATTGTAACGGCTTGCATAAATGCCTCTAAACCGAAGCTTGTGGATTGCTATCTAATGAAGATACTAAGCTAAGGAGGAGGAAAGGTGGCCGCGAGGGCTTATGTAAACAAATAGGTAGCGCGGGCCGCCAAGGCGCTAACAGTAGGCGAGCTAATAGTAGGCGAGCAAACAGTAAGAAACAGTATAAGACAGTATTAAACAGTATTGGACAGTAGGCCAGGTAGCAAAATATGGCAGAATTTGGCAGAATTTGGCAGAATTTGGCAGGTGACGCGCTCTAGCACTGTTACATTACCCCTCCCTCCTGAAAAAGCCTGCCCTTAGGCGTTGTCCGAGCTCCCTATTATTGTTTAGATTGTTATAATTATCTAACCCTTCTTCCTAGCATTTAATCTAGCTGTTTAATTTACATGGTGGTCTAGGGAGGTTAGGGTAGGCTAGGTGGAAGTCCTATAGCTTATAGGGGGAGTACTTAAAATTAGATGCGGGGTACCACTTTAGGTCGTTGTCATGGCCTACCTAGCTTGCGCGGTATTTTAAGACATTGCGGACCTTTTTTACTATTAGGATTTCTTTAACTTCCTATTCTTCGTCCTCTACAATCTGGATTAGTAGTAGATTACCCGTATTCTTTTATAGCTAGTCCGGAGTGAAGACGGGGTAGATCTTTATTAACTCTGGTAGCTTAACCTTAAAAAAAATATCCTACCTTTTAAAGAGTCTTGTATGGGCTAGCTATTTAGTGGTCTAGCTTATAGCTTAGCCTTTGGGTTTTCTAGTTCTTTGTTAACACCTATACCTTATCTTCTACTTGGAAGTCTACCTTGTAACAATATCTGTTTATATCTGATTCCTTCTTCTCTTGCGCTTTTTTTATAATTATTTAAGTAGTCTCCTAGGCTCTATGCATTCTCTTAGCAAATGCCCGGGCCTTTTTATAACTAAGGCGTTTGCGGGCCGTAGTGGGTTTGGTAGGCCTATCCCAATTAAAGGATGTTTATAGTGTATACCTATAGAGTAGTTTAAATGGGGACATCCCTATACTGTTATAGGGGAGTGTAAGCTATGCGTAGTCTATTATAGGTAGTAATTCCGACTAGTTGTCCTAATAGTAGTCTATAAAGGGACGTAGCCGTTGGTCAAGGTACTGGTTTATAATCTTGGTTTAACTGTTAGTCTAGGGGTGAAATATAGTAGAGAGCTTAATCTTAATCCTAAGGATATAGTAGAATTTATTCTAGAAATCTAATATAAACTGGGGACTATAGTTAGAGATAATTAATTTAGGGGCACCATAGAATTGATAGATATTATTAACGTAGAGGCGGGTTATATCCTTTATAGTTATGGTCTTAAAACATGGGAGGGAGATAGATTGCTTATATAATTGGTTAATTACTATAAAGGCCGCATTGTGGCTGTAAGCGTTCTTTGGAAAGGACTTAAAGTCCATTATAATATATTGCTAAGGGCGTTCTAGAACTGGCAGCGGTTATAGCCACTTAGGAGTTCAATCCCTAGGGGTATCTACGCGTCTATAGGCGTGGCAGTTCCTAATAAATTGTGCCACATTAGGTAGAAGTCCTTGCTAGTAGTAATAGGGCGCTAGCAGTTAGTGGGTCTTATCTTAACTAGGGTATGCCGTAGAGACTTAATAGTGGGCTTTATGGATTAGCTTTATCCGTAGGTTGTTAATATCTAGGACTATAAGCCGTTTCTAGTATAAGAGCAGTCCTTCTTCTATTTCTAAATTAGGATTACCTTTTATAGCTTAGTCGCGGAGGGCCTTTAGGGAGTTGGCCGTACGGTTTATAGTTAGGATGCGATTAATTAGCCCTATTAGTTTATCTAAGACTTCTCCTTCTATAGGTGCTAAATTATTCCATTTAGAGTCTAGCTCCTTGAGGATCTATAGGTTAAGCTATTTAGGGTAGAGGAGGGCGCGCGTCTAGTATTAGGCCTTTAGTTTGTCCTAAGGTCCTACGTTTTGTTCCCTTTAGGTTAATACATTAGCCTTAGAGTTTTGCTTGCTAGAGCGATATATAATCATAAAGAAGAATTAGAAGAGTATTTTAGCCTAGTAGGCTTATTATCCAGTAAGTTGCTTTATAGTTATAAAGTACTCTAGGGCCTTATAATCTGTATATATCTTAATCTAGGAGCTTATGCCTTTTAGCTCTACGCGCCACTAGAATAGCGATTGGATTATAGCTAGTATCTCTTTATTATATACCTTGTAGTTATACTTAGCTAGGTCTATTGTTTTTAAGAAGAAAGTAATAGAGTACCACTTGCCGTCTAGATGTAACTGTAATAGGATTCCCGCTATAACTCCATTAGAAGCGTCTGTTTTTAGCATTAACTTAAGGTCTGGGTTATAGTGACAAAGAATTAGAGAAGAGATAAGCTGATCTTTTAACTCTCTAAAGGCTTCTATATAGTTATTATTAAAGATAAAAGGCGTGCCTTTCTAGGTAAGTTGTATAAGAGGCTTTGCCATAACTCCGTAGTTGCGGATAAATTAGTAATAGAAATTATAAAACCTAAGGAAGGACTAGATCCCCTTTATAGTATAAAGGGGCTTCTAGTTATGGATTACGTTAACCTTTTTAGGGTTGACTTTAATCCTATCTATACTTATTATAAAACCGAGGTACTTTATGCGTTTTACCCCAAATTTATATTTCTTAATATCGACTTATAAGCCCGCGTTCTGTAATCTCTTTAGGACCTTCTTAATATAAACTTGGTGCTTAAGTTTATCGTCTAAGTATATAAGAATATTGTCTAGGTATACTGTATAGAATTCGTTAAGGTAATTAAAAAGAACGTTATTTATATACCTTTAGTACGTGGCTGGTCCGTTAGTTAGTCTAAACGGAAGAACTTTATATTTGTAGGACCTGTAATGGGTACAGAACATTATTAAGTCTTTAGATATAGGGTCCATCCTAATTTAGTAAAAAGCTTAGCGGATATTAAGTTTAGTAAAGATCTTTACCTAGCTTAGACGTGCGAGGGTCTTATTAATTAAAAGAATAGAATACCAATTTTTTTAAGTAATAGTATTTAGCGTCTAATAGTTGATATAAAAACAAAGGCCTTTATTAGGCTTTTTATAAATAGAATAGGGGAAGCAAAAGGGGCTTAACTTGGCTTAATAAACCCTTTATTAAGGTTGTTAATTAAGTACTGCTTTATTGCTTTTAGCTTGTTTGTTAATTGTTAGTAGAGGGGGCTATAGCCTAGTGAGTTATTGGCTTCTAACTAAATCTTATAATTATAGGTTTAGTGGGAGGGGGGGCAGCCTATTTAAAGCTGCTTTTAAGAACGCGTCTCTATGGTCCAAGAGGTAAGTAGGGAGGAGGCGCTGAACTAGCTCCTTATTAGTTTCCTCTATTAGCCCCTCTTCCTTCTTGTTAATAATCTAGTTGATTTTATATAAGCTAGTTATAAAGACCTTATTGTCCTTTTAATATATATTAAAGTGGAAACCTATAGCACTAATTGCCGTAATTGTTACGGACAGCTTAAGTACAATGTTACAACTACTTGGAGAAGAGTTGGAGGAAGCTAGTTGGTTAATACAGGTACGGTCTAAAATGGATCCAGTGGAACCATATAACAAGGAATAGTAGCTAAGGTTACATAATGTGATCTATGTGATCTGTATAATCTATGTAATCTATAATAGAGCAGACAGAGCACACGTACCTTACGGAGCGAAGGGATTTCTTAGGCGTATAGTTGTGTATTTAAAGGACCACAGTCCCTACCTAGATAGTTCTCTCTTTGTAGTAAATCTTAGAATACAATTAGAGTTAATCTATTAGGTAACCACTCCACCAGTTATTATTACGTTGTTAACACTGTTCTTACCTATATACCTAGCCTAATAATAGGACCTACCGTAGTTCCTACTATAAGGTTCTGTTATATATTTACTACTAAGGTTACGGTATTAAATAAGATTAAACAACATGCCACCCAAAGCACCAGTTACGATAATGTTAACGGCAGCTACAACCTTAGGGTTAGGAGATACTAGTATAGCAGACACAGATTCTTAAGTAGTTACGCAAGGTTAGTTATAGGAAATGGTTAATTGCCTACAGGATAATAGCAGGCTACTCAAAGAACGCATTAATGGAATTAGAGTAGCAAAGGTTAAGTTACCTTTAATTAAATGGGTTTTAGGGGAGAAGTTGAAGCTTAAAGGGTTTCTTACGCAGATGTATTTTAAGGTTATACAGAAAGGAGCAAAGTTAGCAACACCTACGGACCAGGTAGCATACGCAGGACTATTCTTATTAGGAAGAGCTTTAGAGTGGTTTAAGCCTTACCTTACAGAGATATAAGTAAATGGTATAACAACTACTAACCTAGATGTACGGTATGTGTTTGCAAGTTAGAACGGATTCGCAGAACGGTTAATACAAATATTTAGAGACCCTAAAGCAACCACAATAGCGGAACGAAAACTTTAGAACTTAGTATAACGCACTTTAGTAATTAAGTATATAACGCAGTTTTAAACACTAGCCACGTAGATTAAGTGGAATAATAGGGCGCTTATGGCATAGTATAAGTAAGGACTTAAGGCTAAAGTCTAGGACGCAATTATCCTAATAGAAGATGCGGATACTCTAAAAGAGTTAATAGACTAGTTAATAAAGATTAATAATAGAATCTATTAAAGGGAACAAGCTAAGAAAGGGCAAGACAGAGTTCTATAGTTGTATAAGGCGTAGAGTACGCAACGATAGATATAGAGTTAAAAACTATAGAATAGCGTAGAGCTAATAGACCTAAGTGGTACTAAAGAAACCTAAAGGTGGGAAAAGAAACTATAGAAACCTAGAGGTTAAGGATCTAGTAATTAAAGGACCTAAGAGTAGAGGCTAAACCAGGGATCTTAGTAGCAGAAGACGTTTAGGCGGACTCCATAATAAGAAAAATGGTTTAAAGATAGGGCTTGCATAAATTGTGGAAAACAAGGTTATTTCGCTAGAGACTATAGAGGTGGTTAGAGTAATTACGTAGTAAAGAGAACCAGGCCAGCAGACAGCATATATATACAGAGGGATAACGGTGCACTGCAAGGAACAAAAAAGTGTTTAATTAATAGTTTTATGTATTATTATAATAACATATGCCGAATTTATAAGGACGCCAAGTATAGCGCAAGCTATTGGCTATAGGAGCTAGTGTTATCTAAATTTAGAAAAACCAACGAACTAGCTTATAGATTAGATATTAAAGATAATAGATTTAATATAGGCAAAGTATTTACCGATAATAAGGTAATGAAGGCAGCTTACTAGGAGCATGCAGACCTTAGAGAAGTTAAAATAGAAGCAAAGACTAAGACCATTACCAAACAAGGTTTAGTAATGGATGTTATAATACCGTTGGATACAATTTCTATCGCTTTACAAGACAATAGAAGTAATGTTTAGAAGAAACTAAGCAAGTAGATAACTACTAGTGCTAGCTTATTACTTAATAAAGGTAAAAGGCCACAGGCTTAAGATTCTTAAGAAGAGATGTAAGAAGCTTAAGATTCTTAAGATAAGATAAGATATACCTAAGGACCCATAACGGACGAAAACCAATAGGAAATGGCAGCTACTTAGTTTATAGATAAACGAATAAGTATAGGACACAAGTTCAAGAACTATAAGTTTGGGGAATAAATAAAAATGTTAGCAACTCTAGGTAAACGCAGTGTTTAGCCTAAAGGTTAAATAGTTAATACTAGGATTAAAAGGCAAGAGGATTACAAAGATCTAGCTATAAAATATAGAAAATAAGAAACTATAGATAAGTTCAGGATAAGAATTATCACATAGCAAGAGTAAAAGCTAGATAAGAGGTCAGCTATGCTAGGTTATATAAGGGACAGAGTACCTGTACGAAGAGTTACTAATAGGCCAAGTATAGGGACACCTAGGGTAAAATGGTTAGATAAATTGGAACAAGAAGAGGATCTAGATATCCTAACTAGGTTTAAAGAAAGACATACTAAAGGATATTACGATGCAGCGATAACAAGGTACTTTCTAATAGATAGACCATACACACTAAACCAGTTGTACGGAAAGTGGTATAGGCAACAACACAACAATAAATAGGAAGATTTTTATATATGGCTAACCAAAAAAGTTATCTAAGACTAACCTATTACGGAGAAACGTATAAGTTATATTAAAGGGGTATTAATTATAATGTTAAGGAACCTAAAAAAGGGATTTAGGGACTAGAGAAGTAAACAATAAATCTTAGTACCCATAATAGAGATACTAGTGGTTAGGTTAACTAGGTATAGGTTTAAACTTAAGAATAAAGATAAACTAAGAGTTAACCTAAGTTACCTAGCGTATTACACACTATTATAGATAGCTTGTGTGGATGACACCTATAATATATATAGAGCACTAAAAGATAAGAACCGGAAGTACCTAGTAAGGATATACTAGGCACTTAAGGAAAGGCGGTTTAGGAACGCTAAGTATATATATAGATAGCACCTAGTAGAAGTACAAGGTTAAGGGGACTTAACACTTTAACTAAAAAGATTCCTTACGGAAGAATACCTAGAGGGATAACAGTGGTAGGAGTGCCTAGAAAACACTTATCTATAGTATATAGAGGAAAAGAAACAAACTAAGTATTGGCCTAAGTTAGACTAAGTATAAGCAGGATCTAGCAGCCAACAGTTAGGAAAAGGGGAGGCGCACAGGACTAGAGGGAACTAGTATTAGAGCCTTAGACCCTTAAAGGAATTTAAGAATAACACCTAAATTTAAGAGTTAAATGGCAAGATCAGCAGTTTAAAGCGTTAATAGATAGTAGAGTAATAAGGAACCACATATTACTAAAAGCAGTGGAAAGAATAGGGTTACTATATAGACAGAAGGAACACCTATATCCACTTATAACAATTTTAGGAGATTAGATAGCCTATAAAGGGGGCATTATTAATCTTAAAACAGGACCTATTTAGTTAACTATTAAAGGGAGACAGGTTAGAATGTCTTTTAATATCCTACTATTAGGACAGAATAAGGCGATACTAGGAATGCCTTAGTTACAGAAGTATAATCTAAAAATTAATTAGGTTATAGGTTAGGTTAATATTAAGGATACTTAATAGCGTAAAGAGTAACAGTAAACTAAGTTAGTATAGTACCAAGTTAGAGCAATATATAAAGAGACTAAGTAAGGCTTAAGTTATATACCAAAGAGATACCACAAGTATGGTAAAAAGTTATAGTCACTAAAAAGTGAAAAGCTGTTAGAACATGCAGTATAGGACTATAAGATAGAATTAGAAGAAGGAATAAGTCTAAGGTTTTTTCTAATCTATAAGCTTACTAAAACAGAGTTAGTAGCGCTTAAGGAGTTTATTTAGGAGAACTTACGTAAGGGATATATTAGACCGTTATAGTCATTAGCAGGATATCCAGTACTATTTATCTCAAAGAAAAACGGAAAACTTAGGATATACATAGACTACAGACAGTTAAACAGTATCACTAGAAAGGATAGGTATCCTTTACCCTTAATTAGCGAAATCCAAGACAGGATAGGTAACACAAAAATCTTTATAAAGATAGATCTAAGATGGGTGTACCACTAGATTAGGATTAAGGAAGGTGACAAATAGAAGGCAGCCTTTAGGTTAAAGGAAGGACTATATAAGCCATTAGTTATGCAGTTTGGGCTTATAAACGCACCAGCAATGTTCTAGAAGTGAATTAATAGTGTATTAAAAGAACACCTAGATGAGTTTATTATGGCATATCTTAATAACATTATTATTTACTTAGAGAATGAGGGGGAACATAGAGAACACGTTAAATGGGGTTTAAAGAGACTATAGGTAGAATAGATGCCAGTAGTAATTAAGAAATATAAGTTCTTTATAAAGAAAACTAATTTCGTAAGATTTATTATTAAACTAGGGAAAATTAGTATAGACCTAAAGAAAGTCAAAGCTATAGTAAGTTGGCAAGAACTAGAGAACTTTACGCAATTAAGGTCGTTTCTAGGGTTTTGTAACTACTATAGGAGGTTTATAGCACAATAGTTAAAAAGTATTAAGCCGTTCATAAGGCTAACAAAGAAGGAGGAACTGTAGGTTTAGGGTAGTAAGTAAAAGAAGCTGTTCTAGGAACTTAAAGAGTTGTTTACCTAAGAGCTAGTCCTTAAGATCTATCAACCAAAGTTAGAAACGGTTGTTAAGACAGACGTATTAGACTTTACACTAGGAGCATACTTGCTATAGAAGTACCAGGACGCATGGCATCTAATAGCATACTATAGTCGGAAAATAACACCACTAGAGTTAAACTACGACATCTATAACAAGGAGTTGTTAGGTATAGTTACAGCACTTAAGGAATAGAGAGCATTCTTACAAGGTACAGAGAAACTATTTATGGTTAAAATGGACTATAAGAACCTTACTAGATTCCTAATAATAAAGGAACTCAACCAAAGACAGGTTAGATAGGCGGAAATGCTTATAGAATACCATTTCGAAATTTAGCATACTAAGGGTACAGACAATACACGAGCAGACGCTCTAAGTAAAAAGGCTGAACTATAAAATAATAAAAAGCCATTAGGAGCTTTATTGCGAAGGGATTAAGACGGATTAATTAGGTATAATTATCTAAGAATTATAGCAACTAAAGAAAGTTAGATTTATAAATTACTAAAGAGTAATTAGATATAGAAGATCTAAGAAGCATAGGAGGAGGATCTAGACTTAGAGCGATATAAGAATAGAGAAGTAATATATATGCCTAAGTCTATTACAGAAGAATTTATTAAGGAATTCCATAAGGGAATAACACAAGGATATAATAGGTCTATAGGACTAGTGTTAAGACTATAGGAGGAGTACATTATTTAAGAAATCTAGGGATTAGTAAGATAAGTTATAAAAGAATATCTAGATTGCTAAAGAAACAAACCAACGAGGTATAAGCCGTATAGAGGGCTATAACCTATTAAGACACTAGGAAGACCATAGGAAGTTATATTATAGGACTTTATTATTAAGTTACTAAAGTTAAGAAATCCTATCATAGGATAAGATTATAACGCGATTTTAGTAATAGTAGACAAGCTAATAAAGTAGGGATACTTTATAGCATGCACTAAAGAGATATTAGTAGAAGACGTCGCTAGAATCTATATAAAGGAAGTATTTATAAGACATAAAGCACTAGACAAAATTATATTAAATAGAGATCTAAGATTTATAGTAGCGTTTTAAGAGGTGTTTCTGGTAGAATAGGGAGTTTGCGTAGTAACCTCTATAGCGTATTATCCGCAGACGGACGGATAAATAGAAAGACTAAACTAAACACTAGAATAGTATCTAAGATATTATATTAATCACGCACAGAATAATTGGGTATTGTTATTACCAATTATATAGTTTACATATAATACAACACCATAAGAAGGAATAGGGACATTACTATTTAAGGCGAACTACGGGTATAAGCCAAGAATGTTATTATTGCTATATTAAGCAAAGAAAACGAGTAGCACAGCTAAATAAAGAATAGAGATGTTAATAAATCTTTATATAGACCTTACGGAAACAGCCAAGCTAGTACAGTAAAGGATAAAAAGGTACTATAATGCTAAGAGATCTAAGGGACCAGATCTAAAGGAGGGAGATAGAGTGTGGCTACTATATAAAAATTTTAAGAGTTAACAACTAAGCAAGAAGTTAGACTACGTTAGACTAGGACATTTTAAAGTTAAGCAAAGAATTTTATTGGTTATATATAAGTTAAACCTACTAGCCAAAATAAAGATCTACCCTATACAGCATATCGCGATACTAGAACTAGCATATGGAGATATTAAGCCACTAGTTTACAAAGCAGACACGTATAGAGGACAAGAAGAAGACAAATAGCAAGTTTTAAAGATTATTAGTTATAAGGACGTAGATAACGAAACATAGTATAAAGTAAAGTAAATAGGCTATAGTAAGACTACCTAGGAACCACTAAGCAACCTAAAAAACGCTATAGGAAAGGTACGGGAGTATTAGAAGAAAGTAAGTTAGGTAATATTAATAAGGAAAAATCGCCAAAAAATAAGTCACCTAAGGGGGACCTAAGAGGAGCAATTACTAAGCTACTTGGAGTTGTTTCCCTTATAGGAAGAGAGCTAGTTCTTTTATTACCTAGCTTAAACAGACCCTATTAAACTAGCTTCTACTTCTTAGAACGAACCTTCTTATATATATATTTAAGACGTTAAAAATAAGCATAAGCCAGACATTAGGCTTTAAGGATATATATAGACTCTTCTAAGACACATTAAACCTCAAGCAGCATAAAGGCTAGTTTACCGTTAAGTTTCTTAGCAGTAGATTAAATATAAGACCCTATAATAAGTTACTTAAGGAACCTAAAGACTGTTAAGAGTTATAGGACGCGCACACTTAGCGTTAGGGATAGAGCGGACATCGCAAGATAATTAAATATTTGCTTTAGTGCACTCCAAACAAGAGGATAGTTATTAAGATAAAGGGCTTACTAGCGCAATATAAACTAACCCCTCTTTTACATAGCGAGAATACGGAGACGGTATTATCTCACCTAGAGACAAGATTGTAGCAATAGTGCGAGACTGGCAAGCTATAGAAGAAGAAGAAGAAGCTTTAGGTATAATAAGTAAGGATATTAACTAGACTAATTAAACGGACATTACACCTCTAGTAGACGACTTGGGGATGTTAGGAATCTTTAAGGACGAAGATAAAGAGGAGGGAGATAGTGTTACGGATAGCTTAAGTACAATATTACAACTACTTGGAGAAGAGTTGGAGGAAGCTAGTTAGTTAATATAGGTATAGTCTAGGATAGATCTAGTAGAACTATATAATGAGAAATAGTAGCCAAGGTTATATAATGTAATTTATATAATCTGTGTAATCTATATAATCTATAACAGAGTAGATAGAGCATACGTACCTTACGGAGCGAAGGGATTTCTTAGGCGTATGGTTGTGTATTTAAAGGACTACAGTCCCTACCCAAATAGTTCTCTCTTCGTAGTGAATCTTAGAATATAATTAGAGTTAATCTGTTGGGCAACCACTCCACTAGTTATTATTACGTTGTTAATACTGTTCTTACCTATATACCTAGCCTAATAATAGGACCCACCGTAGTTCCTGCTACAAGGTTCCGTTACAGTAATATCTACTATGGGGGGGTTATTAGATGATGGGGGTGTTAGTGGCTTTAGGGGCTTTTAGGGTACTAGCGTTATTATTACTCCCTCTAGCTTCTATCGCATCTTTTAAAGGTCATCCCTTATATCCTATTAGTACGTTCTTTTCCATACCGGTTGGATCTGCGCAATTTGGACGTTATCTACGCCGCTTTCTGTCCCGCTTCTATATATGGAGTCCTCTTTAAACGTATTGCTTTGGGAGAGTATCCTTATTAGTACGGAGTTCCTACTGGCCTTGTGGTGGGCATCTTCTTGGGTAAAGGCTAGGTTGTGGTCTTTAACATCCTACTAATAAATAGGGTTAACCCTCGCAGCTAGTATCTTGTGGTTAGTCTAAATTTCTCTAATAAAGGAAGGCAGTTTCGGTCTATTCTCTAGCTAGATAAACTGTCTTTGTTAAATGTTTAACCAAATATTAAAGTAGGACATCTATTTCTGGCTAAGGATTATATTGTGGGACCCTAGGTCTAGGATACAGAAGGGGATACCAAATTAGCGCCGTCCATTAATAGCGATATATAGCTTTAAGATATGTGTAACTAGCTTACTAGCTTGGCTATTATAACCTTTTACTTAAATAGGCTTCTCTAATTAGGTAGCATTTACATTTAAAAATCTAGCAATGTTATTTATATAAGTAGTGTTTATAAAGGCAAAGTTATTTGCTCTAGTGTTAATAAGGGCAGTTATATTAACTCTATATCTATTTTAAGATATTATATATGGAACTATAAAGTATTTTCTACCTATTAGCTAACTTAGATTAATCTCCTTAAAATTAATGGGGTATCCTAGGGAGGAGTCTTTTTCTAGGGTACTTCTTTTCCTAACTTATTGGACGTTTCTTCTTCCTCTATCTCCTTAATATTACCTATATCCTTTAGCTCTGGGTAGGATGAGGTAAAGTAACTATCCTTTCCACAATTAAAGCACGTGACCGTAGTAGGGTTAATTAGGGTGTTGCAATAAGCATTAGCTAAAGGCGTAGTATATAGTAACTCAGATAAGGCTTATAGATAGGTAGTTGTAACCGCTTTTAGTATAAGGGTAGTTATGGTTTGTCTTCTAACGCTAGTTCCCGTTAGTGTGGTAGATAGGTTCCAGTTATTATAGGACTTCTTTAGTTAATTAAAATGGGTATTAATTTGTTTTAGTTTTAAATCTAGCGATAAGTATTAGGTTGCAAGTCTTTAGTAGGTTAGTAGGTTGTTTAAGGCTACTGCAATCTTTTCTTATAGTTGGACTGTTAGCTTATTATTTAGGTCCAAACAGTAGTTCTTAAGGGGAACCTAGCCTTCGCCTACTAGGTATAAGAATTAGGTCTAGAACTTAGTAAAGAAATAGTTTAGTTTTATTATTAAGCGGTTATAGTTATAACGGGCATCCCGTACCTTATTTAGATTAATATAGATAGTAGCTAGATGCTATATTATCTTATTAATAGATATAAACCAAATAGGTAACTCGTCTTTAAACTTGGCCTAAAGGTGTTACTAGACATCCCTAATAGTTTAACCAAAGAGGTAGAGTATTTTAGCTTCTTTAAAAGTGAAATAATTATAGTTAATACGGAGCTTTTCTTATACTTAAATCCTCTAATTCTTAAAGGTAGGGTCTATCCTATTAGATAGCGGTTAAGGGTTAGGGAGCTTAATAGACTTTAATTGTTTTATTATTATATCTATACTCTCTAGTGTATTATATTTGGTTAAGCGAATAGGTTAACTAAGGCTTTATAAAGGGGAGGCTAGGCTATTTTATAAGGCGGCAAGGCTTTCTAGGATCTCCTTTAGAGTCTCTTGTATGCTTTAGGCTTAAAGATAATTGACTTTCTAATTAGCTGCAAGGGCACGAATCTGCTTGTGTATATTTATAACGTTGTTGTTATCTTTAATTTCTAATCCTAACTGGATCTCGTGTTCCTCTTGGGTAGAGGTAGGTCTTTTAAATAAGCTTACTTTAAGTGCTATTATTGGCTTTCTAAGGATTGTTAGAATTGTATAATTTAGTTTTAATTCTGGGGTTCTTTTAGAGGTGTAGGTTAAGTACAGTCTAGCCTCTAAAATTGGGATATTGTTATGGCCTTTCTAGGCGTGGTAGTATAAGTTTCTTAGTATCTAAGTATAACGCGTTAACGTGTTATTACAGACAAAGGTCTTTTTTTAGGGTGGGATATTATTAAGGCCTTCCCAGGCAGTGTAGGGAGAGCTTAGTATAATATAACGGCTTATATAAATGCCTCTAAACTAAAGCTTGTAGATTGCTATCTAATGAAGATACTAAGCTAAGGAGGAGGAAAGGTGGCTGTGAGGGCTTATATAAACAAATAGGTAGCGCGGGCCGCCAAGGCGCTAATAGTAGACAAGCCAATAGTAGGCGAGCAAACAGTAAGAAACAGTACGAGGCAGTATCAGACAGTATCGGACAGTAGGCCAGGTGGCAGAATATGGCAGAATATGGCAGAATTTGGCAGAATTTGGCAGGTGACGCGCTCTAGCACCGTCACAGTTATTATAGGGCTTTGGATTCTAATTGCTCTATAGCTTCGCTTTTAGTTTAAAGGGATAGCTTAGCAATTAAAGATGACGTATTACTAGGTTCTAAGAGTGTATTAGGGACGTCCTATTTAGGCATATTTGGACCCTTATCGGCAACGGACCGGGTACTAGTCAGAACGTTAGTGGAAACCAATAGGGCTTATACCGCCTAAGACTTAGTACGTGGAGCTGTGGATATTTAAGTATCCTACACCCAGAGCTTGTTCTATAATGTAGGGAGTAAGATATCTATTATCTATTTTCCTTCTCCCGTTTTAAAGCCTTTGGCATAGTCTGGCCGTTATAACGGTCTATTAGCAGGGTTATTTCCCCCTAGCTTGTATTTAATCTTAAAATTAAATCGCGCGAGCTCCTCCGCCTATTTAGCCTATTAAGGTATAAGCTCCTTTATAGTTATAAAGTAGTATAGGTTGTAATAATCTAAGAGTATATAAGTAGTATAGCTTGCGTGCTTAAGGTAGTGTCGCCACTATTTAAAGTAGTTAACTATAGCCAGCAGTTCCTTGTTATGGGTATAATACCTAACTTTAGGCCCCTAGAATTTTCTATTATAGAATACTACTAGTCTCTAGTGGAGCTGGGTAGCGTCTAGATACCTATTAGGTTGCAGTAGAATACTAATAAGGGCAAAATTCGATATATTAGTAACTATTATTAGTGGCTAATCTGGGTTAAAGTGCCGTAATAGTAAAGCTTCTGTAAACTTTATATATAATTCCTAAAAGGCTTCCTATACCTTTCCGGGCCATATCTATGGTTTATACCATTTAGTTAGTCCCTTCTTAGTTTTCTTCCTTTCTGCCTTTAAGCTTTTTACCCCTTAGGCTAGGTCTTAGGAAGCTTTAGTAATGTAGTTAAATAGGTGTCGGGCAATATCTAAATAGTTATAGATAAAGCGCCTATAGAAATTAGCAAAGCCTAGGAATACTTAAATATCCTAGTAGCTCTTTAGCTCCGGCTACTCTTAGATCGTCTGCACCCGTACTAGGTCTATAACTACGCCTATAGGCGTTACGATATAGCCCAGAAACTCAACCTGCTTAGTATTAAAGATATACTTTAACGCCTTAGCATAGAGGCCCTAATTATCCAAACGTTCTAGCACTTTATAGACGTGTTACTTATGCTAATCCTTATCTTCTAAGTAGATTAGAATGTCATCTAAATAGATAATATATATGCGGTCAACTAGTCCCCCTAAGGCTCTGTAAATATATAATTAAAATATTATAGGTGCATTAGCTAGCCCAAAAGGCATTATTAGATACTTAAAGTGGCCATATTAGGTCTTAAAGGCGGTCTTCTACTTATCCCCTTTTTTAATATAGAGCCTATAATAGGCGTCTTATAGATCTAGCTTTATAAAGATCTTAGCCCTAGATAGTTAATCTAGCATTTTACTAACTAATAGTAGTAGGTAACGGTTCTTAATTATGATCTTATTAAGACCATAATAGTCTATATATAGCCTTATGGTTCTATCTAGTTTTGGGATAAAGAGGATTGGCGCACCTGTTAGCGACTTACTAGGCCATATTCATCCCTTTTTTTAGTAAGCTATTAAGGTACTCCTATAGGATCTTAAGCTCTTTGCGAGAGAGGTTATAGATAGAAAGGTTTAGTGGCTGCTTACCTTCTTTTAGATTAATTGCATAATTATATTCTAAGTTCTGCAAAAGGACTTTAGCTCTCCTACCTAAAAATACCCTTAGTAAGTCCCTTAGGCCTGCCAGGATATTTAATAAATTAGGGTCGCGTTTATCCTCTCTGTTATTATTAGGTAGGTCCCAGAGCTCCCTTAAAACACTTATAGGCAGCGTCGCGCGCTATAGTGGTTATTTGTATATAGTTGCCACTGTATATTAAATAGTTTTATGCGGTAGCTAGTAGAGGGTAGGGAACTCCTTAATACAGTATTTAAGGTACCATAGTATACTCTCCGCGTATTGCTTAAGCCAGAGTAACCTATAGCGGTAAAAGTATCTTGTAAGATCTTTAAGATCGCCGCCTCCCTATAGTATCTCCGCGACCTGTCTAGCAGTTCCCTATAGGGTATCTATTACAGAAGGGTTATCGCCTATACTAGGCTCTATACCTATCTTGCTATAAAACAGGAGTTGGATTTGATACTCCTTTGGGTATAGAGTGTATACTATTTCGCCTGGAGCTATATCCTCTAAAATATCTTTTAAGCTTATTAGTAATATACGCCCTTCCGATTCTTTATTATTCTACCATTTAAAGGCTCCTATCTTAAAGCGTATCTTAAGATCTACTTCCGCGAGCTAAGGATATCTAAAAATAAGGTTATAACCTACAAAGTCGGCCGCCTAAAAGGGTTATAGGCCAACCACCTTAGTACAGTTATGTATGTTAGCCACTGACACTGTAAGCTTATAGGCGCTATATAGTTTAATCTAATGCTTATCTAGGAAGCCTATAATAGGTTTCCGCCACCCTAGTAACAAAATAAGTTTATGCTCTGTTGGGAATACAGGCAAGTTGCCGTCACACAAGGCAAGTTGCCGTCACGTAAGGCAAGTTGCCGTCACGTGTTGCCGCGGCACTAGCGTGGCAAGGAGCCTTAAGCTCCTCACCCTTCCTCAAGCAGGAGGGAGATATACAATTAAACAACATTATACTAGCTATAAACTGTAACTACGTAATATCACCTTGTGTTACCAACACTAATCAGTAGTTAACTTTACTGTTATACCATAGAACAGCTAGGTATTCCACTAAGAAAAGACAAGCCACTATACCAGTGCTACTCGTGCTAGAGGAAGCTGCCTTTTAAGGTTAAAACTGGTCCTAAATCTTAAATAGAACTCTTCTACAAATCTAAGGATTTAAAGGCTAGAACTGGTCCTAAGCCTTTCCTAGATTACAGATTCTTGCGTCTATTACGCAAAACAACACGCTTTATAAGTCTTCGCGATTTAAGGCCAGAACTAGTCCTAAGCCCTATAATTACAAATATACGTTATAAATGCGTACAAAATAACGAACGCGTATAAACAATAATCCCTACCCCAATAACACTTCCCTCCCCCCAAAGATATGGCTACGCCTACCTTAAACAACTAGGAAGACTCCTTATCACTAGGGGTAGCTTTATATGCAAAACTTATTAATAAAGATTAGGACGAATTTACCATTAATATAATAACTTGTACTGCAAAACAAGTTAACGGCTTTCTTCTATACCGTATTATATTCTACTAAAGTAGACACTACGCCAATATATAGCTGTGGGAATATTTTAGGGAGGATTTTATAGGATAGACCGCTAACACCTAGGCACTTAGTAATGTTAATATTATTTAAAAAATTTAAGACTTCCTCTGTAGGAATAGGGTATATATTACTAAAAATAGTAACCTAATTACCAGTAATATCTAGGCCGTTATTATTAGTATAGAAGAACTAGTATGGACGGAAGCTAAGATTATACGTTAACTACGGAAACCTAAAACCAACCCATATTCTTTAAAAGGCAACTTTAATTCAGAACAAAAACCCTAGAACGCTACTATCCTACCTAGAGGTACTCTCCCACCTAGAGGTGCTCTCCTACCTAGAGGTACTCTTTCTCTACCTCCACTGCCTCTAGCTCCTCTACCCTAGCTAACCGGTAAGCCTCTACTACGAGAAGTCATAAATCTGATAAAGGTATATTTAGATAAGGAGAAGAAGTTTGGAGGAGAACTGTACGATATGCTTAGAATAAAACTATAGGTCTTTTATAACTGCTGCAGCAAGGTCGGAATCCAATACTACTAGTTTTATTATGCTTTCTCAGTTATATTAAAGGGACGGGCGGCAACATTTTATTACGACTATATTGCGGGTAGAAACTATAGCTTTAATATAATACTTTAGCTTATTAGAGCCCACTTTAAAACTAATAAGAATCGCCAGCTTTATATATCTAAATAGCAAAAGACTATATTCTAAAGAGTTATCGCTTCTAACTTAATAAAGACTTATTTAGAGTGCCTTTAACTACTCTTTAATAAACTCTAGAAAATCCAATATAGCCTTACTAAAACTTACTAAAATAAGAACAACCTAAGGGACTAGGTTATCTTAGCCTACCGTGGCGTTTCTAAGTGTAATTTGGCGCTATATAAACCTGTGGATACGTTTAAAGGAGTATATACCGAGCTACGCTCTGCTATAGTTCATTTTGAAGTAATTACTAGAAGAAGTGCTACGTTTGTAAGAAGCTAAATTGCTAGTTAACTAGACACCCCCTTAATAAGCGAAAGGAGGTATATAATAAGTTCCTTTAGAGTGTAAGAAACATTAGAAATTATAAGGTTACTATGGCCTACTTCTAAAGCTTCCTAGTTTAATATAAAGGCATAGAAAACCTTAAGGGTAAGATTAATGAGACCGAACAGCTCCTTATAGATATAGAAATTAAGGACTACTCTCCTAACTAATACTTTACTAAGTATAGTAAGGTAGATGGCATATAAACTATTACTGTTCTTAATAACTAATCTACGCTCCATTCTATTACAAAGTTAGATATCTTTAATAAGCTAAAGGAGAGCTCCGCGTTCTCCTTTAATAATAGATACTCAGCAAACGTCTTCCATAGTATTATGCTAGATATTAGAGCCGCAGGAGTATCTATAGTAGGAGAACCTTAAGTTTAAGCCCTTTAACAGCTTAATAGCTCTATTTAGATTAACTATTTAACGGCAGGCTAATACATAATTTGTTTTAGTAAGGGTACTATAACCTCTTTTAGCATAATTAAGGTCCAAACCCCCTTAGGGTATATTACCTTCTATATTATTCCTACGAACACTCCGTTTCTATTTTATATTAAAGATATAGATAAATTAGGCGTTAGGCTTAATAACCTTAAGAATATACTTATTTAGGGAGACAATTAGGTACCTATTATGCGCAAGTAGGGTCACCCCTAGTTACTCCTTTATTAACTAAAAAAGAGTATTACTTAAAGCCACTTAACTAAGTCGGAATTACGCTAACTATACTATTATTTTAGCTACCTATCTGTTTACTAATTACTTAAGGTTCTTTAGCAAGTAGGCTATAAAGTTAAGGTTAAGGCAATTAAGCACCTTATAAAGTACTGCTATTACTGCTAAATAAACTAGAAGTCCCCTAGCCGATTTAAGTTTACCCTTAAAAATAAATTTAACTTTAACTTCTGTATTATTGTTAATGTTATATATCTTAGTAGCAAGCCAGTACTTTAAGTTATTAACTTCTTAACCTCCTTCCAAGCCGCACGATTCTTAAAGGATATGTTAGCTAGGAACGTATAGGATACCCTTTAATTATACTAGATTAATATCTACCTAAGACCCCCTAACCAAATCGTCTATAATATAGAAAAGAACTTCTTATCTATAGAGTTTTAATAATAGATAAAGGTAATAGTAATTAAGGTTAAGGAAGTTCCTATTAAGGTATATAATAGCGTTAGAAAAGTAGAGCAATATTACGCGCCATTACGCTATATATATGAGATTATTTCTTTAGAACTAGAGGATGCTAGCAAAGAACTTACCTTATAAATAGCTATTAAAGCTATTAATAATTCCGCTGGCCCAGATAGACTTATACCCACATTGCTAGTCTTTAGCACCTACCCTTAGATAACTAATAATTCCCCACTATCTCCCTCTATTATATAATAAGCTAAGGCTATTTGCAAGGCAATAAAGGAGGTACGACGTCTCTACGCTACACGCCAGGTTAATAATATACTAGGAATAAGAAATGGCCTAAATACCTTAACTATACTTAATCTACTACTCCAGTCTAAGGTACGCGTATAGCGTAAAAAGGGAGGATAGTTAGGCCTATATTAACTCATTATAATTAATAGTTAGACTTATACTATTTAGATACCTTACAGACCTACTTAATTCCGTTTAACCATTATTAAGCCTTATTATAAAGACAACAGTTCCGAACCTTTATAGGATGCCCTAAAGAAGAACCATAATTAATATACTCTAGAAGGCGACTACGATTCTAGTATGATTATAGTAGAGGTTCCGCAACTATAACGCAGTAGAGGTCACCCAAAGGGATCACAAAATCGCTAACATCTTGTTAATTTTAAAGAGCAATTTGTTACCGCTATTAAGAATAGAATTAAGTTATTAATAGCCTTTATAATAACTAAGGAGAAGGCTAACTTTAAGCTCGCAAAACAGCTCTAAAAGAAAGGTTATATTATAACTCCTAAAGCTCCTTTCTAAGTATCTAACAAGTAGGAAATTAACAGTCTTATTATAAGAGGAGTCTTTAAATTTAAGAAGTATAACCCTACCAAATTTAATAGAGTTTGCATTTTTAAGTTAAAAATTGTTAATAAAATTAAGGGCAAAGCTACTAATACCCTATTTAAGAAATTAAGGCTTATTATCTAAGGCTATAACAATAATAGTAAGGAGGTAATTCTTACGCAATCTCCTATAATTTAACAAGCTAGTTAGCAAGTTATTATTACGCTAGCTCCCTCCTTAATAAAGAACGGAATGGCGGTTTATTTATAAGATATTACTTAGGCCTACACCCAATTAGAGGCGCACCTTTAGCGCTTAATATTAGTATACCTTTTAGAGCAAATTCGTTACTAATATCCCAAAGATACAATTATAGTTATATTTAAGCTATTATATAGAATCGCAAAGGTAGGAACCTATTAGTGGGCTACCTACAGCAAGCACTATAAAAAGAAGCTTTTAATAACTACTTTTATATTTAACCTATGCTTCCTAATTATAACTATAGAAACTCTATTCAGAATCATCGGCATATAAACTAATAATATAACTATCTTAGGAGACGACCAATTTTTAGCTCTTAAAGAAGATAAGTTAGTAAAGGCAAATCTTATAGCAAAGCTAAAGGAAAAGCTTATGTCTGATCAAGGTTGTGTCCTTGCAGTCATGTGACCGCAAATTGCCATCACGTGACGGCAATCTAGGGCAATTTGCGGCAACTTGCCTACGAACGCGAGTCAAAAGGGGTTGATTACGTGAGCTAAGCGAGCTCAAGAAATCCACCAAATTCCACCTGTAGAATAGGAGAATAATAAGCATCAATCAAAATTAGTTACCACCTATACTATTGCAATAGCATTATGTATCACCGGAAGTGATACCGACAGCTTAATTTAATAACACTATTACTCTTTAATAGATGCACCCTCTCCCTAAATAAGGATTCTATTACTTTATGCCAAAAGGGTTAAGGTAAGAAGATTAATATTATTAACGCTAATTCTCTAAAGTAAGGATATATAGAGTAACGCGCTTATAGAGCTTATATTGCTTCTATCTATTAATC
>Ga0307507_10001770_pt1 | contig 47425 bp, 7 predicted proteins | sample 7_EM_MG_FD_207223 | JGI IMG/M metagenome (GOLD analysis project Ga0307507, IMG submission 207223) | Populus trichocarpa ectomycorrhiza microbial communities from riparian zone in the Pacific Northwest, United States - 7_EM | ecosystem: Host-associated > Plants > Roots > Unclassified | place...
CTGCTGCCGTAACAAACCTACGGACGCGCTAGTATTACACACTATACTCTACTCCTGTAGAGTTATTAGGGGGCGCCTATTACTCGCCCCTTTGCCTTTTATTGCTATTTCCTTTGCAACCCGGAACTGGTCTAGCACATTTTGGCTAATAAGCCACCGGGTAGCCGCCTTAAGGCCTTTCTGTGTTAAGAGTAGTGTATTATAGTTTTCTGTGCCAGCTGCTAAGAGCATTGCTTCTCGGCCGGTGTGTAAGGGGCATAATAGTATTACGTGTTTTAGTGTCTGTCTTGGCCAGCTATATTCGCACCTTGGGCTATCTACTAGGACACCCACCTAGTGAAGCTAATCTTTTAGTCCTATTATTCCTGTCCTTAAGAGTGTTGCTATTGTATTTTCTGCCCTTATTAGGCCCTCTTAAAGCCCTTAGGTATTTACCCCCTATAGCGTTACCTATGCTACGGCTTGGGTTCCCCTTGCCTAAGTCTACCTCTGTACTTTTAACTCCTATTTGTCTCTCCAGCGTCGGTCCAACCAGTATTATATTACGGTAGATGGTTTTCCAGTACTCTTTTATGCTCTACTTTAGCTCCTTTCTCTCCCTTGCTGTTGTCTTTGCTGGCCTCTTACGCGTCTCCCTTCCTCCTCTATATAGGCCTGGGCCCTAGCGCCGTACTATTCTTCTTCTGCTTTCTCCACCTGTTTTCCTAATATATCTTCCCTACTTTAGGGTTGTTGGTTCCTTCTCCTACGAGCCTCTATATATACACCAGATAGGTAACAAATAGGTTATAAAGAGAATGACAACTACGTCGTCATTTAGTAATGGAAATAGGTATTTAGATATTTAATAAGATATACAAGGAGATATACAAGGTAAGGAGCGGGGTATTAAGATATAGGGTTTTAGACTTAAAGCCAGTATTAAGATGGTAGTAAGGAAATACGATCTAGTTTAACACACACCCCTAGCTGCACAGAGCCTTCTGGGCTGCTATAAAAAGTTACAATATTAATTTGGTGTTGAGTTTTAAGAAATCCCCTATAGAGTTACCTTGCCCAAATATTATCCAAATTAAATTAAATTAGATCCTTAATGTTAACGAGGTTTAATTATTAAACGAACGTCTTGTACTTTTAATGAGGTAGAGCCTTTATTAAGCCGTCTACTGTTATATCCGCAGTAGGGACCCATTTAATATTAATCCTTCCTTTATGAACTTCCTGGTGGAGCTAATAGTGATAGATATTAACGTGTTGGAGCTTGGTATTAAGCTTAGCGTTACTTTTAGTAAGGAGTTGTATCGTCTACATATTATCGCAGTAGATTACTTGCTTTTTATTGGTGTTAAATCCGACTTCTTTAAAGAATCGCTGCTACTAAATCGACTTGGTAGCTGCATGCGACAGAGCTAGGAGCTCTGCCTCTATGCTTAATTTTATTACTAATTTTTACTTAGTCGATTGCCAGTTAATTGGTCCTCTAAATAAGGTAAATAGGTAGCCTTCTATGCTCTTTCTATTAATTGGATCGTCTCTAAACAATATATCACTTACCCTTGCGAAGATTTGGTTTATTATGTTCTCCTTTAAAAACTTAATTGCAAGGGTCTTTGTTTAATAGAGGTAAGCTATTGCCCTTATAGCAGCTCCGTTATATATTAGTAACGGATTTTATAAGAATTCCCACAGCTTGCTAGCGGCTTTTACCACATCTAGACGGGTAATATTTGCTATATAGAGCATTAATCCAACCTTCCTCTAATAGATATAAATATCCTACTCAGAGGCTTGTTCCAGATTTAGGTTAAGCTCCTTAATTCCCATTAGTATATATATCTTATAATAATCTTTAACTTTAAAGCTTATTGCGATCTTATTAATATAGGAGTCCTAGCTAAGCCAAATCTTCCTATTCTCTTAGTCGCAAATAATTTAAATCCCTAGGAACCAAGTAAGGTCACCTAGGTCCTTTATTTTATACCTTTTTATAAGGTGCTCCTTAAACGTTTTAAGCTTAAATAGGTCCTTCTTCCTATAGGTAGCTATAATATCGTTAACATAGAAGAAGACTATTAGCCAATTATTATAATATAGGCAAGGCTCCTCCGCTACTGGCTTTAAGCCTTCCTTTTTTAGTGTTATAGTTAAGTTACTATACTATAGTAGAGGTAATCGTCACAATCTATAGAGCGCTTATTAAAGTAGTAGGCACTTGCCCTTGATTAAAAATCCATTTAGACACTTAATATACATGACCTTATTAATCTCGCTGTTTGCGAACGCGTTGACGGCGTCGCCCTGCTAGTAGTCTAGGTTAAATACTGTAACAATTGCTATTAAGGCTCTAAAAGATTTTGCTGCTAGAGTTACGGCATATATATTCTTATAAACTAACTCTTATAAGTTACCTCTTGCGTAAAGACAAGCCTTAAACCTTATTAGATATCTATTATTATTAGTTTTATAGGTAAATACCCAGATAATAGGCATAGTTTTAATATGGATTATTTTGTTAACGACTTAGAACGTTCCTTAATTTTAAAGGTCTGTGTATTCCTTCTTAGCAGCAACCACAAACTCTTCCTTATATTAATATCTTTAAAGCTTCTTCTAATTTTTAGGCAGCAGTAGGAGCTAATCACGGTGCAGCTTTTTATAAAAGGTAAGCCCTACATTAAAGGCTAATCTTTAAGCTTAAAGGCTTTAGTTATTAATAATATTAGTAAGAAAACCTGTGTAGGTTTTTAATTAATCTTTAAGTCTTTTTCCTTTAACCATGTTTTACTCCCCTATATCACTATTAATCTTCTTCTTTAGCTTAGCTTTATTAGTTAGAACTATAATATAGTGCTACTTCTTTGCCGAGGTCTTTAAGGACAGTAGTAGAGGCTTCGGTAAGTTAGGTTTTGGCATCTTATCTAGGGTAGGAAGCCCTAGAGCTAAGTTGTCTTTAGAGCTTAAATCTTATTACTTACTACTTTTAGTATTAGGCTCCTCTTAATTTCCACCAGAATCTACCTATTATCTTCCTTTAGTATTAACTCGAATCTTATTTAGAGTCTTATCGCTTTTATTAGATAACAATTCCAATTCGTCTTAAAGATTCTCTATTTAATAGACATCAATAATTTCCAATATTTAGTTAGTCCTTACTTAGAGTACATTCGCAAGATCTAGCTGTGAGTTATTATAAAGTAACTGCTTATTAAACTTTATATCTCTTATTCTAATAACCTTCTTCTAACTTAGAATATAGATTTAGAAGATATTTATTAAATTATACCCTACTAGATATTCTATCTAGGCCCTTAGCGCGAGCTTATTTAGGCATAGAATATTATATTTAAGAGGATAGGCCCTACAGCTATAGACTTATAGGTGTCCTATATTAGGTTTCGGTGGTGTTATACCTATTACTAACTGGATTTTCTTAAAAGGTATTTTCCACCTAAGTCTTCTACTAGGCGTCTAATTAAGTAAATAGGTAGCTGCTTTATAGACTTCTAGCATTAGCTCTTCTAGTAGATAGGCCTTAATCCTTATATACCAAGCCTTCTATATAATTACCCCCCCAGATTATTCCGCTGGACCGTTCTATAATTAAGTATTAGGTATTAATCTTTTAAAAGTAATTCCTTATTTAGCTATCTAATTCTTAAATTCGTCTCTAAGAGACATCTCTCTATTTATATGGATAATAGCTACCTTAAAGCCGTATCGTCGTTTAATGATATTACAATACGTAATAACTTTTTAGGTAAGGGACGACTTCTTAGCTATTATGTCTACCTTATTTATTCGCGTCGCGTTATTAAGGAAGTGTACCGCGTACCTATCGCCATTATATATAACTATTCTAGGTATTAAATCAAGGTAGATTTTATAGAAAGGAACTGTTAACTAAGTTAGTGTTCTTCTAGATATCACCTTATAAGCTTTGCTCACTCTATACGCTTTACATTCTACTATTATTAGGCCTTTTAGAATCGCGCCCGTTACTAACTTAAGTAGTTATATAATTACTTCTTTTCCTATATGGCCTAATCACTAGTGCTATATATAACCTTCTGCCTAATTTAGTAGAGGCTTTAATAAATACTTTACTGGTTTTAATTAAGTCGCAAAGGAAACCTCTATTAAGTCTTTCTTTAGCTTATTATATTTAATAGTTTTCTAACCATAGTAGTAGCCACAGTAGGCGTACGTTACATTATCGCTATAGTAAAGAGTGTTCTTTTTATTGTTCTAATAGACGTCCTTATTATTAAGCTTTTAGAGGCATACTAGGTTAGTATAGAAGCCTAGTATAAAGACTGCTCCTAAGAGCTATATCTACCTCTTCCCTTTTAGGTAGTTAATTGTGACTATAGCTGTGCTATAGCCTTCAATTTCTTTAATATGCGAGCCCGTATAGATGTGGTCTAAAGTAGGCTTAATATCACTGACGAATCTAGCTCAATTGTTAATGATATATAGGTTAGTTCCTAAGTTAAGAATAACACTATTATAAAGCTCGTAACTAGAAGCTATATTATAGGCTCCTACTTAATAAACTACAAAGCCTCCGTTAGGCTCTTAAGAGCTCTGCTAGTTACTATCCTTTAGCTTCTTATTGGCTTAATTATCCTTTTTAATTTGCTTAATATAAGCCTTGATTTTAGGCGTTATATTAGCAATCTTTTTATCTACCTTCTTCTAAATTTTGTTACTTAGTTTAAACTATAATGGGCGAGGAATTAACTTTAGAATGTACCAGCACTTATTAAAGTAGTAACACTTTCCGCATAGGCACTCTAGCGGCGGTTACCTTTCCTTCTTTTGCTTATCTACTAACGATTTAGGCTTTAATTTTGGCTTTAAATTTGGTAACTCACTTAACTTGTCCTCAAAGGTAGCTATAAAGGATCCTTGTAGGGTTTTGCCCTTTTAGGCGAGCTCCGTACAATAGTAATTTTAGTAGATTTTAACTAGTTTAAAGAAGCTAGGCAGCTTCTCCTTCTTCTACTCTATCCTTTTAAGCTAATTCTTCCAATATTCGGACTAGCTTAGTGTGATTAAATTAACTATATATACGAAGTCTCTTACTAAACGGTCACTATTTATTTTAGATAGACCTAGCTCCTTGCACTTAGTATACACCTTCTCCTACTCCTCCAACTAGACCTTAAAGTTCTGGTTCCGAGGCGCTTTCTTGAGCTTTGCATACTGGGTAGCTACTCGAAGTTTTCGGGCGTTATTAGTCGGAGCAATTCTCTGCTTTAGTGACACTAGGACGTTGTAGGTAGTGACGCATTTGAACGTGTAGATAAGGTAGGTACGTAAGATTAAGCTTTAGATGTGGCTACGCAATATATTAAGAGCTAACAGCTGTTTTCTATATAGCTTTATATCTTCCCTATGGTTGGCTTTGAGCGTATAGAGCTCCTCCTTCTCCTCCTTATCTAGCTCTGCGAGCTTCGTCTTCCCCCGGCTATTAGCATACTTAGGTAAGGCTTAAACAGGTTCTTTAAGCTTTAGTAACTTAGTCTTAGTTATTAATGGGTTAATATACTCCTAAAGACAATTATTATTTACTTTTAACTTAATAACCTTAATCCATTCGTCCTAATTATTTAGGCTTGTAAGAATAACGGATAATATAATAACAGGTTTGGTTTCTTATTAAGAATTTATTATCGTGGTTGTCTATAATTAAGATAATAATTGATTGGAATAAAGGCTTTGGAATTAAAGATAATTTAGTAGACAGACTAGGCTTATAACTGTTAAACGGACAACCAGGTATAAGAACTCTGTCTATTAAAGAGGGCTCTAGAGCCTCTATATATACACCAGATAGGTGACAAATAGGTTGTAAAGAGAATGACGACTACGTCGTCATTTGGTAATGGAAACAGGTATTTAGATATTTAATAAGACATACAAGGAGACATATAAGGTAAGGAGCGGGGTATTAAGACATAGGGTTCTAGACTTGAAGCCAGTATTAAGATGGTAGTAAGGAAATACGATCCAGTTCGACACAAAGCCATAGGTGCAAAATATACAGGGCAGAGCCATAGACGCAGAATATGCAATGCAGAGCTACTGATGCACAGCCAAATGCACAGCCAGACGCAGAGCCAGATGCAGAGTTTTAATATTAAATAACTAGCTAAACGATTAAATTGAATCAGGCTAGAGCCTCTGCTACCTTGGTTGACTGCTCTATCGCCACCGCTGCTACTACCACTATTCCGTCCAGCTATTTTGTCCCTATTATCTTAACTAACTGCTCTGTCTCTACTGTTATAGATCTGTACCACTGCTAGGTCTATTTTACTGCTAGATCTACTAGATCTATTTAGCCGTTCAGCCGTTCTGACCAATCTATTCTAGACCTAATGCTGCTTTAACTGTTTAATTTTAACTGCTATTCCAACTAACCTGTTCCGTTCTACTGTTTCTACTAACCGCTATTTAGACCAACTGTTCTACTATCATTGCTGCTACTACCATCTTAACCAACTGTTCTATTCTAACTGCTGCTCTAACCGTTCCGTTCCGCTATTCTGCCTATTCTGCCACTATTACTAACCGACTGCTACCAACCAACTGCTATCAACCATCTGTCGCTACCGAGATTTCTGCTACCGAAAGTTCTGCTACTGGATGTCCTACTGCTTACTAACTATTACCGAGTTTTTCTACGGAGTGTTCTACCGCCGACCATTCTATTTTATTTTACCGCGCTAACTGTCTGCTTTTATTACTGTTTTTACTACCATTACTATTACTGCTGTTACTACTACTACTGCTATTACTTCTATTACTGCTGCCGTTATTATTTCTGGTTTACTGTTCTAGTTACTAGTAGGAAGATTGGATCTTAGCTATGGATAACGGAAGGATATTATGGAATAGTTTTGCAAGGCTATAAAGACGGCTGCAGAATTACGCTTTTAACTAAGTACTGCTAGTAGGCGTAGTACACAGGTAATTAGGGTGGCTAGTGCGTGCATTTATGCTTTCAACCAGTGACACTAGTGGGTATAGTGCATAGGCAACTAGTGCGGCTAATAGGTGTACTTATTTTAGTGCGTGTCTAATAGGTATCTTACTAGGAGAAAGAGGTTTCCTGCGTTCTTTTAGGGATATGCTTTCCTTTATCTATTCTGCTTTTGCTATACTTTTATTTGGCTATTCTTCTATAGTGTAGAACGTTAGGGACAACGTTCTTAGTAGGGGAGGTATATAGTAGTGTAGATTGGACGTCGCCTACTGTCTTGGCATTTTCCTATATTTATAAAGCCTTTGGCTTCCCTCTTTCTTACATACAATCACAACCCTACCGGTTACAAGAAATATATTCTTTTCTTTCTTTCCTACTGACTGCTTTCTACTGATTTATTCTGACTAATTACGACCGACCAACCAACTAACTAACAGATAGACTTTCTATCAGAGAGACACCGTACCCTCCCATAGTAGTAAGTGCCTAGGGGTTTATAGAGCCCTATATTCCCTAAAGCATCTACCTTTTTTATCCTTCCCTATTGTTTTAGAGAAGGATTTAAAGTAGCTTTTTTCTAGCTTTAACTGAAAGAAAGCTAACTATAGCTTTTTAGGATATTTATCCTTAGGGGCTTTAAAAGAAAAGGTATAGCTTCCTTTATAGATCCTAGTATAGTATTTTCCTTTATTTCTATTCTGCTGCCAATTAGCTTTCCACTATTCTAGTATTTTTTCTCTTACTGCTCTCCCTATATAGGCTAAAGAAGTATAAAAAGATTATATTTTTCCTCTAAAGAGGCCCTTTTTAGCTAGCTTATCTACTATTTCGTTTCTATAGATTTTTAGGTAGCTAGGAACCCAATAAAAGTTAATAGAGATACTCTTGCTAGCTAGATAGGAGCAACTTTAAATAATTTTAATAACTAGTTCTTGCCCCCCTATTATAACGGAGCCTTATAGTAGGTACTACGGTGGACTTGTTAATGGGCTAGGTATATAGGTATAAACAGGGGTAACAACGTAATAATAACTGGTGGAGTGGTTGCCTAACAGACTAACTCTAATTATATTCTGAGATTTACTATAAAGAGAGAACTATCTAGGTAGGGACTGTGGTCCTTTAAATATATAACTATACGCCTAAGAAATCCCTTCGCTCCGTAAGGTACGTGTACTCTATCTACTCTATCCTACAGGTTATATAGATTACACAGATTATATAGATTATACTATATAACCTTAGCTACCATTCTTCATTATATGGTTCCACTGGATCCATCCTAAACCATACCTATATTAACTAACTAGCTTCCGCCAATTCTTCTCCAAGTAGTTATAATATCGTACTTAAGCTATCCGTAACACCATCTCCCTCCTTTTTATTTTTGTCCCTAAAGATTCTTAATATCTCCAAGTCGTCTACTAGAGGTGTGATGTCCGTTTAACTAATCTGGTTAATATCCTTACTTATTATGCCTTCTAAGGTTTCTAAGCCTTTAGCCTCTTCTTCTATAGCTCGCCGGTCTTGTACCGTTGCCGCAATACTATTCCTTAGTAAGATTATGCTGTCTCTATATTCTCATTATGCGAAAGAGGGGTTAGTCTGCGTTACGCTAGCGAGTTCTTTATCTTGGCAACCATCCTCTTATTTAAAGTGCACTAAAGTAAATGTGCGGTCATCCTGTGACGTTTGCTCTATTTCTAAAGCTAAGTATACGCGTCTTAACGGTCTTTAAGTTCCCTAAGTAACTTGTTATAGGGTCTTATGTTTAACTTGCTGCTACAAAGCTTAATGGTAAGCTTATAAGCGCCCTAAGTGAGATTTGCCGTCTTTAGGATAAAGACCATACCCATACTAAGCGGGTAAGAGACAAGGAGCGTTGCGTCCTTAAGGCCCACACCTCTACTTATGCTCGGCTGCTTCATCTTAAGAAAGTGCGTAAGAAGGTTCGCTTTAAGGAATAGAAGCTTGTCCAATAGGGTCTGTCTAAGTTAGGTAACAAGAGAGTAGCGTCTCTAGAGAAGGAAACAACTCTAAGTAATATAGCAGTTGCTCTTTCTAGGTCCTCCTTAGGTAACTCGTCCTTTAGCGATCCTTTTTTAATACTCCCTAACCTACTTTCTTCTAGTACTCCCATACTTTTCCTATAGCGTTCTCTAGGTTACTTAGTGGTTCCTAGGTAGTCTTACTATAGCCTATCCACTTTACTTTATACCACATTTTATTATTAACATCCTTATAACTAATAATCTTTAAAACTTACTACTTGTCTTCTTCCTGTCCTCTATACATGTCTACCTTATAGACTAGTGGCTTAACATTCCTATATACTGGCTCTAGCATTGCAACATGCTATATAGGGTAGATCTTTATTTTAGCTAGTAGTTTTAACTTATATGTAACTAATAAAATCCTTTATATAATTTTAAAAGGTCCTAGTCTGACATAGTCTAACTTCTTACTTAGTTGTTAACTCTTAAAATTTTTGTGTAGTAGCTATACTTTATCTCCCTCCTTAAGATCCGGTCCCTTAGATCTTTTAGCATTATAGTACTTTTTTATTCTTTCTTATACTATCTTAGCTATTTCCTTAAGGTCTATATAAAGATTCATTAATGTCTTTATTCTTTCTTTAGCTGTGCTACTTATTTTCTTTACTTAATATAGCGATAATAACGTTCTTAGTTTATATCCGTAATTTACCTTAAATAGTAACGTTCCCGTTCCTTCTTATAGTATTATATTATATATAAATTGTATAACTAGTAATAATAATACCTAATTGTTCTGTGCGTGGTTAATATAGTGCCTTAGATACTGTTCTAGTGTCTAGTTTAACCTTTCTGTTTGTCCATCTGTTTGCGGATAATACACTATTAATATTACTACGCGAACTCCCTATTCCGCCAAGAATACCTCCTAAAATGCTGCTATAAATCTTGGATCTCTGTCTAATATAATCTTATCTAGTGCTTTATGTCTTATAAATACCTCCTTAACATAGATTTTAGCGACATCTTCTGCTAATATCTCTTCTGTATAAGCTATAAAGTATCCCCACTTTATAAGCTTATCCACTATTACTAAGATTACGTTATAATCTTACCCTATAATAGGATCTTTTAACTTTGGTAACTTAATAATAAAGTCCTATAATATAACTTCCTATAGTCTTCCTGGTGTTTTAATAGGTTATAGCTCTCTATACGGCTTATGCCTTATTAGTTTATTTCTTTAGCAATCTAGATATTCCTTTATAACTTATCTCGCTAGTCCCTAGATTCCTTAAATAATATACTCCTCTTAAAGTCTTAACACTAAGCCTATATCTCAACTGTGTCCTTATATTAGTCCCTTATAAAATAACTTAATAAACTCTTTTATAATAGACCTTGGAATATAAGTCGCTTCTCTATTCTTGTACTATTCCGTATTTAGATCCTCTGCCTATATATCTTAGATCTTCTATATCTAATTACCCTCTGGTGATTTATAAACGTAACTTTCTTTAGTTACTATAATCTTTAGATAATTATACCTAATTATTCCGTTTTAATCCTTTTACAGTAAAGCCCCTAATAGCCTTTTATTATTTTGCAACTCCGCCCTTCTACTAAGTGCGTCTACTCTTGCATTTTTAGTACCTTTAGTGTGCTGAATTTTAAAATAATATTCTGTAAGCATTTCCGCCTATCTAACTTGTCTTCTATTTAGCTCCTTTATTGTTAGGAATCCCATAAGATTCTTATAGTCCGTCTTAACTATAAATGGTTTTTCTGTACCTTATAAGAATACTCTCTATTCCTTAAATGCTGTAACTATACCTAACAACTCCTTGTTATAAATGTTATAGTTTAATTCTGGTAGTGTTATCTTTCAACTATAATATGCCACTAGATGCCATGCGTCTAAGTGCTTTTATAGTAAATACGCTCCTAGTATAAAGTCTAATACATTTATCTCAACAACCGTTTCTAACCTTGGTTAGTAGATTTTAAGGATTGGTTCCTAGGTGAATAACTTCTTAAGTTCTTTAAACAGTTCACTCTGTTCCTCTGCCTAAACCCACAGTCCCTCTTTCTTTATTAGCCTTATAAATGGCTTAATGTTCTTTAACTACTATGCTATAAACCTCCTATAGTAATTGCAAAACCCTAGAAACGATCTTAACTGCGTAACGTTCTCTAGTTCTTACCAATTCACTATAGCTTTAACCTTCTTTAAGTCTATACTGATTTTTCCTAGTTTAATAATAAATCCTATAAAATCGGTCTTCCTTATAAAGAACACGCATTTTTTAATTACTACTAGCATCTGTTCTTCTTATAGTCTCTTTAAGACCCACTTAATATATTCTCCATATTCTTCCTTACTTATTAAGTAGATGATAATATTATTAAGGTATGCCATAATAAACTTATTAAGGTATTCTCCTAACACACTATTAATTTGCTTTTAGAACGTTACTAGTGCGTTTATAAGCCTAAACTGTATAACCACTAGTTTATATAGTCCTTCCTTTAACCTAAAGGCTGCTTTTTACTTATTGCCTTCCTTAATCCTAATCTAATAGTACGCCTACCTTAGATCTATCTTTATAAAGATTTACGTATTACCTATCCTGTCTTAGATTTCACTAATTAAAGGTAAAGGATACCTATCCTTTCTAGTAATGCTATTTAACTATCTATAGTCTATATATAGTCTAAGTTTTCTATTTTTCTTTGGGACGAATAATACTGGATATCCCACTAACAACTATAATGGTCTAATATATCCCTTTTATAAGTTCTCCTAGATAAACTCCTTAAGCGCCACTAACTCTATTTTAGTAAGCTTATAGATTAGAAAGAACTTTAGACTTATTCCTAGTTTTAATTCTATCTTATAGTTCTATACTGCATACTCTAACAGTTTTTCACTTTCTAGTAACTATAACTTTTTACTATACTTGTGGTATCTTTTCGGTACATAACTTAAGCTTTACTTAGTCTCTTTATATATTACTCTAACTTGGTACTATACTAACTTGGTTTATTATCGCATTTTGCGTTATTAAGTATCTTTAATATTAGCCTGTCCTATAACCCAATCAATTTTTAGATTATATTCCTGTAACTAAGGCATTCTTAGTATTGCCTCATCTTTTCCTAATAGTAGGATATTAAAAGATATCTTAACCTGTCTTCCTTTAATAGTTAACTAAATAGGTCCTATTTTAAGATTAATAACGCCTCCTCTATAGACTATTTAATCTCCTAAAATTATTATAAGTAAATATAGGTGTTGCTTTTACCTATATAGTAACCCCATCCTTTTTACTACTGCTAGTAATATATGGTTTCTTATTGCTCCACTATCTACTAGTGCTTTAAACTATTAACCTTACCACTAGGCTTATAAATTTAGGTATTAATCTTAAATTCCCTTAAGGGTCTAAGGCTCTACTACTAGTTCCCTCTAGTTCTGTAGGCCTCCCCTTTTCCTAACTATTAGCTACTAGGTCCTACTTATACTTAGTCCTCCTTAGGCTAATACTTAGTTTATTTCTTTTCCTCTATATACTACAGACAAGTATTTTCTAGACAATTCCACTACTATCCTCCATCTAGGCATTCTTCCGTAAGGAACCTTCTAGGTTAAAGTATTAGGTCCCCTTAACTCTATACTTCTACTAGGTGCTATCTATATATATACCTAGCATCTCTATACTTCTTTTTATCTAGTGCCCAATATATTCTTACTAGGTACTTCCGGTTCTTATCTTTTAGTGCCCTATATATATTACACGTGTTATCTATATAAGCTATCCACAATAGTATATAATGTACTAGGTGCTTTAGGTTAACTCTTAGCTTATCTTTATCCTTAAGTTTAAACCTATACCGTATTAACCTAACCTCTAGTATCTCTATTGCGGGTACTAAGATTTATTACTTGCTTCTTTAGTCCCTAGATCCTTCTTCTAGGTTCTTTAATATTATAATTAACGCCCCTTTAATATAATTTAGGTGTTTCTCTATAATGGGTTAGTCTTGGATAACTTTTTTGTTTAGCCACATATAGAAATCTTCCTATTTATTATTATGTCGTTGCCTATACTACTTTCCGTACAACTAGTTTAGTGTATATAGTCTGTCTATTAGAAAGTACCTTATTATTACTGCGTCATAACAACCTTTGGTGTATCTTTCTTTAAATCTAGTTGGAATTCCTAAATCTTCTTCTTATTCCAGTTTGTTTAACCACTTTACTCTAGGCGTCCCTACCTTAGGCCTATTAGTAACTCTTTATATAGGTGCTCTGTCCCTTATACAACCTACTATAGACCTTTTATTTAGCTTTTGTTCTTACTATACGATAATTCTTACTCTGAACTTATCTATAGTTTCTTATTTTCTGCGTCTTGCAGCTAGATCCTTAAAGTTCTCTTACTTCTTAATCTCTATATTAACTTTTTAATCTTTAGGCTAAATACTGTGTTTACCTAGGATAGACGTTCTTACTTATTCCCCAAACTCATAGTTCTTAAACTTGCGTCCTATACTTACTCATTTGTCTTTAAACTAAGCCATTACTCTTTCCCATCGGTTTTTATCTATTATGGGTGCTTAAGCTTTCCTTATTACACTTTATAAATCTTAGGTGTGTCTTATCTTATCTTAAGAATCTTAAGCGTCTCTTATTTTTTTATAAGAATCTTAAGCCTATGGCCTTTTGCCTTTTATAAGTAGTAAGCTAGCACTAGCAGTTATCTACTTGCTTAATTGTCTTTAGATATTGCTCCTTCCGTCTTATAAAGTAATAGATGTTATATCTAACGGTGTTATAATACCCATTATTAATCCTTGTTCTGTAGAGGTCTCGGTCTCTACTTCTATTACATTATTAAGGTTTAAGCGCTCCCAGTTAGCCTCTTTTTTTTCCTTATTACTGTTAATTAATAAGTACTCTAACTCTATTGTTATTATTACTAATCTTTATCTATATATTGCTGTAATATCTTAATCTAGCTTATAGAGTTAATCTTATTCTTTATCTAACTCTCTAGTTCCTTTAAGTTCTTTTAACTTTAGCTCTTATAGCTAATAGCTTACGCCATACTTAGCGTCCTTATAAATTTGGTATGCGTTATTGTAACAAAATATAAAGTATTTAATTAAACACTCCTTAGTCCCACATAATGCTCCTATATTTGCGCTATTATACTCTAATAACCTTATACCCTTTACCGCGTAGTTACTTTAACTACCTCTATAGTTTTTTTAGCAAAATAACCTTTCTTTCCACAACTTATACAAGCTCTATTTTTAAACCATTCTTTTTGTTATAGAGTCCGCCTAAACATCTTCTGCTATTAAGATCCCTGGTTTAGCCTTTGCTCTAGGGTCTTATAATTACTTAATCCTTAACCTCTAGGTTTTTATGGTTTCTTTATCCATCTCTTGGATTCTTTAGTACCGCTTAGGTCCATTAGCTCTGCGCCATTCTATAGTTTTTAACTCTACGTCTGTCATTGCGTACTCTGCGCCTTATACAACTATAGAACTCTATCTTGCCCTTTTTTAGCTTGTTCCCTTTAATAGATCCTATTATTAATCTTTATTGCTTAATCTATTAAATCTCTTAGAGTATCCGCATCTTCTATTAGGATAATTGCGTCCTAGACTTTAGCCTTAAGTCCTTACTTATACTGTGCTATAAGCGCCTTATTATTCTACTTAACCTATATTACAAGTGTCTAAAACTATGTTATATACTTAATTACTAAAGTTTGTTATACTAGGTTCTAAAGTTTACATTCCGCTATAGTTAATGCTTCTAGATTACTAAATATCTATATTAACCTTTTCACGAACCTATTCTAGCTGGTAAATATATACTATATATCTTAATTAGCAGTTAACATTCTGTTTACTTATATCTCGGTAAGGTAAGGTTTAAACTACTTAAGTGCTCTTCCTGTTAAGAACAACCCTGCATATACTACTTGGTCTATAGGTATTGCCAACTTTGCTCCTTCCTGTATTACCTTAAAGTGCATTTATGTAAGGAACCCTTTAAGTTTTAACCTTTCCCCTAAGAACCGTTTAATTAATAGTAACTTAACCTTTGCTGCTCTAATGCCGTTAATACGTTCTTTAAGTATCCTGTTATTATTTAACAACTAATTAACCATCTCTTATAACTATCCTCGCGTAACCATCTATGAGTTAGTATCTGCCATACTGGTGTCTCCTAACCCTAAGGTTGTTGCTGCCATAGTTATAACTGGTGCTTTTAGTAGTATGTTGTTCAACCCTTGCGTGTGTTTTAATACTATAACCTTGGTAGTGAATGTGTAACGGAGCCTTATAGTAGGTACTACAGTGGACTTATTAATGGCTAGGTATGTAGGTATAAACAGGGGTAATAACGTAATAATAACTAGTGGAGTGGTTGCCTAATAGACTAACTCTAATTATATTCTGAGATTTACTATAAAGAGAGAACTATCTGGGTAGGAACTGTGGTCCTTTAAATATATAACTATACGCCTAAGAAATCCCTTTGCTCTGTGAGGTATATATACTCTATCTGCTCTGTTCTATAGATTATACAGATCACACAGATTACATAGATTACACCACATGACCTCGGCTACCATTCTTCGTTATATAGTTCCACCGGATCCATCCTGGACCGTGCCTGTATTAACTAACTAGCTTCCGCCGACTCTTCTCTAAGTAGTTATAACATTGTACTTAAGCTGTCCGTAACACCTATAAAAGAATTAAGCTATAATTTTTTAATATCTGCTTAGCTATCTATAAAGATATAAACTTTTTTTCTTTTAGTCTTTATTACTTTAGGTGTTCTAGGGCCCTATAGACTGTATAAAGCTCTATATCTATAATTTCCATATAGGGCCCTAGGTTCCAATTTGTTGCATATTTAATCCTATTTCTCTCTCCTATTTTATAGACGGCTGCTATATTTAATTTATCTTAGAGCTATCCGTATAGTATATACCTACTAGATCCCACTCTAGGGATTCTTATAAATTTTCTATTAGTCTTAGATATTCCTATATAACTTTTTCCTTACTATCTCTAAAGATAGAAAAGGATATAGAAATAGAAGGAGACTACGATTTTTGCTATTCTAAAGAGATTCTCTCTATTTTTTAGTTTTAAATTAGTTGCTAGACTCTAGCGGCTAGAGATAGTAGCTCTGTTTTGGGCTGTAAAGGTGCTTTATAGTAGAGTTCTTAGGGCTAGAACTAGAGTTAGAACTAGCTGCTAGTTTATCCCTCTCTTTGTTAATCTCTTCTATATAGACCTTTTTAATTACGTGGTTTTCTTTGAATTTTAGGATTCTTAATGCGTAGCTATTGTAAAGCTTTTTAAATCTAATTTTAGGAGGAGAAATAGAGGCTTTAATTTCTATATCTTGGCTAGGAGATCCCCTAAACGCTCCTAAAACTAATTTTAGGGCCTTATTATATAGAGATTGGTATTTAGCTAGTAGGTAGTCTTTAGATTTGCTTTTCCACCAGCATTGTATTCTATAGTCTGCTATAGTCTACTATAAGCTATATAGAGCTGTCGTAGGGCCTATAGAGATAGGCCTCTTTATATATTACCTAGTCTTCTAATTAAATAGAAGGCTGCTTTTACTTTAAAGATTCTTATTTCTACGTATTGTTTAAACGTAAGCTTAGAGTTTAGAAATACTCCTAGCTACCTAACTAGGGATTTAGGGGATATTTCTATATCTCTTAGTGTTACGGAACCCCACTATAGGGGCCTCTATAGAAGAGCCCCATGCTCTTGCATATACCTCGCGTATAGCTTACGTCAGCTACGCGTAGGTATATTACCTCCTTACGCCCTTGATCCTTACGATCGATCACATAATGTCTTATAGACTCCCCGAATATATACATCTTATAGCCACTGCCCCTATCCCGTAATATTACATTACGCCTTTTTACCACTAACGCTTAGCCTATAACCAATTCTATGTCTTTATAATACTGCAGGCGCTGCCAGAAGTAGCGTGTCTATAAATTACCTTACTTTACGCTTTTAAGGAACCTATAATAGTAAGACAATATTCCTTACTAGCCACTATATTAAACCTAAAGAACAATCCAATATCTATACTCCACCTATAACGCCAATCAATACTAGGAGAATTTGATTTATTAGCCCTAGCCCTAATCCCTAAGGAGGTAGACACTAATAATATCTTATCATTTAATAAATATATAACTATAGACAAGCAAGCGGAAGGGCTACTACCTATTAAAATTAAAATATAAGACGCCAAGATGTTTGTAAAAATAGTAGCACGAGAACCTAATAAACACTACCGCCTTCTACAGAACTACCACCTAAGGCTTATACAAGCTAAGATGCGTACTGCCTAAGATTGTAATATTATCTAAGACCTATAAGCTTATAAAGCGCTCACCAACAACACGCGTTAAGAAACTAAAGACGACCTCTATATGTCTAAACGCGACATCTAAAAGTTAAAGAAGGCTAAGATTATATTTATTGCTACAGTTACTAAAAAGAGGGCATAATTAAGTACCTATAATCTCAGCTTAATAAGCACATTTGTAATAACGCTAGACACCTCTCTACTGTATATAACACTACCTAAGTCTCTACGCCCCTAGCAACCTTACCTACTTAATACTTAACAGAGGGCCAGCGCTAAGTAGCTCTACCTAACGGGAACCCCTACTAAAGTAGTAATAATAAAAGCTATAACGATTAAACCTAAGCTGCCACTATAGGGTCTAATATATATTACCCTAATCCCCTAATCTTCTAGGGGGACTAGAAGGAATACAGCTACTAAAAGATATAAATCCGTAAGAAACTAACTTAGAGCGCCTACCTTTTTCCTATGGAAGACACTAAGATTAGCTATATTATTGGGCGAATAAAGGGTATACTATTTAACCAACTCTTCGCCTAATGGGAGACTAATAGCCCCTAAAAGTGGTAGTCCCACTAAGAAGTCCTTAATAATCTTAACCTAATATACTATAACTATAACTTACTAGCCACTAACTGAGCTAAACTACGTGCCTTAAAGATAAGCCCTACTAAATTATTTAATAAGCTCTATATTAAATTCTAGGAATATACCAGAGCCCTTACTTAAGATAATACTAAAGACTAGAAAGATCTCTTTAAAAAAGTTACTTATTGCCTTAGTTACGCAACCGCTAGCTATAACTATAATAATGTTTATAATATGGTAGCAGCCCTATAAAAGATTAAACAATAACTAAATTAGATTGCTACTGCTAACCCTTACCTAAAGACCTCCCTATAGAAGCTCTCCAGAACTACTAAACCTGCATATACTAAGCTATTGACGCCCACTACCTTAAATACCACCGGAGCTTATATTAACCTCTCTATACCAACCTTTCTATAAAAACTCCTAAATAGAGAGCGTAAGCTACTTTAAAAACTAGGACGCTGCTATAGATGCTATTAAGAAGGTTATTATTGCGATAACCCAAACTGCCTAATGGCTAGGTTTAGTAGCCGCCGCCTAATACCTAACCTAGTACCCTAAACACTAAATATATTACTATATGCCACTACTATATAAGACAAAGATGCAGTAATAGCGGTAGAGTTAAATACGGAAACGGAAAACGTTAAGTCCTAGCCCTAAGTTGTAGGTTAGGACGCCCTAATAATAAGGGGATCTATATATCGGCCTACTTAATAGATAACTTAGTAAAGATAAATAGACGGAAATAGATAGTTTTGCCTATAATAGGAATTACTGCCAAAAAATAATATAAAAGCCATTCTATAATTGATTGCGGAGCTATTAATAAATTTATAGATACCTAATTCGTGCGCACTTATAACTTACCTACCTTACCCCTTACTAAAGCCCGCGCCCTATAACTTACTAATAGTAGTTATACTATATAGAAGATTACCTATATAGCACAACTTTATCTAGATATAAATAGACACCAGGAAGAGCTCTAGGCCTATATTATACCACTTGCCAACTACCCTATTATTCTTAGAATGAACTGGCTTAAATAACACAACCCTACTATTAACTAGAAAAAGAGAGAAGTAACCTTTAACTCTAAATACTGTAGAGAGACTTGCCTAGGGTATAGCCTAGCAGCCTCTATTTACTCCCTAGGATATTAACCTAAGGAACCCCTTATTACCCCACCTATGACTAACTGCCACTATATAAGTGCTACAGCCTTCTACCGTATAGTATATAAGAAAGGCTAAACCATTGCCGTAGCCTCCTAATTATAACTATATAAGCTTAATAAAGAATAGAACTTCGTCCTCTATAGTAATAGGATAGATATAGTTAACCCTTTAAAAAACAATGCCCTTATAGAACTCTATAGAATTTTACCTTTAGACTTTAAGAAGTTTATAAAGCTTAAAAAAGGACTTACTAATAAGAAACTCCGCAAGCTCCTCTCTAAGAGGTACTTTAACTTTATTAACATATACTTACAAAAGAGTGTAGATATACTCCCCCTATATCAACCTAATAACTATACCATTAATATTAAATAAGGAAAAATGCTACCCTATAAGAGACCTTACCTAATATTAAAAGATAAACTTCTAGTTGTTAAAAAGTATATCGACAAGCACCTTAATAAAGGGTTTATTTATCCTAGTATATCCCTAGCAGCTACCCCTATCCTCCTTACTAAGAAGCTAAGAGGAGGTATTTAATTCTATGTTAACTATAGAGGACTTAACGCTATTATAATTAAGAACCAATACCCCGTACCGCTTATATATAAGACTCTTAAGCGGCTTAGCCAAGCCAAAATCTATACTAAGCTTAATATTATTACCGCCATTAACCGCCTTTAAATATAGGAAGGTGACAAATAGAAAACCGTATTTGCATCACGCTTTGGCCAATTTAAATATACTATTATGCCCTTTGGCGTATATAACGGCCTAGGCAGCTTTTAAAGCTATATTAATAACACCTTTGTAACGGGACTAGCCTAGTTACAGTAGGAATGTCTCGGTAAAACACTTGACAAGATAAACTTGACGCTTTGACCGAATTCTGCCAAATTCTGCCAGCTTGATCGACTTCTGCCAAGTTCTGCCAGATTAATCAAATTCTACCAAAGTCTATCCGCGTGCGCACGTGCGCACGCATCGACCAAGACCCCTAACTATTTAATTATAAGATTCTCTGGTTATTCCCTTCTCTTTTTTACGCAATGTCTTGTTCTCTTTAAAAGCTATATACCCTTAGATTTAGATAGAATTTATATTATTCCTTTAAATCTTCCCTAAAGCCTCTTCGCGCCCTTATATTACGTTGCGTTAAAAAATAACTACTATTAAAATAGCAAACGAACCCGAATCCTCTTTAATAACCATAAGTATTATATCCCTAGTTAGGGAATAGTTAACTATAATACAACAGTCCTTTATAGATGCCTTAGCTCAGTAGCAGGCTATACTAAAAGCCCAGTATTAGCGATTAATAGAAGCACTCTATAAAGAACTCCGTAATATCTAAGCATTTACGTTAGAGACCCTAATACCGCCTATAAACAAAATTAATATAACTGTATCTAAACCTGGCCCGTTAAATACAAACCCTAAATTAGTAACAGTAGCTTAACCTATACCTATAATAAACCCAGTACCTGCTATAAAATTAGAAAAGCTTCCTAACCCTCCAATATTTAATAGAAATTGAAATAACCTACATCCCTTTATAACTAAGCTCCATCTTAAACTTTTAATAAACTATAACTAATACCCTACTAAAGCTAGCAAGGTTAGCTATAGAATGTCTTATTTAAGTAAAGATACTACACAAACCATAGACCCATTCTTTTGTAATAGCACCTTTGTTAATTTTAAAACCTTTATCTCTCTACTAAAACAAATGTATAATAACGCCAGCCGTAAACATACTGCTATTACCAAACTTAAAAACCTATAATAACGGAACCAAGACTTTACAAGCTTCTTTTTAGAATTTTTAGGCCTTATTGGCGAACTAGATTAGAATAAAGCCACTAGAGTTGCTGCTCTTTAATAAGCTATTTCAGATAAAATTAGAGTATAATTAGTAGGTAGGGAACTGCCAAAGGACCTACCTAAATTTGCTATAATATATTAACAAATTAATAAGGACCTTTAATATAACAAATAAACTCGTTTTCTAAAGCCAACTATACCTTATATTTAAAGCTCTATAAAACTAATATATACCCTAAAGCACGACCTTTCTCTAAAACCTATATATGACCCTATGGACCTTAACGCCACTTAATTCTATACACCCTTAAGAACTAACGAATAAAGAACTTGAGCCGCAAATAGAGAATGCTTTAGATATGGTAGAAAAGGATATATCTAAAGGAATTACCAAACTTACCCTTTTAAAAAAGTCCGCTGTAGTTCCTCCTGGTCTTTAAATCGCACCTACTCCTTAAATCGCACTTATTCTTTAAGCCGTACTTACTCCTTAACTTATATTTATTCTATAAATTATACCTAGTTATTATAAAGTATCTTACCCTTGGCTAATTTAGAAAATGAATTATCCTAGGGCCAAGTCACGCCTTAGGATAAGAAGTGGAAGAGTATAAGTATCTAGGCTCTTTTAGCACTAATATATAACACAACTCCCTTAATATACTTAGCGAAATTTAAATACTTAAAAAATAGAAGGAGGTATAAATCCTTATAGATAGCGGAGCTACTAGTATAGGCTTTATTAATATAAACTACATAAAAACCTAACGCCTAAATTTAAAGAAACTTGATAAGCCCTAAAGCCTATATAAGGGCGCGAAGAGGCTTTAGGGAAGATTTAAAGGAATAATATAAATTCTATCTAAATCTAAGGGTATATAGCTTTTCAAGAGAACAAGACGTTGCGTAAAAAAGAGAAGGGAATAACCAGAGAATCTTATAATTAAATAGTTAGGGGTCTTGGTCGATGCGTGCGCACGTGCGCACGCGGATGGACTTTGGTAGAATTTGATTAATCTGGTAGAACTTGGCAGAAGTTAATCAAGCTGGCAGAATTTGGCAGAATTTAGTTAAAGCGTCAAGTTTATCTTATTAAGTGTTTTACTGAGACATTCCTACTATAACTAGGCTAGTCCCGTTACAGTACCCCCCCTTTGGCCAAAGGTTCAAAATAATTCAATTTGGTTAAGAATTTATAATTTTTTTTTTTTTTTTTATTTTTTTTATCGCGTGTCATATTTTCGCGTCAGGTAGCAGTCTTAGCAAGGCAGATCTAACCAATTAGACAACTTTAACCGCCGGTCAAAGTTCCTTAACATCTTACGTGTTACGTAATTGCGTTATAAACGTTATAACTTATTTCAAGTTCTTTTTAAATTCGAGTTTCATGTATTTGTGTTAGGTAGCAGTTGTTTGCCTTTATATTATATCCATCCAGCTAGAGTAGGCCGCAAAGGATGGTCCTTATAGAATTCTTTTACTAGGGAAGGCGCGTTAGCCTTAATCTAATTATAGGTTTTCTAGATTTGTGTTTTATATCCTTCTTACTTAATAAAAAGTTTAAATTATTTAGATTATAGTTTCTATTGCATATCATTAATTAAGTTAATAAAGTAAGAACCATTACCATTATCAACAATTATAGGAGGTGGCGATAGTACTTTATAAGTTATAGGATTATCTTTTAAAGGTTGCAATAAGCTTATATAAAACGTTGGGTGTATTTTTATCTCAGTTAGCAGTTTAAGCTTATAGACATATAGGCTTAGTTTCTTCTTAATTTGGTATAGCCCCATAAACTTCTAATTAAGTTTCTTTAAGGGCCGTTAAGTCCGTATATTTTATGTATTTAGGTAAGCTATATTACCTTCCTTAAAGTCCTATATAGGAGCTCGTTCTTTATTTATATGCCATTCCTATACCATTTAAGCGTACGTTAATTCACTTTATAATAGTTCCGTTAACTGCTTTATTTAATTAGCAAAGTTATATACGTTAATTAACTAGATCTGTTTAATTATAGGTCCTATTATATTAATTTTGGGTTATAGTTCAAATCCAAGTTAAGGGTTTTATCCGTAGGTTGCGTAAAATGGCGTTACGCCTATTAATACGTTTATTATATTATTCGCAGTAAACTTAGCTAAAGGCAGCCATTTTTCCCAGTTATCTTGCAGGTAGGAGCAGTATATTTATAGGTATTATTCTATAATCGCGTTTATAATTTTGGTTTAACTATCTATCTCCAGATAAAACGCAGTTAAGAGTTATATTTAAATACTTAATTATTTGTATAGAGCTTGCCAGAAGTCTAAAACAAACTGGCTTCCATAGTTAGATATTATTAAGTTAGGAAGTCTGTATAGCTTAAAGACATACTTAACAAAATATTTGGCTACTAATATTATATTAATTAAGTCCATGGGAATTATATATCACATTTTTATAAGGCGGTTAATAACTACTATAATATTTATAAACCTATTACTGCTAGGCAAGTCAACTATAAAGTTAATTAAGATGTTACGCTATCTTTATATCGGAATTGGTAGCGGTTAAAGTACTCCTTACTTCTTTATATAAGAGGTCTTTCCATATACGTATATCCTGCATACTCAAACGTATTTTTGTACATAGTTGTGCATTATAGGCTAGTAGTATACTCGTTAAATAATCTTATAGGTCTTTACACGGCCAGGATGCCCTGCTATAGGGAAGTTATATATAAAATTAAGTATCTTAAATTGTAAAGGTTCGGAATTCGGAACTACTATCTTCTATTAATAGTATAATTAATCGTTTTAAATTTCGCATTTAGCGAGTATAATATCCTTATACTATTATTTTCCTATTTAAATTGCTTTTATTATATCTATTATCCATATATCATTCTTATATTTGTATTTTATTAGCTTATTAATTTCTATTTTCTATTTCTTAACTTCTAATTTATTTCTATTAAGTTCCGTATTTAGGAATATAGGATATAGCTTTCTAAAATATTTAGGGGGTAGTAAGATCTATAATTAATTTATAATCTATTCGTCTAAAGCGTTTATAGGTAGGTTCTATAATTGTTATATTAATGCGTTAGGCTTCTAATTAAGTTTACCTAGTTGGTACATAATCTTAAAGTTAAATTATAAGAGGTATTCGGCCCAACGAATTTAGCGCTGTGTTAATTGTTTTATAGTTATAAAGTACTGCAGGTTCTTATGGTCCGTTAATATGCGTATTAGGAATAACAATCCTTTAAGCTTGGGACGCCATTATTTAAAGCATCTAACAATTGCAAGCAGTTCCTTATTATATATCTCATAGTTTAATTTAGTAGGGGCGAGTTTTTAAGAGAGAAAGGCTACTGGACATAGCTCGCCGTTCTTATTATATTGCAATAACACTCCTCTTAGTGCATAATTAGACGAATCTGTTTCGATAATATATTTAAGGTTAGGGTTAAAGTGGGCAAGAATTAGAGCAGTTATAAAACAATATTTTAGGTTATTAAAAGCTTATTTATATTTAGTAGTTTATTTAAATTTTATATTCTTTCTTATTAGGTTTACTAATGGCTAGGCAATTTCTAAGAAGTAGTTAATAAATTAATAATAGAAGTTTGCAAATCCTAGAAATCCTTAAACATCTTATATATTGCTAGGGCTTCCCCAGTTTATAATTACAGCGACTTTCTTAGGGTCTATTTTAATTCCATTATAGGATATAATTAAGCCTAAGTATATAACCTTGGACGCGTAAAACTTGTATTTCTTAATATCGCATTATAAGCCCGTATTTTATAGGCGTTTAAGAACTATTCTAATGTATTTCCAATATTTAGAAAGCAAGGACGAGTAAATTAAGATATTATTAATATACGCGGTAATAAATATATTAAGGAATTCACAAAGCGTATTATTAACGTATTGCTAAAACGTACTAGGACCGTTTTTTACGCCAAACGGCATTACTAGGTATTTAAAGAGTCCCTATTATATATAAAAGGCTGTGTACTTTTTATCTCCTTTACATATACAGATTTTATTAAAGGTAGCAACTATATTAAGCTTTATAAAGTACCATACCTTTGCTAAACAGTTGAGCGTTTCTTAAATCAGGGGAATTAGATATCAGTTTCAAATCATAATTACATTTAGAGCTTAATAATTAATATAAAATCTTAAGCCTCCTCCTAGCTTTTTAACGAATAGTATAGGTAAGGCAAATAGAGATTAACTAGGGCGAATAAATTCTTTTTCCAGATACTTATTAAGGTATTATTATATTATAAGCAGTTCTTCTCGTAATATACCATATAGCGGACCAAACTTTGGTGTTATACTAGGCTTAAGTTCTATCTTAAAATCGTGCTTATCTTAGTGCGGGGCTAGTTGGTCTATAAATCGTTTTTTAAACTTATTAATTAGATTATGGTACTCTTTGGGTATAAGAGGTTAAGGATTAATATACTATTTTAGTTCTAGTGCTTTCTTAATATCTTCTATAGTTATAGCAAAGATTTCGTAATCTTGTCTTTTTGCTAATAAGATAAAGGGTGCGGCCTATATTATACAAATTTTAAGAGGTTTTAATATAACATCTTTACATTCTTTACTGCAATTGGCAGTTATAGCTTTATTGTATTAGTTTAAGGTTTGTGGCAAGGGTAATTTATATTATTTTAAATTTAAATAGTTATGTATATATTTGTAGGGCAAATGGGTTTTTAAGCAATAACTTTAGCAGTAGGTTATACAGAACTTTAGTATTTCTTTAACCCAGCTAATTAAAGGGTTGTGTTGTTTTAGCTATTTATATCCAAGTATTATCTTATATTGCTTTAGGGGTGTTACAAATAGGGAAATATATTTAAGGTGTTCGCCTATCCACATTTTTATAAGAGCGTAGTGTGTCAATTCGTTATATATTAAGGGTTTGCCGTTAAAGCCTTATAGGCCTTAGGGCTTATCGAGTTTCTTTAAATTTAGGCGTTAGGTTTTTGCGTAGTTTATATTAATAAAGCCTATACTGGTGGCTCTACTATCTATAAGGATTTATACCTCCTTCTATTTTCTAAGTATTTGAATTTTGCTAAGTACATTAAGGGAGTTATGTTGTATATTAGCGCTAAAAGAGCCTAGATATTTATACTCTTCCACTTCTTATTTTAAGGCGCGACTTGGCCCTAGAATAATTTGTTTTCCAAGTTAGCTAAGGGTAAGATGCTTTATAACAACTAGGTATAATTTATAGAATAAATATAAGTTAAGGAGTAAGTACGGCTTAAAGAATAAGTGCGATTTAAGGAGTAGGTGCAATTTAAAGACCGGGAGGAACTACGGCGGACTTTTTTAAAAGGGTAAGTTCGGCAATTCCTTTAGATATATCCTTTTCTACCACATCCAAAGCATTCTCTATTTGCGGCTTAAGTTCTTTGTTTATCGGTTCCTAAGGGTGCGTAGGATTGAGTAGCGTCGAGGTCCATAGGGTCGTGCGTAGGTTTCGGAAAAGGGTCGCGCTTTAGGGTATATATCGGTTTCGTAGAGCTTTAAACACGAGGTGTGGTTGGCTTTAGAGAATAAGTCTATTTATTATATTAAAGGTCCTCATTGATTCGTTAACACATTATAGCAAATTTGGGTAGGTCCTTTAGCAGTTCCCTACCTACTAACTATACTCTAATTTCATCCAAAATAGCTCATTAAAGAGTAGTAACTCTAGCGGCTTTATTCCAATCTAGTTTACTAATAAGGCCTAAAAATTCTAAAAAGAAGCTTATAAAGTCTCGGTTCCGTTATTATAGGTTTTTAAGTTTGGTAATAGCGGTGTGTTTATAGCTAGCGTTATCATATATTCGTTCTAGCAGAGAGATAAAGGTTTTAAAATTAACAAAGGTGCTATTACAGAAGAATAGGTCTATGGTTTATACAGCATCTTTACTTAAATAAGACATTCCATAGCTAACCTTGCTAGCTTTAGTAGGGTATTAGTTATAGTTTATTAAAAGTTTAAGATAGAGCTTAGTTATAAAGGGATATAGGTTATTTTAATTTCCATTAAATATTAGAGGGTTAGGAAGCTTTTCTAATTTTATAGTAAGTACTGGGTTTATTACAGGTACGGGTTAAGCTACTATTACTAATTTAGGGTTTATATTTAACAGGCCAGGTTTAGATACAGTTATATTAATTTTGTTTATAGGCGGTATTAGGGTCTCTAACGTAAATACTTAGACGTTACGGAGTTCTTTGCGGAGTACTTCCATTAATCGCTAATACTGGGCTTCTAGTATAGCCCGCTACTAAGCTAAGGCATCTATAAAGGACTATTATATTATAGTTAACTGTTCCCTAACTAGGAATATAATACTTATAGTTATTAAAGAGGATTCGGGTTTGTTTGCTATTTTAATAGTGGTTATTTTTTAATGTAATGTAATATAAGGGCGCGAAAAGGCTTTAGGGAAGATTTAAAGGAATAATATAAATTCTATCTAAATCTAAGGGTATATAGCTTTTTAAGAGAACAAGACGTTGTGTAAAGAAGAGAAGGGAATAACCAGAGAATCTTATAATTAAATAGTTAGGGGTCTTGGTCGATGCGTGCGCATATATACACGCGGACAGACTTTAGTAGAATTCAATTAATCTGGCAGAACTTAGCAGAAGTCAATCAAGCTAGCAGAATTCGGCAGAATTCAGTTAAAGCGTTAAGTTTATCTTATCGAGTGTTTTACGGAGACATTCCTACTATAACTAGGCTAGTCCCGTTACAGCCTATAAGGCTTTAACGGCAAACCCTTAATATATAGCGAATTAACACACTACGCTCTTATAAAAATGTGGATAGGTAAATACCTTAAATACATTTCCCTATTTATAACACCCCTAAAGCAATATAAGATAATACTTGGATATAAATGGCTAAAACAACACAACCCTTTAATTAGCTGGGTTAAAGAAATACTAAAGTTCCGTATAACCTACTGCTAAAGTTATTACTTAAAAACCCATTTGCCCTATAAATATATATACAACTATTTAAATTTAAAATAATATAAATTACCCTTGCTACGAACCTTAAACTAATATAATAAAGCTACAACTGCTAATTGCAGTAAAGAATATAAAGATGTTACGTTAAAACCTCTTAAAATTTGTATAATATAGGCCGCACCCTTTATCTTATTAGTAAAAAGACGAGATTACAAAATCTTTGTTATAACCATAGAAGATATTAAGAAAGCACTAGAACTAAAATAGTATATTAATTCTTAACCTCTTATACCTAAAGAGTACTATAATCTAATTAATGAGTTTAAAAAACGATTTATAGACTAACTAGCCCCGCACTAAGATAAGTATAATTTTAAGATAGAACTTAAGCCTGGTATAACACTAAAGTTTGGTCTGCTATATGGTATATTATAAGAAGAACTACTTATAATGCAATAATACCTTAATAAGTATCTAAAAAAAGGATTTATTTGCCCTAGTTAATCTCTATTTACCTTACCTATACTATTTATTAAAAAGCTAGGAGAAGGCTTGAGATTTTATATTAATTATTAAGCTCTAAATATAATTATAATTTAAAACTAATATCCAATTCCCCTAATTTAAGAAACGCTTAACTGTTTAGTAAAGGCATAGTACTTTATAAAGCTTAACATAGTCGCTGCCTTTAATAAAATCCGTATATATAAAGGAGATAAGAAGTACACAGTTTTTTATATATAATAGGGACTCTTTAAATACCTAGTAATGCTATTTAGCGTAAAAAACGGTCCCGGTATGTTTTAGTAATACGTTAATAATATACTTTATAAATTCCTTAATGTATTCATTACTATATATATTAATAATATCTTAATTTACTTATCCTCGCTTTCTAAATATTGGAAATATATTAAAATGGTTCTTAAACGCCTATAAGATATGGGCTTATAATATAATATTAAAAAATACAAGTTTTATGCGTCTAAGGTTACGTACTTAGGCTTAATTATATCCTATAATAGAATTAAAATGGACCCTAAAAAAGTCGCCGTAATTATAAACTAGGGAAGCCCTAGTAATATATAAGATGTTTAAGGATTTCTAGGATTTATAAACTTTTATTATTAATTTATTAACTACTTCTTGGAAATTGCCCAGCTATTAGTAAACCTAATAAGAAAGAATATAAAATTTAAATAGATTATTAAATATAAATAAGCTTTTAATAACCTAAAGCATTATTTTATAACTGCTTTAATTCTTACCTACTTTAACCCTAACCTTAAATATATTGTTAAAACAGATTTGTCTAATTATGCACTAGAAGGAGTGTTATTGTAATATAATAAAAACGGCGAGCTATATCTAGTAGCCTTTCTCTTTTGGAAACTCGCCCCTACTAAATTAAACTATAAGATATATAATAAGGAACTACTTATAATTATTAGATACTTTAAACAATGGCGTCCTAAGCTTAAAGAATTGTTGTTCCCAATATATATATTAACGGACTATAAGAACCTATAGTACTTTATAACTATAAAACAATTAACGCAGCGCTAAATTCATTAGGCCGAATACCTCTTACAATTTGACTTTAAGATTATATATTAACTAGGTAAACTTAATTAGAAGCCTAACATATTAATATAACAATTATAGGACCTACCTGTAAATGCTTTAAATAAACAGATTATAAATTAATTATAGATTTTACTACCCCCTAAATATTTTAAAAAGCTACGCCCTATATTCCTAGATGCGGAACTTAATAGAAATAAATTAGAAGTTAATAAATAGGAAATGAAAATTAATAAGCTAATAGAATACAAATATAAGAACAATGTATAGATAATAGATATAATAAAAGTAATTTAAACAGGAAAATAATAGTATAAGGATATTATACTCGCTAAATGCGAAATTTAAAACGATTGATTATACTATTAATAGAAGATAGTAGTTCCGAATTCCAAACCTTTATAATTTAAGATACTTAATTTTATATATAACTCCCCTATAGAAGGGCATCCTGGCCGTGTAAAGACCTATAAGATTGTTTAATAAGTATACTACTGGCCTATAATATACGACTACGTATGAAAATACGTTTAAGTATATAGGATATACGTACGTGGAAAGACCTCTTATATAAAGAAGCAAGGAGTACTTTAACCGCTACTAATTCTAATATAAAGATAGCGCGATATTTTAATTAACTTTATAGTCAACTTACCTAGCAGTAATAGGTTTATAAATATTATAGTAGTTATTAACTGCCTTATAAAAATGCGATATATAATTCCTATAGACTTAATTAATGCAATATTAGTAGCCAAATGTTTTATTAAGCACGTCTTTAAGCTATATAGACTTCCTAACTTAATAATATCTAACCGTGAAAGCCAGTTTGTTTTAGACTTTTGGTAAGCTCTATATAAACAGTTAAGTATTTAAATATAACTCTTAACTATATTTTATCTAGAGATAGATAGTTAAACCAAAATTGTGAATATGATTATAGAACAATACCTATAAATATACTACTCCTACCTGCAAGATAACTAGAAAAAATGGCTGCCTTTAGCTAAGTTTACTATAAATAATATAATAAACGTATTAATAGGCGTAACGCCGTTTTATATAACCTATGGATAAAACCCTTAACTTGGATTTGAACCACAACCTAAAATTAATATAATAGGACCTATGATTAAATAGATCCAGTTAATTAATACATATAACTTTACTAATTAAATAAAGCAGTTAATAGAACTGTTATAAAGTAAATTAACGTACGCTTAAATAGTATAGGAATAGCATGTAAATAAAAAACAAGCTCCCGCATAGGACTTTAAGGAAGGTAATATAGCTTACCTAAATACACAAAATATACGGACTTAACAGCCCTTAAAGAAACTTAATTGGAAGTTTATAGGTCTATACTAAATTAAGAAGAAACTAAGCCTATATGCCTATAAGCTTAAACTGCTAACTGAGATAAAAATATACCTAATATTTTACGTAAGCTTATTGCAACCTTTAAAAGATAATCCTATAACTTATAAAGTACCACTGCCACCTCCTATAATTATTAATAATGGTAATGGTTCTTACTTTATTAACTTAATTAATAATATGCGATAGAAACCATAATTTAAATAATTTAAACTTCTTATTAAGTAGGAGGGATATAAAACACAAACCTAGAAACCCTATAATTAGATTAAAGCTAACGCGCCTTCCCTAGTAAAAGAATTCCATAAGGACTATCCTTTGCGGCCTACTTTGGCTAGATGGATATAATATAAAGGCAAACAACTGCCACCTAATACAAATATATAAAACTCGAATTTAAAAAGAACTTAAAATAAGTTATAACGTTTATAACGCGATTACGTAACATACAAAATATTAAGGAACTTTAACCAGTGGTTAAAGTTGTCTAATTAGTTAGATTTGCCTTGCTAAGACTACTACCTAATATGAAAATACAACACGTAATAAAATTATAAATTCTTAACTAAATTAAATTATTTTAAACCTTTGGCCAAAGGGGGGGTACTATAACGGGACTAGCCTAGTTATAGTAGGAATGTCTTAGTAAAACACTTAATAAGATAAACTTAACGCTTTAACCAAATTCTGCTGAATTCTGCTAGCTTAATTAACTTCTGCCAAGTTCTGCCAGATTAATCAAATTCTACCAAAGTCTGTCCACGTGCGTATGTGTGTATACATCGACCAAGACCCCTAACTATTTAATTATAAGATTCTCTGGTTATTCCCTTCTCTTCTTTACGCAACGTCTTGTTCTCTTTAAAAGCTATATACCCTTAGATTTAGATAGAATTTATATTATTCCTTTAAATCTTCCCCAAAGCCTCTTCGCGCCCTTATAACCTTATAGGACTACCTTAATAACTTCTACTCTGCGTACCTAGATAATATACTTATTTATAGTAATAACCCTTCTAAGTATACTAAGCACGTTTAAAAGGTTCTATAGCGCCTTAGGGACACAGGACTTTATATTAATTTAAAGAAGTGCGAATTCTTAGTTATAGAAGTAAAATACCTTAAACTAATTGTTACTACTAAGGGTGTCCGTATAGACCCTAAGAAGGTATATATAATTACTAAATAGCAAACACCTAACTGTATTAAGGATGTATAAGCCTTCCTCAGTTTCGCTAACTTCTATTAAAAATTTATATATAACTTCTTAGGTGTTATAGCACTACTTATAGCAATAATGTGAATAAAAGGCCTTTTTGTAAAAGGAAGAAAAACATATCTACATTTTATCTGGACGCCTAAATATAAGAAGGTATTCTAAGACCTTAAAGATACTTTTACTAAAGCACCTATCCTAGCTTATTTCATACTAGGATAATAACTCTATCTTAAAACTAACTCCTTAGACCATATTAACGCAGGCGTCCTCTACCTAGTCGCATTCTACTTATCTAAGCTTACACTATAAGAATATAACTACAAGATCTATAATAAGGAACTCCTTATAATTATATAAGCGTTTAAGGAATTCTAATTAGAACATTCCTTAGCAGAACCTAACTAGCTAACTAAAGTCCTTACAAACCATTATAACCTTAAGTACTTTATAACTATAAAACAGCTAAACTAATGCTAAGTATACTGGAACGAGTTCCTCTCTGGTTTTAACTTTAAAATTATATATAGGCTAGGAGTATAAAGTACTAAGCCTAATAGCCTAATACGCCACTTATAAGACCTTACTTAGTCTAAAGATAACCCCTATAATTAGTTCCAACAACAGATAATCCTAAAAGCATGAAATTTGGCCCTAGGCATGCTACCTATAATAAAGCCAACTATACCTTAGCTTTATACCACAGAACTAAAGTTACCCCCTAAAATTAATAAGCTTATTACCATGGTATATAACACCTCTGTTAACCTATTACTATATTAGCTTATTGCCGCAAAGACCTCTAGCGCCTATATGCTGCCTACTAACCTCTAAAGCTTAGGCTAGATTAATATAGCTGCCTTAAAAGTAAAAGAAAATAGGCTCTATTATAGAGGCTGCCTATTTATCCCTAACTTAGAAAATCTATAATAGCAACTAATCTAAATGGCCTACAACCTCTAAGTAAGCGGCCACCTAGGTAGAGGAGGAACCTATAAGCTTTTTAGCTAATACTACTTCTAGCCTAAAATAATAGACTTAGTTAAATACTTTATAGGCGCCTGCTATAGTTATAAGCGCGCTAAGGCCTTTAATATAAAGTACTAAGGACTACTATACCATTTACTAGTACCTATACAATAATAGGCAGATATTGCCATTAATTTTGTTATTAACCTACTACTCTGCAAATAACATGGCCGTACCTATAAGAATATCCTTATAATAATATGCCAACTTATAAAAGAGCGCCACTACGTCCTAACTAAAGGCGTAGCTATTAGTAATGTTACTAATGCCTTCCTCTATAAAGTCTACCGATTATATGGGTTACCTAACTTAATTACATCCAACTAAGGTATATAGTTTAACTCTAATATATAGAGACGAATCTGCCAACGCCTTAGCATTTTTGTTAAGATATTTATATCCTTTTACCACAAAACTGCTAGATAACTAGAAAACGCTAATGCTAGTATAAAAGCGTACCTATAATAGGTAGTTACCTATAGTTAGGATAACTAGGTGGATTACCTTCTACTAGGTAAATTTACAGCAAATAATTATATCTTAACCACTATAGGACTTACCCTATTCCCTATAAATAAGGGTTATTACCCCTAATCTAGTATAGAGCTACTAGAACCTATTAAAAAAAACTATTATATAGAAAACGCCTTAAGATGCTATTTGCTAACCAGTATGCAGATTATATAAAAAATCTACTTAACTACTGTAAGGGAGAAATGGCCTAGGCTTAAGCAAAGCAGGCCTACTTCGCTAACTATTATAGAACGCCACTACTGGAGATACGTGTTGGCAACTAGGTATAGCTAGATATACACAATATCTTTATATAAAGGCCTATAAAGTTACTTAATTACAAGAACCTTGGCCCCTATTTAATTAAATAAGTTATTAATAGGGGAGCCGTATATAAGCTAGAGCTCCTGCCTGCCCTAGCCATCTATAGGATATAGCCTGTATTTTACCTATAGCTACTATACCTTTACTAGCCTAACCTTTTATTAGGATAGACATAACCTAAACCCCTACTAATACTAATCTAAGATAAGAATAAAGACAAGAACTATAAGGAGTGGACCGTTAAATAAATTATTAACTTTAAATACTTTGGTAAAAGTAGAGGACGGCGGCTCTACTATAGAGCTATCTATATAGGATTTAATACAGATTAGCCAGAATGGTAATTATGGGAAGACTTTAAAAATATAAAGGATTTAATTAGCAACTTTTACTACGCGAACCTATAGAAACCGGGCCTAAGCAAAGATTTTACGCCTAATCCTCTATAGGAGCCCTTATAGAGTTAAACCGTTATATATTGCCATATAAGAGTAAATTGCCGTTAGATTGCCGCAGATTGCTATTATATAATGGCAAAGTGCGATTATATGACTGGAATATTAGTAAGATGTCCAGGAACTTTAACTGGCGGTTAAAGTTATCTAATTAGTTGGATTCTTAGGTGCCAAGCCTTATTATATAACGTTGTTTTAAGCCCTTAATAATACCCCCTTATTTTTTCTTCTCCTCTATACCTTAAGTGTCCCTTCTATATATATATAGTAACCACAGCGTCGCCAGAGCTACGCCTCTATAGGAGGGGGGATAGTGTTACAGAACCCTACCGTAGGGGCCTTTATAGGAGAACCCCGTGCTCTTATATACACCTTGCGTACAGTTTACGTCAGCTACGCGTAGGTATATCACCCCCTTACACCCTCAACCCTTATAATCGATTGCGTAACGTCTTATAGACTCCTCAAATACATACGCTCTATAGCCACTGCCCTCGTCCCGTGACAAAGCTCGTAAGATTCTTTTGCCATAATAGAGGGGATCGTTATAGTCCATAAAGGGCTTTTCTTAAGCGCAGTACTTTGTTTATATTTCCTTTATTAAACCCTAGCGGTAGCTTTATATAGACAACTTTGTCAAGATCGCAATAGATAAACGCGTTAACTACATCTATCTATATCGTCTTTAGGTTAAATTTTGCGGTGATCGCCATAAGGGTTTGGAAGGTCGTACTTACCAATATAGTAGCTCTTATAGGTAGGTCTCCTAGGGCCTATTAATTTCTATATATTACTAGGCGTGCCTTATATTTCTAGAGGAATCCGTGCTTATCTATCTTATAGATAAATACCTATATTAAGCTAAGAATCTGCTGTCCCTTTACGTGCTTCTTATCTATTTCTTAAAATAACCTTATTTAATAATAGGATTGGAGGTAGGCTTATTAAGCCTTTTAGAACTAATATTAAAGAGGGTATATATTAAGGTCCTTAATTAACTAAGGTGGAGGAGGTAAGTTCTTTCTATATAATCTAGCATTATATATTCTACCTAATTTCAGCTTGCTATTATTAAGTTAACTGTTAAGGTTAAACTTCCTTCCTACTAAGAAGGCGCCATAATAGGCTAAAGTAATCCTTTTAGTAATAAAGTCTTCAAACCTATTATTGCAGGCTTTCTTAAATAAGTCTTTAACTAAGTTGTTAAACACCCCCTAAGTATTAAACCCGTCTCCTATTTGTTAAATAATGTCCTAATTAGTATCTTATATATCTAACTTTATAGGATACTTAACGTAAAAGGCATATAGAGATTCTTTATCTTCTTTTGTTAGAGGTAGCGTATAATATATATCTTTAAGAGCTCTTGCAAGCTTAAGATCTGCTAACTTATTAAAGGTTTAAACTGGCTTATTATTAACGTCGTCGTCTTCCTCTTAAATTAACGGTTTAAATACTTCTTTATTATCTTTTAGAAGAACCTTATTCTTAGTTAGAGTATTAGGGAGTTAAATCTTCTTAATTAGCGTATCTAATTTAGCGTGTAGATCCTCTATAATATCTATTCGCTTGCCGTTAAAGAACGTCTTTTTATTAAAGATAATATCTCTAATAGAGATAATAATACCCTTATATAGAATCCAGATCCTATAGATATTGGTAGAGTTATAGCCAATAAGGTAGCTAATATGGGCTCGCGGACCTAGCTTGCTTAGCCTTTTCTTCTTTAGCTAGGCATTTAACGTTATTACGTACGCCCTACAGCCGTAGGCTTTTAGGTGCGCTAGTTACGGTTTTCTTAATCTTCTATTAGCTAGAAAGGTATAGAACCTCTTATATAGCAATTTCCATCCATTACTTTCCCGTGGTATTTAATCTCAAAGGTAAACTATATAGTTAACTATCTCGTCCCATAGATTATATAGTAGATTAGTAGTAATTCTTATTATACGTCCTTTTTTAATAATTATACCCCCTAAGCGTTTAGCGGTACTATTTTAAGCTTAGGTATATAGCGCCAAAAGCTTAAATATAATCCCTTAGGTCTATAGCCATTTAAGGGTTTTATTTCTCCCTAGCTTATTGTCTAATCTAATAGTATTAACTTTAAGGTTATACCTAAGACGAATCTATAGTATGAAATCTTTAAGCACTCGTAGTGTCTCCTTCTCCTTACTATACATCGTTACAAAATACGAAAAGGATCTTCCCAAAAAGGTATTATAGATAAGTATAACTCACACGAATCCAGTATATGCTTTCTTAAGGTTAGTCTAGTTAATATAGAGGTTAAGATCGGGTTTATTAATATTCCGATCTAAGGACCTTCGTAAGGCCTAATACTTAATCTTAGCGAGACTGCAGTGTTGACATTCCGTTATCTTAGGGCCTTAAAGCTTAACTCCTAAGGCGTTAATACTTAAATAATAAAGGCTTATAGGTCCTGGATGCCCTAGACGTAGATACTATAGTTATATATTACCTTTTAAATTTAGAAGAATGTCTCTTAACAATATTCTACGCTTCCGTTGGCGTTATAGCAGTCGGCTTAAATTAAAAGCTAATAGACTTTCTAGTTGGACGTATTTAATAGTCTATTGTCCGTAATATTCTTCCATTTAATATAGGATAGAGTTATCCTTCCAAACTAGAAGATTATTGTTTTCTTTATTATCCTAGTAATACCCTTATTTTTAAAGTAGACAGAACAACACTAGATTTATATTAAAGTCCGTATAAAAGGTAACGTCCTTAAGACGTAGGATTCCCTTACTTTTGTCTGGTCTTGTAACTTAGACCATAATATCGCCGTAACCTAGTATAGGCACTTCTAAGCTGCCGGCAATAATATATTTGTGTTTTAGAACTTTCCTAAAGTTATAGAAACGAGAGAGATTATTAAAGATGTATAGAGTAGTTCCTAAGTTAAAAATAGTTAATAGCTTTAGTGGATAGAGTTAACCGGTATAAAACAATTCTAGGAATATCGTATTAGCTTCTCCCTTAATCTTAACTATCTCCTAACTCTCGTCCTATTATTATTAAGCCTTATTATCTTAGTCTTTAAGTCTAATCTTTATAACTTAGTCAGCAAGATCCTTATTCTTTTCTACCTTCTTTAGTGCCTTTTTAATGCGAGTATCTCTAATTATAACTCCTATAAGTCTCTTATCTTTAAATAAACACTAATAGTCCTAAAGGGAGTGTCCTCGTATTCCGTACGCTAGGCTAGGACGTCTCCTTATCCACTAGTGTCCCGGCTCTCTTTAAGCGGCTCTTATATGCTAAGGCCTTTCCTCTTTATAAACCTTTAGTAATATTAAAGTAGTCCTTAACAGCTTACTCTGCGAAGTCTATATTAAAGGCACTCCCTCTTATAGTAGCATTGGCTTTCTTTAAGGGTATTCTAAGTCCTTCTTACAGCTCCTTTACTACTCTATAGTATTTAGAAGATCTTAACTTCTAAGGGTTATTTAACTTAGTAGTATACTTTATATAGTAGGCGTCGCTAAAAGGCTAAATAACTTCTACTAAATCTTAAAGCTAGATTCTATTAGACATTTAAGGGATCTTATACTTCTCTCCTAGTAATATTATATGTTCCCATTAATCTAGTTATTAGTTTAACTTTAATGCATGTTTAAACCCCTTAAGGGCTTCCATGTATTAGTGTTGTACCTTCTTCCTAATAAACGATAAGGTAGGTTCTGTGTTCTCCTTTAACTAAGATAGCTATTCTTTAACTATAAGAGAAGGGTTAAGTAGTAGCTTCTTCTAAATCAATACTATAGATGTAATTTAGGTGCGGATCTATTAAAGATAATCTTCCTGTCTTAGGAAATACTTTATATCCTAGTTATAGTATCGTCTACTATTCTTGTACGCTTTCTATTAATTTGTCAAAAGCTATATATATACGGTTGCATTCTTATTAAAATCTATAACTTCTAAATAGGCTGGTTCTTATAGTAGATCTTATTAAGGTGCTGTATTGTCTAGTTAATATAGGCCTAAATTCGCTAATCTATAAGGGCTTAGAGTTACCATAGCCATTATTCCCAGTTGTTACGGCGCTGGTGGAAAACGGCGGATTGTGGTAGACGTTATGGTAGACGCCGAGTCACGTGAGCTCACGTGACTAGAGGACCGCATAAAACTTCGCACGGCGCTGCTATTCTTCTCCTTTCCTTTCTCTAGCTTTGGATCCTCGTTTATAGACAATCCAATCGTACAGGCTTGCGCGACCCTCTTGCCGTGCTCGTGCCTCGATTGACCGAGTCGCTAACACCAGTCTTCTGGCTTATTAAAAATGATTATAGTTAATAAACTCGTTAGTAGAGTTATTTAACTGATAGGTAAGTAGGGAATTAAGATGGTATTTTGTTGTTAGGATCGTCCTTATCGTCAGGATCGTCCTATAACGATAAGGTAGAATTTCTTTAAACAATTAAGTAATAGCTAAATAGCTTCTTAAGTCGGCGGACCAGGCTTATAACTATCAGATAGTGTATATAGAGCTATTCATTAATAAAATGGGTTAATTGATTAATGATCTTAGTCTTGTCTTGATTGATTTAACCTTGGGGCCCCTTAGGCTCTAAGCTAAGATGGAGAGATTTACAATGCACGTGCTCCGTATACGTAACTCATACACGTAACCCACGCCTTTAGAGAATACAGATTATCTAACAGTTAGAGTATAATAATATAGATATAGGTATATTGCGCAGGACTAAGTGTTTAATTAAATACTTTGCGTTTTATTATAATAATATATACTAAATTTATAAGAACGCCAAGTATGGCGTAAGCTATTGGCTATAGGAGCTAGAGTTATAAGAACTTAAAGAAACTAGAGAGTTAGATAAGGAATAAGATTGACTCTATAAGCTAGATTAGAATATTATAGTAATATATAGACAATAATTAATAGAAATAACAATGGAGTTAGAGTACTTATTAATTAATAGCGATAAGGAAGAAAAAGAGGCTAACTAGGGGCACTTAAACCTTAAATATGTAATAGAAGTAGAGACTAAGACTGCTATAGAGCAAGGTTTAGTAACAGGCATTATAATACCATTAGATATGGCATCTATCACTTTATAAAATAGAAGAAGAAGTATTTTAAAAGGATTAAGCAAGCAGATAACTGCTAGTGCTAGCTTACCACTTAATAAAGGTAAGAAGTTATAGGCGTAAGATTTTTAGGAAGAGATAAGAGAGAACCTAGAACCTATAATAGATAACAACTAATAGAAAAGGGTAGTAGCTTAGTTTAAAGATAAATAAATAAGTATAGGATAAAGATTTTTAGGGAGCTAATATTTTAAAGAATAAATAAGATCTATAGCAATTCTAGGTAAATATAGTGTTTAGCCTAAAGGTTGAAAAATTAATACGGCGATTAAGAAGTAGGAGGACTTTAAGGATCTAGCTATAAGACGTAGAAAATAAGAAACTATAGACAAGCTTAGGCAAAGAATTATTATATAGTAAGAACAGAAACTAGATTAGAGATTTAGTATGTTAAGATATATAAGAGATAGAGCACTTATACAGAAAATTATAAATAGGCTAAGGGAAGGAATGCTAAGAGCTAAGTAGTTATATAAACTGGAACAAAAAGAGGATCTAGGGATTCTAACTAGATTAGCAGAATGATATATAAAAGGTTATAACAATATAGTAATAAAGAAATTGTAATGGAGCCTTGTAGTAGGTACTACGGTAGACTTGTTAATAGGCTAGGTATATAGGTATAAACAACAGTCAACAACGTAATAACAACTGGTAGAGTGGTTGCCCAACAGATTAACTCTAATTGTATTCTGAGATTCACTATAAAGAGAGAACTATCTAGGTAGGGACTGTGGTCCTTTAAATACACAACCGTATGCCTAAGAAATCCCTTCGCTCCGTAAGGTACGTGTTATATATACTATACGTAGGCGTACACCGCGTACACTGCGTATACCGCGTATAACATTATATAACTCGCTTACTATTCCTTATTACATAGTTCCACCAGATCCATCTTAGACCGTGCCTATATTAACTAACTAGCTTTTGCCGACTCCTCTCCTAGTAGTTATAACATTGTACTTAAGCTATCCGTAACACTATCTCCCTCCTCTTTATCTTCGTCCTTAAAGATTCCTAATATCTCCAAGTTATTTACTAGAGGTGTAATGTCTATTTAATTAATCTGGTTAATATTCTTATTTATTATACCTAAAGCATCTCCTTCCTTATAGACGCAATATTGTGCTCGCACTGTTACTGTCATACTATTACTTAGTAAGATAATACCATCTCCATATTCTTATTATATAAAAGAGGGGTTAGTCTATATTGCGCTAGCGAGTCCCTTGTCTTAGCAACCATCCTCTTGCTTAGAGTGCACTAAAGTAAACGTTTAATTATCCTATGATGTTTACTCTATTTCTAATACTAAGTATACGCGTCCTATAATTCTTAAAAGTCTTTAAGTTCCCTTATTAATCTCTTTTAGGGTCTTAGGTTTAATCTACTGCTAATTATCTTAAGTTAAAACTGGCGGCTACTTATACTAAGCTCTACTATTCCTTAGAAGAGACCGCTCTAGCCCTTAAGGCTTAGCGTCGCTCCTTTAAGACTTAGCAAGCTGCTTTTACTTAGTTAACCCGTCTTAAAAAGGGTTATAAGAAGGTCCGCTCTAAGAAGTGGAAGCTTATTTAATAGGGTTTGTCTAAGCTAGGTAATAAGAGAGTAACGTCTCTAGAGAAGGAAATAACTCTAAGTAATATAGTAGTTACTCTTCCTAGGTCCCCCTTAGGTAACTTATCCTTTAGCAATCCTTTTTTAATACTCCCTAATCTACTTTCTTTTAATACTCCTATACCTTTCCTATAGCATTCTTTAGGTTACTTAGTAGTTCCTAGGTAGTCTTACTATAGCCTATCCACTTTACTTTATACTATGTTTTGTTATCCACCTTTTTATAACTAATAATCCTTAAAACTTGCTACTTATCTTCTTCTTGCCCTCTATATATGTCAGCTTTATAAACTAGTGGTTTAATATTCCTATGTGCTAGTTCTAGTATTGTAATATATTATATAGGGTAGATCTTTATTTTAGCTAGTAGGTTTAACTTATATATAACTAATAAAACTTTTTTTATAATTTTAAAAGGTCCTAGTCTAACATAGTCTAACTTTTTGCTTAGTTATTAACTCTTAAAATTTTTATATAGTAGCTATACTTTATCTCCCTCCTTAAGATCTAGTCCCTTAGATCTCTTAGCATTATAGTACTTTTTTATTCTCTATTATACCATTTTAGCTATTTCTTTAAGGTCTGCATAAAGATTTATTAACATCTCCATTCTTTCTTTAGCTATGCTACTTATTTTCTTTACTTAATGTGGCGATAATAATAACCTTAGCTTATACCCGTAATTTGCCTTAAATAGTAATGTTCCTATTCCTTCTTATGGTGTTATATTATATATAAACTATATAACTGGTAATAACAATATCCAATTATTTTATATGTAATTAATATAATATCTTAGATACTGTTCTAGTGTCTAGTTTAGTCTTTCTATTTATCCGTCCATCTGCAGATAATACGCTATTAAGGTTACTACGCGAACTCCCTATTCCGCCAAGAATACCTCCTAAAATACTGCTATAAATCTTAGATCTCTATCTAATATAATCTTGTCTAGTGCTCTGTGCCTTATAAATACTTCTTTAATATAGATTCTAATAACATCTTCTACTAATATCTCTTTTGTATATACTATAAAGTATCCCTACTTTATAAGCTTATCTACTATTACTAAGATCGCGTTATAATCTCGTCCTATAATAGGATCTTTTAACTTTAGTAACTTAATAATAAAGTCCTATAATATGACTTCTTATAGTCTTTCTGGTATTTTAATAGGTTATAGCTCTCTATATGGTTTATACCTTATTAGTTTATTTCTCTAGCAATCTAGACATTCCTTTATAACTTGTCTTGCTAGTCCCTAGATTTCTTAAATAATATACTCCTCTTAAAGTCTTAATACTAAGCCTATAGCCCCGTTGTGTCCTTATATTAGTCCTTTATAAAATAACTTAACAAATTCTTTTATAATAGATTTTGGAATATAGGTTGCTTCTCTATTTTTATACTATTCCACATCTAGATCCTCTATCTATATATTTTAGATTTTCTATATTTACTTACTCTTTAATAACTTATAGACCTAACTCTCTTTAGTTGTTATAATCTTTAAATAATTATACCTAATTACTCTATCTTAATCCTTTTATAGTAAAGCCCCTAATAGCTTTTTATTATTTTGCAACTCCACCTTTCTGCTAAGTATATCTACTCTTATATTTTTAGTACCTTTAGTATACTAAATTTCAAAATAATATTCTGTAAGCATTTCCGCCCATCTAACTTATCTTCTATTTAGCTCTTTTATTATTAGGAATTTTATAAGATTCTTATAGTCCGTTCTAATTATAAATGGTTTCTCTATGCCTTATAAGAATGCTCTCTACTTCTTAAGTGCTATAACTATACTTAATAACTCCTTATTGTAAATGTTATAGTTTAACTCTAGTAGTGTTATCTTTTAACTATAGTACGCCACTAGATACTATGCGTCTAGATGCTTTTATAGCAAACACACTCCTAGTGCAAAGTCTAATATATTTGTCTTAATAACTATCTCTAACTTTCGTTAGTAGATTTTAAGGACTAGTTCCTAGGTAAACAACTCCTTAAGTTCTTTAAATAGTTTCTTTTATTCTTCTACCCAAACCTATAGTTCCTCTTTTTTTATTAGCCTTATAAACAGCTTAATACTCTTTAAATATTATGCTATAAACCTCCTATAGTAATTACAAAACCCTAAAAACAACCTTAACTATATAACATTCTCTAGTTCTTGCCAATTTACTATAGCTTTAACTTTCTTTAGGTCCATACTAATCTTTCCTAGTTTAATAATAAATCCTATAAAATTAGTCTTTCTTATAAAGAACTCGCACTTCTTAATTGCTATTAGCATCTATTCTTCCTATAGTCTCTTTAAGACCCACTTAACATATTCTCTATATTCCTCCTTACTTATTAAGTAGATAATAATAATATTAAGGTATACTATAATAAACTTATTAAGGTGTTCTCCTAACACACTATTAATTTGCTTTTAGAATATTACTAGTGCGTTTATAAGCCTAAACTGTATAACCACTAGTTTATACAGTCCTTCTTTTAACCTAAAAGCTGCCTTTTATTTGTCGCCTTCCTTAATTCTAATCTAATAGTACACCTATCTCAGATCTATCTTTATAAAGATTTACGCGTTACCTATCCTATTTTAGATTTCGCTAATTAAGGGTAAAGAATACCTATCCTTCCTAGTAATGCTGTTTAACTATTTATAGTCTATATATATCCTAAGTTTTCTATTCTTCTTTAGGACGAATAGTACTAAATATTCTACTAATAACTGCGATAGTCTAATATATCCCTTTTATAAGTTCTCCTGGACAAACTCCTTAAGTGCTACTAACTTAGTTTTAGTAAGCTTATAGATTAGAAAAAACTTTAGACTTATTTCTAGTTCTAACTCTATTTCATGGTCCTATGCTATATACTCTAACAGCTTTTTACTTTCTAGTAACTATAACTTTTTACCATACTTATGGTATTTCTTTAGTACATAACTTAAGCCTTACTTAGTCTCTTTATATGTCGCTCCAACTTAGTACTATACCAACTTAGTTTACTATTGCCTTTTATATTATTAAGTATCTCTAATATTAACCTAACCTGTAACCTAATTAATTCTTAGATTGTTCTCCTATAACTAAGGCATCCTTAATATTGCCTCATCCTTCCCTAATAGTAGGATATTAAAAGATATCTTAACCTGTCTCCCTTTAATAGTTAACTAAATAGGTCCTATTTTAAGATTAATAATACCTTCTCTATAAGCTATCTAATCTCCTAAAATTACTATAAGTAAATATAGGTGTTGCTTTTATCTATATAGTAACCCTATTTTTTTTTACTGCTGCTAGTAATATATGGTTTCTTATTGCTCTACTATCTACTAACGCTTTAAACTGTTAATTTTACCACTGGGCTTATAAATTTAGGTATTAACCTTAAATTCCTTTAAGGGTCTAAGGCTCTACTACTAGTTCCCTCTAGTCCTGTAGGCCTCCCCTTTTCCTAAATATTAGCTGCTAGATCCTATTTATACTTAGTCCTCCCTAAGCTAATACTTAGTTTGTTTCTTTTCCTCTATATACTATAGATAAGTGTTCTCTAGACAGTTCCACCACTATCTTCTATCTAGGTATTCTTCCATAAGGAATCTTCTAGGTTAAAGTATTAGGTCCCCTTGGCTCTATACTTCTACTAGGTGCCACCTATATATATACCTAGCATCTCTAAACTGTTTCTCTTCTAGTGCCCAATATATTCTTACTAGGTACTTTTAGTTCTTATCCTTAGGTGCTTTATATATATTATATATATTATCTATATAAGCTATCTACGATAGTGTATAATATGCTAGGTGCTTTAGGTTAACTCTTAGCTTATTTTTACTCTTAAGTTTAAACCTATACTATATTAACCTAACCTCTAGTATCTCTATTACGGGTACTAAGATTTATTACTTACTTCTCTAGTCCCTAAATCCTTCTTCTTGTAACAGAACCTTGTAGCAGAAACTACAGTAGGTTCTGTTATTAAGCTGGGTATATAGGTAAGAACAAAACAACAACGTAATAATAACTGGTGGAGTGGTTGCCCAACAGATTAACTCCAATTATATTCTAAGATTCACTACAAGGAGAGAACTATCTACGGTAGGGACTAAGGTCCTTTAAATACATAACCATACTCCTAAGAAATCCTCTCTTGTATATAAGGTACGTGTTATACGTGTTATATATAGCGTACACTGCGTATACTCCGTACACCGCGTATAACATTATGTAACTCGCTTACTATTCCTTATTATATGGTTCCACCGGATCTATCCTAGACTATACCTATATTAACTAACTAGCTTCCTACAACTCTTCCCTAAGTAGTTATAACATTATACTTAAAGCGTCTGTAACACTATCTCCCTCCTCTTTATCTTCGTCCTTAAAGATTCCTAACATCTCCAAGTCGTCCACTAGAGGTGTAATGTCTGTTTAATTAGTCTGGTTAATATCCTTGCTTATTATGCCTAAAGCTTCTTCTTCTTTATAAGCGTAATGTTGTGCTCGCACTATGGCTGCCATACTGTTGCTTAGTAAGATAATGTCGTCTCCATATTCTTGTTATACGAAAGCGGGGTTAGTGTATATTATAATAGCAAGTCCTTCGTCTTAATAACCCTTATCTTGTTTGGAGTGCACTAAAGCAAATGTTTAATTGTCTTGCGATGTTCGCTTTATCTCTAACGCTAAGTGTATACGTCCTATAACTCTTAACAGTCTTTGAGTTCCCTAAGTAACTTATTATAGGGTCTCGTGTTCAATCTACCGCTGCGAAGCTTAATAGTAAGCTCTTAAGCACCTTAGATAAGCTTTATCATTCGCAGGAAGCGGAGCAGGAGGCTGCAGCTGCTTAATAGCATGCCCTCGAAGCCCGTCTATCGGCCTCTGCCTATCTTCTTCGTCTTAAGAAAGTGCGTAAGAAGGTCCGTTCTAAGGAGTAGAAACTAGTTTAATAGGGTTTATCTAAGCTAGGTAATAAAAGAACTAGCTCTCCTCCTACAAGGGAAACAACTTTAAGTAGCTTGGCAATTGCTTCTCTTAAGTCCCCCTTAGGTAACTCATTCTTTGGCGATCCTTCTTTATTAATATTACCTAACCTACTTTCTTCTAATACTCCCGTACCTTTCCTATAGCGTTTTTTAAGTTGCTTAGTAGTTCCTAGGTAGTCTTACTATAGCCTATCCACTCTATTTTATATTATATTTTGTTATCTACATTCTTATAACTAATAATCTTTAAAACTTGCCATTCGTCTTCCTCCTATCCTCTATATATGTCTGCCTTATAGACTAGTAGCTTAACATTCCTATATACTGGCTCTAATATTGCAACGTGTTATATAGGGTAGATTTTTATTTTAGCTAGTAGATTTAGCTTATACATAACTAATAAAATTCTTTACTTGATTTTAAAAGGTCCTAGTCTAACATAGTCCAACTTCTTGCTTAGTTGTTGACTCTTAAAAATTTTATATAGTAGCTACACTTTATCCCCCTCCTTAAGATCTGGTCCCTTAGATCTCTTAATATTATAGTACCTTTTTATTTATTCTTATACTAGTTTAGCTATTTCTTTAAGGTCTGTATAAAGATTTATTAACGTCTCTATTCTTTGCTTAGCTGTGCTACTTATCTTTTTTACTTAATATAGCAATAACAATGTTTTTAGCTCGTATCCGTAATTTGCCTTAAATAGTAATGTCCCCATTCCCTCTTATAGTGTTGCATTATATACAAACTGTGTAACTAATAATAACAATACCTAATTATTCTATGCATAATTAATATAATGCCTTAGATACTGCTCTAGTGTCTAGTTTAGTCTTTCCGTTTATCCGTCCATCTACGGATAATATGCTGTAGATATTACTGCGCGAACCCCTTATTCTGCTAGAAATACTTCCCAAAATGCTGCTATAAATCTTAGATCTCTGTCTGATATAATCTTATCTAGTGCTCCATGTCTTACAAATACTTCCTTTATATAGATTCTAGCGATATCTTCTACTAATATCTCTTTAGTGCATGCTATAAAGTATCCCCACTTTATTAGCTTATCTACTATTACTAAAATCGCGTTATAATCTTATCCTATAATAGGATCTCTTAACTTTGGTAACTTAATAATAAAGTC
>Ga0307507_10001771_pt1 | contig 47416 bp, 5 predicted proteins | sample 7_EM_MG_FD_207223 | JGI IMG/M metagenome (GOLD analysis project Ga0307507, IMG submission 207223) | Populus trichocarpa ectomycorrhiza microbial communities from riparian zone in the Pacific Northwest, United States - 7_EM | ecosystem: Host-associated > Plants > Roots > Unclassified | place...
TAAAGTCTAGGACGCAATTATCCTAATAGAAGATGCGGATACTCTAAAAGAGTTAATAGATTAGTTAATAAAGATTAATAATAGAATCTATTAAAGGGAACAAGCTAAGAGAGGGCAAGATAGAGTTCTATAGTTATATAAGGCGCAGAATACGCAACAACAGACATAGAGTTAAAAACTATGGAATAGCGCAAAGCTAATAGACTTAAGTAGTACTAAAGAAACCTAAAAGTGGGAAAAGAAACTATGGAAACCTAGAGGTTAAGGATTAAGTAATTAAAAGACCTAGAAGTAAAGGCTAAACTAGGGATCTTAGCAGCAGAAGACGTTTAGGCGGACTCTATAGTAAAAAAAATGGTTTAAAGATAAAGCTTATATAAATTATAGAAAACAGGGTTATTTCGCTAGAGACTATAGAGGTAGTTAGAGTAACTACATAGTAAAGGGAACCAGACTAGTAGACAGCACATATATATAAAGGGATAACGGTACACTATAAGGAATAAAAGAGTGTTTAATTAACAGTTTTGCGTATTATTATAATAACATATACCAAATTTATAAGGACGCTAAGTATAGCGCAAGCTATTAGCTATAGGAGCTATTATTATCTAAGTTTAAAGGAACTAACAAACTAGCTTGTAAATTAGATATTAAAGATAATAAATTTAATAAAGGCGAAGCATTTACCAATAATAAAGTAATAAAGGTAGCTTACTAGGAGCATACAGACCTTAGAGAAGTTAAAATAGGAGTAGAGACTAAGACCATTACGGAATAAGGTTTAGTAATGGGTATTATAACACTATTAGATACAATTTCTATCGCTTTACAAGATAATAGGAGTAATATTTAGAAGAAACTAAGCAAGTAAATAACTGCTAGTGCTAGCTCATTACTTAATAAAGGCAAAAGGCCACAGGCTCAAGATTCTTAAAAGGAGATAAAAAAAGCTTAAGATTCTTAAAGTGAGATAAGATATACCTAAGGACCTATAACAGACAAAAACTGATGGGAAAGGGTAGTAACTTAGTTTAGTAATAAACGAATAAGTATAGGACGTAAGTTTAAGAACTATAAGTTCAGAGAATAAGTAAGAACGTTAATAATCCTAAGTAAACATAGTGTTTAGCCTAAAGATTAAACAATTAATACTAGGATTAAAAAGCAAGACAACTACAAAGATCTAGCTGCAAGACGCAGAAAACAAGAAACTATAGATAAGTTTAGAATAAGAATTATCGCATAGTAAGAGCAAAAGCTAGATAAGAGGTCAGCTATACCAGGTTATATAAGGGACAGAGCACCTATATAAAGAGTTACTAATAGGCCAAGTATAGGGACACCTAGGGTAAAGTGGTTAGATAAACTAGAACAAGAAGAGGATCTAGATATTCTAGCTAGGTTTAAAGAAAGACATACTAAAGAATGTTATAATATAGTGATAACAAGGTACTTTCTAATAGATAAACCATATACACTAAACCAGTTATACAGAAAGTGGTATAGGCAATAACATAATAATAAATAGGCAGATTTTTATATATAGCTGGACAAAAAAGTTATCTAAGACCAACCCATTACGGAAAAACGTATAAGTTATATTAAAGGAGCATTAATTATAACATTAAGGAACCTAGAAGAAGGATCTAGGGACTAGAGAAGTAAGCAACAAATCTTAGTACCCACAGTAGAAATACCAGTAGTTAGGTTAACTAGGTATAGATTTAAACTTAAGAATAAAGATAAACTAAGAGTTAACCTAAAACATATAGCGCATTATACACTATTATAGATAGCTTATGTGGATAATATATGCAATATATATAGAGCACCAAAAGATAAGAACCAGAAGTACCTAGTAAGGATATATTAGGCACTAGAAAAAAAGCGGTTTAGAAACACTAAGTATATACATAGTTAGCACCTAGTAGAAATATAAGGTTAAGAAGACTTAATACTTTAACCAGAAAGATTCCTTACAGAAGAATGCCTAGATAGATAATAGTAGTAAAAGTGCCTAGAGAACACTTATCTATAGTACATAGAGGAAAAGAAACAAACTAAGTATTAGCCTAAGTTAGACCAAGTATAGGCAGGATCTAACAGCCAATAATTAGGAAAAGGGGAGACGTATAGGACTAGAGGGAACTAGTATTAGAGCCTTAAACCCTTAAAGGAATTTAAGGTTAACACCTAAATTTAAAAGCTAAGTGGCAAGATCAGTAGTTTAAAGCGTTAGTAGATAGTAGAGTAACTAAAAACCATATATTACTAAAGGCAGTAGAAAGGATAGGGTTACTATATAGATAAAAGGAACACCTATATCCACTTATAATAATTTTAGGAGATTAGATAGCCTATAGAGGAGGCATTATTAATCTCAAAACAGGACCTATTTAGATAACTATTAAAGGGAGACTAGTTAGAATGTCTTTTAATATCCTACTGTTAGGACAGGACAAGGCAATACTAGAAATGCCTTAATTATAGAAGTACAATCTAAAGATCGATTAGGTTATAGGTTAGGTTAATATTAAGAATATATAACAGCGCAAAGTGTAACAATAAACCAAGTTAGTATGGTACTAAGTTGGAGCGATATATAAGGAGACTAAGTAAGGCTTAAGTTATATACCAAAGAAATACCATAAGTATAGTAAAAAGTTATAGTCACTAGAAAGTAAAAAGCTGTTAAAGCATATAGCTTAGGACCATGAGATAGAATTAGAAGAGGGAATAAGTCTAAAGTTCTTTCCAATCTATAAGCTTACTAAAACAGAGTTAATAGCGCTTAAGGAGTTTATTTAGGAGAACTTACGCAAGGGATATATTAGACCGTTATAGTTATTAGTAGGATATCTAGTATTGTTTATCCCAAAGAAAAACAGAAAACTTAGGATGTGTATAGACTATAGATAGTTAAACAGTATTACCAGAAAGGATAGGTATCCTTTACCCTTAATTAGCGAAATCTAAGACAGGATAGGTAATGTAAAGATCTTTACGAAGATAGATCTAAGATGGGCGTACCATTAGATTAGGATCAAGAAAGGCAACAAATAAAAGGCAGCCTTTAGGTCAAAGGAAGGACTATATAAGCCATTAGTTATACAATTTGGGCTTATAAACGCACTAGCAACATTCTAGAAGCAAATTAATAGTGTGTTAGGAGAACACCTAGATGAATTTGTTATAGTATACCTTAATAACATTATTATCTACTTAGAGAACGAGAAAGAATATAGAGAACACATTAAATAGGTATTAAAGAGACTATAAGAAGAACAGATGCTAGTAGCAATTAAGAAATGCAAGTTCTTTACTAGGAAGACCAATTTTATTAGATTTATTATTAAACTAGGCCAACTTAATATAGATCTAAAGAAGATCGAGGCTATAGTAAACTAGTAGGAACTAGAGAACGTTATATAGTTAAAATCGTTCCTAGGGTTTTGCAATTATTATAGAAGGTTTATAGCGCAATAGTTATAGAACATTAAGCCATTTACATAGTTAATAAAGAAAGAAGAATTATGGGTATAGGGAAAGGAATAATAAGGACTATTTAAGAAAGTTAAAGAGTTGTTTACCTAGGAGCCAGTTCTTAAGATCTATTAACTAGGTCTAGAGACGGTTATAAAAACAGATATATTAGACTTTACACTAGGGGCGTACTTCCTATAGAAATATTAAGATGGATAGCACCTAGTGGTATACTATAGTTAAAAGATAACACTACTAGAGTTAAACTATAACATCTATAATAAGGAGTTGTTAGGTATAGTTACAGTACTTAAGGAATAGAGAGCATTTTTACAAGGCATAGAGAAACCATTTATAGTTAAAATAGACTATAAGAACCTTACAGGATTCCTAATAATAAAGGAGCTTAACTAAAGATAGGTTAGATGGGCGGAAATGCTTATAGAATACTATTTTGAAATTTAGTATACTAAGGGTATAGATAATGCGCGAGCAGACGCTCTAAGTAGAAAAGCTAAACTATAAAGTAATAAAAAGCTATTGGGAGCTTTGTTATAAAAGGATTAAAACGGATTAATTAGGTATAATTATCTAAAGATTATAGCGACTAAGGAAAGTCAGATCCATAAATTACTAAAAAGTAATTGGACATAGAAGATCTAAGAAGTATAGGTAGAGAATTTAGACTTAGAGCAATATAAAAATAGAGAAGCAACGTATATGCCTAAGTCTATTATAGAAGAATTTGTTAAGGAATTCCATAAGGAAATAATATAAGGACACAACGGAGCTATAGGCTTAGTGTTAAGACTTTAAAAGGAATACATTATTTAAGAAATCTGGGGACTAGTAAGATAAGTTATAAAGAAATATCTAGATTGCTAAAGAAACAAACCGACGAGGTATAAGCTATATAGAGGGCTATAACCTATCAAGACACCAGGAAGACTATAGGAGGTTATATTATAGGACTTTATTATTAAGTTACTAAAGTTAAGAGATCCTATTATAGGACAAGATTATAACGCAATCTTAGTAATAGTGAATAAATTAATAAAGTGGGGATACTTTATAGCATATACTAAAGAGATATTAGTAGAGGATATCGCTAGAATCTATATAAAAGAAGTATTTATAAGACATGGAGCACCAGACAAGATTATATTAGATAGAGATCTAAGATTTATAGCAGTATTTTAGAAAGTATTTCTGGCAGAATAGGGGGTTCACGCAGTAATATCTATAGTATATTATCCGTAGATGGATGGATAAACAAAAAGACTAAACTAAACACTAGAGCAGTATCTAAGGCACTATATTAATCACGTATAGAATAATTAGGTATTATTATTACCAGTTATATAGTTTATATATAATACAACACTATAAGAGGAAATGGGGATATTACCATTTAAGGCAAATTACGGGTATAAGTTAAGAATATTATTATCGCCACATTAAGCAAAAAAGACGAGTAGCACAGCTAAGTAAAGAATAGAGATATTAATAAATCTTTATATAGACCTTAAAGAAACAGCTAAACTAGTATAAGAATAAATAAAAAGGTACTATAATGCTAAGAGATCTAAGGGACCAGATCTTAAGGAGGGGGATAAAGTATAGCTATTATACAAAAATTTCAAGAGTTAACAATTAAGTAAGAAGTTAGACTATATTAGGCTAGGACCTTTTAAAGTTAAGTAAAGAATTTTATTAGTTATATACAAATTAAACCTACCAGCCAAAATAAAAATCTACCTTATATAGTATATCGCAATACTAAAGCCAGTATATGGGAATATTAAGCTACCAGTTTACAAAGCAGACATATATAGAGGACAAAAGGAAGATAAATAGTAAGTTTTAAAGATCATTAGTCACAAGGAGGTAGATAATAAAATATAGTATAAAGTAAAGTAGATAGGCTACAGTAAAACTACCTAGGAACCACTAAGCAACCTAAAAAACGCTATAGGAAAGATACAGGAGTATTAGAAGAAAGTAGGTCAGGCAATATTAATAAAGAAGGATCGCCAAAAAACAAGTCACCTAAGGGGGACCCAAGAGGAGCAATTGCTAAGCTACTTAGAGTTGTTTCCCTTGTAGGAGGAAAGCTAATCCTTTTATTACCTAGCTTAGATAAACCCTATTAAACCAGTTTCCACTCCTTAAAACGGACCTTCTTATAGATATATTTAAGGCGTTAAAGACAAGTATAAGCCAAATATTAAGCTTTAAGGACGCGTGCGGACTCTTCTAAGGCATATTAAATCTTAAGTAGCGCGGAGGCCAGCTTACCATTAAGCTTCGCAGCAGTAGATTAAATACAAGACCCTATAATAAGTTACTTAAAGAACTTAAAGACTATTAAAAGTAGTAGGACGTGCATACTCAGCATCAAAAATAGAGTGAACGTTATAGGACAATCAAACGTTTGCTTTAGTGCACTTAGAGTAAGAGGAGGGTTGTTAAGACAAAGGACTTACTAGCATAACACAAACTAACCCCTCTTTCGCGCACCTTAAGCAGGGAATCGCCATTACTTTACTAAGCAATAGTATGGAGGAAACCGTATAAAGGCAACACTCAACCCAGGAAAGAGAAGAAGAAGCTTTAAGTATAATAAGTAAGGATATTAACTAAGTTAATTAAACAGACATTACACCTCTAGTGGATAACTTAGAGATATTAGGAATCTTTAAGGACAAAGATAGAAAGGAGGGAGATAGTGTTACAAATGCTTTAAGTACAATATTACAACTACTTAGAGAAGAGTTAGCGGAAGCTAGTTAGTTAATATAGGCACAGTCCAGAATAGATTTAGTAGAACTATATAACAAGGAATGGTAACTAAGGTTATGTAGTGTTAAACGTATTAACTATATTAAACGGAAGGGATGTTATGTTTAATACAGACAACACGCACCTTACGTATAAGAGAGGGTTTCTTAGGCGTACGGCTGTGTATTTAAAGGACCTCAGTCCCTACTATAGATAGTTCTCTCCTTGTAGTGAATCTTAGAATACAATTGGAGTTAATCTATTGGGCAACCACTCCACCAGTTATTATTACATTGTTGTTTTTGTCGTCCCTATATACCCAGCCCAATAACAGAACCCACTATAGTCTAAGCTACAAGGTTCCGTTACATTAGTACTCTGTATTTTATAAATACTTCCTTAATATAGATTCTAGCTATATTCTCCACTAAGATTTCTTCTATACACGCTATAAAGTAGCCCCACTTAGTTAACTTGTCCACGATTACTAAAATTGTGTTATAATCTTGTCTAGTAATAGGGTCCTTTAACTTTAGTAACTTTATAATAAAGTCCTATAATATAACCTCCTATAGTCTTTCTGGTATTTTAATAGGTTATAGTCCTCTATATAGCTTATATCTTATTAGTTTATTTCTTTAACAATTTAGATATTCCTTTATAACTTGCCTTACTAGTCTCTAAATTTCTTAAATAATATACTCCTCTTAGAGTCTTAACACTAAGCCTATAGCTCCGTTATGTTCCTAAGTTATTCCCTTATAGAATTCACTAATAAACTCCCTTGCTATTGATTTTGGCACATATATAGCTTCTTAGTTCTTATACTATTCTAAGTCTAAATCCTTACTTTATGCTTCTTAGATCTTTTATAACTAATTACTCTTTAGTGTTTTATAGGTCCTTCCTTCAGTTATAGCCGCTAGTTTAGAATAATTATATCTAATTAATCCGTCTTCGTCTTTTCTTAATATAGCGCCTAATAGTTTTTCATTATTCTATAACTCTACCTTTCTGCTAAGTATATCTACTCTCACATTTTTAGTTCCCTTTATATACTAAATTTCAAAGTAATATTCTGAAAGCATTTCTGCCTATCTAACCTATCTGTAACTGAGTTTTTTTATAGTTAAGAACCCCGTTAGGTTCTTATAGTCCATTTTAACTATAAATAGTTTCTCTATACCTTATAAGAATGCTCTCCACTCTTTAAGTACTGTAACTATACCTAATAACTCCTTATTATAGATGTTATAGTTTAGTTCTAGTAGTGTTATCTTTTAACTATAGTACGCTACTAGATGCTATGCGTCCTGGTGCTTTTATAGCAAACATACTCCTAGTGTAAAGTCTAATACGTCCGTTTCTACCACTGTCTCCAACTAAGGTTAATAGATCTTAAGGATTGGATCTTAGGTAAACAACTCCTTAAGTTCCTTAAACAGCCTTCTCTATTTACTTCCCTATTCCTATAGTTCCTCTTTCTTTATAAGTTTGGTAAAAGGTTTAACATTCTTTAACTACTGTATAATAAACCTCCTGTAATAGTTATAAACCCCTAGGAATAACCTTAACTATATAATATTCTCTAGTTCTTGCCAACTTACTATAGCTTTAACTTTCTTTAGGTCTATACTAATTTTGCCTAGTTTAATAATAAATCCCACAAAATCGGTCTTTTTTGTAAAGAACTTGCATTTCTTAATTGCTACTAGTATCTTTTCTTCTTATAGTCTCTTTAAAACCCATTTAATGTGTTCTCTATGCTCTTCTATACTTACTAAGTAGATGATAATATTATTAAGGTGTTCTTCTAACACACTATTAATTCTCTTCTAAAATATTACTGGTATATTTATAAGTCCAAATTGCATTACTAATGGTTTATATAGTCCTTCCTTTAACCTAAAGGCTGCTTTCTATTTATCTCCTTCCTTAATCCTAATCTAATAGTACGCCCATCTTAGATCTATCTTTGTAAAGATTTACGCATTACCTATCCTATCTTAGATTTCGCTAATTAAGGGTAAAGGATATCTATCCTTTCTTATAATGCTATTTAATTGTCTATAGTTAATATACATCCTAAGTTTTCCGTTTTTCTTTAGTATAAACAATACTAGATATCCTGCTAATAACTACAATAGTCTAATGTATCTCTTTCATAAGTTCTCCTAGATAAACTCCTTAAGCGCTACTAACTTGGTCTTAGTAAGCTTATAGGTTAGAAAGAACTTTAGACTTATTCCTAGTTCTAATTCTATCTTATAGTCCTATACTATATACTCTAATAGCTTTTTACTTTCTAGGCTCTATAGCCTTTTTCTATACTTATGGTATCTCTTTAGTATATAACTTAGTACTATACTATCTTGGTTTATTATCGCATTTTGCGTTATTAAGTATTCTTAATATTGACTTAACCTATAACCCAATTAATCTTTAGATTATACTCCTATAATTAAGGCATTCCTAGTATCGCCTTATCCTTTCCTAACAGTAGGATATTAAAAGACATTTTAACTCGTCTCCCTTTAATATTTATCTAAATAGGTCCTGTTTTAAAATTAATAATGCCTTCTCTATAGGCTATTAGATCTTCTAAAATCGTTATTAACAAATATAGGTATTCTTTCTGTCTGTATGGTAACCCTATCCTTTTAACTGCTGTTAGTAATATATGGTTTCTTATTACTCTACTATCCACTAACACTTCAAACTTTTAATTTTGCTAATTAATTTATAAATTTAGGTATTATCCTATGGTTCCCTTAAGGGTCTAAGGCTTTACCACTAGCTCCCTCTAGTCCTATAGGCCTCGCCTTTTCCTAACTATTGGCTATTAATTCTTAACTATACTTGGTCCTCCTTAGGCCAATACTTAGTTTACTTCTTTTCCTCTATATACTATAGATAAGTATTTTCTAGGCACTCCCACCACTATTATCCGTCTAGGCATTCTTCCATAAGGAATCTTCCTAGTTAAAGTATTAAGTCTTCTAGCACTTGCACTTCTACTAGGTGCCAACTATATATATACTTGGCGTCTCTATACTGTTTTTTATCTATTGTCCAATATATTCTTATTAGATACTTGCGATATTTATCCTTTAATGTCCTATATATATTACACATATTATCCACATATGCAATCTACGCCAATGTGTAATACGCTAGGTGTCTTAGGTTAACTCTTAGCTTGTCTTTATCCTAGAGTTTAAACCTCTTCTATATTAATCTAAACATTACTATCTTATTTACTAGTACTAATATCTGTATTATTTCTCTCTAGTCTATAGCCTATTCTTTTAGATTCTTAGATATTATAATTAAAGCTCCTTTAATATAACTTATCTATCTTTCCAACATAGCTTAATTTACTATAACTTTCTTATCTAGCTATATACAGAAATCTTCCCACTTATCGTTTCCGCGTTGTTTATACTACTTTTAGTATAGCTTTATAAGTATATACAACCTATCTATAAGGAAGTATCTCTTTATTACTATATTACTGCAACCTTTAGTGTGTCTTTTTATAAAGCGAGTTAGAACCCCTAGGTCCTCCTCCTCTTCCAAATCACTTAACTACTTAGCTCTTGGCGTTTCTACCCTCGGCCTACTAGTAACTTTCCATATAGGTGCTCTATTCTTTATATATCCTAGCATAGCCAATCTCTAGTCTAGCTTTTGTTCTTACTATATAATGATTTATTGCCTAAACTTATCCATACTTTCTATCTTATTGCGTCTTATAAACGGGTTTCCAACGTTATTAAACTTTTTAATTGCTGTGTTAACTTTTTAACCTTTAGGCTGAACACTATATTTACCTAAAACTGTTATAGATCTTATTTATTCTTTAAAACCTTAGTTTCCTAGAAATCTACATCCCATACTTATTTATTTGTCTTTAAACTAAGCTGCTGCCCTTTCCTATCGGTTGTCGTCTATTATAGATCCTTAGGTATATCTTATCTCTTCTTAAGAATCTTAAGCCTGTAGCCCTTTGCCTTTATTAAGTGGTAAGCTAGCACTAGTAGTTGTCTACTTGCTTAATTATCTTTAGATATTACTTCTTCTATCTTATAAAGCGATAGATGCCGTATCTAATGGTATTATAATGCCTATTACTAAACCGTATTCTATGGTGGTCTTAGTCTCTACTTCTATTATATTATTAAGGTTTAGGTACTCCTAGCTAGTCCCTTTCTTTTCCTTATTACTATTAATTAATAAGTACTCTAACTCTATTATTATTATTACTAATCTTTATCTATATATTGCTGTAATATCTTAATCTAGCTTATAGAGTCGATCCTGTTCTTTATCTAACTCTTTAGTTCCTTTAAGTCCTCTTAACTCTAGCTCTTATAGCTAATAGCTTACGCCATACTTAGCGTCCTTATAAATTTAGTATAGGTTATTATAACAAAACATAAAGCGCTTAATTAAACACTCCTTAGTCCCGCGTAATATACTTATATCTATACTATTGTACTCTAACAACCTAGTGCCCTTTACCATATAGTTACTCTAACTACCTCTATAGTCTCTAGCAAAATAACCTTATTTTCCATAATTTATATAAGCTCCTAATTTAAACCATTGCTCTTGCTATAGAGTCCGCCTAAATATCTTCTGCTGTTAAGATCCCTAGTTTGGCCTTTACTCCTTAGTTCTATAATTACTTAATCCTTAACCTCTAAGTTTCCATAGTTTCTTATTCCATCTCTTGGATTCTTTAGTACCGCTTAGGTCTATTAGCTTTAGTCTGCTATTCCATAATTTTTAACTCTGTGTCTATTAATGCGTGCTCTACGCCTTATACAACTGTGGAACTCTATCTTACCCTTTCTTAGCTTATTCCCTTTAGTAGATCCTATTATTAATCTTTATTAATTAATCTATTAACTCTATTAGAGTTTCCGCATCTTCTATTAGAATAATCGCGTCCTAGACTTTAGCCTTAAGTCCTTATTTATACTATGCTATAAGCGCCTTATTATTCTACTTAACCTATATTACAAGTATCTAAAACTGTATTGTGTACTTAATTACTAAAGTTCACTATACTAGGTTTTAAAGTTTTCTTTCCGCTATAGTTGTTGCCTCCAGATCTCTAAATATCTGCGTTAGTCTTTCTAAAAATCCGCTTTAGCTAGTAAATATATACCATACTTCTTAATTAGTAGTTATTATTCCACTTACCTAGATTTTAGTAAGGTAAGGTTTAAACTATTTAAGTGCTCTTCCTATTAAGAACAGTCCTATATAAGCCACTTGGTCTATAGGTGTTGCTAACTTCGCCCCCTCTTATATAACCTTAAAGTGCATTTATATAAGAAACCCTTTAAGCTTTAACTTCTCCCCTAAGAATTGTTTAATGGATGGTAACTTAAACTTAGCCGCTCCAATTCCATTAATTCTATCTTTAAGTATTTAATTGTTGTCTATTAATTAATTAACTATTTCTTGTAACTAACCCATTATGACTAGCTGCGAATTAGTATCTCTTATATTGGTGTCTCCTCCTGACCCTAAGGTTGTAACTGCCGTGGATGGCGTTGTAACTAGTGCTTTTGGTGGCATATTGTTTGACTTTGTTAATACTATAACTAGGTAGTAAATGTGTAATAAAGCCTTATAGGAGATGCCATGGTAGACTTACTAATAGGCTAGGTATATAGGTAAACAAGAAGTTAATAATATAATAATAACTGGTGGAGTGATTGCCTAACAGATTAACTCTAATTATATTTTAAGATTTACTACAAGGAAAGGAACTATCTAGGTAGGGACTATAGGTCCTTAAATACACACCCGTACTCCTAAGAAAGTTATTACTCTATTTGCTCTGTCTGCTCTGTCTGCTCTATTATAGATTATATAGATCCTATAGATTACACAGATTATATTACGTGACCTTGGCTACTATTTCTTGTTATATAGTTCTACTAGTTCCATCCTGGACCGTGCTTCTATTAACCAACTAGCTTCCTCCAACTCTTCTCTAAGTAGTCGTAGCATTGTACTTAAAGCGTCCGTAACAGGGGGGATATTAGCTTCCTTCTTAAGCAGTGCTATGGCCGTTCGTTTATACCTGCCCATTATACTCTAAAGGTAGGCTATTTAGACCTTTTAGAGTAGTTTAAGAAGTGATTTAGGGGGGCCTTTCTCGGTTTCTCCTATAGCCCAAATACTAGATCTATATATATATTATAGTTGGCCGGACAACTACTATATATAGTAGGCGTGACCTCTAGAAGCATAGACCCTATATAGAATTAACGATCCTAGATATTGTAATATACTATACTTAGCTCTTACAGGCCGCTTATAACGTATATACGCTCCACTAGAGCTTGCTATCTACCTATACTCCTAATACCCTTAGGCCTTAAACTAGTTAACCCCTAAAGCCTTAGATATAAATTATATACTAGAGATCTGCAGATTGGTTGCGTTTTCTTATAAAATGGATTAGCTGATATTTCTCTGATAAGAATTGGACTCTATATTATCTTGCCTATTCTATATAGGTGTTATAGGCTTTCTCTAGTATTCTGTAATTCTCTATAGCTGCTGGCCCGTATATAATTAGATTTATATTATTAACAAAGCCTATCCCCTGGGTCGCCCCTTTCTTAAAGGAGTTAAGCAGGTTACTTATAAAAAAAAGAAAGAGTATAGGTAAGAGGGGTAATCCTTATAGTATTCCTATTATAACTGTAATAGGGGGGCTCTGGTATCCGCTAAAGACCAGTAATGTTTCTTTCTAGCCTATAAATCCTTAAATAAATTATATAATCCACTCTGGGAAGCCCTTTGCCCTAAAGATATATAGAAGGCGCTCGTGGGGTACGTTATTATAGGCACCACTAATATCTAGGCTAAGCATTAATACTACGAAGTCCCTTCGCATTGCCCATGCAGATTTAATGGTGGTAGCAAGTAGCGTAAGTGCTAATAGTGTTGAGCGGTTCTTTCTTGCCCCTATTTAGCTTTGTGGTAGTAGGGCGTATTCCTTAGCCGTGTCTGCTATGCGGTCCGCTACTACTCTTTCTAAGATCTTGCTAAGGGTGTTTTCTAGGGCAATAGGGCAGTAGCTTCCTGGGATAGTTAATATATATATAAAGTAGAATAGGATTTAAGTAGCGGTCCTGGCAGAACTTAGTAGGATTTAGTAAACTTAATAGAATATAGCAGAATGTGGTAGATTGCTATTAAATTACCGTAGATTGCCAGCAGATTGCCATTAGATTGCCATTTCGCGGTTGGTTTCTTCTTACTGCGTTGGTAGAAACAGGTGGATATATATAAGGTATTACGGAGATGTCCCGTGACAAACTCTATAAACTCCCTATCTCTAATAAAGGTAGCTAGTTTATCTCTATATTTTGGAAGAAATTAACTACCTAACTTTATATTAAAGCACTATTATCTATAGCATATTACCTAAAAATAGATGGCTAAATTGAATGTGTAAATGCTATAATGGAATAGTATATTTGGATATATACGTTATATTTATAAGACAACTAAATAAACTAGCTTGCATTTACCGAGTTTACTATAAATAACTCCGTCTTAGAAACTATAAAGGTCTCCCTATTTCTAGCTAATTATAGCTAGCACCCGCAAATGGGTTTTAACCCCTTTAGTAATATTCCTTACCCCGCTTATTATGCCTTATAAATTATAAAAGTAAATTAATTTATAAAAAAGATAGAATAACTATAAGAGTTCTTTATTAATAAAATAATATAGGCCTAATCTGTTTATAAAGCTGCAGTAAATAAGAACTAAACCCTAGCACTGGCCTACTAAATTAGTAACTTTATCTAGCTAGATATAAGAAATCTAAACACAAAATAACCTACTAAGAAACTTAATTAGAAGAACGCTGGCCCTTATAAAGTTAAAAAGGCTGTCTTTCCTTATGCTTACTAACTAAAGCTCCCTAATACAGTTAAAACCCACCCTATATTCTATACGTTAGTCCTCTACCCTACTACCCCTATATTAAACGCCCTGCCTAAATAGATCTAAGACCCTCCCCTACTAGTTAAAGTAGATAGTAAAGATAAGTACTTTATTAAAAGAGTTAATAATATTAAGTACAATAAACGGAAACGCTAGTATATATACCTTATAAAATTAAGAGGATTTACTAAACCCTTATAGGAACCTGTTAACTCTATAGGACTTATATAAGCCGTAAAAGACTTTTATAAACTTCACCTAGAACTACTACAGCCCTATTTTACAGAAGCTTAAGTTTAAAGGGGGGGTACTATTATAGGACACCTCCGTAATACCTTATATACGTCTACCTATTTCTACTAATGTAGTAAGAGACCGACCGCAAAACAGCAATCTATAGCAATCTAATAGCAATCTGCCGCATTCTGCTATATTCTGCTAAGTCCACTAAATACTACTAAGTTCTGCTAGGACCGGTACTTAAATCCTATTCTACTTTATATATATATTAACTAAGTAACCAAACTAATAATATATATCCTTTCTTCCCGTTTTCTTACCTTCTCTCCTTATATAATGTCTTAACTTTATTACACAGTTTATATATATAGCTTAATAATATCTACTTTGCTATATATTATCACCGCTTATACTTACTTTGTAACAGTAGCCCTTAATAAGCCGTAGCTTATAAAATCGCATAGAATCTCTAAGCTAAAGCTCTCAAAGTAAACTATAGCCTATAAGATTATATAGGATCTTTAAGCCAAAGCTCTTAAGGTAAGCTATAGCCTATAAGATTATATAGGATCTCTAAGCCATAGCTCTTTAGTAAGCCGTAGCTCTTAGGTAAGCTATAGTTTTTAGGCGAGCCGTAGCTCTATAAGAAATCGTATACAAGTATTCTCCCCTCTCTTTCTTATGGTCAGCCCCTAATTACTATTACCTTATAGTAGAGGGAGATTATAAGGGCTTATCCTAGAAGGGGTTTAGAGAGATATTAGTAAGTTTAAGCCATAGCTTAAAAGATAACCGTATACGGTTAAGTCTTAGTAGCCCTTAGGCTAGCAACTAGAGAGTCTTTAGGTTAAAGCCGTAGCTCTATAAAAGATTATATAGAATCTTTAAGCTAAAGCTCTTAAGCAAGCCGTAGCTCTATAAGAGATAATCGCCGATAATTAAGTCTTAAAAGCTATAGCTTTAGAAGTAAAGGTAGGTTTTTAAATAGCCATTAAATAGTAGTTAGAAAGCCGCTAAGATAGCTACCTTAAAGGCGCTTAACCTTCCGGATAGCCTTTAGATAGCAATTAAATTACCTTTAGGTTGCCCTTAAGTAGAGCTATACTACTAATTATATAGGGTCTTTATAAGCCGTAGCTCTTAAGCAAGCTATAGCTCTATAAGACAATCGCCTATAATTAAGTCTTAGTAGTCCTTTTAGCTAATTACCAAAAAATCTTTAGGTTAGAGCCGTAGCCCTATAAGAGATAATTATATATAATTAAGTCTTAGCAGCCCTTTTAGCTAATTACTAGAAAGTCTCTAGGCTAGAGCCATAGCTTTTAGGTAAGCTATAGCTCTAGAAGAGACAACCGCCTATAGTTAAGTCTTAGTAGCCCTTTAGCTAATAACTAGAGAGTCTTTAGATTAGAGCTATAGCTCCGTAAAAGATTATATAGAATCTTTAAAGCTAAAGCTTTTAATCTAAGCCAAAGCTTTTAGATTTAAGCTATAGCTTAAGATAAGATCGCGTATAATCTAAGATCTATAGCTTTTAAAGCAAGCCAAAGCTTTATAAAGAGATCGCGTACAATCTATACAAGCCATAGCTCTAAGAGATAATTGCCTACAATTTAGTCTTGGTAGCTCTATAGTTAATAGCTAAAAAGCCTTTAGGTTAGGCTATAGCCCTTAAGTAATTGCAAACAATCTAAGAGCTATAGCTTTTAAAGTAAGTAGTAGCTTATAAGACCACCTATAGTTAAGTCTTAACAGCTCTCTAACTACTAACTAAAGAGTCTCTAGGTTGGGCCGTAGTCCTTAATAAGCTATGGCTTATAAGATTATATAGAATCTCTAAGTAGAAGCTCTTTACATCTCTTTAAAAACGTTTAACCTTTTAAGCTCTATTAGTGGGACCTTTATAGTAAGTAAACCGTAGTTAGCCTAGAGAGTATTACCAATTTCCTTAGGAGGTAATTACGTCCGATTTAGTCTCCCTTCTCTAATCTATATTCTATTAACCATTATTAGCGAACGTAATTCTAGATACCTACTAGTATACCTACTTATTATAGCGGACTAATTAGCCTAGGTAAGAGAGAAAAAATTAAGAATTCCTTTTTCTTTTAATCTGTATTTTAATAAGCCTTTATATACGGATGCAATCTGCTAGGCGTCTACTTGTATACCTACTATACTATAGTAAACGGTCATCTTAGGTAAAAGTAGAGGATTGTAAAATTGCTTAAGGGCGAAGCCCTTAGCTTACTGCTAACTACCACCTGTAAGGGTATAAAATTGGTTTAAATATAAGACTATTGCCTAGGTATATAGTAGGGAGTAGGTAAGCTAAGTATAAGTTATAGAAGAGTTAATAGAAGAGGACGATATAGTAAAAAAGTAGGTATAGTAATACCCTAGTATAGAGACAAACTAATAAGGAGGGAAGGACTGTAAGCCTAAGGTACTTATAAAAAGGTGCTAAGCCTAGCCTTCGGCTAGGCCCTAGCTACCCCTAAGTAGCCTTTAGGCAATACACCCAAGTAAGGGATAAAATACCCCTTATAATCCATTAATTCCATATTAGGAATTATAACCTATTTTACCACTAAACCTAACACACTACTAAACCTAATAGCGCCCCACTAAAACAATATTCTCGTTAAGAATACTATTACTATACCACTAAAATATACCTTAGGACCTTTAAACGAGGCTTAATTACTCCTTGCTATCTAGGCTATTGAAGACGGTACTATATAGTTAAATTAAGAGGCACAGTGACAGTTTAACGTTAATTACTATTAAGTCGCTACGCGACGTAACGGAACGCCTATATAACGCGATTGTCTAACAAATGGTTAGAATTTCAATACTACCAAAGAGCAGGCGCTTATCGACCGTATACTTAAGCTGGATTTATAAGGGTTTCTGCCTATAAAGTGTATAATCCATACAATGGCTAATATACTGCGCCAACAGCGAGGGAATAAGCTCATAGATAAGAACTAGGTAGATATGTTTATTAAGTGTATACCTATAATAGAAAGTGCTTAGTCTTAGTCCTATAACTATTAAAGAGCCTTATAAAAAGATCTTAAGGTTATTAGCATATAGTTCGACCTGGTAGCGCGTACTAAAGCAAAGTACGGCATACAGGATGGAGATACCTACAACTTTAACAAATCTGGCTTTATAATGGGAATTATAGGGTCTTAACTTATTATTATGGTATTAAAGAGACGTTATAAACCTATACGCATTCAGCCAGGCAAGTGTAAGTGGATTATAGTAATCTAGGGTATCTATACTACTAGGTAGTTTATCCCACCCTTTATTATCTGCGCCGGCAAGAACCACATCTCTATATAGTATAAAGACGCGTCAATATAGCTATTTCAATAATATCGTTAACTTGCTTAGAGCCGAACGTCGCGTATTACCCACCGTATCAAAACGATATACCCCCTATAACTTTACTAATATACCTTTATATTTTATAAATAGGGCCTTATTTTATAGCGCTTTACTAAAGCTATAAAACTAACCCTTATTTATATAATTTAGAGCTATTTTAGTAGAACGGCAGGGGGTAGAGCCGAATATTGCGTATTATCTACCTTATTAAAACAATATGCCCCTTATAACTTTACTAATATAGCTTTATATTTTACAAATAGGGTCTTATTTTATAGCCCTTTACTAAAGCTATAAAACTAGCCCTAATTAATATAAATTAAAGCTATATTAGTGGGGCTATAAAGGGTATTATAGGGTACCAGGTTTTGGGGCAGGGTAGTTAAAATTAGCCAGCGCAGAGCCTTAATTTAAATTTTTATAACTTTAGCAAAATACCCCCTATAGCTCCGCCAATATAGCTTTATATTTTAAAAATAAAGTTTTATTTTATAGCTTTAAAATAAAGCTATATTAGTAAAGTTATAAGGGGTATATTGTTTTAATAGGGTAGGCAATACGCGATATTTGGCTCTACCCTCTACCGTTTTACCAAAATAGCTCTAAATTATATAAATAGGGGCTAGTTTTATAGCTTTAGTAAAGTGCTATAAAATAAGGCCCTATTTATAAAATATAAAGGTATATTAGTAAAGTTATAGGGCATATATCGTTTTAATATGGTGGGTAATGCGCGACGTTCTATTAGATAGTGTATATAGAGCAGTTTATTAATAAAATGGGTTAATTGATTAATAATCCCGGTCTTGTCTTAATTAACCTTATTTTAAGCCCCTAGGGCTTTAAGCTACGAAGAGACTTTATAGTGTACGTGCTCCGTATATATAACTCGTGCATATAACCCACGCCTTTTAGAGAATATAGATTATCTAATATACCCCCTTAGCTTCGAGCTCTTTAAGGTTAAAGCTAACTACCTTCTTATGTCCGTTAATAAGTTAATTAAGCTATAATCTTATCTAAATCCTTCCGACTTGCTCTAATATTATCTTTTAGGTTCTCTAGTTACTTCTCCTTAGCTAGCTATTTCTTAATATCTATTATTTCAATTATATTAACGAAGCTTTAAAACCTCTGCTTAGGCAGGGCCTTTATAAATCTATTAGCAATTATCTCCTTCGTTACTGTTAGAATTAAGCGAGAGATGCTAACTAAGCTCTGGACATATTACGAGAGCGAGCTCTGCTTGTCAATCTAGATAATTATTAACCGCATCTACTGCATCACGAATCAATTAATATTTATTGTCTGCGTCATCTCTATCATTAATTAGACCCTCAAGACTGCTCCGCTGTGACCTTATAACCTTATAATTCCAACAGGTTATGAGCCCGGGCTTAATAATAACTTAGCTATTTTATGGTTATAAAGTACTGTAGATTCTTATAGTCGCTAAGGACCTTAATTAAAAACTGGCGCCTTCTAGTTTGGGTTACTATTATTTAAAACATCTAATAATGGCTAATAATTTCTTATTATAGATCTTATAGTTATATTTAGCTAAACTTAGTTATTTTAAGAAGTATGCTATAGGGTGTAGTACTTCTTCCTTATTATACTAAGATAGAATACCTCTAGTAATATAGTTAGATAAGTTAGCTTCTATAATACTCTTTTAGTTTAGGTTAAAGTATTAGAGTATAGGTATAGTAGTAAATATAACTTTTAGATAGGTAAAGGCCTTCTTATATTCCTTATTAAAGTTAAAGGCTTTATCCTTTTAGGTTAGAGCTATAAAAGGTAAAACTAGGGCAGAGAAGTCATTAATAAACTATTAATAGAAGTTAGTAAATCCTATAAAGGCTCTTACATTTTTAACGTTCTTAGGTTTTTACCAGTTTATAATTACTTTAATCTTCTTTAGGTCTATTTATATACTATCTATAGAAATAATAAGTCTAAGGTATAGAACTTCCATTTTATAGAATTTGCACTTATCTATATCTAATTATAGGCTAGCTCTATATAGGGCTTCTAAGACAAAGTCAATATATTTCTTATATTTAGTTAGGTTATTGCTATATACTAGGATATTGTTAATATAAGTAGTATAGAAAACGTCCAGGTAATATTACAGGGTATTATTTATAAAGTATTAGAATAAACTTAGGGCATTTACAAGGCTAAATAGCGTTACTAAGTATTTAAATAGTCTATATCTAGTACGGAATATAGTAACCTATTTATCTCCTTTTGCGATATAAAGGCGGTTAAATGCGTAGATAAGGTTGAGTTTTATATAGTAACGAGCCTTACTTAATTAGTTTAGTATCTTTTAAATTAATAGGAGTGGGTATTAATTTTTAATAGTAATAGCGTTAAAAGCTTAATAGTTTATACAGAAGCATAGACCGCTACTAGGTTTCTTAATAAAGATTATAGGTATAGCTATAGGCGAAGAGCTTGCTCTAATAAATCCTTTACTTAGGTATTTGTCTAAGTACTTTCGCAGTACTTAGAGTTTGTTTTAGAACATTCCATATAAGGGTCCAAATCCTAGCTGTTTTCCATTTTTAAGTATAATCTTATAGTTATATAGTTGGTATTCTGCTAACTTATTAGCTTCCTTTTATAAGAATACTTCTAAGTACTTATAGTAATATAATAGTGCTTTTATAGCAGGGTTAGTGTGCTTCTTTAGTGCTAGGGCCTTTTTAATATCAGCTATTATAACGGTGAAGATTATATATTTAGGTTTCCTAGCAAGTTGTACTAATGGGGTAGCTCTAATTATATAGATATCTAAGGTATTAGGCAAGCTTAGATTATCCTTAGTTTCTTATATGGTTTTAGGTTTAGTATTAGGTATAGAGTTAGTATTAGATTTAGGTCTGGGTTTTTTAAGTATCCTTTTTATGGTAGAATACTAGTTCTTCTAGTACTTTTATATATTAAGCTTAAGCTTCTACTTAGTTTAGGGTAGTACAGTAGTTAGAGTTGGTTTATATAGTTTAGTGTGGTTTTTAGGTTTTTAGTAAATATTAGTAGAAATCTTATATTAGTGGAATTTAGTAGAATTCTTAGGTTAGTGGAAGTAGGTAGAAATTTTAGATTAATAGATCCTGGCGGATTTTCTAGATTTTAGTTTAGGATTTAAGTAGTAAGTTATAAAGCACTTCTACTTATAATGGGAGGCGGTAAATAGAAGCTTAAGGTTATTCTAATTAATGGTTACCTTATATAGCTTTATCCAGGGTTATTTAAGAATTACTAGGTAACCTAGAGTAGTTATAAAGAGCTTAATTAATTCTTTATGGTTTAAGTATTGGAGTCTTAGGGCCGCTATATAAGTAATACGGCCTAAAATAGTGCGTTTGCTATTAAATCTAAATATATTAATATACTGGTTAAGGGGTGTTAGGGTAAACCTATTATCTTACGCAAAGATCTTATTAATAAATCCTATACCGCTAGCTCCTATATTAATTAGGACTTAAGTGTTAGCCTATTAACCTTTTTACTAAAGATAGTAGTTAATAGTTGTACTATAATCCTAAGGGTTAAGGTTTATAATATCTAATACATTTAACAAGATTCTATAATATAGCTATCCTAAAGAGCAACTTAACTCTAGGATATGCCTTTTAGTAGTAAGCGGGAAGGGGTTCCTCTAGAGCGTTAATTATAACTTTATTTTTATAAGTAGTGCCTACTAAATATAGGGCTAAAACTAGGTAAAGATTAGAGATAATAACTAGAGGATTAATACGGTAAATAGCTGTTAGTATTAGCTGTTTATAAATTATATTAGGGTATAGGGACGGAGCAGTATTTTAAAATATAAGCTTTGCTTTCGTATTTAAAGTAAAGGCCTAGCTTAATATATTATTCTTATTTAGGGGACCCTAGTAGGGCGTATCCTAGAGTCCCTATATTAATATTTATAGCGTTAGGGTGCTTAAAGCTAAGATAATAACTTAGTAGACATTTATAGGGTTATTATATTATATTAAGAAGCGGACTTTAGTGTTAGGCGTAGTATATTATTATACTATTTATTAATAACGTTTGCGTAGGCTTTAAGGGCTTCTAGTAGGTCTATACCTATTAGGGAGGTTTTTAGTTTAGGGCTTAGGAACTTAATAAGGCTATTAACTAGTATAGAGTCGTTCTAGCCTGTTTCTTTTATATAATAGTTAAATTTAGAGAAATATACTAGAAAGCTTTTTATTCTATAAAGGCGCAAAGAGGCTTTAGAAAAGATTTAAAGGAATAATATAAATTCTATCTAAATCTAAGGGTATATAGCTCTTATAGAGAATAAAACGTTATATAAAGAAGAGAAAGGAATAATAAGAGAATTATAATTAAATAGTTAGGGGTCTTAGTGGTTAATATATACGTATATACGCACGCAGTCTTTAATAGACTTTAGTATTATAGCGCGAGTAAAAAATAGTAAATTATAGTAGATAATTATAAACAGTTATAAACAGTTATAAACAGTTATAAATAGTTTTAAATAGTTATCTGTTAAGTGTTTTACTAAGACATTCCTACTATAACTAGGCTAGTCCTATTATAGTACCCCCCCTTTAGCTAAAGGTCTAAAATAATTTAATTTAGTTAAAATTTTATAACTTATTATATTATAAGCGTTATAATATATTTTAAGTTCTTTTTAATTTTAAGTTTCCTACTATTATATTTTATATTTTTATATTAGGTAGTAGTTATTTACCTTTATATTATATCTATCTAGCTAGAGTAGGCTATAAGGGATAGTCCTTATGGAATTCTTTTACTAAGGAAGGCGTATTAGCCTTAATTTAGTTATAGGTTTCCTAGGTTTATATTTTATATCCTTTTTACTTAATAAGAAGTTTAAATTATTTAGATTATGTTTTCTATTATATATTATTAATTAAGTTAATAAAGTAAAAACTATTACTGTTGTTAATAATTATAGAAAGTAGTAGTAGCACTTTATAAGTTATAGGATTATTTTTTAAAGGTTATAATAAGCTTATATAAAATATTAGGTGTATTTTTATCTTAGTTAGTAGTTTAAGTTTATAGGTATATAGGCTTAATTTCTTCTTAATATAGTATAGGCCTATAAACTTCTAATTAAGTTTCTTTAAGGGCCGTTAAGTCTATAGGTTTTATTTATTTAGGTAAACTATATTACCTTTCTTAAAGTCTTATTATAAGGGGACTTTGTAGACATGGGGTTATAAGGACACGATTGTAGAATAGGATAGATTGGTAAGGGAGACAAATCCTTAAGAAGGTAAGGCCTCTGGGATTGTGGAGACTATATACTATAGGCACGTGCCTCTAGTATATAACCGGCGACCAACTAAGGGGCGTCTGGAGGTTGTTCTAAGGGCAACATAAGGTGTCCGCAATAATATCCCTTATATTGCCCCCCCCCTTCTTACGGTCGGCCCCTAATTGTTATTACTTTGCGGTAAGGAGATTATAAGGGCTCGTCCTAGAAGGGGTTTGGAGAGATATTAGAGAGATGTTAGTATGCCGCTGTATATTATCTATCTATCTAACCCCTACTTTAAACTCCTGAAAAACCTTAATAAGGAGAAAATATAACTGGAGAAAAGATATAAGGATTGCTAGGAGACCTATTAGAAGCCTACTAAAAGCGTGCTAGTAACTACCTAGGCTAATATAGGGATTTTTATACAACTCTATTTCTAAGCCTTTATGCCGGTCTATAATTAATTACGAATATTATATGCAATTTAGTGTTCCAGTATAGTTCCGTAGAACCTTTTAGTATAGGATTTAATATATAGAGCCTTGGCTTGCCGTTGTCTTTAACTTTTAAGATATTAATCTATAATCCTTTCTTATTCTTATAGTACTGTACTATATTTTAGTGTAGCTCTACTACCTAGCAAATTATAACGGAACCTTGTAGCAGTAACTATAGTAGGTCCTATCAATAGGCTGGGTATATAGGTATAAACAATAAGTCAACAATATAATAACAACTGGTAGAGTGGTTGCCTAACAGATTAACTCCAATTGTATTCTAAGATTTACTATAAAGAGAGAACTATCTGGGTAGGGACTGTGGTCCTTTAAATACACAACTATACGCCTAAGAAATCCCTTCGCTATATGAGATAAATCTGGTATATAAGGTATACAAGTTCCTCCCGTTCCTCTTATTCTATATATAGCACACTATATAACCTTGGCTACCATTCCTCGTCATATAGTTCCATAGGTTCCATCCTAAACCATACCTATATTAACCAACTAGCTTCCTCCAACTCTTCTCTAAGTAGTTGTAATATTATACTTAAGCTATCTATAATACTATCTCCCTCCTCTTTATCTTTATCCTTAAAGATTCCTAATATCTCTAAGTTATCTACTAGAGGTGTAATATCCGTCTAATTAACGTAGTTAATATCTTTACTTATTATACCTAAAGCTTCTTCTTCTTTATACGCGCAACGTTATACTCGCACTATTACTACCATACTATTGCTTGGTAAGATTATGCCGTCTCTATATTCTTATTATATAAAAGAGGGGTTAGTCTATGTTACGTTGGTAAGTCCTTTATCTTAATAACCCTCTTTCTATTCGGAGTGCACTAAAGCAAACGTTCGATTGTCTTGCGATGTTCGCTCTACTTCTAACACTAAGTGTGCGCGTCCTATGACTCTTAATAGTCTTCAAGTTCCCTAAATAACTTATTATAGGGTTTCGTGTTTAATTTACCGCTGCGAAACTTAATAGTGACCTAGCGCAGGCTCTTGCTAAGCTTAAGCGTTCCCATAACACTAAGCAGAAGGCCCTAGACGCTCATATTACAGCATCTGCCCAGTTGCTTCGCCTTAAGAAGGTTTGCAAGAAGGTTTATTTTAAGGAGTGGAAACTAGTTAAGCAGGGTCTTACTAAGTTAGGTAATAAGCGGGTAGTACCTCCTAGGAAGGAAACAACTCTAAGTAATATAGTAGTTGCTCCTCCTAAGTTCCCCTTAGGTAACTTGTCCTTTGGCAATCCTTTTTTAATACTCCCTAACCTACTTTCTTCCGATACTCCTATACCTTTCCCATAGTATTCTCTAGGTTACTTAGTAGTTCCTAGGTAGTCTTACTATAGCTTATCTACTTTACTTTATACTATGTTTTATTATCTACGTCCTTATAACTAACAATCTTTAAAACTTACTATTTGTCCTCCTCTTATCCTCTATACGTATCTTCCTCGTAGACTAGTGGCTTAACATTTCTGTATACTAGCTCTAGCATTGCAATATACTATATAGAGTAGATTTTTATTTTGGCTAGTAGGTTTAACTTATACGTAACTAATAAAATTCTTTTTATAATTTTAATAGGTCTTAGTCTAACGTGGTTTAACTTCTTACTTAGTTGTTAACTCTTAAAACTTTTATATAGTAGCCATACTTTATCTCCCTCCTTAAGATCTAGTCCCTTAGATCTCTTAGTATTATAGTACCTTTTTATTCTCTGTTATACTAGTTTAGCTGTTTCTTTAAGGTCTATATAAAGATTTATTAACGTCTCTATTCTTTCTTTAGCTGTGCTACTTGTTTTCTTTACTTAATATAGCAATAATAACGTTTTTAATTTATACCCATAATTCGCCTTAAATGGTAATATCCCTATTCCTTCTTGTAGTGTTGCATTATATACAAACTATATAACTGGTAATAATAATACCCAATTATTCTGTGCGTAATTAATATAGTGCCTTAGATACTGTTCTAGTGTCTAGTTTAACCTTTCTATTTATCCGTCTGTCTGCGGATAATACGCAAACTCCTTATTCTGCTAAGAATACCTCCCAAAATGCTGCTATAAATCTTGGATCTCTATCTAATATAACCTTACTTAGTGCTCTATGTCTTACAAATACTTCTTTAATATAGATTCTAGCAACATCCTCTACTAATATCTCTTCTGTATATGCTATAAAGTATTCCCACTTTATAAGCTTATCTACTATTACTAAAATTACGTTATAATCTTGTCCTATAATAGGATCTCTTAACTTTAGTAACTTAATAATAAAGTCCTATAATATAACTTCCTATAGTCTTTCTGGTGTTTTAATAGGTTATAGCCCTCTATACGGCTTGTGCCTTATTAGTTTATTTCTTTAGTAATCTAGACACTCTTTTATAACTTATCTCGCTAGTCCCTAGATTTTTTAAATAATATATTCCTCCTAAAGTCTTAACACTAGTCCTGTAGACCCGTTATGTCTTTATATTATTTCTTTATAAAATTCTTTTATAAACTCCTCTATAATAGACTTTGGAATATAAGTTGCTTCTCTATTCTTATATTGCTCTAAGTCTAGATCCTCTACCTATACGTCTTAAATCTTCTGTGTTTAATTACTCTCTAGTAACTTATGGACCTAACTTTCTCTAGTTGCTATAATTCTTGGATAATTGTACCTAATCAGTCTATCTTAATCTTTTCGTAGTAAAGCCCCTAATGGCCTTTTATTATTTTGTAGTTTAGCCTTTCTACTTAAAGCATCTGCTTATGCATTATCTATGCCCTTAGTGTGCTAAATCTTAAAATGGTATTCTATAAGCATTTCCGCCCATCTAACTTGCCTTTTGTTTAGCTCTTTTATTGTTAGGAACCCCGTTAGGTTCTTATAGTCTGTTTTAACTATAAATAGTTTCTCTATACCTTATAAGAATGCTCTCTATTCCTTAAATACTGTAACTATACCTAACAACTCCTTGTTATAGATGTCATAGTTTAACTCTGGTAGTGTTATCTTTTAACTATAGTACGCTACTAGATGCTATGCGTTCTAATGCTTCTATAGCAAATATACTCCTAGTATAAAGTCTAATATATCTATCTTAATAATCGTTTCTAACTTTGGTTAATAGATCTTGAGGATTGGCTCTTAGGTAAACAACTCTTTTAGTTCCTTAAATAGTTTTCTTTACTTAGTTCCCTATACCCATAGTTCCTCCTTTTTTGTTAGTCTTATAAATAGCTTAATACTCTTTAACTACTATGCTATAAACCTCCTATAGTAATTATAAAACCCTAGGAACAATCTTAACTGTATAACATTCTCTAGTTCTTGCTAGTTTACTATAGCTTTAACTTTCTTTAGGTCTATACTAATTTTTCCTAGTTTAATAATAAATCCTATAAAATTGGTTTTTCTTATAAAGAACTTGTATTTCTTAATTGCTACTAGTATTTGTTCTTCTTGTAGTCTCTTTAAGACCCACTTAATATATTCTCTATGTTCTTCCTTACTCGCTAAGTAGATAATAATATTGTTAAGGTATGCTATAATAAACTTATTAAGGTGTTCTCCTAATATACTATTAATTTGCTTCTAGAATGTTGCTAGTATATTTATAAGCCCAAATTGCATAACCAATAGTTTATATAGTCCTTTCTTTAATCTAAAGGCTGCCTTCTATTTATCGCCTTCCTTAATCCTAATCTAATAGTATACCTACCTTAGATTTATCTTTATAAAGATTTATATATTGCCTATCCTGTCTTAGATTTTACTAATTAAGGGTAAAGGATACCTATCCTTTCTAGTAATGCTGTTTAACTATCTATAGTCTATATATATCCTAAGTTTTCTATTTTTCTTTAGGGTAAACAGTACTGGATATCCTGCTAATAACTATAATAGTCTAATATATCCCTTTTATAAGTTCTCCTAGACAAACTCTTTAAGTGCTACTAACTTAGTTTTAGTAAGCTTATAGATTGGAAAGAACCTTAGACTTATTCCTAGTTCTAATTCTATCTTATAGTCCTATACTATATACTCTAACAGCTTTTTACTTTCTAGTAACTATAACTTTTTACTATACTTATGGTATCTCTTTGGTATATAACTTAAGCCTTACTTAGTCTCTTTATATATTACTCTAACTTAGTACCATACTAACTTGGTTTATTGTCGCATTTTACGCCATTAAGTATCTCTAATATTAACCTAACCTATAACCCAATTAATCCTTAAATTGTATTTCTATAACTAAGGTATTTCTAGTATTACCTTATCCTTTCTTAATAGTAGGATATTAAAAGACATTCTAACCTATGTTCCTTTAATAGTTAACTAAATAGGTCTTATTTTAAGATTAATAATGCCTTCTCTATAGGCTATCTAATCTCCTAAAATTATTATAAATGGATATAAGTATTCCTTTTGTCTATATAGTAACCCTATCCTTTCTACTGCTATTAGTAATATATGGTTTCTTATTACTCCACTATCTATTAACACTTCAAACTATTAATCTTGCTACTTAACTTATAAATTTAGGTATTATCCTTAAATTCCTTTAAGGGTTTAAGGCTCTATTACTAGTTCCCTTTGGTTTTATAGGCCTCCTATTTTCCTAACTGTTAGCTACTAGATCCTATCTATACTTAGTCCTTCTTAGGCTAATACTTAGTTTATTTCTTTTTCTCTATATACTATAGATAAGTATTCTCTAGACAATTCCACTACTGTCTTCTATTTAGGCATTCTTCTGTAAGGAATCTTCCTAGCTAAAGTATTAAGTCCCCTTAGCTTTGCACTTCTACTAGGTGCTATCTATATATATACTTAGCATCTCTAAACCTTTTCTCTTCTAGTGCCTAATATATCCTTACTAGGTATTTTTAGTTCTTATCTTTAGGTGCTCTATATATATTATATATGTTATCTATATAAGCTATCCACAATAGTGTATAATACGCTAGGTGCTTTAGGTTAACTCTTAGCTTATCTTTACTTTTAAGTTTAAACCTATACTATGTTAACTTAACTGCTAGTATCTCTATTATAGGTACTAAGATTTACTGCTTACTTCTCTAGTCTTTAGATCCTTCTTCTAAGTTTCTTAATATTATAATTAATACTCCTTTAATATAACTTATGCATTTCTCCATAATAGGTTAGTCTTAAACAACTTTTTATCTAGCTATATATAAAAGTCTTCCTATTTGTTGTTATGTCTTTACCTATACTACTTTTTATATAACTGGTTTAGTGTATATAGTCTGTCTATTAAAAAGTACCTTATTATTGCTGTATTGTAATATCCTTTAGTATATTTTTCTTTAAACCTAGTTGGAATCCCTAGATCCTCTTCTTGTTCTAGTTTATTTAACTACTTTACTCTAGGCGTCCCTACCTTTAGCCTATTAGTAACTCTTTATATAGGTGCTCTGTCCCTTATATAACCTATTACGCTAGATCTCTAGTCTAGTTTTTGCTCTTACTATGTGATCATTTTTGCTCTAAATTCACCTATAGTTTCTTGCTTTTTGCGTCTTGTAGCTAGATTCTTAAAGTTATCTTACTTCTTAATCTTAGTATTAACTTTTTAATCTTTAGGCTAAATACTATATTTACCTAAGACTAACGTTTTTACTTATTTTCCAAACTTGTAGTTTTTAAACTTATATCCTATACTTATTTGTTTGTCTTTAAACTAAGCCATTGCTATTTCCTATTAGTTTTCGTCTATTATAGGTACTTAAGCCTTTCTTATTATACTTTGTAAATCTTAGGTATATCTTATCTTATTTTAAGAGTTTTAAGTATCTTGTATCTCTTTTTAAAAATCTTAAGCCTGTGGCCTTTTACCTTTTATAAGTAGTAAGCTAACACTAGTAGTTATCTACTTACTTAATCTCCTTTAAATATTGCTCCTTCTGTCTTATAAAGTAATAGATGTTATATCTAATAGTGTTATAATACCTATTACTAATCCGCGTTCTGTAGTAGTTTTAGTCTCTGCTTTTATTACGTTACTAAGGTTTAAGTGCTCCTAGTTAGCCTCCTATTTATCCTTATTACTATTAATTAATAAGTACTCTAACTTTATTGTTATTATTGCTAATCTTTATTTATATATTGCTATAATATCTTAATCTAGCTTATAGAGTTAATTTTGTTTTTTTATCTAACTTTCTAGTTTCTTTAAATCCTCTTAACTCTAGCTTTTATAGCTAATAGCTTACACTATACTTAGCGTCCTTATAAATTTAGTATATATTATTATAATAAAATATAAAGTGTTTAATTAAATACTCCTTGGTCCTGCGTAATATACCTATATCTATATTATTATACTCTAATAACCTAGTGCCCTTTACTATATAGTTACCCTAACTACCTCTATAGTCTTTGGCAAAATAACCCTGTTTTCTATAATTTATATAAGCTCCTAATTTAAACTACTATTCTTACTATAGAGTCCGCCTAAATATCTTCTACTACTAAGATCCCTAGTTTAGCCTCTGCTCCTTAGTCCTATAATTACTTAATCCTTAACCTCTAGGTTTCTATGGTTTCTTTATCTATCTCTTAAATTCTTTAGTACTGCTTAGGTCTATTGGCTCTACGCCATTCTATAATTTTTAACTTTATATCTATTGTTATATACTCTACGCCTTATATAACTATGGAACTCTATCTTACCCTTTCTTAGCTTATTCCCTTTAATAGATCCTATTATTAATCTTTATTACTTAATCTATTAAGTCTCTTAGACTTACCACATCTTCTATTAAAATAATTACGTCCTAGACTTTAGCCTTAAGTCCCTATTTATACTATAAGCGCCTTATTATTCTACTTAACCTATATTGTAAGTATCTGGAACTATATTATATACTCTATTACTAAAGAACATTATACTAAGTTTTAAAGTTTTTGTTTTACTGTTATTAATGCTTCCAGGTCTCTAAATATCTATATTAATCTCTCCGTAAACCCATTCTAACTACTAAACATAAACCGTATATCTTAGTTAGTAGTTATTATACTATTTACTTATATTTTGGTAAGGTAAGGTTTAAACCACTTAAGTACTCTTCCTGTTAAGAACAATCCTATATATACTACTTAGTCCATTATTGTTGCTAGTTTCGCTCCTTTTTATATAACCTTAAAGTGCATTTATATAAGAAACCCTTTAAGTTTTAACCTTTCTCCTAAGAACTATTTAATTAATAGTAACTTAACCTTTACTACTCCAATTCTATTAATGCGTTCTTTAAGTATCCTATTATTATCTAATAAGCGGTTAACCATTTCCTATAACTAACCTCTTGTGACCACCTATAAGTCTATATCTGCTATACTAGTGTCTCCTAATCCTAAGGTAGTTGCCGCCATGGTTATAACTAGTGCTTTTAGTAGCATATTATTTAACTTCTCTTATATTCTAATACTGTAACCTTAGTAGTAAATATGTAACAGAACCTTATAGCAGTAACTATAGTAGGTCCTGTTAATAGGCTGGGTATATAGGTATAAATAATAAGTTAACAACGTAATAATAACTGGTGGAGTAGTTGCCTAACAAATTAACTCTAATTATATTCTGAGATTCACTATAAAGAGAGAACTATCTGGGTAGGGACTATGGTCCTTTAAATACACAACTATACGCCTAAGAAATCCCTTCGCTACATGAGATACGTCTGGTACGTAAGGTACATAAGTTCCTCCCGTTCCTCTCGTTCCATATATAGCATACCACGTAACCTCGGCTACTATTCCTCGTTACATAGTTCCACGGGTTCCAACCTAGACCGTGCCTATATTAACCAACTAGCTTCCTCCGACTCTTCTCTAAGTAGTCGTAACATCGTACTTAGGCTGTCCGTAACACAAATAGGAGGGACACTTTGCAATAGCGCCTCTAGCTATTATACAGTTGTTAAGAACGTCTATAACGTTGTTCTTTAATACTATAGTATTGTTTAGGTATAATTTAACCCATATATGTCTGTAATTGACGTCTTAATTGTCTTCCCTGGCCGCGTAATTGGTTTTCCTTATAAGGAAGTAATAGCCAAATAGTGTATACGCGTGTTTCCTTCCTTCCTTCTAAATTGCGCTATTATAATAGAGTTATATTAGCAAGGTTGCGGCTATTTACTAGAAGGGTATTAGAAGGTAAAGTATAAAGACACCTTGCTTATTAAGCTGCTTCTTTTCCTCAACACCTTACTTCTTATTATTAACCTTTATCCAAATTTAGATATATCTTTAATATATTATTAAGATATTCTTTTTTTCCATTATTAATTTAATATACCTCTTTATTCTCCTGCTAATTACTCTTCTAAACCAATTCTATAGCATATTTTAGCCTTACCGCTATATATAGAACCCCAGCCTCTACTAACCTGCAACTAGTGCTGGTCCTACTTAAATAACTTTATATATACGTCCTTAAAAGACTAGAAGTCTAATAAGAAGATTCTGGATGCTTATAATAAGACCTACTATATAAGGTCCAACACCTTTAGTCCTTATAATTAATGCATGCATACTAAGAGTGGTAGTTATATTAAGGTGAGCTTTCCTATCTTTAATAGGTTTCTATTGCTAACTTTAGGCTTTAATATAGCCTAGGCCTAAATAGCAATAATCCTTTAATGTCCTTAACTACTATATCGCCTAGGCTCTCTCTTATTCTAGTATTAATACTAAACATCTAGGTTAAATTTAAGACTATGCCATAGCTATCTATACCGCCTATAATTCCCAGCAAGCTAGCTAGTAACGCCTAATAAGGGAGTAAGGTTGGTATACTAAGGATAGGATAAAGGATAGGGGTGATAAGAAGAAGGTTATTATCTACTATAAGAAGAAGTTTACGTATACGCGTTAAGTTTTAAAAGAGCATAATATAATGCGGTATTAGGTAGGTTACCCTTTGGGTACCTAGCGGATAGGTAACTAATAATTACTATAGTAAGGTCTTGGTAGTTCTAGTCTTTACCAGCCAGCTAATATCTCTATTTATTCTAGGCTTAAGTATATCTTTATTAACTATAAGCTTACGCCTTAAGAACTTTATTAGTACTGGTTTGGGCCTAATATTAGTATTAAGTATTTAAGGATCTCTGCTCTATCTACACCTTATTAGCCTGCCCCCATTTTTATACCTACCTATACTCCTACTAAGGGATCTAGATTTAGATCTTATTCCCATTAGCCATTACTTAGTAGGCTAATAGATACTAATTCTACACCTAGGGATAAGGCATAGTGGCTTTTAATTTGGGCATTTGGGATTAATTTTTGTATATAGTAGTAATTGGGAAGGCCTTATAAGGTATTTAGGAAGGTATAGGAACACTGTTCCTAATATAGACTAATAAATAGGAATATAATTCTAGCAAAATACCCTATTAATTCTATGCTATATATATAAAAAGGCTAAGGACCTGTCCTGCCTTAGGCCGTAGCCTTAATTAATCCTTATAGTTTCCGGAGCCTATCTGTTCTATATCTAATTTGACCTATTTCTTACTCTTTAGGACCTCTTGCGGCCTGCCACAAGCTTTCTTTATAGGTTGCGATGACATTATAGTATTAGAGCACTTTCTGTGATTTATAGATTGCGGACCTTAGTCCTAATATTTTTTTAGAATATCTTTACAATAATTAAGGTAATCCTCTAGTTTTTATATAGAGTCCTTAGCAGGCTAGCCTAGCCATTTAACTTTATATTAAAGCTTGTTCTTAACAGACTTATAGCGTAGTATAGCTTTAACCTTATACCGCTCGCCCACTACTTTAGGGTGTTTAATTAGGCCTGATGGAAGTTCTTTTCTAGCGGCAGTCTATGCCATAGCTCTAGTAGATTTATATAAAATACTAGATGTATATGGGCTATAGATAGGGGTAGCTAGAGATAGTAGGCTAGCTTGCTAATTTATTCCTTAACTTAGAAGGGACCTAGGTATCTTATATTAAGCTTCTTTAATAGTTAATAGGTCTTAATATTTGTTAAATGTAATAGAACCTTATTGCCTACTCCAAAATACTTATTTTAGTGTTTGCAGTTATACTAAAGTCTCTACTGCTTTTAAGCATCTTATAGGCTCTGCTTTGTATGCTTCTATTACTCCTCCCATTCCTAGAGGTATCCTTATACTCTTTAGTAGATGTCCTTAAACTTCTTAGTAGGATCCTATAATTAATTATACGGCCTTAGCCAGTAATTGCTGGGTATACTATTAAACCCAGATAGTTAGACGCTGTAGGCAATCTAAATTGGTATATACTTATATAATGCGTATTGCTTTAAATTATAAGCGTACTCTATATATAGAAGTAGCTTATACCGATTATCTTACTGGTAGTTTAAATATATTTATAGGTAAGACTCCAGTTCCTAGTTTTAGCGTTCTGTTTACCCATCCGTTTATAGATAGAAAGCTATACTATAATAGTAGTCTATCTTTAAATGAAAGCATAGATCTAACTAGTACTGGCTTGTAAAGACGCTGCCCCTATTAGTAATAATAGAGTGCGGCTAATCTACTTTAAGAAAGTATTTCTCCTTAATTAGGCTAGTAAGCGCTTATATATTAATTGTCTTATTAACAGGAAGGTATTAGACGTACTTTAAAAACCTATTAATAAGTACCAGGACTAAATTATATATTTATCCTTACTTATCCTTTAATGGCGGAAGATCCGTAATAAAATCTATAGCGTAATGTTGCTATAGTTTGCTGGCGGGAGGAACTAATTTAAGTAGACCCTATAGCTTGTGCCTTTAGATTTTATATACTTGATACTTCTTATAGTAGCTAATGTACTCCTTCTATTGTAGATTTGCTTCTTATAGCACCTAAACCTTGCTATATTTATATAGTAGGCCTATTAGGTCTAGTTCTTAATAGTAACACCTAGCAGCTTCCTTTCCGTTATATTTCTAGTCTACTTATGCATTAAAGATAGTATAGGAGGTATCCCTTTGTTATACCTTATAGATAAGATCCGTTAACCTTTTAGATAGTTCCTAGGTAAAAGCTGTTTTGTCTTATACTGCTCTAAGTATATAACTAGATGGTACTATAGATTTTGTAACTCTTTAGTGCGCATATATTAGGAAGGCTGCTATAAGGTTAAAGTCCTTTAGTTATTATAGGGCTCTAGGTTCTAATTGCTCTATAGCTTTACTTTTAGTTTAAAGGGATAGCTTAGTAATTAGAGGTAATATATTACTAGGTTCTAAGAGTGTGTTAGAAATGTCCTGTCTAGGTATATTTAAACCCTTATTAGCAATGGGCTGGGTACTAGCTAGAACGTTAGTAGAAGCCAATAGGGTTTACACCGCCTAAGACTTAATACTTGGAGCTGTGGGTGCTTAAGCATCCTATATCTAAAGCTTGTTCTATAATATAGGGAGTAAGATATCTATTATCTCCTTTCCTTCTCCTATTTTAAAGCCTTTAGTATAGTCTGGCCGTTATAACGGTCTATTAGCAGGGTTGTTTTCCCTTGGCTTATATTTAATCTCAAAATTAAATTATATAAGCTCCTCTGCCTATTTAGCCTATTAAGGTATAAGCTCCTTTATAGTTATAAAGTAGTGTAGATTATAATAATCTGAGAGTATATAAGTGGTATGGCTTGCGTGCTTAAGGTAGTGTCACCACTATTTAAAACAGTTAACTATGGCCAGCAGTTCCTTATTATGGGTATAATACCTAACTTTAGGTCCCTAGAATTTTCTACTATAGAATGCTACTGGTCTCTAATGGAGCTAGGTAGTGTCCGGATACCTATTAGGTTATAGTAGGATGCCAGTAAGGGCAAAATTTAATATATTAGTAACTATTATTAGTGGCTAATCTGGGTCGAAATGCTATAGTAGTGGAGCTTCCGGAAACTTTATATATAGTTTCTAAAAGGCTTCCTGTACCTTTCTAGGCTATATCTATAGTTTATACCATTTAGTTGGTCCCTTCTTAGTTTTCTTCCTTCCTGTCTTTAAGCTTTTTACTCCTTAGGCTGGGTCTTAGAAAGCTTTAGTAATGTGGCTAAATAGGTGTTGGGCAATATCTAAGTAGTTATAGATAAAGCGCCTATAGAAATTAGTAAAGCCTAGGAACACTTAAACATTATAGTAGCTCTCTAGCTCCGGCTATTCTTAGATTATCTACACCTGTACTAGGCCTATAACTATACTTATAGGCGTTATAATATAACCCAGGAACTTAACCTGCTTAGTATTAAAGATATACTTTAACGCCTTGGTGTAGAGGCCCTAATTATCCAAACGTTCTAGTACTTTACGGACGTATTGCTCGTGCTAATCCTTATCTTCTAAGTAAATTAGAATATTATCTAAATAGATAATATATATGCGGTTAACTAGTCCCCCTAAGGCTCTATAAATATATAATTAAAATGTTATAGGCGCATTGGCTAGCCTAAAAGGCATTACTATATACTTAAAGTGGCCATATTAGGTCTTAAAAGTGGTCTTCTACTTATCCTCTTTTTTAATATAGAGCCTATAATAGGCGTCTTATAGATCTAGCTTTATAAAGATCTTTGCCCTAGATAGCTAATCTAGCATTTTACTAACTAATGGTAGTAGGTAATGGTTCTTAATTATGATCTTATTAAGACCGCGGTAGTCTATATATAGCCTTATAGTTCTATCTGGTTTTGGGATAAAGAGGATTAACGCGTCTACTAGTAACTTACTAGGCTATATCTATCTCTTTTCTAGTAAGCCATTAAGGTACTCCTATAGGATCTTAAGCTTTTTATAAGAGAGGTTATAGATAGGAAGGTTTAGTGGCTGCTTGCCTTCTTCTAGATTAATTATATAATTATATTCCAAGTTCCGCAAAATAACTTTTACTTACCTGCCTAAGAATACCCTTAGTAAGTTCCTTAGGCCTACTGGGATATTTAATAAATTAGGGTCGCGTTTGTCCTCTATATTATTATTAGGTAGATCCCAGAGCTCCCTTAGGACACTTACAGGCAGTATTACGCGCTATAGTGGTTATTTATATATAGTTGCCACTATATGTTAAACAGTTTTATATAGTAGCCAGTAGAGGGTAGAGAACTCCTTAACGTAGCGTTTAAGGTGCCGTAGTATACTTTCCGCGTATTGCTTAAGCTAGAGTAACCTATAATAATGGAAGTATCTTATAAGATCTTTAAGATTGCCGCCTCCCTATAATGTCTCCGCGATCTATCTAGTAGTTCCCTATAGGGTATCTATTATAAAAGGGTTATTACCTATACTAGGCTTTATACCTATCTTGCCATAGAATAGGGGTTAGATTTAATACTCCTTTGGATATAGAGTGTATACTATTTCGCCTAGAGCTATATCCTCTAGGATGTCTTTTAAGCTTATTAGTAATATACGCCCTTCTAATTCTTTATTGTTTTATTATTTAAAGGCTCCTGTTTTAAAGCGTATCTTAGGATCTACTTCTATAAGCTAAGGATATTTAAAGATAAGGTTATAACCTACAAAGTTAGCTACCTAGAAGGGTTGTGGGCCAACCACCTTGGTATGGTTATATATATTGGCTACTAGTACTATAAGCTTATAGGCACTATGTAGTTTGATCCAATGCTTATTTAGGAACCCTATAGTAGGTTTTCACTACCTTAGCAATAGGATAAGCTTATACTCTTTTACCAAATTATATTATATAAGATTAATTTCAGCGCCGCTGTTGTATAGTGCTTAGAACTAATATACCTTGCCTATAGGGAGTACCATTTCTAGCTTAACAGCAATATGGAGAGTCTCTCCTTCTATATCTTGCCCTAGTTATAGCTAGGAGAGGTCTATAACTAGGGCTTTTCTTTTTTTGGATTGTTAGTACAGTTATTGCCTTGCTTATTTTTCTAATTAGGTTTACCTCTAGAGAAGTTTTCTCTTAACTTTTTAAAGTGTTCCCATAAGGGTGCTAGATGGGTATTAGGTTGGCCCTAGGAGTCTTTCCCATTACTTAAGGTCCCTAACTTTAACCATTCTAGATTTCTCTTTAAGAACGGCTTTTTTAAAGACTGGGTCTGCCCCACATTACCGCCAGAGTGCCTATGTTTTTAGCTACCCCCTAGCCTCTTACCAGAAGAGGTCTAGTTTCTTACTGCATCCTTAGCGTTCAGAACACTTGTTTAAAATTAGTATATATAGTGATTTGCAATAGGGCTCCCACGCGCTTTATTTTGTCACAAATTGTTGGCTTAATTCTAGCCTAGATAAATCTAATCTTCTTCTTCTTATAGATGCTACTGTCCTTATTTTTAAAGGGTTCTAGATCTATCTATTAAGTATAAGTTTCTATAAAGTTTATAAACTGGCGGAAATCTTAATGGTCCAGCTGTATACCATTCCAGAATTATTCTGTATTATTATATTATATAACCTACAGATCTTGGGTCTAACCCTTTAGAAAGGCCTATAGCTGTTGCTATATAGTAACTTGCTTTTTATTAAGTTAATTAAGCGCAATTTAGTTTAGCGATTGGTCTTTAATCCTACTAATAATCCATTATATACGCTCTTTGGTATTATCTTATATTATTAGCATCTTAAAGAAGTTATCTACTTTATAAACCCAGTTGTCCAACTATTAGGCGCTAGGTCTATAATAGAGTTCTAGACTGCTAGAGGCCTTAGCCAGTTAGTTTATATTCTTTTTTTATTTATTGTGTAGATACCTCTAAGTCTTCTATACTTTCTTAGGTGGGTACTAGGTAGCCCCTAAGAAGCCCTTAGCCCTAGCTAGGTTATAAAAGAACTTATCTAGCTTAGATTAAACCCTACTAGATCTAAATTTGCCCTTAGAGGGTTCTAATATGTTTATTAGTAGCTTTCTCCTATATAGCTTCTAAGAGCCTTATAACAGCTTCCCAGTATCCGTTTTAAAGGATATTGGTATAGGGCTTTTAACTTTCCAAACTCAGGCCTAGGGAAGCTCCAGCTATAGAGGTAGTATTAGCACTAGTAACTGGTGCAGGTTTCCTAATAAGCCTTAGGTCTTAAGTTAGTGTTTAGGTTAGATTACCTAAAGAGGTAGGCCCACTTAACTTATAAGCAGTTTATATACCGCTACTATACCAATTATAGGCTGGTGGTCTTTTAGGAGGGTTCCGGTTAGGTCCCTAGTTAAACACATTAGTATATTTCTCTGGCATTTCTGGCTTAGGGGAAGATCTTAATATTGCCCCTAGCGCTTAGTTTTCTAATTGGCCTAGGTGGGACTAAAGGGGTTCCAGTTACTTTCTAGCAGCATTATATCTATTATAGAGGGTGTCCGCGTTTTCCTTAGCGGTAATTATAGGTGTATAAGAGTCTTTAAGCTCCTGGTGCATTTAGGTATTAGGGCTTATTTAGCTATCTTGCCTAGAGGTTTATATTATTGTAATCTTTTACTATTAGAGGGACCTTTCTGCCTTAATAAAACGGCTTTCTATAAGGTATTTATGGAGTTTCCGTTTGGGTTATCGCGAGATTTTAAGGGAGGATAGTGGATGTAAACAAAAGATATAAATAAACAATCTGGTCCTTAAAGCTAGCTGCCCTTCCAAAATGGAGTAGGAAGGATTTAAATATAAGGGGACTTTATAGATAGGGGGCTATAAGGACACAATTGTAGAATAGGATAAATTAGTAAGGGAGATAAATCCTTAAGGAGGTAAGGCCTTTAGGATTATAGAGACTATATACTACGGGCATGTGCCTTTAGCACGTGACCAGCAACCAACTAAGGGGCGTCCGGAGGTTGTCCTAAGGGCAACCTAAGGTGTCCGTAATAATATCCCTTACATCTATATAGGGGCTTATTTTTTATTTATATACTATTTCTATACCCTTTAAGTATATATTAATTTACTTTATAATAGTTTTGTTAACTGCTTTATTTAATTAGTAAAGTTATATACGTTAATTAACTGGATCCGTTTAATTATGGGTCCTATTATATTAATTTTAGGTTATAATTTAAATCTAAGTTAAGGGTCTTATCTATAGGTTGTATAAAATGATGTTATGCCTATTAATACATTTATTATATTATTTATAGTAAACTTAGCTAAAGGCAGCTATTTTTCCTAGTCGTCTTATAGGTAGGAGTAGTATATTTATAGGTATTATTCTATAATTATGTTTATAATTTTAGTTTAACTATTTATCTCTAGATAAAATATAGTTAAGAGTTATATTTAAATACTTAATTATTTATATAGACCTTACTAGAAGTCTAAAACAAACTAGCTTTTATAGTTGGATATTATTAAGTTAGAAAGTCTATATAGCTTAAAGACATACTTAATAAAATATTTAGCTACTAATATTACATTAATTAAGTCCATAGGAATTATATATTATATTTTTATAAAGTGGTTAATAACTACTATAATATTTATAAACCTATTACTGCTAGGTAAGTTAACTATAAAGTTAATTAAAATATCGCGCCATCTTTATATTGGAATTAGTAGCAGTTAAAGTACTCCTTACTTCTTTATATAAGAGGTCTTTCCACATATATATTTTCGTACATAGTTATATATTATAGGCTAGTAGTATACTTATTAAATAATCCTATAGGTCTTTATATAGCCAGGATGCCCTATTATAGGGGAGTTATATATAAATTTAAGTATCTTAAATCTTAAAGGTTTGGAATTTAGAACTACTATCTTCTATTAAGAGTACAATTAATTATTTTATATTTTATATTTAGCAAGTATAATATCATTATACTATTATTTTCCTATTTAAATTGCCTTTATTATATCTATTATCTATATATTATTCTTATATTTATATTCTATTAGCTTATTAATTTCTATTTCCTATTTATTAACTTTTAATTTATTTCTATTAAGTACTATATCTAGAAATATAGGATATAGTTTTTTAAAACATTTAGGGGGTAATAAAATCCATAATTAATTTATAATCTATTTATTTTAAAGTATTTATAGGTAAGTCCTATAATTGTTATATTAATATATTAGGCTTCTAATTAAGTTTACCTAGTTAGTATATAATCTTAAAAGGGCTCTTATATATAAGAAGAGCTAAAGTTCTTAAGAAGGAGCTCTTGCTACACCTAGCCTAAAAGACTAAAGCCAACTAAAAGATCCCTGAAAACACCTAGAGAATCCCCCTAAGATGCATGCATCGCAGGGGAGGCATACGTCAAACGACAGTGGTTCGCACTCGCGCGCGTCCGCCAGAACCACGCCCAGCAATAGCCCTCCACAATAAAGACGGGCGAATACCACACTATAAAGCGGAAATATCTCCATTAAGAAGGCATCTAATAAAATATAAAGCCTATTGGACGCGTCTAGTATCTAGAATTATGGGGGAGTAACTATTAACTATAACAAACTAACGCAGCTAGTAAAATAGCTCCGCTAGTCTAGCGAACCTTAGGCGCCCCTCTAGTAAACCCTTAATTAAATTCTCTAACGGCTAAACAAAATTAAAAATAAATTAAAAACCCCCTTACCGGCAAACCGCACCTAGGCTGCTATAGCTGCGCTCCTACAGTATAGGGAACCCACTTCCCTTAAGATAACAACCGGGTATATAATTATAATATAACTAAATATAGAAAAAGTAGAGGGGCTTGGGGGATAGTTAGAAACAGAAGTCCTTATAGAAATCTATAAAGAGGTCTATAATGCTGTTACAGTCCAACACCTTAGGAGCAGAGATATTAGAGTTACCCTAAAGGACTAACAGTTAAAGGAATAAGCTGTAAGGGTAGGAGATGGGCTAGGAGAACGTATTAGTATAAAAGTACTCTATAAGGATTACCTAGTTAAAGTCCTAGTAGTTCCCTTAAGCCTTAAGGTAGAAAAGGGATGCTAGGCGGACAATACAGCAATTATATAGGAGATAGTAAGATAAATAGAACGCCTTATACCAGGACTTAAAATCACCTAAATCCAATGGCTTTAATAGGAAAATACAAACTAAGCAAATAATAAGAATAATAAGAGGATATAAGGGTCACTAAAGACTTGCTAGGGAGACGCTGGTTAAACACATGGCTCCCTTATTATTAGCATACTTATACTAGGAATGCAAAAACTCCTTATCTAAAAAGGAATAATTATAAATGGCCTTATATATAACACAAGGCTTTATAACCACAGACTACGCCTAGAATAGTACTATTGCTATATATAATAGGGACACACCCAATCCACATACGCAGCATAGGTGTGCTACGGCCACTGTGCAGGCCCCTATAATATAAGACACTGCTTAAATTAAGACCAAATAAAATGCGTAAACTGCCACTAAAGCACACATAAGGCGTAGGAGAGAGAAGACTGTATTAAATACAGAAAATAGAAGGTAAGGGCTTAACAACTGCGGGAGCAACTGCACACTAGGTTATATAAGTAGAAATAATAGGCGATAAGCTAGGGGGATATAGGTGCCTTCCTAGCGTTTCCTACCTTTAATACTAGGGGGCTAGGCCAGCTATCCTAAGCCTTAACAGGCCAGAAGCAATGCTGCGTAATATTACTAGACCAAATAGGGATATAAGGGTTATAGGGGACATAAGGGAGAGGACGCCCCATAGGAAGGCCCTTATAGACAGCTATAGCAAGCTTAAGACCAGGACAATTAAGAATTAGACTTAACGCGGCAAATATAACATTTGCAGCCAACCTATAAAGGGCATATAGCCGACTAGTAAGATTAGGGGAAGAACTGGAGACAATAACAGATTTAGACATAGAAGCGCTAGTAGGAATATAAGATACGGGAATAGAAAGCTCTATATAAAATAAGTAGCGACTAGGGTATAAATATATGAGATAGAAGTTCTAAAAATTCTAGAGAAAGTAGAAATAGAAGAAGCGAGGAACAAAGGAGAGATAAAGAACCCTTGCTGGGGGTCCGCCACCTATCCATTATATAGTATAACTACGGCAATACAAACCACTGTCTTATAAGGCCCCTACTAGACAGTCTAGACCCAGAGAAATACTATATCCTTGCTATATAAGAACTGTATTATAATACCTATACACAATTAATATACTGCCCCTAAGGATTCCAGCTCTTATATAAACCAAAAGCAGCTATATGTATATACTTTATGATCAGTAAGGCTATCAGCCTATCCTTATGGTTATGGCAGGCAGTTAACCTAGACATTGTAGTTATAATAATCTAGATATATAGGGGTCCGGTACAAATTATTAATGTGTATAACCCTAGGGTTAAAGGGGTCCCATAAATAGAGAATATTATATTAGTAATAAGCTTACTAGAAACTAAAGGCACGGAGTTTATCCTATTAGGAGATATAAACCTCCACTACCTGTGGTAGGGGGGTATCTATGTTGCTACTAAATGACAGGCAGAGTGCCTACTAAGAGCTATAGATATCTGGGGCCTTAAACTAGCTACCCCCCTAGGAGTAATTATATGGTAACAAGGCACCGCCAGAAGCACAATTGACCTTATATTTATAGACGAAGGCCTATACCAGAGACTTGAAAGGTGTAACCCTAAAGAAGAATAGGCACTCGCCTTAGACTATATCCCTATCTAAATACAGCTAGACCTGAATATTAAGGCGCAACTAAATAGCAAAAGATACGTAATAAGAAAACTTAAGATAGATAGCTTCCTTAGTACAGTTAAACAATAACTTTAAGACCTAGAAGAAATTCACCTAATACCAAACAAGTAAGGCTTATTAGCTACCCCTAAGAAAATTAACTAAAGACTAGAAAGGATCTAGGCAGCAATTAAAAACGGGCTAGAAGAGTACTGCCTAGTCTCACAACTAGGCCCCTATACGCGACACGCGTGGTCTATATAATACGCGGTTCTTATTGCTAGCTAATAACGAGTAAGAAGGAAATATATAAGCAGCTATAACCCTAAAGATAAGAGATAATATAAAGATATAAGAAACCAGTTAAAGAACACCCTAAAAAAAGAAGCAAGGAATAACTGGAGACGGTTTATAAACGAGGATACTTTTAACCTAAGCCTCCCCTATAATAAGGGCCTTTGGGCTATAGCAAAATGGGTAAAGAAAAAGGTAGGGCGCCTAGCAGAAGACCTATACCTACCACCCCTATAAAGAGTAGGGGAGTTATAGGCCACTAACAACAATAATAAGAAGGCAAAGATCGTTATAGAAAGGTTCTTCCCCTAACTAGCTTTAGCAGACCTTAGTGATATTATAGGTGAAACACCAGTAACTTGCCTATGGGTTAACAGCAATATAATAACAGAGGAAATGGCTAGAACTATTAGCCGCCTTTTAAATAATATAGTACTAGGACCAGATGGGATACTAAATAAGGCCTTAAAGACCTGTGGACCACTTATAGTACCTTGGCTTGTAGATATAGCTAGAGCATACTTTACTATAGGCTATTACCTATAATTTGGAAGGTCTATAATAATGGTTATCCTATAAAAAGAAGGTAAAGCAGACTACTTAATCCTAGGAAGCTACCGCCCTATTGCCTTAGAAAATACCCTTAGTAAGATCCTAGAAAGGGTAATAGCAGACTATATAGCAGATATGGCTAAGGAACACGCCCTACTACCACAAAGTTAAATAGGGGCAAGAAAGAACCGCTTAATACTATTAGCACTTACATTACTTGCTACCACCATTAAATCTGCATAGGCGATGCGAAGGGACTTTATAGTATTAATGCTTAGCCTAGATATTAGTGGTGCCTATAATAATATACCTCACAAGCGCCTCTTATATATCCTTAGGGTAAAGGGCTTCCTAGAATAGATTGTATAATTTATTTAAGGGTTTACAGGCCAGAAAGAAATATTGCTAGTCTTTAGCGGATACTAGAGCCCCCCTATTACAGTTGCAACAGGAATACTATAAGGATTACCCCTCTTGCCTATACTCTTCCTTTTCTTTATAAGCAACCTATTTAAGTCCTTTAAGGAAGGGGCGACCTAGGGGATAGGCTTTATTGATGATATAAACCTAATTATATATGGGCCAATAGCTGTAGAGAACTGCAGAACACTAGAGAAAGCCTATAATACCTATATAGAATAGGTAAGATGATATAGAGTCTAATTCTTACCAGAGAAATACTAGCTAATCTATTTTATAAGAAAATGTAACTAATCTGCAGATCTCTAGTATATAATCTATATCTAAGGCTTTAGGGGCTAACTAGTTTAAGGCCTAAGGGTACTAGGAGTATAGGTAGATAGTAAGCTCTGGTGGAGCGCATATACGTTATAAGCGGCCCGTAAGGGCCAAGCGCAGTATATTGTAATGTCCAAAATTATTAATTCTATATGGGGCCCATGCTTCTAGAGGTCACGCCTACTATACACAGTAGTTATCCGGCTAACCATAATATATAGATCTAGTATTTGGGCTATAGGAGAAACTGAGAAAGGCCCCTCTAAAGCACTCCTTAAACCACTCTAAAAGGTCTAAACAGCTTGCCTCTAGGGCATAACAGGCGGGTATAAGTAAACAGCCATAGCACTGCTTAAGAAGGAAGCTAATACCCCCCCCCTATAATTATATATTGAAGCCGCTATAATGCAAAGGGTGTAAAAGGAGCGTAACTTTAGTGTTATAAAATATATTAAGTTACGCCTAAACAAACTATGGAGGGACCCTAGGGTGCCCTATAGGAGAGCTAACTAATAACCCCAAAACAGGGAAGATATATTAGAGAAATAGGTGGAAAAAGTAGAAGAAGAATAATGCTGTGTTAGGGCCCAGGCCTATATAAAGGAGGAAGGGAGATATGTAAGAGACCAGTAAAGACAACAGTAAAAAAGAGAAAGGAGCTAAAGTAAAGCATAAAAGAGTACTAGGAAACCATCTACCGTAATATAATACTGGTTGGACTAATACTGGAGAGGTATATAGGAGTTAAAGGTATAGAGGCTGTCTTAGGCAAGAGAAACCTAGGCCGCAGCATGGTTAACGCTATGGGGGGTAAACACTTAAGGGCTCTAAGAAGGCCTAATAAAGGTAGAAAATACAATAGCAACACTCCTAAGAACAGGAATAATAGGACTAAAAAACTGGCTCTACTGGGTAGGTGTCCCGGTAGGTAGCCTAAGGTGTAAGTATGGCTGGCTAAGACAGACACCAAAATATATAATACTATTATGCCCCTTATACACTAACTGAGAAGTAATGCTCTTAGTAGCTGGCACAAAGAACTATAATACACTACTCTTAATATAAAAAGGTCTTAAGGCGGTTACCCAGTGGCTTATTAGCCAAAATGTACTAGACCAGTTTTAGGTTGTAAAGGAAATAGTAATAGAAGGTAAAGGGGCGAGCACTAGGCGCCCCCTGATAACTCTATAGTAGTAGAGTTAAGTTTGCGATACTAGCACGTCCATAGGCTTGTTACGGCAGCAGTGGTTCCCAAGGAGGTTAAAAAGTAAGGTAGTAGAGCACTATAGGTAACTCGCAGGTGCCTTATAGGCGCTATACAGGCGAGTCCTAAAAGGCGGGGAGATGGATCACGGGGTTTTCTTATATAGAATTTTCTCCCTATGTATATAAGGAGTAGTCCGCGTGGGCCCAGTAGGGATCCGAATCGGACATTAAGCAATGAATTATTTATTTATATAATCTTAAAGTTAAATTATAAGAGGTATTTGGCCTAATAAATTTAGCGCTATATTAATTACTTTATAGTTATAAAGTACTATAGGTTCTTATAGTCCATTAATACGCATATTAGGAATAATAATCCTTTAAGCTTAGAACGCTACTATTTAAAGCATTTAATAATTATAAGCAGTTCCTTATTATATATTTTATAGTTTAATTTAGTAGGGGCAAGTTTTTAGGAGAGAAAGGCTACTAGATATAGTTCGCCGTTCTTATTATATTGCAATAATACTCCCCCTAGCGTATAATTAGATGAGTCTATTTTAATAATATATTTAAGGTTAAGGTTAAAGTAGGTAAGAATTAGAGTAGTTATAAAGTAATATTTTAAGTTATTAAAAGCTTAGTTATATCTAGCGGTCTATTTAATTTTTATATTCTTCTTAGTTAGGTTTACTAATAGTTAGGCAATTTCTAAGAAGTGGTTAATAAATTAATAATAGAAGTTTACAAATCCTAAAAGTTCTTAAATATCTTATATATTACTAGGGATTCCCTAGTTTATAATTACAGCAACTTTCTTAGGGTCTATTTTAATTCCATTATAGGATATAATTAAGCCTAAATATATAACCTTAGACGTATAGAACTTATATTTCTTAATATTATATTATAAACCTATATCTTATAAGCGTTTAAGGACTATTTTAATATATTTCTAATATTTAGAAAGTAAGGATAAGTAGATTAAGATATTATTAATATACGCGGTAATAAATATATTAAGGAATTTATAAAGCGTATTATTAATATATTGCTAAAATATGCTAGGACTGTTCTTTATACTAAATAGCATTACTAAGTATTTAAAGAGTCCCTATTATATATAAAAAGCTATATACTTCTTATCTCCTTTATATATATGGATTTTATTAAAGGTAGTAACTATATTAAGCTCTATAAAGTACTATAAAGTACTATACCTTTACTAAATAGTTAAGCGTTTCTTAAATTAGGGGAATTAGATATTAGTTTTAAATTATAATTATATTTAAAGCTTAATAATTAATATAGAATCTTAAGCC
>Ga0307507_10001772_pt1 | contig 47413 bp, 35 predicted proteins | sample 7_EM_MG_FD_207223 | JGI IMG/M metagenome (GOLD analysis project Ga0307507, IMG submission 207223) | Populus trichocarpa ectomycorrhiza microbial communities from riparian zone in the Pacific Northwest, United States - 7_EM | ecosystem: Host-associated > Plants > Roots > Unclassified | place...
TGCACTGTTACAGTTATGAGTCCGGATTGCACTACCTGCTAAACCAATCAATCTACTACCTTATTTACGAAGTCACTACTTCTACCACCTTTGCAAGTGTCTTAAGCTTCTTCACCTACCAAACGAATGGACGATCGCACCTGGCCAACGAACGTACCCAACAGACAAATAAACCGACGAATCAAATCAAAAGCTCGGAACGTTAAAATAAGGTTTCGCCAAGACGCTAACCTAGGACCCTGCTTAACCTATTAAATTCTAAAAATAATAACCAATACCAACGGACCTTATTCAAAATTCAACCTTATCCTTGAAAAGCCATCTAATTGGATACAATAGTTCTTTATTATTTAAGACACTGCTGAAATAAACAATATATAGCAGTACATAGACCCATTAAAGAAGAAAGATGAGCTTCTAAAGCTGCAGTTACCCAGTTAACCTACTCTAAGAGACGTGCTTCCTACTGCTATATTAATAGCCAAGCTAGATCCAAACCAACTTATTGCGTACAATTAACTCTACGCTAAGTACAAGGACGACCTCTATGTGCACCAGAAGCAAGAGCAAGCCATAAACAATATCAGCAATTATATCGTCCGCATAATATCAGTAGCCTACCTCCCTCTCATTAAAGACCTCGGAACGTTATACGAACGCCTTTAAGAATTAAAGACTGTACTCGCCCCTACCTCCTTAGGTCAAAAGCGCGACGTCCTAAATCAATACATGGCTCTTAAAGCCTACAACAAAAAGCAGAGCATCGAAAAATAGTTAAACAACTAGAGGAGCGTCTACAAGCTAGCAGAGGAATTAAAGCTTCTAGACGTACAAGGCTTTAGGCCACACTACGACTTCGTATAAGCAATCAAACCTATCTCTTCTAGCTTCGCAGGAGCACTAGAAGTAGATCTTATTTAAAAAAAAACGGAAGGACAAAGAGGCCCCATCCATTATTAACCTTATTAAGGAATTCAAGGAGCACTACCGCATGCAGCAAGCATTGTCTACCTCAGCTGCCAATAACTCCGCATTTGCAACTCTTTAAGGCAACGCAAATTCCAATTCCAATTTAGACTCTAACAGCAATTTAAATTTAAATTCGAGATGGAACAAGGAATGCATATATGGCCTTATACATCGGTTTAATAAATGCTACTACATCGCCAAGTATAAGCGCCCTTAAGGATGGAGACCAAGGGCAGACGTCCAGAAGAAAGTAGATAAAGCTATCTTATCTACACCTTGGATTAAACGCATCGTTAACCAAATTTAAAAAAGAGAATAGGAAGCAAAGGAGAACAATTAGAGCATAGAATTTATAATTAATTTTAATTCTAAAACCCTACCTTCTACCAAACTAACTAGCTATGCTGCCGTGTTTAGTACTGGTTAAGTTCCTTTTAAACTCCAGAACACCTAAATACTTAACCCTAGCGCAGATACCCACGTCTGCAACAATAAAGAAGACTTTACCTTCTCCTACCTAGCAGTAGAAGACGACTACCTAATTGCTAGCAGAAATTTTGAAAAAATACAAGCTTACGGAACAGTAACCATTACTGTTAATACACCTACTGGAAAGCTAAAAATGAAGCTATCCCATATAGCGCTAGTGCCTACTATATTCACAAATATCGTAGCGCTATTAAGAGCCACTGAGAACGACATCCATTTTAACTTAGGGTGAAATTTGCTCTACTGTCTAGCAACTGGCGAAACAGTCTACTATGCGAAACGACTAGGGGGCTACTAGGCACTAATGTATAGAGAGCCTACAAGTACCCTAGATTCGACTTAATCAACATTCTCAACCTCCAAGAGGTACCAGCCTAGCCGCATAGCCCGTAAACCAATCGGAGCCACAGCTACAAGATGGCATAAAATACTCGGCCATGTAGGACCTAATGCTATTGCGCAGCTTCCTAAGCACGTTATTAGCGCAGAGCTGACCGAATTTGAAACCAATAAACAAGCACCGCTTAAAATTAAATGTAAAGTTTGCTTATTAGCAAAGCACACGCAGTAGATCTCTTAAAGACGAGAACATGAATTTCCAGCCACTTAACCATTCAAACGGCTAGCATTTAATATTATCTACCTCGGAGTACTAGGGTATAACGGCGATAGATATATTATGCATTTCTATTACACATATTCCAAATTTAACTTTGTGTTTACCTCCAAGAATAGGGACAAAGCTACCATCCTATTTACCATTTGCAAGACTTACCGCTTAATTAAGACACAATTCTACTAAGACGTCGTCTTCTTCTGGAGTAATAACGAACAAGTATTTAGATAAACGGAAGATACCCTAAACACGTGGTGTACAGATAAAGGCATTACCTTTAAATGCCAAGCACCATATACCGAAGAACAGAATGGTAGAGCAGAACGATCTGGAAGAACCCTTATGGAACAATTAAAGTCTATACAGCTAGAAGCATCCTTACCCCCATCTCTAGGACCAGAGGCTTTCCTTACTGCTAGCTATACACTTAATTAAACACCAAATAAGCAACTAGGGTGGAAAACTCCGTACGAGGTCGCCTATGGCAAGCCGCCAACACTTACCCATATGCACGAATACGGTTGCAAGACCTATACGCTAAACAAATAAGTTAGAAAGGGAGACAAGCTAGCTCCTCATGTATTAATTGGACATCTGGTTAGCTACAATTTAACTAATATCTACCAAATCTAGATTCCAAGCCTTTACAAAGTCATTTAAACTAGAGATGTTACATTTAACAAGACCTTATTCTATAACCCCAAGGGTCAAAACATCAATTACCTACTTAGGGAAGCATTAGAAAACACTATCTAGGCAATTAGTCTACCAGAACCTCTCTACAAGGATAAATCTAAGGATAAATCTATCTTATATAGACCTACCTTAAATGCAAATCAAATGACTACATCAAACGATTCAGCAGGGCTTCCTGTAAAGAACACTAAACAGCTACCAACTCCTAGTAGAACGGTATCTCCAGATCTGCTAGAAACAAATACCACACCAGGAGGACTTTAAGACGATATCCTAGATATAATTAAAGCAATTCCTACCTAGCCAGGTTCGTCAGAACCGTTAAATACAGCTCTATAAGCTAATGAGGTCTCGGCCAATCCTTCTGCCGACCTCGTCCTACCAGAAGGTTCCAAACGAATTCGACGTTAAGCGTACGCAGCAGCACTAGCCAATATACCTACCCTATTTAGTTACTACGCTGGCTTTGCTATAGGACTAGTAAAGGGCATTAACCGAACTAGATCCTCCCTGTATTAAGACAATCTTCTACCTAAACCAAGGAACCTTAAAGAGCTAAAAAAGCACCCTTTAACTACCGGCTTTTAAAAGGCTATGGAAAAAGAATACAATAACCTAAAACGCTAAGGGACATTTAAGACTGTACCAAAAGAAGAAGCATATAACAAGCAGATCCTTCCGCTAAAATAGGTCTTTAAATACAAGTTTAACAGCGACGGCTACCTACAAAAGCTAAAAGCTCGACTATGCGTCCGCGGAGACCTGCAGATTACTAAGGAAGAGACCTATGCAGCAACCCTAGCTACTCGAATATTCCGTGCCCTCATGGCTATAGCAGCCGCATTCAATTTAGAGATTCGACAGTATGACGCTGTAAACGCATTTATAAATACAAGACTAGACAAGCTAGTCTACTATTATTGCCCAGAAGGTTTTAATCAAAACGGACATATCCTAAAGCTACTCATGGCGCTATACGGATTAAAAATCTCACCACTACTTTGGTACAAAGAGCTTACAAATACACTGGCCAAATTCGGATTAAAGCCTATCCTAGGTACAAACTACCTTTATACTGATAGACGACTTATTGTCTTCTTTTATATAGACGATATTGCCGTCCTATTTGCCAAAAAGGACATTTAAAGACTAGAAGAATTCGAAGCTAAACTTCTACATTAATATAAGATCCGTGCACTAGGAGACCTACAGTGGTTCCTAGAAATTTAAATTGAGCAAGATCGGGCAAGTAGAAAGCTCTAGCTTTACTAAGATTCCTATATCAAAAAGATAGCCAGTCAATTTAATATTCAACTAGGAAAATTTCCTAAGTTACTACTTCCTGCCGAAGAACTAATTCCGTCCAACCAGCAGACAAACCCTTAAAGAATACTAGCCTACCAGCAACAGGTTGGTTCCCTTGCGCACCTTGCCGTTTTTAGAAGGCCTAATGTTACCAAGACGCATTTAAAACTGGCCGAATTTCTTACTAGTCCAAATTAAAAGCACCTTGATGTATCAAACCAAGCCATCGCCTATTGCCTTGGAACAAAATCTACAGCTATTAAATACTCTGGCGAAGTACTCGGAGCATACATCTACTTCAGAAACCCTGAAGGAGAAGACGTTACCTTTTACAGAGCATCCAACGCAGCATTTGCGGACCATAAAGACACCAGACGGAGCTCTTAAGGATACCTTTTTATGCTATTTAAAGGACTGATCGATTGGAAGGCAACCCTATAACGATCAGTGACTCGCTTAACTACCAAAGCGGAGCTTCTCTCCCTGTCTATAGCTGCTGTTAAGATTATCTGGTGGCAGCGTTTCTTTAAGGCAGTCGGTCTCAGTTTAGAACGCGATTTTACCCTACTATGCGACAATATGCAGACTATACAACTCCTAAGACAGGATACACCAAAGCTTGACACCAAGCTTTGACATATCGACGTCCATTAGCACTGGCTTAGACAAGAGGTCTAAGACAAAAAGATTAACGTCCAATAGGTCCCTACAGACAAGATGCCTGCTAATGGACTTACTAAGATCCTACCCCGTTAAAGGCACGAGGCATGGATAAAGCAATTAAATTTAGTGGATATTCGACATTAAATTGCTACTACATTATCTAATAAAGACTCTTAAATGTCACCCTATCCCTTTACTACTCCTAAATTGTATCTAAAATTTCTTATTTTGGTATAGCTTCTACCTTCATTTATTTTCTACAGCTTTGACTACACCGTCAAATCTAGGGAGGTGTATAACCGACTACCAGTACCATGCTGTTGTCGACCTAAGATCAGACTTGCTTACTACCGTCTCACTACCTCAGCTGCTTACCCCTGCATACCTCACCATTTCAGCTGCTTACCCTTGTAATTCTTGCCACTCATCTCTATTCCCTGCATCTTCCTTATGTATATATATAGAGACTCTAGAGCTACGTTCAAAATCAAGTCGCTCATTCAATTCTCCTACACTTGCACTGTTATAGTTCTTATTACGTCCTATAAGTCTAGAGCTTTCCTTATCTCCTTATAAGAATCTTGGACCTATAGCCTTTTGCCTTTTATAAGTGGTAAGCTAGCACTAGCAGTTGTCTGCTTGCTTAATTATCTCTAGATATTACTCCTTCTATCTTATAAAGCAATAGATGTTGTATCTAATAGTGTTATAATACCCATTACTAATCCGCGTTCTATAGTAGTTTCAGTCTCTACTTCTATTGCGTTACTAAGGTATAAGTGCTCTTAGTTAGCCTCCTTTTCTTCCTTATTACTGTTAATTAATAAGTACTCTAACTCTATTATTATTATTACTAATCTTTATCCGTATATTGCTTTAATATCTTAATCTAGCTTATAGAGTTAATCCTATTCTTTATCTAACTCTTTAGTTTCTTTAAGCCCTCTTAACTCTAGCTCTTACAGCTAATAGCTTATACTATACTTAGCGTCTTTATAAATTTAGTATGCGTTATTGTAACAAAACGTAAAGTATTTAATTAAACACTCCTTATTCCCGCGCAACATCCCTATATCCGCGTTATTATACTCTAATAACCTAGTGTCCTTTACCACGTGGTTACTCTAACTACCTCTATAGTCTCTAGCAAAATAACCTTATTTTCCACAATTTATGCAAGCTCTATCTTTAAACCATTTTTCTTATTATAGAGTCCGCCTAAACGTCTTCTGCTATTAAGATCCCTGGTTTAGCCTCTGCTCCCTAGTCCTATAATTACTTAATCCTTAACCTCTAGGTTTCTATAGTTTCTTTATCTATCTTTTAGATTCTTTAGTACTACTTAGGTCCATTAGCTCTGCGCTATTCTATAGTTTTTAGCTCTATATCTACTAATACGTGCTCTACGCCTTATACGACTATAGAACTCTATCTTGCCCTTTCTTAGCTTATTCCCTTTAATAGATCCTATTGTTAATCTTTATTAACTAATCTATTAAGTCTTATAGACTTTCCGCATCTTCTATTAAAATAATTGCGTCCTAGACTTTAGCCTTAAGTCCCTGTTTATACTATACCATAAGCGCCCTATTATTCCACTTAACCTGCGTTACGAGTGTCTAAAACTATATTATATACTTAATTACTAAAGAACGTTATACTAAGTTTTAAAGCTTTTATTCTGCTGTAGTTAATGCTTCTAGGTCTCTAAATATCTATATTAGTCTCTCCGCAAACCTATTCTAACTAGTAAACATAAACTATACATCTTAGTTAGTAGTTATTATGCCACTAACTTGTATTTCTGTAAGGTAAGGTTTAAACTATTCTAGTGCTCTTCCTGTTAAGAACAATCCTATGTACGCCACTTAATCTATAGGTGTTGCCAACTTTGCTCCTTCCTGCATAACCTTAAAGTGTATTTGCGTAAGGAATCCTTTAAGTTTTAACCTTTCTCCTAAGAATTGTTTAATTAACGGTAACTTAACCTTTGCTACACTAATTCTATTAATACGTTCCTTAAGTATCCTATTATTATCTAATAAGCAATCAACTATTTCCTGTAACTAACCTCTTATAACCACTTGTGAGTCCATATCTGCTATACTGGTGTCTCCTAATCCTAAGGTAGTTACTGCCGTTAATAGCATCACAACTAGTGCTTTAGGTGGCATATTGTTTAACTTTGTTAATACTATAACTAGGTAGTAAATATATAACGGAACCTTGTAGCAGTAACTACGGTGGGTCCTGTTATTAGGCTAGATATGTAGGTAAATAAGAAGTTAATAATGTAATAATAACTAGTGGAGTAGTTGCCCAATAGATTAACTCTAATTATATTCTAAGATTTACTATAAAGAGAGAACTATCTAGGTAGGGACTGTGGTCCTTTAAATACACTTCCATACGCCTAAGAAATCCCTTCGCTCCGTAAGGTATATGTGCTCTGTCTGCTCTATTACAGATCACACAGATTATATAGATTACATAGATTACATCACGTGACTTAGTTACCATTCCTCGTTATATGGTTCCACCGGCTCCATCCTAGACCGTGCTCTTATTAACCAACTAGCTTCTTCCAACTCTTCCCCAAGTAGTTATAACATCGTACTTAAGCTGTCCGTAACAATCTAACTATATTAATAAAGGCATTTTATCCTAGTATAATAAGGAAGGAGTACTACACCCTATAGCATACTTTTTAAAATAACTAAGTTTAGCTAAATATAACTATAAGATCTATAATAAGGAATTATTAGATATTATTAGATATTTTAAATAATAGCGACCTAAACTAGAAGGCGCTGGGTTTCTAATTAAGGTCCTTAGCAACTATAAGAATCTATAGTACTTCACAACTATAAAACAGCTAAGTTATTGTTAAGCCCACTAGTTAGAATATCTATCTTATTTCCAATTCTTAATTATATACTACCTAGGCGTTTAAGGTTAAAAACCTAATACCCTAACCTAATATTTATAAGATATGCCAGCATAGAAAGACGTGCGTACCTACTATAATTAAACCCTACTTTACCCTAAGCTATTTAACCATTTTGTTAAAGACGTTATAATACATATTCTTAAAATAACTAATTAATTAATTAAATAGTTAATAGTTAATAAATACCTAAATAATAAGTTTATCTAAGAGACACTTAAGCTAATTTAAGGTGGCATTAGATACTCTAAAAGGATTTCTTTAAGTAAATACAAAGCTTATAGAGACTGCTTGTACTATAAAAACTGCCTAGTTATACCTAACCACAATAAACTTAAGCTTAAGCTCCTTAAATATATATATAACCTACTAGTAGCTAGTTACCTAGGCCAAGGAAAAACCCTAGAACTGCTTTAATAAGAATATTATTAGCTAAATATGCATAATATAATACAAAGGTATGTCTCTAGCTGCTATACCTACTAATAAGCCAAAGCTTTATATAAGATATACAACGGCTTTTTAAAGCCACTAACGTAGGTGGCAAGCGAGTCGCGTAGGCAAGCGAGCCGCGCACCTCAAAACTTACCAAAAATTAGAAAAATCACACCTTAATATCTTAACGACCTCTTAATAATAAGTTCTAATAATTTAGATTTAGACTTTTATATATACTCTATAGCTGATATTAAGGTTATATAGTAAACTGTTCAGTAGTTTTTAAGATATAGTAAGATATAGTATTTTAGCCTTGTTTTGGCCTCCAAATTTTAATATTTTAAAAACTACTAAGCTATTTACTATATAATTTTAATAGGAGCTATAGAGTATATATAAGAGCCTAAATTTAAATTATTAGAATTTATTATAAGGAGGTTGTTAAGATATTAAGGTATGATTTTTCTAATTTTTAGTGAGTTTTAAGGTGCGCGGCTCGCTTGCCTACGCAACTCGCTTGCCACCTACATTACCTATTCTAGACTAAAGATAAAAGGATATCTTAATTAACTTTGTTATTAAGCTCTCTATAAATAAAGGCTGTATAAATATTATAGTAGTTATAAACCAACTATCTAAGATAAAACACTTAATTACCTGCCCTAATATATTAGCGCCTATTATTACTTAACTGTTCCTAGACTATATATAAAAACTCTACAGACTCCTTAAAATAATTATCTCTAATAGAGGCAGCTGGTTTATCTTTACGTTTTAGAAAGAACTAACTACCTAACTCCACATTAAAGCACTATTATTTATAGCATACTACTTAGAAACGGATGGTTAAATAGAACGTGTAAATGCTATAATAGAATAGTATATTTGGATATACACGTTATATTTATAGGATAACTAGATAGACTAGCTTATATTTACCAAGTTTACTATAAATAACTCCGTCTTAGAAACTATAAAAGTTTCCCTATTCCTGGCCAACTATAGCTAGCATCTATAAATAGGTTTTAAATCCTTTAGTAATATTCCTTACCTAGCTCGTTACGCCTTATAAGTTATAGAAGTAAATAATTTTATAAAGAAGATAGAAGAACTATAAGAGTTCCTTATTAATAAAATAACATAGGCCTAATCTGTCTATAAAGCCGCAGTAAATAAGAATTAAACCCCAGTACTAGCCTACTAAGTTAGTAACTTTGTCTGGCTAGATATAAGAAATCTAAACATAAAATAACCTATTAAGAAACTTAATTAGAAGAACGCCGGCCCTTATAAGGTTAAAAAGGTTATCTTTTCTTACACCTACTAACTAAAGCTCTCTAATACAGTTAAAATCCACTCTATATTCTATACGTTAGTCCTTTACCCTACTGCCCCTATATTAGATGCCCTGCCTAGATAGATTTAGGACCCTCCCCCACTAGTTAAAGTAGATAGTAAGGATAAGTACTTTATTAAAAGAGTTAATAATATTAAGTATAATTGTCGGTATTACCCAAGTGCACTTATATGGCCTATTAATCCCTAGATTTGTCTAGTGTTTAATAGGTGCAGAAAGCAAAGGATTATAAGGATCGCAGTGCCTAAGTAGGGGGCTGATGAGTCATCATAAGGATGACTAATCAGATACACAACAACGAAACGTCAACAACGCGTAACCATGTAACTTCTGTCCATATATTCCGACACTGGCAGTTCTTTCTTTGTGCGTAAAACAGCCATCCTAGTACTAATCCAACTAAAATTAATCCTCTATCCTATAAAGCTTGGTCCGTATCTAAATTCCCATTTATATCTTTTAGACGACGACATCCCCGAACATACTTATGGAGAGTAGTATTTAAGGGGAATATAGATCCGCACTTAGTACACTTAAAGGGTTAACAATCTGGCAAATGTCTAAAGAGCGCTTGACCTAAAGGGAATGTAGTAGAGCACTTTTCACAGGTTTGAGGTTGCGGGGGTTTATACGAGCTTGGCTGCCGTGGCTCCTTGGCTTTAGTTAATAAGGAAAGTGAAGCTAGCAGAGCTTGCGTGGGCGGAGCTTGCGCAGACGGAGCTTGCGCTAACGGAGCTTGCTTAGTTTATAGCTCTTAGATCTCTTTTTGCTATTTTTTAAGAAGAGCTCGTAGCTTACGGATCTCTTTTTGTTGCCTAGTTCGCATCTCTAAGTCTCTACTCCGTACTTAATGAATCTTATCTTATTATCGCTTAATCGTGTTTTGTATATCCTGAATTTGTGTCTAATAAGCGGTTATAGTTGGAAATTTCCATTGGGCTTTGTTGTTATAGATATTAATATAGCAATGCCGTCTAGTGGCCGTACAGTTCCCGCTTTTCCATCCTTTAGGAAGTTGTTGTGCCATATTAAGGGTTCGTAGCTGCCGTAGACGCTGGCAGAGGGCAGAGGACAGAGGGTAGAGGAGGGGGAGCGCGCTGGCGTTGTAGGCGCGCTGTTAACAGGTCTCGATTCCTCTAGCGGAGTTATAATTGTCGTAGATACCAGTAGATTTAAGAGGGCAGAGGATAGGGAGCGCGCTAGCGTTATAGGCGCGCTGTTAACGTGATTTCCAACGTGGCGGATCTGCGAGGAAGGTAGAAGACGGTATTAGGGTTATAGGGGGTGCTGCTAATGCTGCTAGCGCTGCTAGATAATGGTTTGCTGCTAACACTACTGGATAATGGTTTGTTGCTAACGCTGCTAGATAATGGTTTGCTGCTAACGCTGCTAGATAATGGTTTACTGCTAACGCTGCTAGGTTGCTGTGATGCTGGAGTACTACACAAGGCTATTGGGTATTGGTTTGTATACTATAACACATACTAGGTAATAGTTTGCTGCTAGGTTATATTGTTACACTAGGTTACTGCGTAAAGCTGTTGGGTATTAGGTACTGCGCGAGGCTGTTAGGTTGCTGTGACGCTGGATACTATATAAGCTAGTATGCTGCATAAGTGCTACTAAGGTAGCTACTAAGGTAGCTGCTAGGTTACTGCCCAAGGGCAGGTAGGTGTTGGGTGCTGTTGATAAGCTAGAGGTATGGCACTTAGTAAAGAGGTCGTACTAGGGGTTGATTTGCGTGCTGTAGAATATCTTATGCGTTATGTATTTGTTATATATTCTAAGCTAGCTGGAATTGGGTGCTGCCGGAGCTGCTAGGTGCTGGTTTTGCTGCTAGGTACTAGAGTGCTGCTTTTAATTAAACAAAGCTATTAGGGCGGCAAGTGAACCTTATTGCTCTATAGCCAACCGGTAAGGTTAACCATTAATTAATGTCGGTATCATCCAAGTGCACTTATATGGCCTATTAATCTCTGGATTTGTCTGGTGTTTAATAGGTGTAGAAAGCAAAGGATTGTAAGGATTGTAGTGCCTAAGTAGGGGGCTGATAAGTCATCATAAGGATGACTAATTAGATACACGACGATGACACGTCAACGACGCGTAACCACGTAACTTCTGTCCATATATTCCGACAATAATAAACAGAAATATAAATATAAATACCTTATAAAATAGAGAGGCTTTACTAAGCCTATATAAGAACCCGTTAACTCTATAGGACTTATATAAACTTTACCCAGAACTACTATAGCCCTATTTTATAAAAGCTTAAGTTTAAAGGGGGGGGTACTATAATAGGACACCTCTATAATACCTTATATATATCTACCTGTTTCTACTAACGTAGTAAGAAGAGACTAACCGCGAAATAGTAATCTGCTAGTAATCTATAACAATCTAACGGCAATTTGCCGCATTCTACTATATTCTACCAAGTCTACTAAGTTCTACTAAGTTCTGCCAGGACCGCTACTTAAATCCTATTCTACTCTGTATATATATTAACTAAGCAACCAAACTATCAATATATACCCTTTCTTCTCGTTTCCTTACTTTCTTTCCTTACGCAATATCTTGACTTTATTATATAGTTTATGTACATAGCTTAATAATATCTACTTTGCTACATATTATTGCCGCTTATACTTACTCTGTAACAACACTAAACATTACCTTATGCAATATAGCTGGCCTATTAGGCCTTATATAGAGAAGACTAGCTAGTTAGCGGCGTTAACAAGAGCTAATAAAGAGGCTCTTCTTAAACTTCTACTCTATAATAGTTAGAAATATTTACATAAAATTTAGTACTGGCTTTATTGTAAACGTAATCTTAATATTATTTATTCTATAATCTACCATATTTTAAAAAAGGAAGGGTAGTTAAAAAAGGCAATTAGGCGTATAGCGTAGGGCTGTAACTTATAGCTAAGGAAGCTCTATTATAATAATATAAGGCGGCTTTTAATAGATATTATAGTATTCCTTAATAAGGCTATTTTTAATAAAAAGACTGGCTAGTAGACAAGAGGGCGAGCTCTAGTTAGTAAGGAGGCGTATTATTAGGGCGATCTTTAAAGGGGTAATACTTAGAGTATCTATACGGCTATAATAATTAATGGCTAGGTTTACCATTAAGCCTATAAAGGATACTTTAATATTAACAACTTTATTAGGTGGCTATACGGCAGCCTATTTCCTACGCTTTATAAGCAATATTTAAATTAGGCTATAGTAATTGTAATAGGTAACCTTCTAGTTTATATTAATACGTAGATTCCAGCTACTATTAAAGAGGAGGGCTATATCCTTTGCTATTTGCCGCTATACTTACTAGACTTTAATCCAATTAAGCTTATATAGACCGTCTTAAAGGCGTAGATCTGTCGCTGGTACCTATATACTTAAGAACTCTACTATAATTATAGTGAGTTTTTTAAGCAAGCTATCCATAAGAGTAGGTCTAATTTTTTTGCCTAGTATTAGTTTTAATATACTATAGGAGGAATATATATAGAACAGGCTAAGCTAGAGCGTTTATAACGTTAATTAGAGTAATTTAAGCGTGGTATTAAGGTTTAAGGGCTAGAGGAGTTAACTATAGCCTTTAATATCGCCATAGGCACTTAATTGTCTAATTAGGAAATTATCTAATATTAAATTACTATATAAAGCCTCCTGCTAGGTCTATAAGCGCATTTACTACTATAGCGACCTTTTACTACCTATAGTATACTTTATACTTATAGAGCTAGCTAGCTATATTACTAATAAAGCTATTAGCGGCACCTAATTCTAAAGCTAGTAGGTGTTGACTTTAAGGCCTATGTGACGGCTCGAACCATTGAACAAATGTCTTGACGAAGACTTGAACAAATGCTTCTAAGGCGAAGCGAACGAATGCTGTATTACGAAGATATCAAGGTGAGGAGCAAGAGAAGTGGTGAGGCCACGTCTAAATACACAAGCCAAGCCCTAAGCGAACCCCTGACTAGGTGACGCGCCCCAGCGCCGTCACAGCCTGCTTTAAGGCCTTCTTTGTAGGAGGCACTATAACACTAGGAAACGCGTTAAGATAGGGCAAATAGCAGAGCAACATTGACTTTAACTTACTAATAGGGACATTATATCGACAATAAAGCGCGTTTAACGTGGACATGGGGTATCTCACGGTTTTACACGTAAGGTTGGGTGCAAAAATCGGGGATCTGCATGCCTAGGATTCTAATTCGTTTTGCAAACGACAAATTCTAATGCATTTCGTAAATGATAAATTAACCCAGGTCATAACTGCGCCAAATTAGCCCCCCCGATATTTGGCGTATGCATAAACACATTGAATCCTTGGCGCCCGAATCTCCAAAAAAACACGCCAAAAAACCAGAGATTTCAACACCTGCCATTATTCAGATTTAAAAGTTAGTGAAGCCCTTTTTTTTTATATAAGAACTTATTTTATATACTAATTCTTGGTGTTTTGGTGTCACCCCGCACTCGCGCTGATATTCTAGCCTCTAGTACAAGGAAAGGGGGTAGATCCTCTATAAAGTCTACCACGAAGTCTACTACAAAGCCTACTGCGAAGCTTGCCGCAAAGCCTGCCGCGAAGCCTGCCATAAAGCCCGCTACAAAGCCTGCTACGAAGCCGACCGCGAAGCCTACCGCAGGTTCTTCTAAGTTTGCCACAAAACCTCCTACAAAGCCCGCTATAAAGCATACTCTAAGGCTAACGCTTAAGCCCCTAAAGCAGAAGCCTGCACAAGTTTAGTTTAAGCAGTAAGGCGATACAGATGGCGGGGAAGCAGAGGAGTTAGGAGGAGCTAGAGGAGGAGTCAGGAGGAGCTAGAGGAGGAGTTTCAGGAGGAGCCACATGGATACTTAGAGGAGGATTAGGAGATAATAGACCTCGAAGACGATAATTTGGCGTATTTATTAATATATGGAATCTTTGGCGCGCTTAGTAAAAAAAACAAACATGCTAAATTGAAGTTATTATATATAGAGCCGTATGTAGAGCCACTATATATAGAGTTGCATGTAGAGCATCCATATGCAGAGCCTCCGTATATAGAGCTATACGCAGAGTTATTATATGCAGAGCCTCCATACGCAGTGCCTCCATACTTAGAACCTCCGTACGTAAAGCTTCCGTACATAGAGCCATACGTAAAGCCATGCGCAGAGTCTCTACGTATAGAGCCATGCGCAGAGCCTCCACATGTAGAGCCATGCGCAGAGCCTTCCACATGTAGAGCCGTACGTAGAGTTATCGTATGCAGAGCCTTTTTACGAAGAGCCTCCATACATGGAGCCTCCGTATGTAGAGCCGTACGCAGAGTTATTGTATGCAGTCTCCATACGCAGAGCCTCCGTACGCAGAGCTTCTATATATAGAGCCGTACGTAGAGCTATGCGCAGAGCCTCCGTATATAGAGCCCTATGTAGAGTTATCGTATGCAGAGCCTCTTTACACAGAGCCTCCATACGTAGAGCCTCGGTATGTAGAGCCTCAGTATGTAGACCCGCATGCAGAGTTATTGTATGCAGAGCCTCCATATGTAGAGTCTCCATATATAGAGCTTCTATACGCAAAGCCTCTGTATACAGAGTCTCCATATACGGAGCATTTGTATGTAGAGCTGTACGCAAAGCCTCCGTACGCAAAGCCTTGGTATATAAAGCCGTATATAAAGCCTTTGTACGCAAAGACTTTATTTATAAAGGCCTTGTGTAAAAAGGCTTTGCATATAATAACATTATATATAGCTTTATATAGAGGCTTTGCACATAGCTTTATGTACCGCTCTATATACAGCCCTATATACAGCTCTACATATAGCTTTGTATACTAAGGGCTTGTTTACTACCTTTTTTCACCTGTTCGCGCTCACCTGTTTGACGCCGCCAGGTGGATCAAATTAAGGCTCAACAGGTGGATTATAAGCGCTACTAGCAGGCGCTTATGCAGGGGTGTAGATCGAACAGGTAAGAGCGGTTTGTTTACTAAAGGTAGTCGCTAAGGTTATAGGTGGCGAAATAGCGGTGGAGTAGGGGTTATATAAGCCGCATGTAACGGAACCTTGTAGCTTAGACTACGGTGGGTTCTGTTATTGGGCTGGGTATGTAGGTACGACAAAAACAACAATGTAATAATAACTGGTGGAGTAGTTGCCTAATAGACTAACTCTAATTATATTCTAAGATTTACTATAAGGAGAGAACTATCTACGGTAGGGACTAAGGTCCTTTAAATACACAACTGTACGCCTAAGAAATCCTCTCTTATACGTAAGGTGCGTGTTATCTATATTAAACATAACGTCCCTTCTGTTTAATATAGTTAATACGTTTAACACCACGTGACCTTAGTTACCATTCCTTATTATATAGTTCCACTGGATCCATCCTGGACTGTGCCTATATTAACTAACTAGCTTCCGCCGACTCTTCTCTAAGTAGTCGTAATATTGTACTTAAAGCGTCTGTAATACTATCTCCCTCCTTTTTATCTTTGTCTTTGAAGATTCCTAATATCTCCAAGTCGTCCACTAGAGGTGTAATGTCCGTTTAATTAGTCTGGTTAATATCCTTACTTATTATACCTAAAGCTTCTTCTTCTCTTTCCTAGGTTAAGCGTCGCCTTCGTACAGTTTCCTCCATACTATCGCTTGGTGAAGTAATGGCAATTCCTTACTTGAGGTGCGCGAAAGAGGGGTTGGTCTGTATTGCGCTAGTAAGTCCTTTGTCTTAATAACCCTCCTCTTACTCTAAGTACACTAAAGCAAACGTTTAATTGTCCTGTGACGTTTGCTCTATCTCTGATGCTAAGTATGCGCGTCCTATTACTCTTAATAGTCTTTAAGTTCCCTAAGTAACTTGTTATAGGGTCTTGTGTTTAATCTACTACTATAAAGCTTAACGGTAAGCTGGCCTCCGCGCTACTTAAGGTTTAACGTACCTTAGAAGAGTCCGTACGCGTCCTTAAAGCTTAATGTTTAGCTTATGCTCGTCTTTAACGCCTTAAACGTGTCCGTAAAAAGGTCCGTTCTAAGAAGTAGAAACTAGTTTAATAGGGTTTATCTAAGCTGGGTAATAAAAGGATTGGCTCTCCTTCTACAAGGGAAACAACTCTAAGTAGCTTAGCAATTACTCCTCTTAGGTCCCCCTTAGGTAATTCGTTCTTTGGCGATTCTTTTTTATTAATATTACCTGACCTGCTTTCTTTTAATACTCCTATACCTTTCCTATAGCGTTTCTTAGGTTGCTTAGTGGTTCCTAGGTAGTCTTATTATAGCCTATCTACTTTACTTTATACTATGTTTTGTTATCTACCTCCTTATAACTAATAATCTTTAAAACTTGCTACTTATCTTCCTCTTGCCCTCTATACGTGTCTGCTTTATAGACTGGTAGTTTAACACTTCCGTGTACTAGCTCTAGCATTGCAATATACTATATAGGGTATATTTTCATTTTGGCTAGTAGGTTTAACTTATACGTAACTAATAAAATTCTTTGCTTAACTTTAAAAGGTCCTAGTCTAATATAGTCCAATTTCTTGCTTAATTGTTAACTCTTGAAATTTTTGTGTAGTAGCTATACTTTATCCCCCTTCTTAAGATCTGGTCCCTTAGATCTCTTAGTATTATAGTACCTTTTTATTTGTTCTTGTACTAGTTTAGCTATTTCTTTAAGGTCTATATAAAGATTCATTAACGTCTCCATTCTTTGCTTAGCTGTGCTACTCGTCTTTTTTGCTTAATGTGGCGATAACGATGTTCTTAGCTTATATCCATAATTCGCCTTAAATAGTAATGTCCCCATTCCTTCTTGTGGTGTTGTATTATATGTAAACTGTATAATTAGTAACAACAATACCTAATTATTCTATGCGTGATTAATATAGTGCCTTAGATACTGCTCTAGTGTCTAGTTTAGTCTTTCCATTTATCCGTCCGTCTGCGGATAATATGCTGTAGATATTACTACGCGAACTCCTTATTCTACCAGAAATACTTTCTAAAATACTGCTATAAATCTTAGATCTCTATCCAATATAATTTTGTCTGGTGCTCCGTGTCTTATAAATACTTCCTTTATATAGATTCTAGCAATATCTTCTGCTAATATCTCTTTAGTATATGCTATAAAGTATCCCTACTTTGTTAGCTTATCTACTATTACTAAAATTGCGTTATAGTCTTGTCCTATAATAGGATCTCTTAACTTTGGTAACTTAATAATAAAGTCCTATAATATAATCTCCTATGGTCTTCCTGGTGTCTTAATAGGTTATAGCCCTCCGTATAGCTTATGCCTCGTTGGTTTATTTCTTTGGCAATCTAAATATTTCCTTATAACTTGTCTTACTAGTCCCTAGATTCCTTAAACAATATACTCCTCTTAAAGTCTTAATACTAAGCCTATAGCTCTATTGTGTTCTTGTATTATTCCCTTGTAGAATTCCTTAATAAATTCTTCTATAATAGACTTAGGCATATACGTTGCCTCTCTGTTTTTGTATTGCTCTAATTCTGGATCCTCTACCTGTGCTTTTTAGATCTTCTATATCTAGTCACTCTCTAGTAATTTATAGATCTGACTTTTCTTAGTTACTATAATCTTTGGATAATTATACCTAATTAATCCGTTTTAATCCTTTCGCAATAAAGCTCCCGATAGCTTTTTATTACTTTATAGTTTAGCCTTTCTGCTTAGAGCGTCTGCTCGTGCATTGTCTGTACCTTTAGTATACTAAATTTCGAAATAGTATTCTATAAGCATTTCCGCCTATCTAACCTATCTTCGGTTAAGTTTCTTCGTTATTAGGAATCCTGTAAGGTTTTTATAATCCGTTTTAACCATAAATAGTTTCTCTATGCCTTGTAAGAATGCTCTCTATTTCTTAAGTGCTGTAACTATACCCAACAACTCTTTGTTATAGATGTCATAGTTTAACTCTGGTGGTGTTATCTTCCGACTATAGTATACTACTGGGTGCTATCTATTTTGATGTTTCTATAGGAAGCACGCCCCTAGTGTAAAGTCTGATGTATCTATTTCTACAACCATCTCTAGACCTGGTTGATAGATCTTAAGAACTGGCTCCTAGGTAAACAACTCTTTAATTCTCTTAAATAGTTCTTATTGTTCCTTTCCCTATACCTACAGTTCTTCTTTCTTTGTTAACTTTGTAAACGGCTTAATATTCTATAACCATTACGCTATGAACCTTCTATAATAATTGCAAAACCCTAGGAACGATCTTAACTGCGTAATGTTCTCTAGTTCTTGCCAATTTACTATAGCCTTAATTTTCTTTAGATCTATGCTAAGTTAGCCTAGTTTAATGATAAATCTAATAAAATTGGTTTTCCTGGTAAAGAACTTGCATTTCTTAATTGCTACTGGTATCTGTTCTTCTTATAGTCTCTTTAAGACCCATTTAACGTATTTTCTATATTCCTCTTTACTCTCTAAGTAAATGATAATGTTATTAAGGTATGCTATAATAAATTCATCTAGGTGTTCTCCTAATACACTATTAATTCGCTTCTGGAATGTTGCTAGTACGTTTATAAGCCTAAACTATATAACTAATGGTTTGTATAGTCCTTCCTTTGACCTAAAGGCTGCCTTCTATTTATCGCCTTTCTTAATTCTAATCTAATGGTACGCCCATCTTAGATCTATCTTTGTAAAGATCTTTACGTTGCCTATCCTATCTTAGATTTCGCTAATTAAGGGTAAAGGATACCTATCCTTCCTAGTGATGCTGTTTAACTGTTTGTAGTCTATATATATCCTAAGTTTTCCATTTTTCTTTAGGATAAACAATACTGGATATCCTACTAATAACTGTGACGGTCTAATATATCCCTTTTGTAAGTTCTCCTAAATAAACTCCTTAAGCGCTACTAACTCTGTTTTAGTAAGCTTGTAAATTAGAAAGAACTTTAGACTTATTTCCTTTTTTAATTCTATCTTATGGTCCTAAGCTGTATGCTCTAACAGCCTTTTACTTTCTAGTAACCATAACTTTTTACTATACTTATGGTATCTCTTTGGTATATAACTTAAGCCTTGCTTAGTCTCTTTATATATTACTCCAACTTGGTACTATACCAACTTGGTTTACTATCGCACCTTATACTGTTATGTATTTTTAATATCGACTTAACCTGTAACCCAATCGATCTTTAGATTATACTTCTATAACTAAGGTATTCCTAGTATCGCCTCGTCCTGTCTTAATAGTAGGATATTAAAAGACATTCTGACTGGTCTCCCTTTAATAGTTATCTGAATAGGTCCTATTTTAAGATTGATAATACCTCCTCTATAGGCTATCTGATCTCCTGAAATTGTTATAAGTGGATATAGGTGTTCCTTTTGTCTGTGTAGTAACCCTATCCTTTCTACTATCTTTGGTGATATGTGGTTCCTAGTTGCTCTACTATCTACTAACGCTTTAAACTGCTGATCTTGCCACTTAGCTCTTAAATTTAGGTGTTGTTTTTAAATTCCTTTAAGGGTTTAAGGCTCTAATACTAGTTCCCTCTGGTTCTATACACCTCCCCTTTTCTTAACTATTGGCTGCTTAATCCTGCCTATACTTGGTCTAACTTTAGCCAATACTTAGTTTGTTTCTTTTCCTCTATATACTATGGACAAGTGTTCTCTGGGCACTCCCACTACTATTATCCGTCTAGGCATTCTTCTGTAAGGAATCTTCCTAGTTAAAGTATTAAGTCCCCTTAACCTTATACTTCTATGGGGTGCCAACTATGTATATACTTAGCGTTCCTGAACCGCTTTTCCTTTAGTGCCTAATATATTCTTACTAGGTACTTCCGGTTCTTGTCTTTGGGTGCTCTATATATATTGTATATATTATCCACACAAGCTATCCACAATAGTGTATAATACGCTATATGTTTTAGGTTAACTCTTAGTTTATCTTTATTCTTAAGTTTAAACCTATACCTAGTTAACCTAACTACTGGTATCTCTACTATAGGTACTAAGATTTGTTGCTTACTTCTCTAGTCCCTAAATCCCTCTTCTAGGTTCCTTAACATTATAATTAATGCTCCTTTAATATAACTTATGTGTTTTTCCGTAATAGGTTAGTCTTGGATAACTTTTTTGTCTAGCTATATATAAAAATCTGCCTATTCGTTATTGTATCGTTGCCTATACTACTTTCCGTATAACTAGTTTAGTGTGTATGGTCTATCTATTAGAAAGTACCTTGTTATTGCTATATTGTAATATCCTTTGGTATATCTTTCTTTAAACCTAGTTAGAATATCTAGATCCTCTTCTTATTCCAGTTTATCTAACCATTTTGCCCTTAGTGTCCCTACACTTGGCCTATTAGTAACTCTTTATATAGGTACTCTGTTTCTTATATAATCTAGTATAGCTGACTTCTTGTCTAGCTTTTGCTCTTGCTATATAATAATTCTTGTCCTAAACTTATCTATAGTTTCTTGTTTTCTGCGTCTTGCAGCTGGATTCTTATAGTTATCTTGCTTTTTAATATTGGTATTAACTATTTAATCTTTAGGCTAAACACTGCGTTTACCTAGGATTGCTGACGTTCTTATTTGTTCTCCAAACTTATAGTTCTTAAACTTGCGTCCTATACTTATTTATTTATTACTAAACTGAGTTACTGCCCTTTCCTATTAGTTTTCGTCTGTTATGGGTCCTTAGGTATATTTTATCTTACTTTAAAAATCTTAAGCTTCTCTTATCTCTTCTTAAGAATCTTAAGCCTATGGCCTTTTGCCTTTATTAAGTGATAAGCTAGCACTAGCGGTTATCTACTTACTTAGTTTTTTCTAAACGTTACTCCTATTGTCTTATAAAGCGATGGAAATTGTATCTAATGGTGTTATAATATCCGTTACTAAACCTTGTTTGGTAATGGTCTCAGTCTCTACTTCTATTACGTTATTAAGGTTTAAGTGCTCCTAGTTAGCCTCCTTTTTATCCTTATTACTGTTAATTAATAAGTACTCTAACTCTATTATTATTGCTACTAATCTTCGTCCGTATATTGCTATAATATCTTGATTTAGCTTATAGAGTTAATCTTATTCTTTGTCTAACTCTCTAGTTCCTTGGAATCCTTTTAACTCTGGCTCTTATAGCTAATAGCTTGCGCTGTACTTAGCGTCCTTATAAATTCGGCATACGTTGTTGTAATAATACGTAAAACTATTAATTAAACATTCTTTTATTCCTTATAGTGCACCGTTATCCCTCTGTATGTACGTGCCGTCTGCTAGTCTAGTTCCCTTTACTATGTAGTTACTTTGCCTACCTCTATAGTCTCTAGCGAAATGACCTTGTTTTTCACAATTTATATAAGCTCTATCTTTAAACCATTTTTTTTACTATAGAGTCCGCCTAAATGTCTTCTACTATTAAGATCCCTGGTTTGGCTTATACTTCTAGGTCCTTTAATTACTTAATCCTTAACCTCTAGGTTTCTATAGTTTCTTTTTCTATCTTTAGGTTTCTTTGGTACCACTTAGGTCTATTAGCTCCGCGCTATTCCATAGTTTTTAACTCTACGTCTGTTGTTGCGTACTCTGCGCCTTATATAACTATAGAACTCTATCTTGCCCTCTTTTAACTTGTTCCCTTTGGTAGATTCTATTATTAATCTTTATTAACTAATCTATTAACTCTTTTAGAGTATCCGCATCTTCTATTAGGATAATTACGTCCTGGACTTTAGCCTTAAGTCCCTATTTATACTGTACTATAAGCGCCCTATTATTCCACTTAACCTGCGTGGCTAGTGTTTAAAACTGTATTATATACTTAATTGCTAAGGTGCGTTATACTAAGTTCTAAAGCTTTTGTTCCGCTATAGTTATGGCCTCTGGGTCTCTAAATATCTGCGTTGGTTGCTTTGCAAACCCATTCTAACTAGCAAATATATACCGTATATTTTAGTTAGTAGTTGTTATGCCATTAGCCTATATTTCTGTAAGATATGGCTTGAATTACTTAAGTGCCCTCCCTGTTAGGAACAATCCTGTATAGGCTACTTGGTCTAACAATATTGCTAACTTTGCTCCTTCCTGTACTACCTTAAAGTGCATTTGCGTAAGAAATCCCTTGAGCTTTAACTTCTCTCCTAAAAATTATTTAATTGAAGGTAACTTAATCTTTACTACTCTAATTCCATTAATGCGTTCTTTAAGTATCCTATTATTGTTTTATAAGTGATTAACTATTTCCTATAACTAACCTTGTGTAACCACTTGAGAATCCCCCTTGTCCATACTAGTATTACCTAGCCCTAAGGTTGTAGCTGCCGTTAACGCCGTCGTAACTAGTGCTGCTCTTGGTGGTATATTGTTTAAGTTTGTTCTAATACCGTAACCTTAGTAGTAAATGTGTAACAGAACCTTATAGCTTAGACTACGGTGGGTTCTGTTATTAGGCTGGGTATATAGGTACGATAAAAACAACAATGTAATAATAACTAGTGGAGTGGTTGCCTAATAGACTAACTCCAATTGTATTCTAAGATTTACTATAAGGAGAGAACTATCTATGGTAAGGACTAAGGTCCTTTAAATACATAACTATACGCCTAAGAAATCCTCTCTTATATATAAGGTGCGTGTTGTCTGTATTAAACATAATGTCCCTTCCATTTAATATAGTTAATACGTTCAACACCACGTGACCTTGGTTACCATTCCTCGTCACATGGTTCCACCGGATCTATCCTAGACCGTGCCTGTATTAACCAACTAGCTTCCGCTAACTCTTCTCCAAGTAGTCGTAATATCGTACTTAAAGCGTCCGTAACACCGCACGCAGGACGTTAAAAGGCTCTATATAAAACAAGTAGTTAGAGCCTTATAGATATAATTAACCCGTTCCTAATATACACACCTTTTTTAATGGGCGATGACAACAAGCCCATAGAGGGAAGCCCTGTTAACACTGCTGCTGATATAGCTGCCCCTGCCCCTGGCTATGGCTATAACCCAACCACCACCTTTACTACCACCTCTACCACCACCTCTATACCCAGTATAACGACCTCTAAAGCTGCCTCTACTACTGCTAGGCCAATATTAACGCCTGTGGTAAAGCCGCCAAAGAAGTAAGTAAGGGCGAATACAATAAAGAAGAATCCTATAGCTGCTAGTACTAGTTCTAAGCCACCTACCAAAAAGACGCGGAGGAAAAAGAAGGTAGCTAAGGGCGAGGATTCTAGTAAGAAGCCTTAACTAGTATAGCTTAAGGCGTTAAGTAAGGTATTTCTAGAGTACCTAAAGCTATTAGTTACCTAGGGTAAAGAGACTAACGGAGCTATATTTAAAGCCACCAATTATATTAACACTATTACCTATATTAAAGTTAAATCGGGCTAGGACCTTACTCTTAATTAATTAATAAATAAGTATAATTATTGGAAGGCTATATACCATAAATAGGAGGCGCATATTAAGGCGTGTTTAGGGTAGAGTAAACACAAGGTTACTGGCTTACTATAGACTAATAAGGAAGGCGTTATAAAGGGCTATTTTAATAGCTATATTAAAAGGAGACCTTTTAAAATAAAATGGCCTATTTACTATAGGCAACTAACGGAGCTGCTTGCTAGTAAAATAGCCCATAGTAATTACGCCGGCACAATTAAGGAGGCGCTTAATAAGGATTCGGTTTAGAACTGGGGCAATATAGATTTAAATTCGTCTAATTATGGCAATAAGGATAGTAAGGGTAAGTATAAGGATAGTAAGGATCCAAATATACCGCGTGGTATAGTTAAATGGAGCCCATCTAGTACGCCAATCGATAGCTGGAGCCCTACTCCTACGCTAAGTGTATTAACGCCTTTAACGCCTTTATGATCTTTATTAGTATTCTTATTAATATTATCATCTTCCGCAAGCCAATCTCCCTTATCTACGCCTAGTGTAGTAAAAAAAAAGGCTTAAAATACTAAGAAAGTAAAGAGGCTAGAGTTAATAAAGCGGTTAATAAAGAACGTGGCTAAGGCTGCTAATTAAAGCCGTCTGTTAAAGACATTAGCGGTAATAGAAGCTTTAAGCGAGAGTATTAGTAAGGCGGCGGCGACGTTTAAATTATTAAAGACGACGCTGTTGGCAATACATAGCTCGCCAATTAAGAAGGCTGTGGGCAGCTTTATTTATAATTTTAGGTACCTTCCTACTGTTAATTAGTAACTTATTCTAAAAGGATTTAAGGTTAAAAGTAGGACCTATATCTTTAATTCACTCACCAGTAAAGCTTAAAAAGGGTATATTAGGCAGCTAGTAGTTAATATAAGATAGTAATAGTTGCATCTTAAACAATTAGGGTCCTTTAATAGAGGATTAGAGGTTAGTAGCAAGTTAGAGGATTAGTATAACATTAATTTTAGCTCTAGTCCTTAAGCAGTATAGGTAAAGTAATTAATCTATAGCTAAATAACCTATCACAACTTTTTTAATAGTGGTGTTGCACGTATTTTTAGGTACTGAAATACTATACTAATAGATTAATTATATCTACCGCTTTAACCTTTGTAAAGACAGGTAATGTCACTATTAAAAATTAAATATAGAACTTCTAGGATTTCTTTAACTACACCTATACCTTGCAGCTAGAACGCCCTAATACTACTCCTATATTACATCTGCTATATCCTCCTGCTGCTAGCTTATTATTTGCTCACCTACGCTATTAGAAGCTATATAGTTATTGGTATCCAAATTATCCTCACTTTTATAACCAGAGTTGTCCTTATACAGATTACAGCCGTTCTAGTTTAGAAAGTTATAAACTGCTATTAACGCCTATATAATCTTCACCTGCGTCTTCTAGGTATAGCCTTTATGGCCTTTATTAAATATTAAAAAGCGCGCTTTAAGTATACTAAATATACGCTTAATAACATTCCTTAAGGACGTATAGCGTAGGTTAAATAGTTTATACTTATTCTTTAGCCTCTGCCTTGCCTTAGCCTACTCTTTTAGATAATATTTAACCTTTTAATATAGTACTAGGACTAAAGGATTATTAGCTGTATATCCGGCATTTACTAAATAGTATTTTTCTAGTAGTATATAGAAGCCCCAATCCTTCACAAAACTAAGCACTTGGCTATTATGTGCAGAGCCTTCCTACCTGGGTAAAATATATATAAAGTTTATATTAAAATCGCACGCCGCAAGCACGTTCTGTAATATCCAGCCCTTCCTATTTTACTATGCCGATTGCTTAGCTTCTAGCACCAAAATAGGCACATGCAAGCCGTTAAGCGCGCCTATATAGTTACCAAAAAATAGCCACATTTTATTATCAGATTCGATCCGTTTGGGTATATAATTAGGCGGTAGTTTAATAATATCTTTATACAGCTTACATAGAGCATTAAGAACTTTATAAAAAGCGCTTATATAGGAAAGTTCTAGTCCTCTATAACTTTAAATATTAACTACCTATAGGCTAATTATATAAGTCAAATATTAAAACTCCTACCTAGCTATCCTTATACTAAGCCCCCCCTATATATCGCTATAAATATTATTAGCTTCTGCTCCGCTGATATATATTCCTATAGGCGTAATTTGTATTCGTTAACCAGCCAATTAAGCAGCAATTTAAACGTCCTTTGGTCTATATAAGTGAGCGTTTTAATTGCCTTGGAAGAACTATATAATAGCTCTACCGTTATTGCCTTACCACGCAGAGGATCGAATATCTGCTAGCGCTTACTATTTAATATAGGAAGGTTCTTTGCACTATTAATAAGTATATAGAACAGCGCCAGCAGCGCATAGAGGCCTATGTACACTGCTTTGGATATATAAGGCTTTATAGTTAAGGTTAGTGCGAATTACATAATATGTACAATTCTTTAAAAAAACATTACGATTAAGGTTGGGTTAATTAAACAGGCCGCCTAGGTAGATATATAGGACCCTAGAGGGTGCAGGTGGAATTCCACTTGTTTAATAGCCCAGGTGGGCAAAATCGCGCAGTCTATACTACTTCTGGCTATATAATCGCGGCAAGCGCAAGGACGTTAAACAGGCCAGGTAGAACATTAATTTCAGCTGCCAAGACGGCCTAACAGGTGGAGGTCGAACAGGTGAGGTAAACAAGCAGCTCCTACCTGTTCGATATTTGATCGACCTGGAAATATCCACCTGTTCGTTCCAGGTGGGTTTTTTAAGCGACGAACAGGTGGGCGCGAACAGGTGAAAAAAAGTTAGTAAATAAGCCCTAAGGCTTTATATACAAAGGTTCGCATCAGCTCTGCGTAAATTTGGCGTGTTTTTTTTTGCCAAGTGCGCCGAGGATTCCATGTGTTTATGCATACGGAGGCAGCGTTCAAAAGTGACGGGCCCCCCTTGTCGTGGTGGCGCGCGCTAGCCTTTAGTGTGGCGTATATTGGGCTAGTTTAGATTTAACCGAGTCTTGGCGAGTATAGCGGGGTTGCTATATATGCAACTATACAAAGGACCTAAGCCCTAGTAGTAATATCGTATAAAGTACGCATAATAAACGGTAAGATATAATATAGATTTAGTGTATTTTAGAGGCCTCAAGAGTATAGTGTTGAGGGAAGAGTTGTATATATGGCAACCCCGCTATACTCGCCAAGACTCGGTTAAATCTAAACTAGCCTAATATACGCCACACTAAAGGCTAGCGCGCGCCACCACGACAAGGGGGGGCCGTCACTTTTGAACGCTGCCTCCGTACGCCAAATGTGATAGTTATCGAACGTACCCTCAACCTCGGCACCAACTCCAACGTCATAGCTCCCACCCCAAAAAGCCCAGTTGATTGCAATCAACCACCACTGCCTCTCAGAGCTCACCACACTCTCTCCACAGCATCAATGGCATCCAAACGAGCAACAGCAACGGCTGCAGCCCTCCACCTCACCCCCCAACCCTCTCCACGAGCAGCCACATCCTATCTCCGCACAACTCCGCCCTCCCTCTCCTCCCACCGCCGCCACATCTCCGCCTACGGCTACGAGCAAGCTAAAGCCCTCACCTTTTCCAAATACGGCGAGCCCGCTGACGTGCTCTCGCTCCACACTCACTCCATCTCCCCTGCCCACTCGCACAACCTCACCCTGCGCTTCCTCGCCGCGCCCATCAACCCCGCCGACATAAACCAAATCCAAGGCGTCTACCCCTCCAAGCCCGCCTTCACAACGGCCCTCGGCACCGCAACCCCCATCGCCGTCGCGGGCAACGAAGGCGTCGCCGAAGTCATCTCGCTCGGCTCATCCGTCAAAGGGCTCGCAAAGGGCGACTGGGTGATGATGAAAGCGCCCGGGTTCGGGACGTGGCGGACGCACGCGCAAACGACGCCCGAGCACGTCACGCGGCTCGAGGACCGCCGCGGCATCTCCGCCATCACCGCCGCGACCGTCAGCGTCAACCCGTGCACGGCCTACCGCATGCTGCGCGACTTCGCGGCGATGCGGCCGGGCGACTGGTTCGTGCAGAACGGGGCGAACGGCGGCGTCGGGCGCGCCGCGATCCAGCTCGCGCGCGTCTGGGGCTTCAGGTCGCTGAACATCGTGCGCGGGCGGGCGGAAGGGACGGACGAGCTGAGGCGGGAGCTGCGCGATCTCGGCGCTGATGTCGTCGTGACGGATGCGGAGCTGCAGGCGCCCGAGTTCCGCGAGCGCGTCAAGGAGTGGACGGCCGGCGGGCGCGAGCGCGTCAAGCTGGCGCTGAACTGTGTGGGCGGGAAGCCCGCGACCGCGATGGCAAAGGTGCTGGCGCCGGGCGGGCATTTCGTGACCTATGGGGCCATGTCGAAGCAGCCGTTGACGCTGCCGGCGTCGTTGCTAATTTTTAAGGATGTGCATTTCCATGGGTTTTGGGTCAGCAAGTGGGCGGAGCGCGAGCCGGACGAGAAGAAGCGCACGGTCGAGCATGTGCTGGAGTTAGTAAGGAAGGGCGAGTTTAAGGATGTGCCGGTGGAGGAGTTGCTGTGGGAGTGGGAGACTAAGGAGGAGGAGCTGATAGGTGCGGTGAAGGGCACCCTCGAGGGCTTTAGGAAAGGGAAGGGGGTGTTTGTTTTCGGGAGAACGTGAGGGGTTTCTGCGGAAGAGAGCGGGTAGATTTAGAGGTGAGAACTAAGGATTGACGGGAGAGGGCTTTGCGGTGGATTAGGACTGCATTGCGGGTGTTTTTGGGTTCGCAGGGGGGTTTGGAAACATTTATTGTATATATTTGGTAGACTGGCGAACAGTCGCTGCAGCGAACATACTATGAGAGACAATGTAAATTAGCTGAATGGAAAAGTAAAAGAAGTTTCATTATCTACTTCTAATACTACTAGCGGAGAAAGTTAATTGTAGGAACTCGTCCAGGTCAGATTGCAAGTTCCAAGCCCCATCTACCCTAAGCACTTGCTTGATACTTTCTGCGAAAAGCAGCGTGGGGATTGGGAAAAGGGAACGAAGGGCTTCAGCTAATATGACAAGTACTTCATTCGCGGCTATCCGAGATTAGTGCCATCGATCTTCACAACACCATACTCCTATCCTGCCCTTAGTTGTCACCAGGCAGGCAATTAGCGACGCACTCCCATCGCATCGAAAGGCATTGAGGTTGGGCAGCACAAAACCGGCATCAACCTGGCTGGCCAACCCAGCTGTCAGACTCAGCAAATCACAACATTTCCCAAGCCAGTAAATCCCAGCATTCCCATCCCGCCGCACAGCCCTATCCGTAGCAGACACGAATCACAGCAGCACGATTGGACGCAGGCAAAAAAGCAAAAGGGTCTCGACAAAGGAAACTGGAATATTTTCGGGGGCTCCGGCCGATCGGAGCGCCCTCTCGAAGCATATACAGAGAATATATGACAAAGAAAATAGAGGTGCATGGTATATAGTAGTAGGAGCAGGAGTAGTAGTGGTGTGTAGTGTGTAGTGTAGTGTGAGGGAGAAGCGCGCTATACAAGTGCTTTACTCCCTTTATAATTCCAACCTAGATGTGCAAAGTGTCCCTGGTCTCTATGACTATGGGTAGTAGGGGACGCTGAGAGTCCCTAAGGGATATTACGGCTTTCCCTTCCCGCCTTCCTTCCTTCCTTCCTCCCTTCGCCTCGCTGTGCTATAGTCTTTTTCCTTCCCTCCGCGTTCTGAGCCTGGGGTATCGTGTATCCAATGAAATGAACAACCGCTGCCCTCCCTCCCGCACAACTCTGCCAAATCCCTCCCACCCATCGTATCCAACCCCCTCACTTAATATCCTTGAACATCTCCTCCGCCCCCAACGACACCGCCTCCTCCCCCACCCCCAGACTCTTCAGCTCCGGCAACGCCGGCGGCGGCGGACCCATCCGCACGACCTGCGCCTTCTTCTCCTTCACCGGCTCCACGCGCCCCACAACCGTCACCTGCTCGACCATCATCCCCGGCCGCGCAAACATGGCGCTCCTGCGCCTCCCGAACCAGCCCCCGCTCTTCTTCCGCGTCCCGCCGCTGCTCCGCGTGTCCGGACTCCCCGGCCGCTCCGCGCCGACGCTGCGCAAGCTGTCCGAGCTGCCGAGCGTCCGCAGCCCGAGGAACTTCCGCACCGAGCCCGGGCGCTGCTTGCTCAGGGTTGGCGAGAGCGGCTGCGACGTCGGGCTGCCTGGGCCGGAGGAGGTCGAGGGGACGGTGGCGAGGGGGTCGAGGCCGTTTGTCGCTGAGGGGGTCGGCGGGTAGGCGCCTGGCATTGTTGCGGCGGCGGCGGTGGGGTGCGAGGAGAGGGGTCCCTTGTTGGGGGTTGGGAGCCGCGGTGTTAAAGGGGGGGAGGCGGGCGGGGCGGGGATGGAGGTGCCGTCCGTGAGGGAGAAGTTGATTGGAGAGAGGGTGAGGGGAGTGTATTTTGCCATTGTTGCGGGTTGAGGAGAGGGAGGGAGTTTGAATCTGGTCGGGCGTGCGGTCTTGAGTGCGTTGAGGTTGAGTGCAGGATGTGATCGTCGTGGTGGTGGTGTTGGTGGTGGTGGGGAGTGCTGGCCAGGACGACGCGTGAGCTCAGGTTCTCAGGAGAGCTTTGGCGGAGGGACTGGGACACGCGGCGGAGCGGCGGTGGTCGAGGAGCGTGCAATTAGAGTCGCTGGCCGGAGCTCGGGACATGTATAGCTCTGGGCTTGGTTGGATGCGCACTGCGAGGGTTGATTTGCAGCAGTGTGGCATTCCCGTCTATATTTTTTGGATAGACGTTGGGAGTGGAGGTTGTTTTGCCAGGGTGGTAACAGAAACAGGGGAGGTCCACAAGGAAAAGGCCAGCCGTTTGTGTTCACGGAGCAGCGCGCGACAATCCCTTAGCGACCAATCTAAACCGCATGAGGGCCTGACAGCCAGCCGTGCCAGCCATGCCAGCCATGCCAGCCATGCCAGCCATACCGGCCAATCATCAATTGGCGGTGTCAGCCTATCAGCTTAGCCTGGCGGACAATGCCTTTTTTTCATTTCACACACTTTATTCAATTTATTCATCCCGTCGACGGGTCTTTCACAAGGCGCTGCAGACGAGATGCTGCTATTCCTTGATCTATCACATTGCATATGCAGACGAAATATAACAACATCCCGGTGAAATATATGCCACCCCTCATTACTTTCATCCCATAAACTCTTACTTCGGGGATGAGGTGGTCGAGTGTGACTTGGGTCTGCCACTCAAAATGTCAACAACGTCCTTCAATCCCATCCAGAACTCGTCCTTCGGCCTCCGGTCCTTCCAGTCCGTCTCGTTCTCCTCAACCTGCTCCATTGCTGAGAACAGCACCTTAGCACCCTTGATGCCAATCACCGACGCGCTCATTGGGTCTTTCGCGATCTCCTCTTTGCTTTTTCCGATGAAATCTTCAATGTGCTGCAAGCTCTTGACCCCGAATCTGGCGGCTCTCACCCGGTCCATTGGTGACGGCGTGGTTCCCTGCTGGAAGTGACCAGGCACTCCGACTCTGGACTCGAACCGACCCTTGGCTTCCTCGCGGATCATGTTGGCGATTATCTCGGTGGTGTACGTCTTTGATGCCTTTTCGTTCCGGAGGATGATCTTGCCTGCGCGGCTCTGGCCTCTATCCCTGGCGAAATGTTCTCGCAAGTGGTCGATGTCGCGGTCCAACATCTTTATGTTGATGCCATCTTCGGGAGTGTAGACTGCAAAAGCTCCTATCGAGAGACCGGCGAGTGTGGCAATGTATCCAGATGCTCCGCCTTGCGTTTCGATAACGAATACACGTCTTCGAGACGACGAAGCAGACTGTCGGCAGGCGTCGCAGTACTGGATAAGAGCATTGAGGCACGTGTCGCTGCCAATCGAATATTCCGTCCCCGGCACGTTGTTGCTGACGGTCGCTGGTAGGATGACCATGGGAATCTTCAAAGAGTCGTATTGCTCTCTCGCCTTCCTCAGCTCGCTGATTGACGTGAAGGCTTCAAACCCCCCAACAGCGAACAGCGCTTGGATCTTGTATTTCTCGAAGCACATGGCAACAGTTGGCATGTCTTCAGAGGGCAGGCCGCGGTTCGTTCCGATCTCCGAACCACCTTTGCTTACCCAGCTTTCAGCATCCAGCCAGGACACCTCGCGAACTGATCCTAGAGGCTTGTCGTCGTGATGCCGGGTTAGTCCGGGGAAGCCGTTATACAGGGCAACAGGTGTGTGGCCTCTTGCCAGGCAGTATGCCACTGCCGCTCGCGTTGCAGCGTTCATACCTCCAGCAGGAGCACCAATGTGAATTATGCCTACTCGTAACCGCTATTCCAGTATCTCGTCAGCTAATTCAAGAGTTCCCATGGTAAGATGCGTACCTTTTCTTCCGGAAGGAGCAATTGGGGCTGATCCATGGCAGTGGTGATGTTGTATGCTTGCCAATATTCGGCGAATTCAGCGTCTCGAAGACTCATGGCCCGATCGAAGTCTTTCGCTGCGATGGCTTCAGCAACCTCGTGGGTTTGTTTTACAGCTTCCAGCAGAGGCCTCCGCTCAATCTTATTCTCCACCATGCAGATGACTGGGCTAGGTGTTTCCGGAGTTGCCTCCAGCACAGCTTTCACGGCTTCCGCGCCTTGTAGAGTCGAGAGCATACGATCATATGCACAGGCTGTTCCTCCGCGCTGGACGTGGCCCAGGGTGGTGATTCTCGTGTCAAGACGCAATTTTTCTGTCAGGAGGTTCTTGACGTGGGATGGCGAGATCTTGCGTAGATTTCGGTCGTGGGCTCCCTCGGCGACGATTACGATAGTTTTGCGTTTTCCGAGGTCACGGTGCTGTGCCAGTTAGCATAGAAGAGATAAAGCGTATTCAAACATACCTTTTTGATGATTTTGCACATGTCCGCCTCCCAATTCTCGGATGGGGGGTTTTCTGGGAGGAAGACGAAGTCTGCTCCGGTGCTGACACCCGCCATGAGTGCTAGCCAACCGCAATGTCTTCCCATGACTTCAATGACAAAAGCTCGTTGATGCGAGAGGGCCGTAGCGTCAATGTAATCCACCGACTCGCAAATCCGTCCAAGAGAAGAGTAGCAGCCAATCGTGGCGTCAGTCATAGACAGATCGTTATCGATTGACCCGACCAACCCGACGATGTTCAAGTGTCTGAACGGCTCGACTTGTTCAGCCGTCAATTCTTTCTTCTTGACCAATTCTTCTAGTAGCCCCGGCCATTCCCCTCTGAACTTATCGGCACCGGTCAAGCTGCCGTCTCCTCCGCAGATGATGAGAGCATCGATGCCCTTCAGGATCATGTTCTTCGCCGCCGTTAGCCGTCCGGGCCTCTCCATGAAAGCCTTACACCGGGCAGTGCCAATTAGTGTGCCGCCTTCGCTGAGGAAGCCTCGGACGTCCTCCCATCCCATCTCTCGGATCATGTCTCCGCCTTGTACCAGTCCCTCGTAGCCTTCGTAGATGGCGTAGGCCTCGCAATTTTGGGCAATTGACATCCGGACTACAGCTCTGACAGCTCCGTTCATGCCCGGAGCATCACCACCGCTGGTCATGACGCCAATTCGGCGTTTCTTGCCCAGAAGGGGTAGACGAGGTTCGGTCGGGGCCATTTCGAGGGGAGAGTTGTGGCGGCCGGGAATGTATAGGGAGTTGCAGTGGGTGGCGGAGGTTTAACAGATGACGACAAGGAAGGGTGAAGTGTATGGTCAAGGTTTTATAGTGGGGGGATTGAGTGATGTGGAGTGGTGGACTTGTCTTTTGCGGTTGGGAAAAAAAGAAAAATGGGGCTCGTGAAGCTTCAGAAATCTCATGACAGCAAAGCTTCGTGTCAAAGCTTTCAAGCCCGCACGCGGGGCACTCGCAGTCTGGCGGGCAAGGAGCGCCTTTGTTGTTATCGGCCACTTCGCCAACGATAAGGCTGAACTTTTTACCCGTTCGTCATTTGACCACCTCCAATTTATTCAAGCCCACGAATTTGCTTTTGCTGTCAACACCCCGAACCTATTGCCACCTGCTTCCGATCATCTCTCCATCCTCATGAAATGGTGTCACTATGACAAGATATACCAAGGAAGTACCAAACGCATTAATGATTTCTTTTATTGATCGATGTTGATCAATTGCTAGCGTCAACTTGGCAGGACCGAAACAGCCGAAACGGAAACGCTCTACGCCTACACGCATTAGCGCTTCTAAGATTCCGAAAACCCAGTAGTTTATCATGATCCATCAAAGCTTTAGGAAATGTCACTAAGTCACTCAAACCGATCTCAAGCCAAGCCTCCGGAACCATGTCACCTCTTACAGCTGCCGGGTGAAATTCGTAATATGATTTGAGGTTATGTTATGACCCAAAAAATGGCTACCCAACATTTGCGAGCTATGACACCGCGATGGAGAGCGTCGAGGTCCTCCCGTGGCTATGCTCTGTACATGCCGCCGGATCCATGATGAAACGCTTGATATGCTCTACCAGAACAATACTTTCGAGTTCCAACCGGTATCATACCCGCCTATAGACTATGAATTCTATTAATTCGACGAATACGTTTCCTTCAATTTGAACGACCCTACAATCGAAGCCTAGAGGCCCGAACGGATTGCGAACTTTGCTTTCTGCTTCATTCTGACCACCGAGAATTGGTATGAGAAGATACGCTACGATTTTTCTCCCATCGCTCGGATGCATAATCTGAGGCGCTTGAACCTAATCCTATGGACAACTTCATCTGGAAGGCGGCGACCCATAATTACAACGATTATGGTGGTTAAAATTGATATCATACCCCCTCTGCAAAATTTTGCTGAGGTGCGGTGCGGCTCTTTCGAAAATGACCGTAAGCTTTGCTGACGGCGGTTAACAGACTCCCTCACCGTGGCCTCCCCACAAACACATGTCATAAAATTTCCCATCACAACAGGGTCCAGCAACTTCGTTCAACATGAAAGAGGCAAATTCCGAGGACGCTTCAACCTCTTCATGCATCTCCATCAATGGCACACCGCTAGACTGGTCGGGTCGCCACAGCTCGCATGTAGACTTCCAGAAGGATGAGATGATTCCACTGCTGCAAGGCCGCTTTCTCGGCTATGGAATACATGGAGGAGTTTACGAAACAATATGCAACGGAGTTCAGCTGGCGTGGAAGCGCAAATTTTGTCGATATAGGATTGGAGACCGGGAACGGCGGGAGGTTGAGATCATCAAGAGACTGGACCATAGGCATATCATCAAACTGGTGGGAACATATACACATGGACCATTTCTAGGATTACTATTGTGGCCGGTGGCGACATGTGATTTGGCCACACTGATTGAAGACCTGGATTGGTTTAGAAGGATGGATGGTGCAGAACTAGGCAAAGATTCGCACGCTGGGTCCTTCAGCGTAGCTGGCTCTTCGGAGGAAGAGAGCATGCGAGCCACAAGGTTGGCGGCACTAGGACTTTGCCCCCATCTAACTCGTGCAGAGGTTATACGGATGACGGCAGCCCGCCTAGAACATGCCCTGGGATGCATGGCCAGCGCTATTGCATACCTTCACCATTCAGGGGTTAAGCACAAAGATTTGAAGCCATCCAATGTCTTGCTCTCCCATAATGGACTCTGGGTAGCTGACTTCGGCACGGCGACCGATTTTTCCATCCTTTCGCGGAGCACAACAGAAAGCGGAGATCGCGGGATTCCGAAATACTCTGCTCCAGAGGTAGCGGCATTTGCACCCAGCGGAAGATCCGCGGATATATTCTCCTTGGGTTGCATTTTCCTGGAAATTTTCACGCTTTGTCTCGGGTACTCACTAGCAGAGACCCAGCGGCTCAGAATGAATCACGACAAGTCGTTCCAGTCGAATCTCGATAAAATCCTAGAGTGGTTTAATCACGGACGTATCCTCCAGCGTGAACCTGCCGATAGTCATCTTTTAGGGCTAGTGCGGTGCATGATTGATGTGAACCCGGCCGGCCGGCCGACCGCGCGGCTTGTTGAAGAGGAGCTAGAGCTGATTGGCGGTTTGTGTAACACAATGGAACCAGCTCCATTCTTTGGACTCTGCTGTTCCACTCCGATATTGGCCGAGCAGCCTGCGCAAGCGATGCTTCAGCTGGATCATAGCCTTCTGCAAAGAGAGGTGACTATCTCAATAGGCAACACATATCTGTTCCATCCTCCACACCTGAACACATATACCTTCTTTGTCACCCCGTCGACTCCCGATATTATAGCGGAAGTTCATATTTTCTTGGTAAGGCAATCATCATGACAATCGATGCAGCGTTGTTACATTCCGATTTATAAACCCAATCGCACTACAAACAGTTCAATGGCTAATTTATTTTTACCAGCATCAAAGCTTTCCCAACCCTCACGTAGTTGCCACCAAACCTCCGTACGAGTTACGTGGACAAGGCTGGGGCAGTTTTGACATAAGCGCATATGTCGTGCTGAAACATGGATATCACTGGGATCATCCGAAAGCCCGGCCCCTTCCGCGGCATAGAGAAAGAAGAATGTTGCCATTGTTCTGGGAACTTGACTTTAGTAGCTCTTTGAGTAGCGCTTCGTACATCATGACTGTCAAATCGGACACATAAGCGAACTTTGACATGGGGTCTTTTACCGGAGACAGTGCTGGATCCACCATCATCTCTGTTTCGCCCAGCTCCACAGCAGATCCGGCATCTTAGCAAAATGATGTGTAGTCATGGACGAATGGCAAATTTCAACAAAGATGCTCGGCCGTATCTTGCATTGGAGTGCTAGCGACTACGACGGCCATGCATTACTACACTGGCTAAGTTTCCGAGACGCAATCGCGTTCGACATGGCCGGTCCTAGCGCATAGCCCGCACGTTAGTTCTCTGGCTGGGCATCTCCGCGCCTCATGGTTAGCGAATTTGTGACAGTTAAAGCAGCGTCAGGGGTTGGAATTTGGTTCGTAGGTTTTTTATGTGTGCGACCCACCCGTCGACTTCCAGGTACTTGTGGTGTATCCCTTAGCACGGTAATTTGCGTCCTACCGGTATCGATAAGGACTAGCCAATTAGAGGAGATGAATTTAGTGCCTGTGCTTAGGAATTCGAAGCTTTTATGCACGGACCACTTGCTCGTAGGACGCTACCGTGCTAAGGGATAAGATCTTCAGCTTTTTGTCTGTTGGTGAGATAGAGGGCGATCGAACAATGGAGTTTGTCTTAGTTCAGACGGCCGATAAAGCGTATTTGGCTGATTGATACCCCGTTTTCTGCACCTATTTTCCCATAAGCATCGTCACGGAAGTTAACTCGGGTATTAACCTTATCTACTTTAACTAGGTACCATTGTTCACCATGTAAACGGGCTCCTCGGAAGTGGTTCAACCTCCCCGCCTATCTCCGTAACTAATGTCTTAGCTGCAGGCCGCTCCTGTGTTGTAGAAAGTATTGCGGTCTATCTTCAGCTCGAGGCTGATGCTAGCGCTGCAAGCGACGGGTGAAGTCCTCTCTGCCCAGGCTGTGGAAATACGTTTAGTCAAGACCCGCGTTTCATCTTCCCCGCGCTGTTTAGGGTATGTACTAGTGTGTAAATTCGCCCCAACCTTTGTGCAGTTTGCCTGCTTGTGGTGGCAACTTCTAGTGCCGAATCGCTTTCATTACCGTTTCATATCACTCATAACCATGCTTACGCAGCTCGACCGTTCCGCATTTGCACTAGCTTCTCTTTACTCTATAATCTCTACGCCTAGGGGGCTTACGAGTATGTAACTAGCAAAATAAAGTCTCTCCAAAGTCTGATCCCCATGTTCTCCATTTGCCACCCATTTAGAGTTTCAAGCGATAATGTTGTGTGAGGATGCTGAGGGCCCAGGACATGTTTCCGGCCTTGGAAACTGAACGTAAACGCTAGGTTGGCCATGCTAGTCAGCTTGTAAAGATGCTCCTCCCCAAGCACCCTCGCACTCGCCTCCATCACTTGCACCTCCAGCTCTTCGGCCTCCTTCCACTATCCTTGATTCCAAAACGTCAACGCCAGGTTGGTAATGGGCGTGAAAGTTTGCAGGCTCAATGCATAGCGAGAAATGGAGGTTAGCTTTAAGGCGGACGTAGTGGACTTTCCCAGGCCTGGGGATAAAGTATAGCTACTATATAAAAATTTTAAAAGTCGATAACTAAGTAAGAAATTAGATTATACTAAGCTAGAACTATTTAAAATTCTAAAAAAGATTATACTGGATGGCTCACCAGGTGCTAGAATTTTGATGTCCAGCGGCGATGTTGCCATTCCGGTATATTCGGGCGAGGTGCTACTGGGGAGGGACACGTTGAAAGCATTGAGAGGGTAAAATGAGTGTGATAAATCTGTAACAAGCAACTCCGGTATATAATTTTCTACCTAGGCAGAGAAACCCGAGATCGGAGAAGTCCCGTTGTCATCATTGACCAAATTAACCGCAGCGAAGTCGAATGACCACGCATATGCCCCACGACGCCTCCAGATATAGCAATGTCTTTTCAAGATTCAGAAATGTATTCACATTTCCTACTTCCCGCTCCATGTACTCTCCGAGAATGATCCAGCAATTTGTCTCGCCGATAAAACCTCATGGCGCAAGGTCTTTCAGGGCACACAAATATTCGCTCTTCCGGATAGTGGCTTTTTAGATGCCTATTGCGGTCGCTAGGGCGGCTGAATGACCGCGTGCACCCCTTGTAGTTACAGTAATACCTCCATTTTCTGGAGTTGAGCGAACGCCGGTCAGGACTTCCATATTTGTTGACTGAACTGGCGGGGTAACGGTTCTCCAGCACTTCACCTCGGACGAAGCTCTCTCCATCCTCAGCGAGCTTTAAGCTGCTCTTCATCGGCCCGCCTTCTCCTTTGAATAATTCCACAGGAAAATTGGAATCCTGACGGAGTGAATCTCCCACAACGGGAGCAGCATCCGTCTGCAAAGAAGGTAAGGGGGCGCTAAACCCAATGAGCAACTTTCTTAAGTCTCATGGCAAGGTGATGTACAACCTACCCACAGAATTGTGAGCTCTCCAACTGGTTACACAATGGGGAGTTCCAGTTGATTTCGCCCTCCGACAGGACGAAGTCAAGAGTACCGGCAGTCTTTGAAGTAGAAGCATGAGGCAGAAAGCCTAGCTGCTGATAGAAGTCATTTTGTCCTTCAGTTGTCCACCGAACGTCCTGCGGCTCATTCAAAACTGCTTGAGGCCCGCCAGTTTGAAGCTGTACTCTGATAGGGTCGGTCCAGACGCTAAACGAATAAGGGCGAGATGTGGCTTGGGAGATCTGCAGCCAGTTAGGGGGTTGGAGATGAAGCGCTACACCATCGGGGAGGATTTTTTCGACAGGGACAAAGACGTCAGCTTCCCTACGACTCAGTTATACATGGTGACCGCCGATGAATATATATGGCAGGGTGCCTACGAACCTCAAGGTCGAATCAAATGGCGCCAAATGGAAGTTGCCAGGAAAGGAGCGTGGCGGCATGTTTACAAACGGCTTATTAAGCAGCAACCATCAGCACCGTCACAGGACTCAGCCGTCCAAACCCCCTTTTTTCCTCACTGCAGATGGGAGCACTTACAGCAGACTGCATATCTGGATGCAAAATAGTTGCCTTTCTAGGAACAGATGCCAGGAGAGCGTTTTTAGAGCGTCGACTCGTAGAAAATGCGTGATTCCTGGCCTCATCTCCATGCTGTATTGAGAGCGCTCACAAGGGTTTTATATGGTATGGTTTCGCAGGCAGAAACACGTTCATGGAATTTTGCACAGTATTTCAGGACAGAACAAAAGTCTTGCGCGTGGTGCGCCCTAGTGAGGTTGGCACTTTTGTATGTACGAAACGCGATCCACCCGCTGATTTTCCGCGCTAACTGGAATGGCCGACGCGCTTAACAAATGTTGCGAAACGCCCTCAAACCTAATTCCAGTACTTAGCTTGCGGGCCAATTGAAAATCCGCCCACGGGAATCAGGCAAGGTACTTTTGTCCAATCCCTGCCGGTCAGCCCGCCAGGGACTCGGGCGGTGAGCTGACTGATTACAATCTCTACGCCCCACGGTGAGAAATAATTTCAGATGCCTCGTCCACATTTCCGGCTTATACAGACGGCGCATTCATTGCACAAAAGCATTGTGGTTGCTTTTCTTCCATTCAATCCGCAAGACGGCACACATTATAGCCTGTCACAATGAGCCGTCCTTAACCAGTGTATTCAGCTGCCCAATGGGAACAACACAAAGAAATTATTCGAAGACTCTATCGTGATGAAGAGAAAACTTTGGATGACGTGGCTGTGACAATGGCCAGGGATTTCGACTTCCATGCGACGTACGTCAGCTCTCCTCTCGCCCCGTTGCATCTTGACTTACCGGCCTCAATTACGGAAAAGGGCAATATCCGGACGGAATCAATAAGTGGCGTTAAGGCAAAAACATAAGATCAAACGTGATGATGTGCGTAGCAATAATAAGAGAAAGAAGACGGCGGGAGCACGGCAAGGAAACTCTGTTTCGCTATAATGGTCGCGAAATCGATGCTAAGCGGATCAATAGGTTTGTCCGTACACGTTTTCGAGACAGAATTCTCACAGAGATGGAACTCACACAGCGTAAGATGACTGGCTCGTTTGATATCTTGCAAATGTCTCGTTAGCGCTACTCGAAGCCACTCCTGAGTGTATAACCTACACCACTCCAAACTACCCTTCGGACAACCCGCAGAATCAGTTTGAGTATTTCTCCCAGCTTGCCGGTCCAGAATATGACAACGATATCGCATTGACTGCTGATTTGGTGGACTTAGCCTGCCACCTATGACGGTGCTGGCCTGTACTGCTGTCCGATCACTCCGCTACCAAGAGCTTGCAATAGCCTATGCTCTGCATTCGAGAATGGAGTATATCACGCCCAGTTCCATTCCATCTCGCGAAGACATTTATAATCTAAGTTTGCGTGCCCTTCAAGTCGAACTCGATGATAGTCGGCTTTACAGACGAAGCGTTAGGGTTGCTGATTTCATCCGTAGAACCTACGTGTCGGAATATATGGACAGAGGTTATGTGGTCATTCGTGTCTCTGATTAGTCATCCTTATGATGACTCATCAGCCCCCTACTTAGGCACCGCGATCCTTACGATCCTTTGCTTTCTGTACCTATTAAACACCAGACAAATCTACGATTAATAGGCCAATCAAGTGCACTTGGGTGATACCGACACTACGGATATACATGGGTTCATGACCAGTATAATTCTCGAGTACCTGGTGCGGCGGGCTCCACCTTTGTCGACCTCAGATTAGGCATCTAGCCAACTTCGATTCGTCCGCATACCCTTAGAAGCCGTAGAACAGTGTGTCCAACAGTCAGCTTAGCTGCGAACTTGGGAAAAATAGCTGACTGACTGCGTCAATTGGATCGCTCGCTGTCCGCTGACTGTTGGATAACGTACGCTGACTGTTACGCCGTCAGCTAGCTGTCCCAATTAAGAAAGTAGTATAAACTTTATAATATTTTATTACGGATTTATAGTAGCACCTCCCTATATATATATTAATCTTACCTAATTAAAATTTAGCCCTAATTTATCTAGGCCATATTAAGCACGACTGTGAGGTGGAGGATGAGGAACGGGAGGGTGGCGAGATGGAGAACGAGCTTCCTGATGTCAATTAAGGTATAATATAGACGATTTTATATATAATTTAGTAAGGTTCGCTATCTCTACTTTTAATCCTTAACACTATAATATTGCTAAGACTTACCATATTAGGTTTAGTGGGTAGACTGGAGCTCCTTGGAGCTCTTGGATCCAAATCTGGTTTCCATAGGACTGGACTGGATCGATCCTTAAATCCAGTCGAGTCCAGTCTAAAAAGATCACTGCCGACACTGTGAGATACGGCAATTCATATCTAACGACGCCTTTGGATCCAGATTGATGACAGTCTTAGAATCAGATTTATTGCAGTGTGGGTGCATAATTCTTGAGAACGAAAGGTTGAATCGAGAAAGATGTCTCCTGGGTCACGCGATTGAATCCCTGTGAAACGACCATCACGCCACAATCTCACAACACCCCCCTCCCAATTTACAAGCCCGCCTCCTACGAACCTACAACTATCATGAATCTCTCGACCCCAAAAATACTCTAAAATCAATGTCCAGATAGCCTCTGCATTGGGCTAACTGACCAGCGCATGACCAAACCTAACGCGCCTGCGTCACACAAGGCTGCATCGGCTTTGGTGCGATCTTGAACTGGCAATTCTCACCCAAATCCACCGCATTGACTGATAATGGCACCTCCACTCCCTAAGGCCCATAGACCTCAGACCCAGCCCATGACGACCGCGCTGAGGAGCATTTGTCGTGACTACCCTGCTGGTGGTGGAATCTTGCGCGAACTGCTCCAGAACGCAGACGATGCCGGAGCCTCGAGCGTTGTACGTAGATTACCTTTGCTCTTTCCACTGCAACTTTGTCTTTCATTCTTTTCTTTCGGACAGGTGCTGACTCCATCTATAGAGACTCGTCCTCGATTTAAACAGCTACCCAACGGACAATCCTCTTCACGCCGATCTTGCTCAGTATCAAGGTCCTGCACTTTTGGCATATAACAGTGCCGTCTTCCCGGCTGAGGATTTTGAGTCCCTCTCGCGAGTGGGAGATTCCCGCAAACTTCGGGATGCCTACTCGACTGGCAAATTTGGGAGAGGGTTTAATTCAGTAAGCCGTAATTCTGTAGCTGACTGTCACAGTCACTCAGTATATCCAGGTTTACAATTGGACTGATTCGCCATCCATTGTGTCCAAGGATAACCTTCTTATTCTTGACGCACATCACCAGTGGTCGACTAGCTTTCCCAATTGCACCAATCCTGGCGGTCCGATGTGGGACTTCGTGGCCAATGCAGGGGAAGTAGAAATGAAAAATCAAATGAGCGCATTTTCAGCCGTCATGGAGGTACCCGATAAGCCGTTTGACGGTACGATCATTCGGATCCCGTTGAGAACCGCGTCGCAGGCAGAAGCGAGTGAGATCTGCAAGCGACCAACCACAGCCTCTGACGTCGAAGAGGTCATGAGAAAGTTCGCCTCTGAATTTGAAATCTCCGGGCTGCTTTTTATGAAGAACATCGAGAGTATCAAGATTGAGATTGGAGGTACCGTGGATTCCAGTATCAAGATCTGTAACACGGAGCATGTGAGAATGTATGTACTACATGTGATTCAACCAAGAGTATTTTCTTACAATTGGGACAGGAATAGGCGATTGGTCAATGACATGATTAGGACAGCGTCTACGGAACCGGAAAAGCCATTTGAACTTTCATTTGATGTCGAGATAGAGTCTGCGTCCCCAACTGCGAATAGTTGAACAAGCTTCGCCGTGCATCACAGCATTGCAAGCCATCCAGCAGAGGAAAAGCTACGAGACTGGTGCAATGCTCAAGCCATGATACCTTGGATTGCAGTGGCAGCTCAAATCCCTGTAAGTTATATGAACGCAAAAAAATGCTAGCAATAATTCTAAGATCCTGATAGGCAGATGCTCCGGGAATGGACAACGGTTCCCTATTTACGGTTCTGCCTCTGCCAATCCCTACGAACCAGCCAGTCCATATACATGGCCTCTTTAGTCTATCTCCAGACCGGGCCCGGATCCATGGTAGCAGCGACAGCGGTGTCCAAGATCAACTACCTGCACGATGGAATGAGTGGTTGTTTGCCAAGCTAATTCCGACGGCCTGGGTCAATATGTTGCTGCATGTCGCACAGCGAGATCCTAAACGAGCTGCGTTTGCAAAGTGGCCATTGACAGTGGCAAACCATAATGATGTATTGCATGGGATGATTCAGAAGGTGCTGCAGATTGTCCGAGACAGGTCCTGCCGGATTTGGTACACTGACCTTGGCTATACAAGTTCAAACCTAGGACTACTAGCCAACGGAGATGAATCGCTAGCCTTGAGGAGAGCTCTATGCGACGTAGGAGTCCCCATGATCTACCTTCCGGATACATTATTGCCTACCGTGCAAAGTAGCAACTTGGTGGAGCGTCTAAGTCCAACTTCTCTGTGTGACCGCCTCGAGAGAAGCGGACATCAAGTGCGAGCATTGATCGAGGATGCAAAGCAAGTCCTTCTCGAATATATCTTGTCAGATCCTAGCTTTCGGGGATATGGAGCTATGGAGCTATTTCCCTTCGAGGATGGAACATACAAGTCAATCGATCGACGCGTTGCTTTCGTTCATCGAGATGAAGATGAACACGCCCTATTCGGCCGTGAACTGCATCTAAATATTAGTCTTGGAAGGCTTTCAAAAAACACCGTACATGCCCTGAGGAACAGATTGTTGCGCCCCTCTCTGCATTCCTCTCTCCGGCAACGCTCAAGTAATGATCTCAAATCTTATTGTTTGAGTACATACTTCAAGAATTTCGATCCAAGTCAAGACTTCGTTTGTTTAGACGATGATATGAAGGCTTTCGTCTCCAAAATTTGGGACTGGATCGTGGCAAGAGGGTACAGCCTACCCGAGGTGGACGTATCTTGCTTGTGGCTTGTGCCACTTTCAAATGGCCAGCATAGGAAACTGAAGCCACAAAACCCGTCAAGTGGAACGATTTACGCACCTCCGGGAGAAATTGGAGACTTCCTTCGCAAAATGGCCACTATCGACGCAGTCTCCAATAAACCCATTGTGTTTTCAGACAGTCTTTCATCTCGCGCATTAAAGCTTCTCGTAGATGCCTCCGTGAATGATTCTAGTCCGTTGGTCAAAAACGGCGGGGTCTTGGAAGACTTCGCGTTTTAGCTGAATAACATTCATCAGGCTATAGAACGAGCATCCAACGACGATAAACTTCATCTGCAGGAACTTCTAGTTTCACATCGCCATCTTTGCAGAGATATTCCAACTATTTCGAGCGCATTACGAGGACTCAAAATCTTTCAGAAGCTCACTTGGATGCCAGGAAATGACTTGGAACCTTGCTTTAGTTGGACATCTCTTAATGGCTATTCGGAAGTCATCGGATTACCTGGAAATGTGCCCGTGCCGGATGGGACAAATGTACTTTTCGTGGACGCCAAATTAGAGGATACTAGAAAGTTTCTCACGGGATTTCAGCTGGCGGCGTGCCCTTGTACTGTGAGCCTTTTGAAGGACTTCATAGTTTCATTTTGGGAAAGCGGACACTTCAAAGGTCTGAGCATATGTTGCAGAGAGCATATCGCGAGGCTATTTCTCAGTCACTTCTACAATTTCGAAAGGGGCACTCGGGAAAGACTAGCATCACTATCCTTTCTCCCTCTCTCCCCCATTGATGGCAAGAGGGTCTCAAAATTCGCCACCGCAGCACAACTTATTGACTCGTCTAACCACCTCCTGCGAAGTCTATTTTTTGATGATGAAGAGGTTTTTCCAGCCCAGTGGGTCATGGACGAATACAAAGGAGTAGCCATTGACTGTGGTCTACGAGAGCGCCTCACCGAAGACCTGGTTAAGGGTCGAATTAAGTGCTTCGCGAACGACCATGACGATACTGAACGAACGTGGGACCTAGCCGGCAAATTACTCCAGTCTAAAGTGGAGTGGTCGTCAGGCGCAGACACGGAACTACCTGTCATTCTACGAGAGCTGGAGTGGCTCCCAGCTATCGACTGTCATGGAAAGAAGGTTCAAGCAAATGCTACTCAATGTCGCGGACTCGGCGATCATTTGCTCGTCGGACTCGTGCACTCACTTGTCCAGTTTGATATTACGGAAGATTGGAAGCAGCGACTTGGCTGGAATGGAGCGATTCCAATTACCACGCTTCTCGCGCAGTTGGAGCGAGGGATTGAGAAGGAGGACGGGAAGGTTGTCCACGCCGTTCTGAAGTATGTTCAACGAGAGGGCCAAGTCGAAATCTGCTATAAGGAGTTGATGGATCTCCGATGCATCCTGACTCAAAGTGGCTGCTTTGTCAGTCCTCGAATGGCTTTTCATACTGGCTGCGAAAGACTTGAGCCATACCTATACAATATCGACAACAGCCTTTGGTATGATAATTCTTCGCTCCTTCAAAGACTTGGAATAAAAGAAAAGCCCGATCTCGAAGATTTGCTGCAGGCCCAAAGAGAATTCCAGCCAAGAAAAGAAGCCGTAGAAGAGGCCAGTCTAAAGGAAGCAGATATAGCAATTCAAATTGAGATCATCAAGCTCGCCACTGTCTTTGATCGGGATCGGTTGTCAACCTTGATGATTGTTAGCGCCATAGGGAGTCTTTGTGCACTTGAGGATGCAACTTATAATGACCTTGGACCGCTTTCACCAGTACAAGGGACCACCAATTTCACACATCCGGATATTCCTTATAGCATTGTCGCAAAGCTACGAATTGAACCACTGAGTGAACGAATTAAGAAGGGACAATTGGGCTTGGCCGATATTGATGATGACGAGTTCGACCAACATGAGGAAGTCGCGGATGGCATCAATGATACACTTGAACGCTACCCGGTTGAAGCGACGTTCAAAGAGTACCTGGCGAATGCAGACGATGCTGGAAGTGCAACGCAGATCAATTGGCTCCTTGATGCTAGACAACATCCGCAAGTGTCTGTTGTGACTCCAGAGCTATCGGCGTATCAGGGACCTGCTCTAGTGGTCCACAATGATGGAACATTTCAGGAAAAGGATTTCGAAGGGTTGAAGCACGTTGGAAGAGGTAGTAAGAGAGATGATCCTTCCACAATCGGCAAGTTTGGTAGGGGATCTCAAACGATGTATCACTAGACCGATGTTCCAATGCTGCTATCAAGAAGCTACTTAGTGGTTCTAGAGTAAGTGTCTTTGTGTTTTCTCTTATTATTCCGTTTTGTCGTTTTCATCTTCTCCCTGGTCTTTTTGCTAAGCCATCTTACTCACTATGCCCTAGTCCTTTACGGCATGTCTTGCACATGAACTATCGCACCGGTCGTCGAATGCCAGGTGTCAAAATCGAGCTCTCAAGACTTAGGAGTACATGCCCGGATCAACTAGCTCCTTTTGATGGCCTGTGGGGCTACTCTCGGGAGCGGGAATTTTACGAGGGTACAATTTTCCGATTTCCCCTTCGACCTTCGACTGTGCATTCGAGGCTGAGGGAAAGCAAGACGCCATTAGATTACACTGCAGCACAACGGTATATGGAAGAATTTCTTGACGAAGCGCGCATCTCATTAATATTTTTGAGAAATAGGGACCTTTCGCACAAGAATATAACCCAATATTGACGCTATTTTGGCGTGCATAGCCACAGACTACCCCTGATTAAGAAGCAATCTCCGAGAATCGTCAACCTACATATTGACGAGTTCAATATGGGGTTTGACGGCCGTTTACAGTTAGAACCTGATAACTAAGCACGTTATTTCTACTACCTCTACCCCTTTTTAACGGGCAATACTACATCAAGGTATATTTCT
>Ga0307507_10001773_pt1 | contig 47410 bp, 16 predicted proteins | sample 7_EM_MG_FD_207223 | JGI IMG/M metagenome (GOLD analysis project Ga0307507, IMG submission 207223) | Populus trichocarpa ectomycorrhiza microbial communities from riparian zone in the Pacific Northwest, United States - 7_EM | ecosystem: Host-associated > Plants > Roots > Unclassified | place...
ACGGTTTGATGGGTTTTGACGGTTTCCAACATCAAAACTCTAAGCGAGGGACACGGACAAAGTTTGTATGGGAAAACCTTAAAACCGTCAAAACCCATCAAACGTCAAAACCCTGTCACCCACGTTAGAGCCAATCTTTTAGTCCTATTATTCCTGTTCTTAAAAGTGTTGCCATTATATTTTCTGCCTTTGTTAGGCCTTTTTGGAGCCCTTAAGTATTTACCCCCTATAGCGTTAACCACGTTATGGCTTAGGTTCCTCTTACCTAAGTTAGCCTCTATACCTTTAACTCCCATACGCCTCTCCAGCGTTAGTCTAACCAGTATTGTATTACGGTGGATGGTTTCCTAGCATTCCTTTATGCTCTACTTTGGCTCCTTTCTCTCTCTTGCTGTTATCTTTACTGGCCTCTTACGCGTCTCCCTTCCTCCTCTATATAGGCCTAGACCCTAAAGCAGCACTATTCTTCTTCTGCTTTCTTTGCCTGTTTCTCCAATATATCTTCCCTACTTTAGGGTTGTTGGTTTATTCTCCTATAGGGCACCCTTGGGTCCCTCTATAGTTTATTTAGGCGTGTCTTAATATACTTTATAACATTAGAGTTGCGTTTATTTTGCACCCTTTGCATTGCAGCGGCTTCAATATATAGTTATAGGGGGGGGATATTGGCTTCCTTCTCTAGCAGTACTGTAGCCGTTTGCTTATACCCGCCTGTTATACTCCAGAGGCAGGCTGTAACCAGATTAATTAAACGGATATTACACCTCTAGTAGATAACTTAGAGATATTAGGAATCTTTAAAGATAAAGATAAAAAGGAGGGAGATGGTGTTACGGACAGCTTAAGTATAATATTATAACTACTTAGGGAAGAGTTGGAAGAAGCTAGTTAGTTAATATAGGTATAGTCTAGGATAGAGCCGGTGGAGCTATGTAACGAGGAATGGTAACCAAGGTTATATAGTGTGCTACATATTAAACGCAAGGAATGGGAGGAACTTATATACCTTATATACAACACATACCTTACATACAAGAGAGGATTTCTTAGGCGTATAGTTGTGTATTTAAAGGACCTTAGTCCCTACCATAGATAGTTCTCTTCTTATAGTAAATCTTAGAATATAATTGGAGTTAATCTATTAGGCAACCACTCCACTAATTATTATTACATTGTTGACTTCTTGTTTACCTATATACCTAGCCCAATAATAGGACCTACCGTAGTTCTTGCTACAAGGTTCCGTTATATAAATAGTAAGTTAATAAAATAAGTATAAATAATAACTAGTAGAGTAGTTGTAACAGTGCAGTGTAGGAGATTGACTAAGCAACTTTATTATAAATCTATGGAAATCAAGTGAACTAAATACATGAAAGTAGACCCGGAACTCCATAGTCTATAACTCAATATTTGACCGTATCCGAGACATATAAGGGTAGCGTCGATCATGTCTCGGAGCCTCTTAGGCGACGATCTTGTGTCTCAGCGTAGTGCTGGTGAACTGTTACACACCCCCCCCAGATATAACGGTGTAGTTAAAGCTGTAGAAAGTGAATGAAGGTAAAAACTGTACCAGAAAAGGAAATTTAGATACAATATTAGGAGTGGTACAGGGTAGGGTGATGGTGAGGCCGTTGGCTGTGTTGCTCGTAGGGCTTCTGGTGACGTTGTAGACGTCGTATTTAATGACGTTGCGGTCGTCGCAACTGGTGCCGATGTAGGCTGGTGCCGTTGTAGGCTAGACTGGTGCCGATGTAGGCCGGTGCCGTTGTAGGCTGGATAGAAATTCCTTCAATTGAATCCGAGATATCGTCTTGAAGTCCTTGTGGTGTAGTGTTTGATCTGCACTTAAGGCAATCGTTTAATCTGTGCTCGAGGTAGTCATTTGATCTGTAATCGAGGTAGATCTTTTTGATCTGTAGTCGAGGTAGATCCTTTTGATCTGTGGTTGGGGTAGACGCTCGGGGTAGTTATTTGATCTGTAGTCGAGGTGGAACTCGAGGTAGTCATTTGATCTGTAACCGAGGAGACGCTCGGGGTAGCATTTGAGCTGTAACCGAGGAGGACGCTCGGGGTGGAACCCGAGGTAGTTATTTGATCTGTGGTCGAGGTAGTCATTTGATCTGTAGTCGACGTGGATCTTTTTGATCTGTAGTCGAGGTAGTCATTTGAGCTGTGGTTGGGGTAGACGCTCGGTGTAGTCATTTGATCTGTAGTCGAGGTGGAACTCGAGGTAGTCATTTAATCTGTAACCGAGGAGACGCTCGGGGTAGCATTTGAGCTGTAACCGAGGAGGACGCTTGGGGTGGAACCCGAGGTAGTTATTTGATCTGTGGTTGAGGTAGTCATTTGATCTGTAGTCGACGTAGATCTTTTTAATCTGTAGTTAAGGTAGTCATTTAAGCTGTAGTTGAGATAGATCTGTTTATGTGCTTTGCTAATAAGCAAACTTTACATTTGACTTTAAGCGGTGCTTGGCAGCACTATAGATTGGTGTTATTAGGAGCTGGGGTTTTAGAATTAAAATTAATTGTTCCTATATTCTCTACTTCCTACTCTTCTTTTTAAATGCAATTAACCATGCGTTTAACCCATAGCCTAGATAAGATCATTTCATCTATTTTCTTTTAAATATTTAGGTTTAGTTCCTATCCTTAAGGGCGCTTCTACTTGGCAATATAGTAGCAGTCGCTATATTGGTGTATAAGGCCGCATATGCATTTCTTATGCCACCTTAAATTTGAATTTGAATTGCCGTTAGAGTCTAAATTAGAATTGTTTTAAAGGGTCGCAAATGTAGAGTAATTAGTAGTAGTGGTAAAAGGAGATAATGCTATTTGCTATATACGGTAGTGCTCCTTAAATTCCTCAATAAGGTTAATAATGGATAAGGCCTTTTTGTCCTTTTGTTCTTTTTTAATAAGGTCTACTTCTAGCGCTCCTACAAAACTAGAAGAGGTGGGTTTGATAGCTTATATAAAATCATAGTAGGGCCTAAATCCCTGGACATCTAGTAGCTCCAATTATTCTGCAAGCTTATAGACGTTCCGCTAGTTGTTTAACCATTTATTAACGCTCTGTTTTTCATTATAGGCTTTAAGAGCCGTGTATTAAATAAGGACGTCGTGCTTTTAACCTAAGGTAGTAGGGGCTAGTGCTTTCTTAAGTGCTTAAAGCCGTTCGTGTACTGTGTCGAGGCCGTTAATAAGAGGAAGGTAGTCTACCAATATTAATTAAACAATGTAGTTACTAATGTCGCTGATAGCCTGCTCTTGCTTTTAATGTATGCAGAGATCGTCTTTATACTTTGCGTAGAGTTGATTATATATAGTGAGCTTGATTTGGTCTAGTTAAGCTATTAAGGTAGCAGTAGGAAGTACGTCTTTTAGTATAGGTCGTTTTAGAGGTTCTAGCTTTAGGAGCTTGTCTTTTATCTTAGATGGGTTAATATACTGCCATACCTTATTTATTTTAGCAGTATCTTAAATAACAAAGAACCATTACATCCAATTAGATAGCTAGTTAAGGATAATATTAATTTTTAATTCGCTCGTGGTCGTCATTTTTAGAATTTTAATAGGTTAAGCAGGGTCCTAGGTTAGCGTCTTGGCAAAACCTTATTTTAACAATTTAATTCGTTAGTTCGTTTATTGGTTAGGTTTGATTGTCCATTTAACTGGTAGTAGTAGAGGTCGTCTATAGCGTAATAGCTGTAGACTGGTTATATATAGAAGACATCCACAGCGTAATAGCTGTAGACTGGTTTTAGTAGAGCGTCTGCAGTAATAACTATAGACTGGTTTTGGTATTTAAAGAAGCTCAAGACACTTACAAAGGTGGAAGAAGTAGTGACTTCTTAAATAAGGTAGTAGATTGATTGCTTAACAGATGGTGCAACAGGTAGTATAATCCGATTAATTGGTTAGTAGGTAGTGCAATCCGGGAGTGCGAGCCAGGCTCATAACTGTAACAGTGCAGTATGGGAGATTAACTGAGCAACTTTATTGTAAATCTATGGAAATCAAGTGAACTAAATATATGAAAGTAGACCCGGAACTCCATAGTCTATGACTCAATATTTGACCGTATCCGAGACATACAAGGGTAGCGTTGATCATGTCTCAGAGCCTCTTAGGCGACGATCTTATGTCTCAGCGTAGTGCTGGTGAACTGTTACAGTAGTTGCCTAATAGATTAACTCTAATTATATTCTAAGATTTACTATAAAGAAAGGAACTATCTAGGTAGGGACTATGGGTCCTTTAATATATAACCAGACTCCTAAGAAACCTTCCTTTATATATAAGATACGTAATATACGTGTTATATATACGTTCCCTTTATACACTGTATATACTGCATATAACATTATATAACCTTAGTTACCATTCCTCGTTACATAGCTCCACTGGTTCCATTCTGGACTGTGCCTTTATTAACCAACTAGCTTCTTCCAACTCTTCCCCAAGTAGTTATAACATTGTACTTAAAGAGTCCGTAACAGTAAGTTTTTAAGGTAGGCAGCTCGCCTATCGTGTACATTACGTAATAATATTTTCTAAAAATTTAAATATAAGCTTTTATAGTTATATATATTTTAGTATATATTATAATATTAGGGTATATAACTTAATAGTTATTATAATATAGAGTTTAGGGGTTAAAAATAGAGATATTTCTAAATATCTCAACAACCACTAGACTATATACTTTTATATTATAATAGGCACTAGAATAGGCATATTAGAGCTTATATTTAAATTTTTAGAAAATATTATTAAGTAGTGGTTGAGATATTTAATATTAAAATTTAGGCTTTTTGGTGTTCCCCGAAGTGATGCGCCCGGTAGTGTGATGCACTCGGTGGTGGAACACGTTAGAAGATAACCTTTAGGTGTAATATAAAATTTTGGTATGCCAAGCAATATTGCAATATTATCCGAATATTGGCAATACTGATATTTTATTGGTTCGTATTGGATAAGATTTTATCGGTGCCAGCACTGGCCTGCACCTGGCACGTAGTGCACGTACCAACGGTCCACCAGTGTCGTGATTTATGAGATAATATATTCTAGAAATGCTGGCGCTAGGTTAACATCTGAGCAAAGCTTTACGAAGAACCTAACAAACGAATATAGATAAACTTGATGTTAACATAAACTAAACGCCTTCACTTACTCTAACATCGACTCTATTGGCTACGATACAAATTACTCCACTTCAACCCTAGCCATAAACCAATAGGTTTTTAGCTCCCTTGCTACTTAACTTTGCCTTCCTAGCTCCGAGTCTTTAGCTTTAGCTATACCTATTATTCCCTAAGTTCTGGAGTTGTAACAGTTGGATAACCTGTTTAATATAATTACCTCTACTGGTGGCATGGGCTTGTGCGAATTTGCCGAACTTCTCCCGTAGAAGTCAGACTACAAGGAACTTCACATCATCATCTGTAAGCTTTTGCAGTATAAGGAATTGAATGAGCGACTTAATTGTAAATCTATGGAAATCAAGTGAACTAAATGCATGAAAGTAGACCCCGAACTCCGAAGTCTATGACTCAATATTTGACCATATCCGAGACCGCTGGCGTCCATCTCATAGATGGTCCGTGCGGAACACCAGAATTAAAAGTACGCGTGTGGTCACGAAGCCTTGATCCTATTGATCTGATTGGCTAAATACTTATCGATAACAGATGGACGCAACTCGGCGGGTTAAGGGATACGAGGGTAGGGTCGATCCTGTCTCGGAGCCTCTCAGGCGACGATCTTGTGTCTCAGCGCAGTGCTGGTGAACTGTTACATCATCAACCCATCTTACGCCATCTTCATGTTCCCGAAAGTACGTGGTAAGCAGTTCAGTAAGCTAATACAATCCATGTGGATAAAAAACAATTGTTCTAAGCCCAGCAATCTCTCGAATGATAGGAGAACCGGATTGACGGCTACTCGTCAGTTCGAGGGATGATGGCGTGCGAGCAGGAGCCGCACCTGTCCGACAACGCGTTCCAACGCGATTGCCTCTATTTCGCAATTGGCTTGGTAATCCTAAGTTTCGGGTCCACCAGCTATTGGAGTTTGTATTCGATCACGTATCTCAATATGACGATCCTTTTTCTAGTTTCTTTATTCAACTGCTCTTTTCCAATTTGAAGAAAAAGTCAACACCTGAACTCTATCTTACCCGTGCCGGGTACCAGTTTGAAGACTGAGAGTATACTGCATACCAATAATGAACCAGCCATACCTCGGAAACAATGTCGACATTGAGGACCCTGAGTACCGTCCACTTCTCAGTCCCTCATCCTCGTCCTCAACCAAAACTACGGGCACCGGTTCGCCATATAACCATGAGTCTATTCCGGAGACTGAGATCGTGCGGTCTGTTGAGCACGACGTCCTCCCAGAGACAGCGACCTACGGCCGGAACCTTACTTGGGGAAGCGCATATATCCTTATTATATCTCGAGTAATTGGCAGTGGAATATTTGCAACTCCCGGCTTAATTATGAAATCTGTGGGTAGTGTAGGCCTTGCGCTTCTACTATGGATTGTGGGCGCCGCCATTTCAGCATGTGGCCTTGCAGTATCGCTGGAGTACGGATGCATGCTACCACGCTCGGGTGGAGAGAAAGTTTACCTTGAATTCACGTATCGCCATCCACGCTACCTTACCTCAACGCTAATAGCAGTTCAAGCTGTGCTACTTGGGTTTACAGCAAGCAACTGCATTATTTTCGGAGAATACATTCTATTTGCTCTCAACGCCGAACCCACGGAATTCGCTCAGAAAGCTTTAGCAGTGGGCCTTCTCACCTCTATCACAATCGTACACGGATGCTTCCTTAAGACTGGAATCATGATACAAAATATACTCGGCTGGGTCAAGGTGGTTCTATGCGCCTTTATGGGCCTCACTGGTCTCTACGTCGTGGTTTTTAGGCCTCAGAACGGATCCGGATCTCCGGCAAACACCGATATCTTCCACTGGGATGAAATATGGAAAAATTCTAATTGGAGCTGGGGGATTTTATCAACCGCTCTTTTCAAAGTCTTTTACTCTTATGCTGGCTTAAACAATGTTAACAATGTACTCAACGAAGTAAAGCACCCCGTTCGGACACTGAAAACAGTCGCACCTGCGGCTTTGGTTACGGCATGCTCTCTATATCTGCTTGTGAACATTGCGTACTTTATCGTGGTACCAATAGATGAACTAAAAGAAAGTGGCGAGCTGATTGCTGCGCTCTTCTTTGAGAAGACGTTCGGAGCAGGATTTGGAAAGACTGTATTGCCTCTCGCAATTGCTATCTCGGCAGCAGGAAACGTTATGGTTGTTACATATGCTCTGGTACGTCTAACGGCCTCGGCAGCTTGCAAATATGTGCTAACGCAGCTTCCCCAACTTTTGTGAAGGCCCGAGTCAATCAGGAAATCGCTCGCCAGGGCTTTCTCCCGTGTTCTCGTATTTTGGCTTCATCGCATCCTTTTAATGCTCCATTAGGAGGTCTCGTCGTACACTACATTCCATCTTTGCTTGTCATCACTCTCCCCCCGCCCGGAGACGTATATACATTCATTCTCGATGTTGAAGGATATCCTGGACAGTTTTTTGCCCTAGCAAGCTCACTAGGCCTCTTGCTGCTCAGATATAAGCGACCAGAATTGAAAAGACCTTTCAAAGCTTGGTTACCTGCTGTATTCTTAAGAATACTTTTGTGCTTAGCGCTCATTGCGGCTCCATTCTTCCCTCCAGAAGGATGGCAAGGCGATGTACACTTCTTCTATGCTACCTACGCAATTGTGGGCATTGGAATGCATGCCTCTACTTTCTCGATACTCTAAGGAACACATGCTAACCTTCTGCAGCATCATTTTCGCCGTACTTTATTGGTACGTTTGGACAGTTGCACTCCCTCGCTGGCGGGGATATACCCTCGAAGAGGAACTAGAAGTCCTATCCGACGGAACGAGTATAACCAAACTTGTACATTCCACCCCATCATGAAAACGCTTTATATCGGAATTGATACATTGGGGGACGCCCTTCAACGGTGTAACAATTAAGCAAGTAGCAAACGCGTATTTTTCCCATGGTATTCTATTACAGTTCTCGATCTTTAGACCCTAACATGTCTTTCTTTCAGCTATTGACTTAACCAACTCTCGTTTTCCATAAATATCTACCATCTCTTGCCTTATGGTCACCCCGTCATCAGTTCCCTATGAACGAAGATCTCCGATTAAACCTTGTCGATTCCAGTCATATTAGAGATTGATTGCTAATCTGAAATGGGCAATCCCCTCTTTCAGCCTAATCAATAACTCCGAGGGTGAAGGAAACAGCCAACGGATTAGTCTACGCCAACAGAGTTGTTCGCGCTCAACCAATTGTCGGGATGCACATTTCTCAGCATCGTATACCTTTCTATTGCCCATAATATCTCCGAATTGCGTGACGGAGAATCTGACAAATTACCCCGCGTCGGCCATCTACGATGGTATATAGGAACATGGAAGCCACATACAGCGAAACGCCAACACATCATAGTAGCATAAAGTACCTCAATCCACTTAGTTTCTCCACATACCCATACGATGGCGTTGGCAGCAGTATCATCCACTTCAGGCCATGGGCCTGCATTCCAAGACAAGCCAGTCCCTGTCCTCCAAAGCTCTGCAACTAAAAATACCGGCCCGCAGAATGTAAGAACGACTCTCAATTACTACAAGGATCCAGGTAATGGCTCTACGCCGGAGCCAAACTACGTCGGTCGTCCAGAAACCTATGAGCGACCCGTTGAAACGGTCAATGTCACCATCACAGATATCAGTGGCAACGAGGATAAGTATTCGCTCGACGGAAATGGTTTCCAGATATACCCCCACGTCAGTGAAGAGAAGGTCTTTCTAGACGACGAGAAGATCAAACGGGAATACTACCCAGAGACCCAGCAATTGCTGAAAGACGCGTGAGTCCCTCCACAACTCCTCACCTCTTCCTTAGACTGCTTCCTCTCCCCAAATAGACTTGCACTGACCAAGATCCCTCCAGTACCGGCGCCACCCGCATCTTCATCTTCGACCACACGATCCGCCGCGCGACCACCGATTCGCGCGTAACCCCACAGTCCCTCCGCGGCCCCGTCCGCCGCGTGCACATCGACCAGTCCTACACTGCCGCCGCCAACCGTGTGTCACCACCTCCCTGACCTCGCCCCTGCGCTCCTGCAGTCCCGTTACCAAATCATCAACGTCTGGCGGCCCATCCGCCGCGTGCAGCGCGACCCTCTAGCCATCGCTGACGCGCACTCGGTCCCAGACTCGGACCTCGTTCCCGTCAAGCTAATCTATCCGGACCGCGAGGGTGAGACGTATACGGTGCGGCCGAATCCGGCGCATCGCTGGTTCTATAAGGCGGGGCTGGGGCCGGAGGAGGTGATTTTAATTAAGTGCTTTGATAGCGGGACGGATGGGAGGGCGAGGAGGGTGCCGCATAGTGCGTTTGAGATTCCAGGAACGGGAGAAGAGGTGGAAGGGAGGGAGAGCATTGAAGTTCGGGCTCTGGTGTTTTATTAGGCCAAGACAATGGAACGAGAGGAAAATTATGAACGGCTGAAGGTTGATGGGCGTGAGTGGTGAGACAGCTTGCTAGGTAATGCGTGATTTGTTTAATTGGCTAATTTACTATTCGTTACACTTTCCTTCTGTTACCTAATATGCAAGCACACGATATATCATTGTTAAATCACTAGGTCACAACAGCAGTCATACAGGCCGAGCCCCGCTTCCAATCTTATGATTGAGAGGAAGATGCGGTGAGCCATTAAAACTACTTCGGAGCACGAACTCCAGTACACTTTCTACACAAACCTTAGTGGAAAAAATCAAGATCAGGCGTGTATAATATTATTCAGTTATTCTCCGATGACGGACGTCAAAATCTGTCGGTCGTTTACTAGTCAGGAAGCTAGTGCAGTCACTTCACAACACTTGTGTTCTGGCTTACTGCCCACAAGCTTAAATGCACTCTTATAAATCCATCACGGTGGTCACGCGGGCAGTATCCCTTATTATTGCCCACCTCCGCCAGAAGGAAAAACTGCCAGGCCTCTTCTCAGCTAACTCATTCGTTATTAGAAGAACCTCTTTCGATTATCAAAATTGAGCAAAAAGACTCTATAACGAAAACATATTCAATTATGGGACAAGATTACTACTCGACCTAGCTTCAGACAGCTACGATAAGCACGACACACAGCAACATCATTCCAGTCACGTTTCTGGTGAGATCCTGAAAACTTCCAGACAGAACCTGAGACAAACAAGCTTTGATGAAACCTGCCAGGAACCTATTTCTAATGTAGCCTCTGCCTAAACATTTTAGTCAAGCGTACAACCCCGGGAGCCATCTTTAGGCTTATATCCACAAACGACGGTCGATACAAGCCTCGTCTATAGAGCATTAGCTTGCGACTATATAAACTTAGGAAGTTAGACACTTACCAAGAAACGAGATTTGATCGGCAGTTAGTCCATAAAGATCAATTAGAGCATCCGCGTCATTTCGTTGGCCGGTGGTATAGAGTCTTGCATCGGCAGTCACATCACCCTCATGGGCGAATACATTACCCGCACGAATTCTGTTCTCTCCTTCCTCAGTAAGGCCCCCAAAGAAATCTCGGCGATAGACATCGATAAATCTATGCCTGATACCGTGATATCCTTCAGCATCCTTAGTGAGGGTTTAAACGCGATCTTGGAGATCAGTGATTTGGGCCTCGTCGTCGGCGATTTGGTCTTTCAGGTCAGCGATTTCGCCTTGGAGGTCGGCGATTTGGCCCTTGTGTTTGTTGGCGAATTGGGTCATCCGACCCTCTAACCTCTTCATCCTCTCCCGCATATCATCTCTCTCCTCCAGGAGGCTCAGGCCTGCTTCATTCCCATAGGTGGTCACATCTCCGACTGCTCCGTATCCCGCGCCTTCCATCGCTCTCCTCAGTGTTTCCTTGGCAACAGCGTCGAGTTCCTCGTCTAGTGCCTCAACGCGTTCATATGCGATAACGTCAAAACTATTGGGCTATAAATAAAGTGAGCAAAGACGCCAAGTGGAAAAGACGGTTTCTTACCTTTGCTGGGGGGCCAGGGAGTTTCTGCGGGGTGCTTGGGATTGGCATTTTCCGCGAGGAGCCGGAGGTGGCTGATTTTTGGAACCGGGGTCTCGGCATGTTTTTCGGTATGTTTGGTACTCGAGCGGGGATTGGTTAAATTAAATTGAGAAAAGCGGGTAAAGTGGTTTTAGTATGCAAGCTGTAAAAGAGGAGAGATGGAGAATGCAGAGAGTAGAAATCGATTTATATTGCAAAAAAGAGGGCTCTCTTTCCTAGAATCACCTGCGATCCCTACCTAGGTAATTGACTGAGTCTATACTTTCGGGTACCAGATTTCAAACTTACCAAGCCTGCTTCTAATTGGCTCAAGTAGCAGAATCACGTAACGAACATTAAAATATGAACATGCGGATTATTAGGGTACAGGCCAACGAAAATTTTGTACCTCGCTACCTGTCACGAAGTTCAAATAGATGAGTTCATTGATGAAAATGGGTTGATTGATTGATGATCTTATATCGTGTCTTTTTGACCTTGATCTGACGTGTCTTCAGCAGTGCTTTCATCAAACCAAACCCAAACGGTTCAAACCATCTTATTAGACGTTTGATTGATATTAAACTGAGTTTGTTTAGTTTAATAACTATTAATTAAACCAAACCCGATTGATCTGGTTTGACAATTAATTGCTTATATTGCTCTAGCTGCAAGCCTACAGCTGCAAACCTTCGCGTAGGCCTGATTTCAATAGCATAAGCGCCTCAATTGTGTCAGGCTTGAGGCTATTACGCTTATTTGTAAAGATATTAAGAGCGTCGCTAAACTTGCGCTCTAGGTCGCTACTTTCTAGCGGCGCTGTAGTAAGATCAAGAGCTATTGAACTAAGTACAGGATACTTATTACAATGGTTAAACCACTAGTTAATTATATTAATCTTAATCTTTGTTCTATTATTCCTTACTAGCCTCTTTATAACTGGGCTATTAAGATAGCGATTAATCTCCTTAGTAATAGGATCTCTTACCTCCTTACCCTAATCAGAATTACTGTCTTTGGGCTAGTACTCAGTATAAGGCTTCCGCTTGCGTGGCGAGCTACATATAGCTATTACCTTTGGTATAGAAGGCCTGCTCTTAAGTAAAGCATAAGCAAACTCTTTAAAGTTGTCCTTAACAGCTTCTTGCCATTTAGGCCTTAAAGCCCAATACGTCTTAAACCACTAAAACTTTCTACTAGGATGGAGAAGAACAGCTGCTTGGTAAGCTAGTATTACATTACTAAGGCTGTAGTAGTAGTTAAGTTTCTCCTATATAAGCTCTACTATAGTAATAACATACTTGTTCGTATACTTATTAGCTACTAGCCTTACTTTTTGCTTCTCTATAAAGGTTAAGAGGCTATTAAGCTTTGTAAGCCACTGCTAAAGAGAGCCAGTATTGCTATAAATACCATAATACTCTAGTTTAAAGGTTGCTTTAGCTAGAGGCTCTAGTATCTTCTTAATATTATATAGAGCCTCCTAGTGATTAGGCAGGAGTTGATCGCCAAAGATACTATAATTAGAGGTTAATTTCTGTATTCTAGTATACTTGTTAATAGCAGGGCGCAAGCGGAGACCTATTTAAAAGAGATTCTGTTAGCGAGGTCTTAATCTATCCCTAAAAAACAGGCTTGGTATTAAGGCTTATTATAAAACCTAATTAATCAATTAGGCTTAGCTTTAGAAGGTAGAACAACAGCTATTAATTATATAGCGCGTATTTAAGTTAATCTGAGTTACTAGCTAGCAACTTACCTACTAACTAGCCTTCTTACGCACTAAGATCAAGAGCTATAGCTAAACCTTATATTAACCTTTAAGGATGAAAATGAGGTCCTAGTGTGTTCTACTAGGCAGTTTACCTACCACATTTAATTATCTTATAGGTACTGTTCCATCTTATAGCGTTCTCTTTAACAAGTAAGTATAGGTAAAGGCCTTAATCATCATTTATGGCCCTTTAAGCATCGCGGAAGGCCTCCCTGTGTTATAGTGTTATTATAGCGTAGATTGCTAAGTTGTGAAGTATGCTAATAGGACCTTTCTAACGCTAGGCTTTGTGTTGCTTTTAAATAGCCTTCTCTTCTACTTGTTTAGCATATATCTCCGCTGCAAACTGCTCTGCTTCTTTATTGCTACGTATATACTAGGAGGCTGCTTCTTCTAAGGAGTATAAGGAAGCCTTTGCATGCATATTACTATATAGGCCATTCTTTGCTGCAAGGTTAATTATATGGCAGCTATATTAAAGCCAGAAGAGCTTCCAATCCTTGTCTAGATAGTTATAGAAGTGCTATACAAAAGTATCATTGTTTAACGCATTGTCCATAGTAGTATATACAATATGGGATATAATATTATAGGATTCTACAGTAGCAATTACTACAGAAGCGATGTTCTCACCAGTATAAGGTCCTAGAAGTATACAGAAGGCAATTAAAAGGTTCTATAGCTTCCCATTCTAATTAATAAAATGCGCCTTAATACTAAAGAACGCGATATAGTTAGGCGATATCCAGATATTAAGTATAAGGCTTATATTGGAGGCTGCAGTATAGAGAGCGTGTTTAATGCGCTTACTTATAATCTTTGCATCTTTAATTACCTATTTAGAAACTGTTGCTGGCGACATAGGGTGTAGGCTTATAGCTATAGGGTTAAATAGGCTGATAAGGCAAATAAGGTGCTCTAATAAGGCTCTAGTAAAAGAGATATTATTTAAGACCACAAAGGTAATAAGGTATTTATAGTATTGGTAAAATTCGACTTAATAAGTGGGTAAACCTTTAGTTGTAATAATGTCCTCCTCTTTATAGGGTTCTTCTCCCTGCCTATTAAAGCCATAGGTGTTAACCATATGGCTAATTACATGCGATGTGGAGGCTGCTGATTTAACTATAGAAGGGATTACTCCATGGCCTTTCCTATTAGCAGGTTTCATGTAAGAGATTATAGGCTTATATCTACAGCAAAGCCAGTACTGCTGTTGCTTTGTATCTTGTACTAGAGTGCCATACTGCCAAACCTAGGCTCTACGCCTATAAGAGGTCTTGCTATTAAGCTGTAGAGTAAGCTAATAGCCAACTGCATCTTTAGGCCTAAAGATGAAGCCATCTACGCTATATATTGGCTGCCTTGGGTGCAAACTGCCCTCTATAGAAAACAGTAAAGGCGTAAATTAATTAGAAATATCACCAATTGATATATCTAAAGGCATTAAGTGGGAAACCTAATTGACTAAGGTAAACACGGTAAAGAAAGGGGCTGTAGAGGTAGGATAGAAGAGTCTTTGGTAGGGAGGCTGCACAAGGCTTAAAGGATTTTAACGCCTCTAATACCTATAGCTATTGGCTCTCCACTATCTTACCAGAACTTTATTTCCACTAAGAGATCAGTTCCCAAGGCAACTGGCTTATAGTAAGGGCAGAAAGGCTATTCTAGCAATTTATTAAACTATAGACGATTAATTTAGTCCAATTAGTTTATTTAATTGGTTTAATCTATATTAAACAAACCTTAATTAGACTAAATTAATTAAACTAAACAACTATCGATAAGGGTCCGGTTTAATAAAAGCACTAGTCTTTAGTGACGTGTCTTCGTGCACGTAACTCATACACATAACCCACGCCTTTAGAGAATATAGATTATCTAACATACCCCCTTAGCTTTAAGCTCTTTGAGGTTAAAGCTAGCCACCTTCTTATGTCCGTTAATGAGTTAATTGAACCATAATCTTATCTAAATCCTTCCATCTTGCTCTAATACTGTCCCTTAGGTCCTCTAGTTGCTTCTCCTTATCTAGCTACTCCTTAATATCCACCATCCTGATTATATTAACGAAGCTTTAAAACCTCTGCTTGGGCAGGGCCTTTATAAGTCCATTGGCGATTATCTCCTTTATTACTATCTATTGAAATTATACTTGTCTTATTGCGTATTCCTAATATAGCTAGTGTTAATAGATGGTAACGTATTAGAGCTTCGTAATTAGCTTTACCGTATCTTTTATAATTAGTTAAAGCGTCTATATATTATCGCATTTAATAATCAAGGGCTCGTTTAGGCGTAACGTTATTGCTTTAAATAGCCTACTAATAAAGATAGCTTCCTTTGCTATCTATAATAGGGCTAATAACTCGGCTTCTATACTTAACGTCATTACTATACCCTGCTTATTTGCTCTCTAGGCAATCGGCCCCCTAAATAGCTTTATAATATATCCTTACGAGCTCTTTCTGTTAATGGAGTTGTCCGCAAATAATGCATTGCTAGCACAGATAAATAATTATGCTTTACCTCTACTATCTCTTCTATCGTCTCATCCTTTATTATATATTCCTTTGTCTTTCCCTCTACCATTTATTCCTTCCTTATCTCCTCTATAGTAGATTGCTCTGCTCCTCGTGCTATATAGGTACTAGATTACTCTATCTACCGCTTAATAGTGCTCTTAGCTTAGGTTCTAATTAAACCTTACTAGCTATAATACTATAAAAGCAATATCCGGACGTGTTGTAGTAGCTATATAAAGTATTAAACCCATTTTTTTCTAATATAGCATCGTAGAAGCTGCTTCTCTTAGTAAGGACATAGGACGGACTAGTAGGTCTATATTAGGGGACAGAAGCGTCAGACGGATCAATTAGTAATTAGTAGGGAGGAGTTCCGATTCTGCTATAAAAATGTTTAAAAGACGCCCTCTAAGATCTATCTTATACTGGTTAGCTATCTTCTTAATATAGGCTTCCTAGGATAGCTATAGGAGCCTTTAGCTACAATTATATAGCACGTGGATTCCTAGGAACTATTTTAGCTCGCTAAGGATACTTATCTAGTATTCCTTATATAGCTCTTTAATTACTTCTTAAGCTTTCTTCTTATCTATCTTTTGGTAGCAGAAGACAATATTATTAACATAGAAGAAGACAACTATTCTGTAACGGAACCTTGTAGCTTAGACTACGGTGGGTTCTATTATTGGGCTAGGTATATAGGTAAGAATAAAATAACAACATAATAATAACTGGTAGAGTAGTTGCCTAATAGATTAACTCCAATTGTATTCTAAGATTTACTATAAGGAGAGAACTATCTATAGTAGGGACTAAGGTCCTTTAAATACATAACTATACTCCTAAGAAATCCTCTCTTATATATAAGGTACGTGTTATCTATATTAAATATAACGTCCCTTCCGTTTAATATAGTTAATATATTTAACACTACGTGACCTCGGTTACTATTCCTTATTATATAGTTCCACCAGATCTATCCTAGACCGTGCCTATATTAACTAACTAGCTTCCGCCGACTCTTCTCCAAGTAGTTATAATATTGTACTTAAAGCGTCCGTAATACCATCTCCCTCCTCTTTATCTTTATCCTTAAAGATTCCTAACATCTCCAAGTCGTTTACTAGAGGTATAATATCTGTTTAATTAGTCTAGTTAATATCCTTGCTTATTATGCCTAAAGCTTCTTCTTCTCTTTCCTGGGTTAAGCGTCGCCTTCATACGGTCTCCTCCATACTATCACTTAGTGAAGTGATAGTGATTCCTTGCTTAAGGTATGCAAAAGAGGGGTTAGTCTGTATTACGTTGGCAAGTCCTTTATCTTAACAACCCTCCTCTTGCTCTAAGTGTACCAGAGCAAACATTTAATTATCCTATAATATTCGCTCTGTTTCTAACGCTAAGTATATACATCCTATAACTCTTAACAGTTTTCTAGTTCCCTAAGTAACTTATTATAGGGTCTCGTGTTTAACTTACCGCTATAAAGCTTAACAGTAAGCTGGCCTCTGCGCTACTTAAGGTTTAACATGCCTTAGAAGAGTCCGCACGCGTCCTTAAAGCTTAATATTTAGCTTATGCTTGTCTTTAACGTCTTAAATATATTCGTGAGAAGGTTTATTCTAAGGAGTAGAAACTGGTTTAATAGGGTTTATCTAAGCTAGGTAATAAAAGAATTGGCTTTCCTCCTGTAAGGGAAACAACTCTAAGTAGCTCAGCAATTGCTCCTCTTAGGTCCCCCTTAGGTAACTTATTCTTTGGCAATTCTTCTTTATTAATGTTACCTAACCTGCTCTCTTCTAATACTCTTATACCTTTCCTATAGCGTTTCTTAGGTTGCTTAGTGGTTCCTAGGTAGTCTTACTATAGCCTATCTACTTTACTTTGTACTATGTTTTGTTATCTACATCCTTATAACTAATAATCTTTAAAACTTGCTATTTGTCTTCCTCCTATCCTTTATATATGTCTACCTTATAGACTAGTGGCTTAATATTCCTATATACTGGCTCTAGCATTGCAACATGTTATATAGGGTAGATTTTTATTTTAGCTGGTAGGTTTAACTTATATATAACCAATAAAATTCTTTACTTAACTTTAAAAGGTCCTAGTCTAATATAGTCCAACTTTTTACTTAGTTGTCAACTCTTGAAATTTTTGTATAGTAGCTATACTTTATCTCCCTCCTTAAGATCTGGTCCCTTAGATCTCTTAGTATTATAGTACCTTTTTATTCGTTCTTGTACTAGTTTAGCTATTTCTTTAAGGTCTATATAAAGATTTATTAACGTCTCTATTCTTTACTTAGCTGTGCTACTTGTCTTTTTTACTTAACGTAGCGATAACGATATTCTTAGCTTATACCCATAATTTGCCTTAAATGGTAATGTCCTTATTCCTTTTTATAGTGTTGTATTATATGCAAACTGTGTAATTAGTAATAATAATACCCAATTATTCTGTACGTAATTAATATAATGCCTTAGATACTGCTCTAGTGTCTAGTTTAGTCTTTCTGTTTGTCCGTCCGTCTACAGATAATATGCTATAGATATTACTATACAAACTCCTTATTCTGCCAGAAATACTTCCTAAAATACTACTATAAATCTTGGATCTCTGTCTAATATGATTTTGTCTAGTACTCCATATCTTATAAACACTTTTTTTATATAGATTCTAGCGACATCTTCTACTAATATCTCTTTAGTGTATGCTATAAAGTATCCCTACTTTGTTAGCTTATCTACTATCACTAAAATTGTGTTATGATCTTATCCTATAATAGGATCTCTTAACTTTGGTAACTTAATAATAAAGTCCTATAATATAACCTCCTATGGTCTTCCTGGTGTCTTAATAGGTTATAGCCCTCTATACGGCTTATGCCTTGTCGGTTTGTTCCTTTAGTAATTTAAATATTTCTTTATAACTTATCTTGCTAGTCCCTAGATTTCTTAAATAATATACTCCTTTTAAAGTCTTGATACTAAGCCTATAGCTCCGTTGTGTCCTTATATTATTCCCTTATAGAATTCCTTAATAAACTCTTCTGCAATAGACTTAGGCATATACGTTACTTCTCTATTTTTATATTACTCTAAGTCTAGATCCTCTGCTTATGCTTTTTAGATCTTCTATGTTTAATTACTCTCTAGTAATTTATAAATCTAACTTTCCTTAGTTGCTATAATCTTTGGATAATTATACCTAATTAATCCGTTTTAATTCTTTTGTAATAAAGCTCCTAATAGCTTTTTATTACTTTATAGTTTAGCCTTTCTGCTTAGAGCGTCTACTCGTGCATTATCTGTACCCTTAGTATACTGAATTTTGAAATAGTATTCTATAAGTATTTCCACCTATCTAACCTGTCTTTGGTTAAGTTCCTTTGTTATTAAAAATCCTATAAGGTTCTTATAGTCTGTCTTAACTATAAATGGTTTCTTTATACCTTATAAAAATGCTCTTTATTTTTTAAGTACTGTAACTATACCTAACAACTCCTTATTATAGATGTCATAGTTTAACTCTAGTGGTGTTATCTTTCGACTATAATATGCTACTGGGTGCCATCTATCTTAATATTTCTATAGGAAGTATGCCCCTAGTGTAAAGTCTAATATATTTGTTTCTATAACCGTCTCTAGACCTAGTTAATAGATCTTAAAAACTAGCTCCTAGGTAAATAACTCTTTAATTCTCTTAAACAGTTCTTATTATTCCTCTCCCTATACCCATAGTTCTTCTTTCTTTGTTAACTGCGTAAATGGCTTAATATCCTATAACTATTGCGCTATAAACCTTTTATAGTAATTATAAAACCCTAGGAACGATCTTAACTATATAATATTCTCTGGTTCTTGCCAATTTACTATAGCCTTAATCTTCTTTAGATCTATACTAAGTTGGCCTAGTTTAATAATAAATTTAATAAAATTGGTCTTTCTAGTAAAGAACTCGCATTTCTTAATTGCTACTAGTATCTATTCTTCTTATAATCTCTTTAAGACCCATTTAACATATTCTCTATGTTCTTCCTTACTCTCTAAGTAGATAATAATGTCGTTAAGGTATACTATAATAAATTTATCTAGGTGTTCTCCTAATACACTATTAATTCGCTTCTAGAACATTGCTAGTGTGTTTATAAGCCCAAATTGCATAACTAATAGCTTATATAGTCCTTCCTTTAACCTAAAGGCTGCCTTCCATTCGTCGCCTTTCTTAATTTGGATTTAATAGTACGCCTATCTCAGATCTATCTTTATAAAGATCTTTACGTTACCTATTCTGTCTTAGATTTCGCTAATTAAGGGTAAAGGATACCTATCCTTTCTAATAATACTGTTTAACTATCTATAGTCTATATATATCCTAAGTTTTCTGTTTTTCTTTAGGATAAATAACACTAGATATTCTGCTAATAACTATAACGGTCTAATATATCCCTTTTATAAGTTCTCCTAGATAAACTCCTTAAGCGCTACTAACTTGGTTTTAGTAAGCTTATAAATTAGAAAGAACTTTAGACTTATTCCTTCTTCCAATTCTATCTTATAGTCCTATACTGCATGCTCTAACAGCTTTTTACTTTCTGGTAACTATAACTTTTTACCATACTTATGGTATCTCTTTGGTATATAACTTAAGCCTCACTTAGTCTCTTTATATATCACTCCAACTTAGTACTATACTAACTTGGTTTGCTATCGCACTTTACACTATTATATATCCTTAATATTAACCTAACCTATAACCTAATTAATCTTTAGATTATACTCCTGTAACTAAGGTATTCCTAGTATTACCTTATTCTATCCTAATAGTAGGATATTAAAAGACATTCTAACTAGTCTCCCTTTAATAATTATCTAAATAGGTCCTGTTTTAAGATTAATAATACCTCCTCTATAGGCTATCTAATCTCCTAAAATTGTTATAAGTGGATATAGGTGTTCCTTTTATTTATATAGTAACCCTATCCTTTCTACTACCTTTGGTGATATGTGGTTTCTAGTTGCTCTACTATCTACTAATACTTTAAACTGCTAATCTTGCCACTTAGCTCTTAAATTTAGGTGTTATTTTTAAATTCCTTTAAGGGTCTAAGGCTCTAATACTAGTTCCCTCTAGTCCTATACGCCTCCCCTTTTCCTAACTATTAGCTGCTTAATCCTACTTATACTTGGTCTAACTTTAGCTAATACTTAGTTTATTTCTTTTTCTCTATATGCCATGGACAAGTGTTCTCTAGGCACTCCCACTACTATTATCTATTTAGGCATTTTTCCGTAAGGAATCTTCCTAGTTAAAGTATTAAGTCTTCTTAACCTTATACTTCTACTAGGTGCTAACTATATATATACTTAGTATTTCTAACCCTCTTTTCCTCTGGTGCCTAATATATTCTTACTAGGTACTTCTAGTTCTTATCTTTAGGTGCCCTATATATATTATATATATTATCTATATAAGCTATCCACAATAGTATATAATGCGCTATATGTTTTAGGTTAACTCTTAGTTTATCTTTATCTTTAAGTTTAAACCTATACCTAGTTAACTTAACCACTAGTATCTCTGCTATAGGTACTAAGATTTATTACTTACTTCTCTAGTCCCTAGATCCCTCTTCTAGGTTCCTTAACATTATAATTAACGCTCCTTTAATGTAACTTATGCGTTTTTCCGTAATAGGTTAGTTTTGGACAACTTTTTTATCTAGCTATATATAAAAGTCTTCCTATTTATTGTTGTGTTATTGTCTATACCACTTTCCGTATAACTAGTTTAGTGTATATAGTTTATTTATTAGAAAGTACCTTGTTATCGCTATATTATAATATCCTTTAGTATATCTTTCTTTAAACCTAGTTAGAATATCTAGATCCTCTTCCTATTCTAGTTTATTTAACCACTTTGCCCTAGGTATCCCTATACTTAGCCTATTAGTAACTCTTTATATAGGTACTCTGTTCCTTATATAACCTAGCATAGCTAATCTCCTATCTAGCTTTTGCTCTTGCTATGCAATAATTCTTGTCCTAAACTTATCTATAGTTTCTTGTTTTCTATGTCTTGCAGCTAGATCCTTATAGTCGTCTTACTTTTTAATCCTAGTATTAACTGTTTAATCTTTAGGCTAAACACTACGTTTACCTAGAATTGCTAATATTCTTATTTGTTCTCTAAACTCGTAGTTCTTAAACTTATGTTCTATACTTATTTATTTGTTACTAAACTAAGTTACTACCCTTTCCCATTAGTTTTTATCTGTTGTGGGTCCTTAGGTGTGTCTTATCTTATTTTAAAAATTTTAAGCTTCTCTTATCTCTTCTTAAGAATCTTAAGCCTATAGCCTTTTGCCTTTATTGAGTAATAAGCTAGCACTAGCAGTTATCTACTTGCTTAGTTTCTTCTAAACGTTACTCCTATTGTCTTATAAAGCGATAGAAATTGTATCTAACAGTGTTGTAATACCCATTACTAAACCTTATTCTATAAGGGTCTTAGTCTCTACTTCTATTTTAACCTCTCTAAGGTTTACATACTCCTAGTAAGCTGCCTTTATTGCCTTATTGTCGGTAAATACTTCGCCTATATCAAATTTATCATCTTTAATGTCCGATCTATAAGCTGGTTCGTTGGTTCCTCTAAACTTAGGTAATAATAGCTCCTATAGCCAATAGCTTGCGCTATACTTAGCGTCCTTATAAATTTGGCATGCGTTGTTATAATAATATATAAAGCTGTTAATTAAACATTCTTTTATTCCTTATAGTGTACTATCATCCCTCTATATATACGTGCTGTCTACTAGTCTGGTTTCCTTTACTATATAGTTACTCTAACTACCTCTATAGTCTCTAGCAAAATGACCTTGTTTTCCGCAATTTATATAAGCTCTATCTTTAAACCATTTTTCTTGCTATGGAGTCCGCCTAAACGTCTTCTACTGCTAAAATCCCTAGTTTGGCCTCTACTCCTAGGTCCTTTAATTACTTAATCCTTAACCTCTAGGTTTCTATAGTTTCTTTTCCTACCTTTAGGTTTCTTTAGTACTACTTAGGTCCATTAGCTCTGCGCCATTCCATAGTTTTTAACTCTGTGTCTATTATTACATACTCTACGCCTTATATAACTATAGAACTCTATCTTGCCCTCTCTTAGCTTATTCCCTTTAATAGATTCTATTATTAATCTTTATTAACTAATCTATTAACTCTCTTAGAGTATCCGCATCTTCTATTAGGATAATTATATCCTAGACTTTAGCCTTAAGTCCCTATTTATACTGTGCTATAAGCGCCCTATTATTCCACTTAACCTATATAGCTAGTGTTTAAAACTGTATTATATACTCAATTGCTAAAGTGCGTTGTACTAAGTTCTAAAGCTTTCGTTTTGCTGTGGTTATAGCCTCCGGGTCTCCAAATATCTGTATTAGTTACTCTACAAACCCATTCTAACTAGTAAATATATACCGTACGTCTTAGTTAGTAGTTGTTATGCCATTAGCCTATATTTCCGTAAGATACGGCTTAAACCACTTAAGTGCCCTCCCCGTTAGGAATAATTCTGCATAGGCTACTTAATCTAATGATATTACTAACTTCGCTTCTTTTTATACTACCTTAAAGTGCATCTGCGTAAGAAATCCCTTAAGCTTTAACTTCTCTCCTAAGAATCGTTCAATTAAAGGTAACTTAATCTTTACTACTCTAATTTTATTAATGCGTTCTTTAAGTATCCTATTATTATCTTATAAGTGATTAACCATTTCCTGTAACTAACCTTGCGTAACCACTTAAGAATCCCCCTTGTCCATACTAGTATTACCTAGCCCTGAGGTTATAGCTGCTGTCGACGCCGTTATGACTAGTACTGCTCTTAGTGGCATATTATTCAATCTTGTTCAATACCGTAACCTTAGTAGTAAATGTGTAACAGAACCTTATAGCTTAGACTACAGTGGGTTCTATTATTAGGCTAGGTATATAGGTAAGAATAAAATAACAACATAATAATAACTAGTGGAGTAGTTGCCTAATAGATTAACTCTAATTGTATTCTAAGATTCACTACAAGGAGAGAACTATCTACGGTAAGGACTGAGGTCCTTTAAATACACAACCATACTCCTAAGAAATCCTCTCTTATACGTAAGGTACGTGTTGTCTGTATTAAACATAACGTCCCTTCCATTTAACACAGTTAATACGTTCAACACTATGTGACCTTGGTTACCATTTCTTGTTATATAGTTCCACCGGATCCATCCTAGACCGTACCTATATTAACCAACTAGCTTCCGCCGACTCTTCTCCAAGTAGTCGTAACATTGTACTTAAAGCGTCCGTAATATATTCCACCTTTTAGTATAATATACGGCTCCTAAGGTACCTCTTTAAAGCCTAATTCGTTTAATAAGCTCGTGAGATTCTTCTACTATAATAGTGGTAATTATTATAGTCTGTACAAGGCTTTTCTTAAGCGTAGTACTTTGTCTTTCTTTCCTTTGTTAAACCCTAGCGGTAGCTTTATATAGACAACCTTATCAAGATCACAATAGACAAATATATTAACTGTATCTATCTATATCGTCTCCAGGTTAAATTTTGCGGTAATCACCATAAGGGTTCAGAAGGTTGTACTAGCTAATATAGTAGCTCTTATAGGTAGGTCTCCTAGGGCCTATTAATTTCTATATACTACTAAGCGTGCTTTGCATTTCTAGAGAAATCTATACTTGTCCATCTTATAAACAAACACCTACATTAAGCTAAGGATCTGCTGTCCCTTTATATACTTCTTTTCTATTTCTTAAAACAACCTCATTTAATAATAAGATTAGAGATAGGCTTATTAAGCCTCTTAGAACTAATCTTAAAAAGGATATATATTAAGGTCCCAGATTAACTAAGGTGGCGGAGGTAGGTTCTTCCTATATAATCTAATATCGCGTATTCTACCTAATTTCAGCTTACTGTCATTAAGTTAACTATTAAGGTTAAACTTCCTTCCTGCTAAAAAGGCGCCGTAATAGGCTAATGTAATTCTTTTAGTAATAAAGTCTTTAAACCTATTATTACTAGCTTCCTTAAATAAGTCTTTAACTAAGTTATTAAATACCCCCTAAGTGTAAAACCCGTCTCCTATTCAGCTAATAATGTCCTAATTAGTACCTTATACATCTAACTTTATAGGATACTCAACATAAAAGGCATATGGAAATTCTTTATCTTCTTCTATTAAAGGTGGCGTATAATACGCATCTTTAAGAGGTCTTGTAAGGTTAAGATCTGCTAACTCATTAAAGGCTTAAACTGGCTCATCATTAACGTCTTCCTCTTAAATTAACGGTTTAAACACTTTGTTATTATCTTCCAGGAGAACCTTGTTCTTAGTTAGGGTATTAGGGAGTTAAATCTTCTTAATTAGCGTATTTAATTCGGCGTGTAGATCCTTTGAGATGTCCGTTTGCTTCCCATTAAAGAACGTCTTCTTATTAAAGATAACATCCCTAGTAGAGATGACAATACCTTTATATAGGATCCAAATCCTGTAGATATTAGTAGAGTTATAGCTAATAAGGTAGCCAATATGGGCTCGCGGATCTAGCTTGCTTAGCCTTTTCTTCTTTAGCTAGGCATCCAACGTTATCGCGTACGCCCTACAGCTATAGGCTTTTAGGTGCGCCAATTATGGTTTTCTTAATCTCCTATTCGCTAGGTAGGTATAGAACCTCTTATATAGTAATTTCCATCTATTGCTTTCTCGTGGCGTTCAATCTTAAAGGTAGACTGTATAGTTAACAATCTCGTTCCATAAATTATGCGGTAGCTTAGCAGCAATTCTTATTGCTTATGTTCTCTCAATAATCACACCCCCTAAGCGTTTAGCGGTACCGTTCTAAGCTTAGGTATATAGCGCTAAAGGCTTAAATATAATCCCTTAAGTCCATAGCTATTTAAGAGTTCTCTTTCTCCCTAGCTTATTATCTAATCTAATAGTATTAACTTTAAGGTTATACCTCAGACAAATCTATTAGATAAAATCTTTAAGTACTTATAGTGTCTCCTTCTCCTTGCTATACATTGTTATAAAATACGGGAAGGTTCTTCCTAAGAAGGTATTGTAGATAAATATAACTTATATAAATCCAGTATGCGCTTCCTTAAGGTCAGTCTAGTTAATATAGAGGTTAAGATAAGGTTTATTAATATTCTGTTTTAAGAACCTTCTTAAGACCTAACGCTTAATTTTGGCGAGACTGTAATATTAACATTCTGTTATCTTTGGGCCTTAAAGCTTAACTTCTAAGGTGTTAAGACCTAGATGGTGAAGGCTTATAGGTCCTAGATAACCTAGACGCAAATGCCATAGATACGCATTACCTTTTAAATCTGGACAAGCGTCTCTTAATAATGCTCTACACTTCTATTAGCGGCGTAGCAGTCGGCTTATATTAAACGCTAATAGACTTCCTAGTTGGACGTATTTAATAGTCTATTATCTATAACGTTCTTCCATTTAATATAGGATTATGTCGTCCTTTTAAACTAGCAGATTATTATCTCCTTTATTATCCTAGTAGAACCCTTGTTTTTAAAGTAGACAGAACAACACTAGATTCGTATTAAAGTCTATATAAAAGGCAACGTCCTTAAGACGTAGGATTCCCTTGCTCTTGTCTAGTTTTGTGACCTAGATAATAACATCGCTGTAACCTAGTATAGGCACTTCTAAGCTGCCAGCAATAATATATTTATATCTTAAAGCTTTCCTAAAATTATAAAAACAAGAGAGGTTATTAAAGATATAGAGAGTGGTTCCTAAGTTAAGAATAGTTAATAGCTTTAATAGATAGAGTTAACCAGTATAATACGATTCTAGGAATATCGCATTAGCTTCTCCCTTAATCTTAACTATCTCCTATTATTATTAAGCTTCATTAACCTTTAATTCCTTAAGCTTAAGTTATTCTACTTAGGCAGCTAAATCCTTGTCTTGCTCTACCTTTATAAGTACCCTTTTTATACGTGTACCTACAGCTTTAAATCCCTTAGGCCTTTTGCTCTTAAATAAATACCAATAGTTAGGAAGGGTATGTCCCCTTATATTACATACTAGGTATTTAAGGTTCTTTAACCTTTTAGAAGACATCTTTTTAGTTAAATTTATACCTGCCCTTTTTTAGCTGTAAAATAAGCTGTTCCCTTTTCCTTTTTAGACTTTAGCAGTAATAGAGATACCCTCTTCGGGCTCTCCTATAAAGTCTACGTTAAATGCACTCCCTCTTACCGTTATAGGTACGGCTTTGAAAAGGTTTTGGAATGCTTTTTATAGCTCTATTACTACTTTATGGTATTCTGATAAGAGAGCCTTTTCAGTATTATTTGCCTGCTTTATATATAGAACAAAATAGGTTTCGCTTATAGGTTGTATTATATTTATAAGGTCTATTAGCTAGATCCTATTAGTTATCTATAAAAGATTATACTTCTCTGCTATCTTTATCGCATGCTCCTATTAGTTAAGCCACTAGGTAACCTTTATCTGCTTAAGCCCTTTAAGTAACTCTATATACTGTAGTTATACCTTCCTTATTATAAAGTTCTTTAAAGGCTTAGTGTCTTCTTTTAACCAAATTAGCTATTCCTTGACTATAAGGGAAGGGTTAAGCAGTAGCTTCTTCTAAATTAATACTGTGGACGTGATCTAGATGTATATCTATTACAGATACTCTTCCTGTTTTAGGAAGTACTTTATATTCTAGTTATAGTATCGTCTGCTGTTCTTATACGCTTTCTATTAATTTATTAAAAGCTGTGTATATAAGGTTGTATTCTTATTAAAATTAGTAACTTCTGGATAGGCTAGTTCTTATAGTAGAGCTTATTAAGGTGCTGTATTATCTGGGTTAATATAGGCCCAAATTCATTTATTTACTAGGGCTTATAGTTGCCAAATCCATTACTCCTAGTCTTCTAGTTTATTAAGGATAATTATGGTCAACAAACTCGACGTTAGTGGAGTTATTTTAACTAATAGGCAGGTGGGGAATTGAGATAGTATTTTATTGTTAGGATCGTCCTTGTTATTAGGGTTATCCTATGACAATTAATATGGAATCTTGTAGAATCTCGTGGAAGGTTCGTATTAGAATCGTCCTATAACACTTAAGATAGGATTTCTGTCAAAGTCTGCGTCCTTAACAATAAGGTGTCAGAGTCTAACAATAAGGTAGAATTTCTTTAAATAATTGAGTAATAGCTGACTAGCTTCTTAAGTCAGCAGACTAGGCTTATAACTATCACGAAGTTCAAATAGATGAGTTCATTAATGAAAATGGGTTGATTGATTGATGATCTTATATCGTGTCTTTTTGACCTTGATCTGACGTGTCTTCAGTGACTTGTCTTCGTGCACGTGACTCGTGCACGTGACCCACGCCTTTAGAGAATACAGATTATCTGACACTACCAGCCTTCTACCAAAGTTTTACTATCGCGCTAAACCACATCAATAAAACCTTTTGTTGGAAGGTCTGGAGCCTACAAGGGGATTACACCAATGCGCAGGCATAGACAAATAAGTCGTGGTATTTGTCAATGCCTATGCGTCAGACGCCCCCTGCTAGTATAGGTCAAGAAACAAGCGAGTCCAAAGTGACATAGCGGGACCAGGTTATTTGTGTACTGTACTAGCAGGGGGGCGTCTGACCCATTCATGTTACCCCAACGAAATTTTTGTACCTAGCTACCAGACTAGCCAAACTTTTACTATCACACTAAACCACATCAACAAAACCTTTCGTTAGAAGGTCTGGAGCCTATGCGAGATTTTTTGGGACTGGAGGCTCGAGCGCCCGCTGAGTCACTCAGCTCATGATTCTGATACCCTGTCGATATTCGTGCGGCTGAACGTTTTGGTTTTTGGGTTTTTGAGTTGTGTTAAGTGTTGGAAAGGCTGCGCGCGTACATGGGGTTTTTATGGAGGATCTGCTTGGGATAACGTGTTTGACCACTCCCCGGGCCACACCAGTCCTCTGGCCACCCCACCAGAATCGCGACACGTCTATACCTTAGCATAGCAATGGCATCAACGCAGCGCTTTTGATCACCTCAAAAATAGGGTAGACTTCTTCTTGCATCTTAATCACTTTAAAAAAAACTAAGTTCCAAGCCAGCGCAAAGCTGCAGCACTACAGTCGCTTCAGAAAAGGACGGGTTTATGTCAGAAACCATGATCTAGTACAGAAATTTGCCGAATCCTCACCTGTTTGAACCACTTTTCTGTACCCACGCATGCCACCACCCATCCTCCATACCAACACATCGCCGTCGCCTATTTTTTGAAGCTATTTAAAGCCTATATTTTTTTCCTATTGCAGTTAGCGCTATGGCACACAGGAGGAAAGCTAAAGCACCTAAGAATACTATAAAGAATACTTCTAAAGCGCCTTAAGAAGTAGGCCTTACCGCCAAACCTGCACCGCCTATATTAATACCTCCTACTACTATAGAACAGCCTAAAGGCCCTTAACCCTTTCTTTTAAATCTAGCTGTGTACGCTAATAGCATAACGCTATTTATTAACGTTCTACCCATCTTGTTTAGAGTTTTTAAATTCCAGGAGTTTGTTACTAAATATATATATTAAGCCAGTAAATATTACGGCCTTTATTCCTTCTAGCTTAATTAATTAACTGCTGTTATTTTATTATTAAGTCTAAAGGATCCTATAATACCTAAAGAAGTTAATAATATAGATAAATGGCGTAAAGTAGAGGGAATAATAGATATATAATTAAAGTATGCAAGGAAGGCTTTTTGGGTTAATCTTATAGTTAAATATAAGACCGCTGCTACACCTATTAACGCTTCTACTAAAGCCAGAGGTACTAAATTCACTGCGGCTGTTAATATACAGCTTTAAGCGGCAGGTCTTCTAACTAAAGTAGCGGCCAATAAGGAAGTAGAGTCCTCTAGTAAGGATTATAAAGGTATAGTAGAGGAAGTTATTAGTAAAAAGAAGAAATTAACTACCACCAAAATATAAAAAGATGCTGCTAAATAATATAATTATAAAAAAGCTAAAGGCAAGCATCTATACCCGCTACTTAAATGCTATTACTGCCTTTAATAGTACTATAAGAATAAAAAGCACAGCATTATATTATTATTATTTATTGCTTAATGTCCGATTCGGATCCCTGTTAGGCCCACGCGGACTACTCCTTATATACATATGGGGAGAAAACTCTATTTAAGAAAACCCCGTGATCCATCTCCCCGCCTTTTAGGGCTTGCTTATAAGTCGCCTGCGAGTCACTAGTGGTACTCTACTACCTTACTTTTTGACCTCCTTGGGAACCACTGCTGCCGTAACAAACCTACGGACGCGCTAGTATTACACACTGTACTCTACTCCTGTAGAGTTATTAGGGGGCGCCTGTTACTTGCCCCTTTGCTTTCTATTACTATTTCCTTTATAACCCAGAACTGGTCTAGCACATTTTGGCCAATAAGCCACCGGGTAGCCGCCTTAAGGCCTTTCTATGTTAAGAGCAGTGTATTATAGTTTTCTGTGCTAGCTGCTAAGAGCATTGCTTCTTGGCCGATGCGTAAGGGGCATAATAGTATTACGTGTTTTAGTGTCTGTCTTAGCCAGCTATATTTGCACCTTAGGCTACCTACTAGAACACCTACCTAGTAAAGCCAATCTTTTAGTCCTATTATTCCTGTTCTTAAGAGTGTTGCTATTATATTTTCTGCCTTTGTTAGGCCCTTTTAGAGCCCTTAGGTATTTACCCCCCATAGCATTACCTATGCTATGGCTTAGGTTCCCCTTACCTAAGTCTACCTCTATACCTTTAACTTCTATTCATCTCTCCAGCGTTGGTCCAACTAGTATTGTATTGCGGTAGATGGTTTTCCAGTACTCTTTTATGCTCTACTTTAGCTCCTTTCTCTTCCTTACTGTTGTCTTTGCTGGCCTCTTACGCGTCTCCCTTTCTCCTCTATATGGGCCTAGGCCCTAGCGCCGCACTATTCTTCTTCTGCTTTCTCTACCTGTTTTCCTAATATATCTTCTCTACTTTAGGGTTGTTGGTTCCTTCTCCTATAGGGCACCCTAGGGTCCCTCCATAGTTTATTTAGACGTGTTTTAATATACTTTATAATATTAGAGTTACGTTCCTTTTGCACCCTTTGCATTGCATCGGCTTTAATATATAGTTATAGGGGGGGAATATTGGCTTCCTTCTTAAGCAGTACTGTGGCCGTTCGCTTATACCCGCCTGTTATACTCCTAAGGCAGGCTGTTTAGACCTTTTAGAGTGGTTTAAGGAGTAATTTAGGGGGGCCTTTCTCGGTTTCTCTAGTGGCCCAAATGCTAGATCTATACGTTATGGTTGGCCGGACAACTGCTGTGTATAGTAGGCGTGACCTCTGGAAGCATGGACCCCATGTAGAATTGACGATCCTGGACATGGCGATATACTATACTTGGCCCTTACGGGCCGCTTGCGCCTATAGCATTATATACTATCTTAAATTTAAATTAAAGCACTACCTATTATATTATTACTACTAGGCGCGCTAGTCAGAAGTAATTAAGTAGAAAAAAGCCACGCTTAATATACTAGATCTACCACTACTATTAAAGATTAGGTATAGTAAATGTATACAGAATAGGGAGGATAAAAAAGATATAAAGGTATTTTTAGGCAGCTATAAGCACTATTAAGGTAACTTTAGCAGTACAAATAAATTAATAAGCTCTCCCTTAAGACAACGGTAGCGACAAGAAGAGGCTTATACTATAGTTATATAATTACTAGCCAATTCTATTCCGTAGTCAGACTAATTAGTAATAGTAGCGGTTTTAATAAACCAGATATAGTAGCAGAATTAGTAGATAATATAATAGGTATAGAATGTTATATAGGCGGCAATACCTCCTTCTATATAACCAACCATTGCTAATAGTTATTTTATAGTAGACCCTACACCAAATACAAGATTTTTATTAGTGCCGTTATTATAGAGCGCTCTATTAGTTTTAGCTTTATCCTCTAAAACGCCTACCTATTACTATCTACCTCCAACTATACCTATAAGCCTACTACCTAGTAGCCCCGCCCGCAGCAATATTAAACAATTAAATAGTAAGCTTGGCGCCTTTACTAAATAGCTATAAAGCTATTACCTAGTTATTACTAACGCCTTTACTAAAGTAGAGTTAATTTTAATTAAGGAGGACTATAACTTTAAGTTACTTAAGTATACGCTACTTAATAGTAGTATGGGCCATATAAAGCTATATAGGATTGGTTTAATATATAGGCTTATTAATTGCATGGTAGACTACTTAGAAGACTTTAAAATAGATTGGTAATATTATAATACTATAATAAAGGCCTTACTTAACGTCTTAATTAGCAAGCACCTTATATAGATATATTATAAAAGACTAGACCTTATCCTTTTTATACTACCTCTTAATTCCTACCTATAAGAAATGGCCTTTTACCCTCTTATTAAACCCTTATTACTTTACCTGTTATAGAGTAAGCACAAGCGGTGATAATATATAGCGAAGTAGATATTATTAAGCTATATATATAAACTGTATAATAAAGTTAAGACGTTATGTAAGGAGATAAGGTAAGGAAGCGGGAAGAAAGGGTATATATTGTTAGTTTGGTTACTTAGTTAATATATATACGGAGCAGAATAGGATTTAAGTAGCGGTCCTAGCAGAACTTAGTAGGATTTAGTGGACTTAGTAGAATATAGTAGAATGCAGTAGATTGCTATTAGATTGCCGTAGATTGCCAGTAGATTGCTATTAGATTGTTATCTTATAGTTGGTCTCTTCTTACTGCGTTAGTAGAAATAGGTAAAAATAGGTAGATGTATATAAGGTGTTACAGAGGTATCCCATAATAGTACCCCTCCCTTTAAACTTAAGCTTCTGCAAGATAGGGCTATAGTAGTTCTAGGTAGAGTTTATAAAAGTCTTCTATAGCTTATATAAGTCCTATAGAGTTAACAGGTTCCTATAAGGGCTTAGTAAAGCCTCTCTAATTTATAAGGTATATATATTTACGTTTCTGTTTATTATACTTAATATTATTAACTCTTTTAATAAGGTACTTATCCTTGTTATCTACTTTAACTAGTGGGGGAGGGTCTTAAATCTGTTTAGGTAGGGCGTCTAATATAGGGGCGATAGGGTAGAGGACTAATATATAGAATATAAGGTGGATTTTAACCGTATTAGGGAGATTTAGTTAATAGGTATAAGAAAAAACAACTTTTTTAACCTTATAAGGGCCAGCGTTCTTCTAATTAAGTTTCTTAATAGATTATTTTATATTTAGATTTCTTATATCTAGCTAGATAAAGTTACCAATTTAGTAAGCTAGTGCTAGGGTTCGGTTCTTATTTATTACGGCTTTATAGATAGACTGGGCCTATATTATTTTATTAGTAAGGAACTCTTATAGTTCTTCTATCTTTATTACGGGACACCTCCGTGACACCTTATACACGTCTACCTATTTCTACCTATTTCCACTAACGTGGCAAGAAGAGATTAACCGCGAGACAACAATCTAATGGCAATCTGCCGGCAATCTATGGCAATCTAACGGCAATTTGCCGCATTCTGCTATATTCTGCCAAGTCCACTAAATCCTACCAAGTTCTGCTAGGACCGCTACTCAAATCCTATTCTGCTCCATATATATATTAACTAAGTAACCAAACTAACAATATATACCCTTTCTTCCCGCTTCCTTACCTTCTCTCCTTACATAATGTCTTAACTTTATTACACAGTTCATATATATAGCTTAATAATATCTACTTCGCTATATATTATTACCACTTATACTCACTCCGTAACACTATATTGCATTAAAAAAAAACCTATACTCTACCTTACCCTGCCCTATCTAAAATGTAGAATAACCTTAAAGCCCCTATAACAGCTATTAACATTATATCCACACTCTAAAAATAATTGGTAAATATATAGAAGTCTTTTATAGACGCCCTTATATAGAACTAGGCCACTATAGCTAAATAATAAGCCAAATAAAAAGCATGGCACTAGGAATTAATTAAAGCACTTTAAGAAGAAGTCCGTACCCTTAAGGCACTCGCGTTAGGGCCCAAGACCAAATACCAGCCTAAGAGGCTGCTAACACGCCACCTACAAACAAGATAAAAATGACTAAATCTAGACCTAGCTCATCAGGTGCAAACCTTAAGCCAGCTATAGATATTTATCAGATAAATCTGTCTACTACACTATAATAATCCAAAAAACTACTAGACCCCCTAGTGTTCACCAGTAAATAATAAGAGCTTCAATTATTCTTAAGCCAACTTAAGAATAAGCTAACTGGTAATGCTAACCATTACTTAACTAAAGCCAACTAACTCTACTACGCCCTAAGTTAACTAGGAGGAGACATAGCTAACCTTATTAAACCTCTCTAGCCAAACTTAATACAGAGCCTAGTTGTACTTCTTAAAGCTATATATAGTAACCCAAACCGCCAAGCTACCGCTTAAAGGAAGATAAATTATATAACTTAAAAAAAGAAAAGCTTCCTAGTATACTTCTTTAAATTTAACCGTTATATAAAGGAAATAGGCTGGAACAACTCCGCACTAGTTAATAGCCTTATTAAATCCCTAAGCCCTAAACTAAAAACCTCCCTAATAGGTATAGACCTACTAGGAGCCCTTAACGCCTGCGTAAACGTTATAAATAAACGGTATAATAATATACTACGCCTAATACCTAAGCCCACTCCCTAATATAATATAATAACTCCGCAAATGTCTACTAAGTTATTATCTCAGCCTAAGCACCCTAACATCATGGACATTAATATAGGGACCCTAGGATACACTCCATTAGGGTCCCCTAAATAAAAACAACGCATTAAGCTAGGCCTTTACTTTAAATATAGAAGCAAGGACTATATCTTAAGATACTGCTCTATCCCCATACCCTAATATAACTTATAAACAGCCAACACTAACAACCATTCACTATATTAATCCTCCAGTTACCATCCCTAATCTTTACCTAGCTCTAGCCTTATATCTAATAAGCACCACTTATAAGGACAAAGTTATAACTAATGTTCTATAGGAACCCCTTCCTACTTACTACTAAAAGGTATATCTTAGAGTTAAGTCACTCTCTGGGACAGCTATGTTATAGGATCTTATTAAATGCATTAGATATTACAAAACCTAACTCTTAGGATTATAGTATAACCATTAATTACCGTCTTTAGCAAAAAGGTTAATAGGCTAATACTTAAATCCTAATTAACATAGGAGCTAGCAGCATAGGATTTATTAATAAGATCTTTACGTAAGATAATAGGTTTACCCTAACACCCCTTAACTAGCATATTAATGTATTTGGATTTAATAGCAAATACACTATCTTAGGCCGTATTACTTATATAGCAGCCCTAAAACTCCAATACCTAAACCACAAAGAATTAGTTAAGCTCTTTATAACTACCCTAGGTTACCTAGTAATCCTTAAACAATCCTAGATAAAGCTATATAAGGTAACCATTAATTAGGACAACCTTAAGCTTCTATTTACCGCCTCCCGTTATAAGTAAAAGTATCTTATAACTTACTACTTAGACTCTAAACTAAAATCTAAAATTTCTACCAATATCTACCCTATACCCAAAAAGTCCACCCAATTCCACCTACTGTTACGGACGCTTTAAGTATAATATTACGACTACTTGGGGAAGAGTTGCAGGAAGCTAGTTAGTTAATATAGGCACGGTCTAGGATAGATCTAGTGGAACCATATAATGAGGAATGGTAAGTAAGTCACATAATATTATACGCAGTATACAAAGTGTATATAGTGTATGTCCGCGTATAACACGTATAACACATACCTTACGTACAAGAGAGGGTTTCTTAGGAGTACGGTTATGTATTTAAAGGACCTCAGTCCCTACCATAGATAGTTCTCTCCTTGTAGTAAATCTTAGAATACAATTAGAGTTAATCTATTAGGCAACCACTCCACCAGTTATTATTATATTATTAATTTGTTTTTACCTATATACCCAGCCTAATAATAGGACCTACTATAGTTCCTGCTATAAGGTTCCATTATATATTCACTACTAAGGTTACGGTATTAAATAAAATTAAATAATATGCCACCTAAAGCATTAGTCACAACGGCGTTAACAATAGCCACAACCTTAGAACCAGGAGATGTTAGTATAACAGATATAGATTCTTAAGTGGTTACGCGAGGTTAGTTATAGGAAATAGTTAATTACTTATAAGATAATAATAGGATACTTAAAGAACGCATTAATAGAATTAGAGTAGCAAAAATTAAGTTACCTTTAATCAAACAGTTCTTAGGAGAGAAGTTAAAGCTTAAGGGATTTCTTACATAGATGCACTTTAAGGTAATACAGGAAGGAGCGAAGTTAGTAATATTATTAGATTAAATAGCCTATGCAGGATTGTTTCTAACAGGAAGGGCACTTAAGTGGTTTAAACTATACCTCATGGAAATATAGGCTAATAGCATAACAACTACTAACTAGGACGTACGGTATATATTTACCAGTTAGAACGGGTTTACGGAATAACTAATATAGATATTTAGAGACCTAGAGGCCATAACTATAGCGGAACAAAAGCTTTAGAACTTAGTACAACGTACTTTAGCAATTGAGTATATAACACAGTTTTAAATACTAGCTATATAGGTTAAGTAAAATAACAGGGCGCTTATAGCACAGTATAAATAGGGACTTAAGGCTAAAGTCTAGGACGCAATTATCCTAATAAAAGATACGGATACTCTAAGAAAGTTAATAAATTAGTTAATAAAGATTAATAATAGGATCTATTAAAGGGAACAAGCTAAAAGAGGGTAAGACAGAGTTCTATAGTTATATAAGGCGCAGAGTACGCAATAACAGATATAGAGTTAAAAACTATAGAATAGCGCAGAGCTAATAGACCTAAGCGGTACTAAAGAAACCTAAAAATAGGAAAAGAAACTATAGAAACCTAGAGGTTAAAAATTAAGTAATTAAAGAACCTAGGAGTAGAGGCTAAACTAGGGATCTTAGCAGTAAAAGACGTTTAAACGGACTCTATAGCAAGAAAAATAGTTTAAAGATAGAGCTTATATAAATTGCGGAAAATAAGGTTATTTTACTAGAGACTATAGAGGTAGTTAGAGTAACTATATAGTAAAGAGAACTAGGCTAGTAGGAGACATATATATATAGAGGGATAATAGTACACTATAAGGAATAAAAAAATATTTAATTAACAGTTTTACATATTGTTATAATAATATATACCGAATTTATAAGGACGCTAAGTACAGCGCAAGCTATTAGCTATAGGAGCTATTATTATCTAAGTTTAGAGGAACCAACAAACCAGCTTATAGATTAGACATTAAAAACAATAAATTTAACACAGGTAAAGTATTTACTAATAATAAGGTAATAAAGGCAGCTTACTAGAAGCATATAGACCTTAAAGAAGTTAAAATAGAAGCAGAAACTAAGACCATTATAGAATAGGGTTTAGTAATAGATGCTATAATACTATTAAATACAATTTCTATTGCTTTATAAAATAATAGGAGTAATATTTAAAAAAAAACTAAGCAAGTAAATAACTGCTAGTGCTAGCTTATTACTTAATAAAGGTAAAAGGCTATAGGCTTAAGATTCTTAAGAAGAGATAAGAGAAGCTTAAAATTCTTAAGATAAGATAAAACACACCTAAGAACCTATAACAGACGAAAACTAATAGGAAAGGGTAGCTACTTAGTTTATAGACAAACAAATAAGTATAGAACACAAGTTTAAGAACTATAAGTTTGGGGAATAAATAAGAACGTTAGCAATCCTAGGTAAATATAGTATTTAGCCTAAAGATTAAACAGTTAATACTAGGATTAAAAAGCAAAATAACTATAAAGATCTAGCTGCAAGATGCAGAAAATAAGAAACTATAGATAAGTTTAGAATATAAATTATTATATAGCAAGAGTAAAAGCTAGACAAGAGGTTAGCTATACTAGGTTATATAAGGGACAGAGCACCCATATAAAGAGTTATTAATAGGCTAAATACAGGGACACCTAGGGCAAAGTGGTTAGATAAACTAGAACAAGAAAAGGATCTAGATATTCTAACTAGGTTCAAAGAAAGACATACTAAAGGATATTATAATATAGTAATAACAAGGTACTTTCTAATAGATAGACTATACACACTAAACCAGTTATATGGAAAGTAGTATAGGCAACAACACAACAACAAATAGAAAGACTTTTATATATAGCTAGATAAAAAAGTTGTCTAAGACTAACCCATTACGGAAAAACACATAAGTTATATTAAAGGAGCATTAATTATAATATTAAGAAACCTAGAAGAGGGATCTAGGGACTAGAGAAGTAAGTAATAAGTCTTAATACCCGCAGCAGAGATACCAATAGTTAGGTTAACTAGGTATAGATTTAAACTTAAGAATAAAGATAAACTAAAAGTTAACCTAAAATATACAGCGTATTATACACTATTATAGATAGCTTATATGGATGACATATATAATATATATAGAGTACTTAATAAGGATATATTGGGCACCAGAGGAAAAGCGGTTTAGGAACGCTAAGTATATATATAGATAGCACCTAGTAGAAGTATAAGGTTAAGGGGACTTAACACTTTAACCAGGAAGATTCCTTATAGAAGAATACCTAGACGGATAATAGTAGTAGAAGTGCCTAGAGAACACTTATTTATGGCATATAGAGGAAAAGAAATAAACTAAGTATTAGCCAAAGTTGGACTAAGTATAGGTAGGATCTAGCAGCTAATAGTTAGGAAAAGGGGAGGCGTATAGAACTAGAGGAAACTAGTATTAGAGCCTTAGACCCTTAAAGGAATTTAAGGTTAACACCTAAATTTAAGAGCTAAATAGCAAGATTAGTAGTTTAAAGTATTAGTAGATAGTGGAGTAACTAGGAACCACATATTACTAAAAGTAGTAGAAAGGATAGGGTTACTATATAGATAAAAGGAACACCCATATCCACTTATAACAATTTTAGGAGATTAGATAGCCTATAGAGAAGGTATTATTAATCTTAAAACAGAACCTATTTAGTTAACTATTAAAGGAAGACCAGTTAGAGTGTTTTTTAATATCCTACTATTAGGACAGGACAAGGCAATACTAAGAATACCTTAGTTACAGGAGTATAATCTAAAGATTAATTAGGTTACAGGTTAGGTCGATATTAAGGATACTTAATAGCGCAAAATGCGACAGTAAATTAAGTTGGTATGGTACCAAATTAGAGCAACATATAAAGAGACTAAGTAAGGCTTAAGTTATATACCAAAGAGATACTACAAGTATGGTAAAAAGTTATGGTCACTAGAAAGTGAAAAGCTGTTAAAGTATACAGTATAGGACTATAAGATAGAACTAAAAGAGGGAATAAGTCTAAAGTTCTTTTTAATATATAAGCTTACTAAAATAGAGTTAGTAGCGCTTAAGGAGTTTATCTAGAAGAACTTACGCAAGGGATATATTAGACCATTATAGTTATTAGCAGGATATCCAGTACTATTCATCCTAAAGAAAAACGGAAAACTTAGGATGTGTATAGACTATAGATAGTTAAACAGCATTACTAGAAAGGATAGGTATCCTTTACCCTTAATTAGCGAGATCTAAGATAGGATAGGCAACGTAAAGATCTTTATAAAGATAGATCTAAGATAGGCATATTATTAGATTAGGATTAAGGAAGGTAACAAATAAAAAGCAGCCTTTAGGTTAAAGGAAGAACTATACAAACCATTAGTTATACAATTTGGGCTTATAAACGCACCAGCAACATTCTAGAAGCGAATTAATAGTATATTAGGAGAACACCTAGATAAGTTTGTTATAGTATACCTTAATAACATTATTATCTACTTAGAAAGTAAGGAAGAATATAGAGAACACATTAAATAGGTCTTAAAGAGACTACAAGAAGAACAGATGCTAGTAGTAATTAAGAAATACGAGTTCTTTATAAGGAAAACCAATTTTATAGGATTTATTATTAAACTAGGAAAGATTAGTATGGACCCAAAAAAAGTCAAAGCTATAGTAAGTTAGCAAGAACTAGAGAACGTTACACAGTTAAGGTTATTTCTAGGGTTTTATAACTACTATAGGAGGTTTATAGCACAATAGTTAAAGAGTATTAAGCCATTTATAAGGCTAATAAAGAAAGAGGAACTGTGGGTTTAGGGTAGCAAATAGAAGGAGCTGTTCCAGGAACTTAAAGAGTTATTTACCTAAGAGCTAGTCCTTAAGATCTATTAATCAAAGTTAGAAACGGTTGTTAAGACAGATATATTAGACTTTGCACTAGAAGCATACTTACTATAAAAGCACCAGGACGCATAGTATCCAGTAGCGTACTATAGTTAGAAAATGACACCACTAGAGTTAAACTATAACATCTATAACAAGGAGTTATTAGGTATAGTTACAGCACTTAAGGAATAGAGAGCATTCTTACAAGGCACAGAGAAACTATTTATGGTTAAGACGGACTATAAAAACCTTATAGGATTCCTAACAATAAAGGAACTTAACTAAAGATAGGTTAGATAGGCAGAAATGCTTATAGAATACTATTTTAAAATTTAGCATACCAAGGGTACAGACAATGCATAAGCAGACGCTCTAAGTAGAAAGGCTGAATTATAAAGCAATAAAAAGCTATTAGGAGCTTTATTGCGAAAGGATCAAGATAGATTAATTAGGTACAATTATCCAAAGATTACAGCAACCGAAGAAAGTCAGATCCATAAGTTACTAGAGAGTAATTAGATATAGAAGATCTAAAAAGCATAGGCAGAGGATCTAGACTTAGAGCAATATAAAAACAGAGAAGTAATATATATGCCTAAGTCTATTACGGAAGAGTTTGTTAAGGAATTCCACAAGGGAATAACATAAGAACATAACGGAGCTATAGGCTTAGTATTAAGACTTTAAAAGGAGTATATTATTTAAGGAATCTAGGGACTAGCAAGACAAGTTATAAAAAAATATCTAGATTATTAAAGGAACAAACCAACGAGACATAAGCCGTATAGAGGGCTACAACCTGTTAAAATACTAGGAAGACCATAGGAGGTTATATTATAAGACTTTATTATTAAGTTACTAAAGTTAAAAGATCCTATCACAGGACAAGATTATAACGCAATTTTAGTAATAGTGGATAAGCTAATAAAGTAGGGATACTTTATAGTATACACGTGTCACGGAACGCGGGCAATAGCTATAAAGCGTATATATTTAGGGAGTCTACAAGACATTACACAATCGATCGTAAGGGTCAAGGGCGTAAGAAGGTGATATACCCTCGCGTAGCTAACATAAGCTATACGCGAGGTATACGCAAGAGCATGGGGTTCTCCTATAGAGGCCCCTATAGTTGGGTTCTGTGACACTACCCCCCCTCCTATTAAGGCGGAGCTCCGGCGACGCTGTGGTTGCTATATATATATAGGGGGAAATGCTTGGGGTATCTAGAAGAAGGAATATTATTATAGGTGTAACAGGCTCGTATAGGTGCTTCTGACTTAAAGCTTATAGGTTGCTACTATGCGAAGGTACTAGGCTATAGAGGGGAAGGAGGCTGTTAGGGACTTGGTAAGGTGCAAGGGTGTTACTAAGGCGCTAGTAGTAAGCGAGCCAATAGCGATTTTCCATCCTAGGGATGGAAAATCCTAATTAGTTGGCTTCTCCTTAGCGTCTAGAATCTAACCAATTAGATAACTTTAACCGGCGGTTAAAGTTCCTTAACATCTTATTAGAGTAGTTACGTGACGGTAATATATAATAATTTAGCTGTAACGGCTCCTATAGGGGATTAGGTACGAAATCTTTGCTTAGGCCTAGTTTCTGTGGGTTTATATAGTAGAAATCGTTAATTAGATCTTTTATATTTTTAAAATCTTCCTATAGTTGCCATTCTGGCTAATCTATGTCAAATCCTGTGTAGGTAGCTTTATAGTAGAGCCGCCGTCCTCTACCTTTACTAAAGTATTTGAAGTTAATAATTCGTTTAACAGTCCACTCCTTATAGTTCTCATCTTCGTTCTTATCTTGGATTAGTACCGGTAGGGGTTTAGGCTGTATTTGTCCTAGTAGAGGGTTAGGCTAGTGAAGGTGTAGTAGCTATAGGTAAAACACAGGCCATATCCTATAGGTGGTTAAGGCAGGCGGGAGCTCTAGTTTATATACAGCTCCTCTATTAATGACTTGTTTAATTTGGTAGGGGCTAAGGTTCTTATAATTAAGTGACTTTATAGGTCTCTATATAGAGATATTGTATGCATCTAACCATACCTAGTCGCCAACATGTATCTTAGGTAGTGGTGTTTTATAGCAGTTGGCGAAGTAAGCTTGTTTCGCTTAGGCCTAGACTATCTCTCCTTTACAGTAGTTAAGTAGGTCTTTTATACGGTCTGTATATTAATCGGTAAGTAGCATCTTAAGGCGTTTTCTATATAGCAGTTTCTTATTAATAGGCTCTAGTGGCTCTATACCAGATTGTGGGTAATATCCTTTATTCGTAAAGAATGGGGTAAGTCCTATAGTGGCTAAAACGTGGTTGTTTGCTATAAATTTACCTAGTGGAAGGTGGTCTACCCAGTTGTCCTAACTATAGGCGACTACCTGTCGTAAATACGCCTTTATACTAGCGTTAGCGTTTTCCAGTTATCCCGCAGTTTCGTAGTAAAAGGATATAGACATCTTAACGGAGATACTAAGGCGTTAGCAGATCCGCCTCTATATATTAGAGTCAAATTGCGTACCTTAGTTAAACGTAATAGAGTTGGGTAACCCATATAGTCGGTAGACTTCGCGGAGGAAGGCGTCAGCAACGTCGCTTACGGCTACGCCTTCAGTTGGGACATAGTGGCGTTCTTTTATAAGTCGGCATATTATTATAAGGATGTTCTTATAGGTTCGGCCATATCGTTTACAAGGTGGTAGGTTAACAACGAAATCTATAGCAATATCTGCCCATTATTATATAGGTACTGGTAGAGGGTGTAGCAGTCCTTAGTACTTTATGTAAAATGCTTTAGCACATTTATAGCTATAGTAGGCGCTTACAAAGCGTTTAACTAAGTCTATTATTTTGGGCTAGAAGTAGTATCGGCTAAGAAGCTTATAGGTTCCTCCTTTACCTAGGTAGCCGCTTAATTAGAGGTCGTGGGCCATTTGGATTAGTTGCCGTTATAGGTCTTCTAAGTTAGGGATAAATAGACGGCCTCTATAATAGAGCCTGTTCTCTTTTACTTTTAAGGCTGCCATATCAATCTAGCCTAAGCTTTGGAGGTTAGTAGGCAGTGTATAGGTGCCGGCGATCTTTGCGGCAATCAGTTAATGCAGTAATGGGTTAATAGGGGTGTTATATGCTGCAGTAATAAGTTTATTAATTTTAGGGGGTAACTTTAGTTCTGTGGTATAAAGCTAAGGGGCAGTTAGTTCTGTCTTAGGTAGTATACCTAGGGCTAAGTTTTATACTTTTAGGATTGTTTGTTATTGGAATTAATTATAAGGGTTATCTTCTAACTAAGGAAGGTCTTGCGAATAGTGTATTAGGCTATTAGGCTTAGTACCTTATACTCCTAGCCTATATGCGATTTTGAAGTTAAAACTAGAGAGGAACTCGTTCTAACGTGCTTAGCGTCAGTTTAGTTATTTCGTAGTTATAAAGTACTTAAGGTTGCGATAATCTGTAAGGACCTTAGTTGGCTAGTTAGGTTCTACTAAGGAGAGTTCCGGTTAGAATTCCTTAAACGCTTATATAATTGCGAGGAGTTCCTTATTATAGATCTTATAGTTATATTCTTATGGTATAAGCTTAGACGAGTAGAATGCAACTAGGTAGAGAAGACTGTTATCACCTATCTAGGAGAGGATGCCCGCGTTGACGTAGTCTAAGGAGTCAGTCTTAAGATAGAGTTGTTGTCCTGGTATAAAGTGAGCTAGGATAAGTGCTTTAGTAAACGCATCTTTTAAGTCTTAGAACGCCTTTTCGCATTTAGGCGTCCAGATAAAATATAGATGTGTTTTTCTTCCTTTTATAGAAAAGCCCTTTATTCGCATTATTGCTATAAGTAGTGCTATAATACTTAAGAAGTTGTATATAAATTTCTAATAGAAGTTGGCGAAACTAAGGAAGGCTTATACGTCCTTAATATAGGTGGGGGTTTGCCATCTGGTAATTATACATACTTTTTTGGGGTCTATACGGACACCCTTAGTAGTAACAATTAGTTTAAGGTATTTTACTTCTATAACTAAGAATTCGCACTTTTTTAAATTAATATAAAGTCCTGTGTCTTTAAGGCGCTATAGGACCTTTTAAACATGCTTGGTATACTTAGAAGGGTCATTACTGTAAATAAGTATATCGTCTAGGTACGCGGAGCAGAAGTCGTTGAGGTAGTCCTGTAAGGCATTATTAATATAGCTTTAGAAGCTGCCTAGGCCGTTACATACGCTAAAAGGTATAACAGTGTATTTAAATTAGCCAAAGCGCGATACAAATGCGGTTTTCTATTTGTTACCTTCCTGTATTTAGAGGCGGTTAAAGGCGGCGATAATATCGAGTTTAGTATAGATTTTGGCTTGGCTAAGCCGTTTAAGGGTCTCGCGTATAAGCAGTACGGGGTATTGGTTCTTAATTATAATAGCGTTGAGTCCTCTATAGTTAACGCAGAATTAAATACCTCCTCCTAGCTTTTTAGTAAGGAGGATAGGAGCGGCTGCTAGGGATATACTAGGACGAATAAACCCTTTATTAAGGTGCTCGTTGATATACTTTTTAATAACTAGGAGTTTGTCTTTTAACATTAAGTAGGGTCTCTTATAGGGCGGCGTTTTTCCTTGTTTAATATTAATAGCATAGTTGTTAGGTCGGTGTGGGGGCAGTATATCTACGCTCTTTTATAAGCATATATTGATAAAGTTATGGTATCTCTTAGGGAGGAGCTTACGGAGTTCCTTATTAGTAAGTCCTTTTTTAAGCTTTATAAACTTCTTAAAGTCTAAGGGTGAAAGTCCGTAGAGTTCTATAGGGGCATTATTTTCTGGGAGGTTGACTATGTCTATCCTATTACTATAGAGGACGTGGTCCTAATCTTTATTAAGCTTATATAGTTGTAATTAGGAGGCTGCGGCAACGGTCCAGCCTTTCCTACGTGCTATGCGGTAGAAGGCCGCGGCGCTTACATAGTAGCAGTTGGTTGTGGGTGGGGTAATAAGGGTTTCCTTAGGTTAATATCCTGGGGAGTAGATAGAGGCGGCTAGGCTATACCCTAGGCAAGTCTCTCTGCAGTATTTAGAGTTAAAGGTTACTTCTCTCTTTTACCAGTTAATGGTGGGGTTGTATTATTTGAGCCAGTTTATTCTAAGGATAATAGGGTAGTTTGCAAGTGGTGTAATATAGGCCCAAAGCTCCTCCTGGTGTCCATTTATGTTTAGGTAGAGTTGTACTATATAGGTAATCTTTTATGCAGTATAACTACCGTTAGCGAGTTATAGGGCGCGGGCTTTAGCAAGGGGTAAGATAGGTAGGTTATAAGTATATACAAATTAGGTATTTACAAATTTATTAGTAGCTCCGCAGTCAATTATAAAACGGGTTTTGTATTATTTCTTAGCGGTAGTTCCCTCTATAGGTAAGACTATTTGTTTCCGTCCTTCTATTCTTACTAAGCTATCTATTAAGCAAGCTGATATATAGATCCCTTTATTATCGGAGTGTCCTAACCTGCGACTTAGGGCTAGGACTTTACGTTTTCCGCTTCTGTGTCTAATTCTACTACTGTTGCTGCATCTTCGTCTTATGCGGTAGCGGCATGTAGCGACGTATTTAGTGTCCGGGGTATAGGGTTAGGTATTTAACGGCAGCTACTAAACCTAGCTATTAGGCAGTTTAGGCTATAGCTATAACAGCCTTCTTAACGGCATCTATAGCAACGCCTTAGCTTTTGGAGTAGCTTATACTCTCCGTCTAGTAGCTTCTTCGGGAAGGCTGGTATAGAGAGGTTGATATTAGGACCAGTAGTATTGCTTAGGGTAGTAGGTGTTAGTGGTTTAGTAGGTCTAGAGGGCTTCTATAAGGAGGTCTTCGGGCGGGGGTTTACAGTAGTAATCTAGTTTAGCCGTCGTTTAATCTTCTATAGGGCTGCTACCATATCGTAAACATTGTTATAGTTGTGGCTGGCGGCTGCGTAACTAAGGCAATAAGTGACTTTTTTAAGGAGATCTTTCTGGTCTTTAGCATTATCTTAGGCAAGGACTCCGGTGTATTCCTAGAATTTAATATAGAACTCATTAAATAATTTAGTAGGACTTATCTTTAGGGCGCGTAGTTTAGCTTAACTAGTAGCCACTAGGTTATAGTCGCGGTATATTTAGTTAAGGTTATTAAGGACTTCCTAGTGGGACTGCCACTTTTAGGGACTGCTAGTCTCCCATTAAGCGAAAAAGCCTATTAAACGGGATGCCCTTCATTCGTCTGATAATATAGCCAATCTTAGTATCTTCTGTGGGGAAAAGGTAGGCGCTCTAGGTCAGTTTCTTACGGGTTTACATCTTCTAGTAGCTATATTCCTTGCGGTCACCCTCAAAGATTAGGGGATTAGGGTAGCGTGTATTAAACCCTATAGTGGTAGTTTAGGTTTAATCATTGTGGCTTTTGTCGTCGCCGCTGCTATAGTAGGGGTTCCCATTAGGTAAAGCTGCTCGGCGCTAACCTTCCGTTAAGCGTCAAGTAGGTAAGGTTGCCAGGGGCGTAGAGACTTAGGTGGCGTTATATATAGTAGAGAGGTGTCTGGTATTGTTATAAATATACTTATTAAGCTAAGATTGTAGGTATTTAATTATACCCTCTCTTTTAGTAACTGTAGCAATAAGTATAATCTCGGCCTTCTTTAATCGTTGGACGTCGTGTTTAGACGCGTGGAGGTTGTCTTTAATCTTTTAGCGTGTGTTATCAGCGAGCGCCTCATGAGCTTATAGGTCTTAGATGATATTATAATCTTAGGCAGTATGCATCTCAGCTTATATAAGCTTTAGATAGTAGTTCTGTAAAAGGCGGTAATATTTATCAGGTTCTCGTGCTACTATTTTTACAAATATCTCGGCGTCTCATATCTTGATCTCAATGGGTAGTAGCCCTTTGGCTTATTTATCCGTGGTTATATAGTTAATAAAGGATAAAACATTGTTAATGTCCCCCTTATAGTTGTCGTAGTCTTTTAAGCCACTAGGCTTCCCTTTAGGGGTTAAGGCTAGGGCTAACAAATTAAATCCTCCTAGGACTAATTAGTGTTGTGGTTTCAATATAGGTATTAGGTTGTTCTTTAAGTTTAACATAGTGGCTAGTAAGGAATTTCATCTTACTATTATTAATTCTTTAGGAGTATAAAGTGAGGTAACTTATAGACACGCTGCTTCTGGCAGCGTCTGCGGTATTATAGAGACGTAGAATTGGTCGTAGGCTGAGCGTCAGTAAAGAAAAAGGCGCAACGTAATGTCACGGAATGTGGGCAATGGCTACAAAGCGTATGTATTCGGGGAGTCTATAAGACGTTGCGCAATCGATCGTAAGGGTCAAGGGCATAAGGAGGTAATATACCCTCGCGTAGCTAATATTGTGGAAGGGTACGGTGTCTCTTAGATAGGAAGTCAGAATGCTGTCAGTCAGTCAGTCAGTCTGTCTGTCTGTCGGTCGGTCGGTCATAATTAGTCAAAAGTAATCAGTAAAGCAGTCTGTAAG
>Ga0307507_10001774_pt1 | contig 47399 bp, 54 predicted proteins | sample 7_EM_MG_FD_207223 | JGI IMG/M metagenome (GOLD analysis project Ga0307507, IMG submission 207223) | Populus trichocarpa ectomycorrhiza microbial communities from riparian zone in the Pacific Northwest, United States - 7_EM | ecosystem: Host-associated > Plants > Roots > Unclassified | place...
TAGATCTAGGTACTCCGTAGGCGCTAAAGGCCTTGCGAATCGACGGCTTAACACCAGAAGAAAGATCTTATATAATATTTTATATGGTAGTTTTAGCTTTACGAGAGGGTAAGGATTGATTTGGCATCATGTAATATACTAAGACTTTTTGATTTTGGTGTAATTTGCTATGAAATTAAAAATGGTTGGCATTTCCTTGTGTGGCTCGCTTCGTGGGGTGGCTCGCTTCCCGGTCAACTACGTTATAGGCAAAATCCCTCACAGTCATTTAATTTAAAGAGCTTCATTTGATTTTAAAATGGACGTTTTTCTAAGCACGCTGATCTGTCGGAGGTTAACCCTGTTCTAACTAGTAAAACAGGCGGCGTTCTTCGAACGATCGGCAGCATTAAAAGGGCGCTTTCAACTGGACATGGTGTACACTCCTTCCTGCTAGCTCTACATAGTTTAGCTGCAGACGAAGCGAAATTGGATGTGGTGTGTCGCGCGCACCAGGGGGGGACAGCGGAGCCTGTATCTAGTCGGAGGCCTCTTGAATCCTTCGTAAGGGGCCAGTGTCTCGTGCGCGGACGATGTTGCAACGCAACGAGCACACCCTGCTCCACCCATAGCTGTCAAACTTGTCCATCAGGAAGATAATTGCCAGTCTCAGCAAAATGGCGTCCTTGCGTCCGGCTCCGGCAAGACCATTCTCGACTCGGTGGATAAAGCAGCAAGACTCACCACCAGGATCGTCTGGACGCCACAAAGTCTCACAAAAGCGCTCTTGGGTTATCGAAATGCAAGCACCTCCTTGCTAAACACGTCAAGCAGACTGCCCTCCGGATAGCTACCGGAGTCGAAGTTAGGCCAGCCATGCCACGATATTGCCTCGCCAATCATGATGAATACTCATGTGCATTCATTCTCGTTATACACGAACGGGAGACGGAAATAGCAGGGGCCAGAATTTCGAGAAGAAATAATTACTAGGATTTAACAACTTTCACCCACTCATGCATCCACGGTACCGACGCTGGGGTTACAGAATGGGCTGTGTCCTCGGGAGGCTGCAACTTCGCACGCTCGAGGCTTCCAGAGAAGGGTGTCTCCGAAGATGCGGACCCCAGGCTCTCCGCACGTTGGCCGACACTAGAGAGCGATCAACAGCAAATCCAAATCCAGCTTGAAATGCCCACCTTGGCGGATCTCATAAGCGGAAATTGCCTGCTACTTCAGCCACCCGCATCAATAATGTAATACAGAATCTGAAAGACGGCTAGTCATTACGATAGCTAGTGCTAGCTGCTATTCTCTGGCAGTATATTTCCTTTCAAGAAAGGAGCGGCGTCCTTATGGTTCGATGGGTATTCACTGAATCCAACCAACCTCCCTTGCCACCACAAACCACTGCAGTGGACCCGAAATATGTTCTAAACCGATACCTCGTGGCTTGGGCATGTAGCCAAGGATTAATCCGTGCTGTCACTGCATGATTCGGATATGAAGTTGCCTGGGCCGGCCACGCATCGAATTCCCAGGAATGATGTGCACCTCCTTGCTCCTCATAAGGATTTACAAGGACATAGTTAACCTTGCCACCTTACTTTGGATATTTCCAAGAATATAAACCTACGTTAATCCTCTAGAATAATGCATAAGACGATATTCTGACCCTCTTACGCACCTGCTACTTCTCAGCTCATTGCTTTCATTCGGCTTCTAGCTGGCCAGCCATGGCTTTTACAGAAGTCACGGATATGCAAGATATTAACCTTTCGAAAGATGAAAAGACAGGTAGAGCTACTGTCGACGGCTCATATTCCGACTCAGATATGGGTTTTGATGATAAAGCAACTAAGCGGCTGCTCAGGAAGATTGATTTCACCCTGATCCCGTTTCTCTCCGGCCTCTATCTGTAAAACGCTCTTAATTGCTATACCATCTCATTTGATTGACCAATAATTCTAGTCTAAGTTTCCTTGATCGATCAAACATTGGCAACGCACGTTTAGCTGGCCTTGAAGATGACTTAAAAATGAAGGGACTCGACTATAATGTATTCCTAGCCCACGAGAACCCCTAGATTTACCACTGACGTGCTCTCTAGATCGCGCTTGCTATCTTCTTTCCCTTCTATGTTGCTGCTGAGATCCCCTCCAACCTAATGATGAGGCGCACACGTCCCAAAATCTGGATTCCAAGTATTATGATTGCCTGGGGCACAATGTGCTGCCTTATGGGCGTGGTCAAAAATTACACCGGGCTTCTCTGTATCCGCGCCGCTCTTGGGCTTGCTGAAGGAGGTCTCTTTCCTGGTGTTACTTTCTAGTAAGTCTGTCCCTGAACCGGCTGATAACATATCTTGTGTCTGACACCACGTTTTTAAGTATCACGATGTGGTACCGGCGTCATGAATGCGGTTTAAGGATGGCGATTTTCTTTTCAGCTGCCACTGCCGCTGGCGCTTTCGGAGGGTTACTAGCTCGTGGTATCGTTGAGTTGGATGGTGCTCGCGGCCTGAGCGGATGGGCTTGGATTTTCATCATTGAAGGTGCCGTAACACTGGCTGTCGGTAAGTCGAAGCGATGTCGTGTATCCACCTTTGAAAGGTGTTACGGTTGGGCTGACATGTCTTATCATACAGCTGTTTCGGCGTTCTTCCTAATGCATGACTATCCTGACACGGCTAAATTCCTGACCAAGGAGGAAAGGACCGAAGTACACCGGCGTTTAGAAGCTGACCGCTCCTCCGCTGAAGGATTCGACATAAAGTACCTCTGGGATGCGCTAAAAGACTGGAGGATTTGGTTGCACATGTTCATCACTCTAGGCATCTTTACCCCTCTATACTCATTCTCACTTTTCCTGCCAACCATCGTCAAGACGCTAGGCTACACCGACAATACCGCCCAGCTTATGACGGTTCCACCATATGTAGTCGCGTGTATGTTATGTATTTCGGGGGGCTATATTGCGGATAGACACGGACAACGTGGTATCTATATGATCGGTTTTAACCTGCTAGCGTAAGTTCTCTCAGTATCTCATCTTACCCTCCCCACCACGAGTACACGAGTATAGACATTGTTTTAGCTTCGCTTGGGAATTTATTTCATCCTTCCCTTTTAACGCTTTTACATTCTCTATCCTTATTTTTAGGTTACCTTGTATTACAGCTATCCTCACTCCCACCCTCTCCCCTCCTTATCACCTCTCCATCTTCCATGCTCTAGGCTCACGACTAATCCTCCTCTCCCAGAATTCTCGGCTTCGTTCTCCTCATCAGCTCTTCGCACGCACACATCAAGTACGCGGGCACATTCCTCGCGGCTGGCGGCATCTACCCCAACGTCCCGCAAAGCATCGCCTGGAACGCCAATAATGTACCCAACAGCACAAAGCGTGCCGTCGCCATTGCCATGCAAGTAGCATGCGGAAATCTGGGTGGCGTTCTCTCTAGTTTCTTGTTTTTAACAAAAGATTCGCCGCATTTCTACCCGGGCCATGGCACCCTGATCGCCATACTATCTATGAGCACGGCGGCATGTATAGGCATGCGATGGTATTTGGCGAGGGAGAATCAGAAGCTGGAACAGAGGAAGGAGAGAGGAGAGAACGTGGGCTCTTTCGTGTACACAATCTAGTAAATTACCTGTGACTAGGCTGGCGGAAAAGATGTATATGATGCTCTATGAGGAAGAATCTGTCAGGCTACTGAGTAGGCTGGTGGAAATGATACATATCATGCTCTATGAGGAAGATTCTAAGGGGCTTGGTGGCCCGAGAAGATATCTACAAGATGGCCCGCGCGCTGTCACATGACCTATCACGTGCACGTCACTGAGCTCAAAGACTGCCCAAGTACCCCCCCTACCAACATTACCTTTATGAATCCGTGTTGGAAATTGTGGTGATGTGGCTAGCTGGACTAGCTAGCGAGACTTAGGGGCCTATGGGATGGTAAGACAGCATCAGATAGACTATTTAGCTACATTCGTCTCATCCTTGCGCAAAAGAAATTGCTTTCTGTCCCCTTTCCATCCACGACTTAAGATCGTCTACCTCTACTCACTTGTATCAAGGGAGTAGTAGATATCTATTAACGTAACGCGAAGGGTAAAATTACATTCGGCACTCCCAATCAAACTCATCCCCAAGCCCGAACACAGCTGACGTTCCCTTCGAACCCAAGCTCGACCAAAGTATTCTAGTCTGGGTCATAGAGAGGCCATCCAAACTGCTGCTTCAACGCGTTCTTGGGGCCTTCGCAAAGGAGACCCATACTGCTTGATAGTACTTCGAGGTCTCTGCCTCTAGCGCCGTGTCTGGGCCGCGTAGGCCTGAAGTGCCGAAGATCATAGGTATGTCGGAAGAGTGGTAGGTGCCAAGTCAGGGAAAGGGGTTGAGGTTGGACCAAACGCCAAAATAACGCGTTCGCCAGACGGGCATCCGAAATTACGGCGGGCGCTATGGCACGCGGTTAGTTATGAAGCATATTAACAACGTAAATATGAGTTTGGAGTGAATAATGTGTGAATACAAATTTTAAGGGGATGTGAGCAGGAAGGCGATGACTTACAGAGCAGTGATCTAATTGGACTGGGGCCTATTTGGAATTCTAGTTGAATTCAAGCTCGATGTGGATTTAGATTGGGCCTTCTGATTGGTGGATTGGAGTGGATCTTGGTTGATTTAACACCTTCTCAAGCCACTCCAACTCCTATACCTGATTCGGCTTGACCCTATTGCGTGGACTCCGTCCAGTGACATTTCTGAGCCAGGAGACCTACAGTTCCAAATCAATTGCTAGCTCCGACGGATTTTCTCCATCCTTGATAAACCCCCTTCCAATTGGCAGATCTCTTGGACTGAAATATGTCGCTATCCCTGAGCGGCCTCACCCTCTCCACACCCCCACAGCCTACTCTGCTCGCCCTCCCCACCGAGCTCCACCTCGAAATAATATCCTACCTCACCCTCCCAGGCGCCTTCCAGCTTCGCCAAACCTGCACGCACTTCCGCGCCCTCATCTCCGCCCCAGATCTCCCTGCGCTGCTCATCGCCGAGCAGTCCGACACCGCACGCGAGCTCAACATCTTCGTCTGCCCCGTCTGCGTGCGGCTGCGCCGCCCGGGCAAGTTTGCGGATAACTTCCGCAAGGGGCGGTGGGGGAGGGACGGGGATAAGCGCCAGCTGCGGTTCTGCATCGATTGTGGGACGAGGCCACCCGAGGGCGCGGATCCGAAGCCGAGGTACAAGAGGGGCGAGACGTGGACGAGGTTCGGGATAGTGTATGTGAAGTGCAAGGCTTGTCTTAGGGCCAAAAGAGGGGCAAAGGAGAGGATGCATTGTGAGGTTTGTGCGGCATGTTGGGATAAGGGGAAGGGGAGAAAGTGAGAGGGAGGTTATGGCCGAACTAGGGAGGTCTGGGGCGTGGAGTGCCATTTTGATGCGGAAGGGCTGTTTTTGAATTTTTGAAATCTCGAGAGATTATTTACGGTCAAGAATGGCATCGTTGTTGCAGAACCCAACAGAAAATGTAAAGAAAATTTGTCAACTGTGCTGTCTCGTCCAGATGATAGGCCAACAATTCTACTTGATATGAAACTCATCTATCTCAACACCGTCCTCACTAAACGCCTCTCCGTCCATTAGCCCATGTACATAGCACTCACCCACAAGCCGGAACTTTTCTTGTTGTTTAGAAAGAATAAAAGGGACCTGTCCACCCAGCAGAACAGTTACCAAATGTCCATCCTGCACCTCCGGAGGCCCTAAGCCTATATATCCTTTTGCGGTCACAAAGAAGCGCCGTGCATTGCAGGCTTTGTTTACATACTTTTGGAACAGAGCCCTTGCGCCTTCAGAGTTGGAATCTGAACTTTCGAATGGTTCGTCGAACATCGCGGAGCGCCACGCAGGGTAAAAAATGCTAAATCGGTTCAAACCCTTATAGGGTGGATAGGCAATTAATGTATCCATGAAGGCATTCTTTAAGTCGGCCGTCGATGGATATCGACGAACAGATTGTAACATGCCTTCCCACTGCCGTACGGTTGTAGATACATCTCTTCCCGCACAGTATTCGAGCCCGACTTGACATACGATGTCAAATGCTCTCCCTTTAACCACGAGTGTCTCAAAGTCTTTACCAAAGCCAATACTCGCTAATATCTCGCTTCGATCGGCCTTTAAGGGCCTTGGTGACGTTTTCGGCTGACCCAGCACCCGAGAGACACGGGGCATACTCCAATCGGTGACCCAGGAAGGGACATCATACGCAGATGGTGCGGCTTGGGCATGACAAAGGACATCGAGGTTCTTATCGCGCGTTATGAAAAATCTAGCAGCGGACGTGAAGACCTCTTTAGGTGATAGGTCGTAGTTGGGTGCAAGAGCTGGCTCATCTCTTTCCGTAGACATATTCAAGAGAGCAAAAACCTTATCACACGGGTCAGTCGATTTGCACTGGCGTGTGTCGTTCAGAAATTGCAATAGCGTCTCAGGTTTGTTGACGGTTGATTTGTCCCGGTAAAAGACTACAGTTGGCAGTACGCTGCGATAACTAGATCCGAAATTAAGTTGCTTGTTCATGTCGACGTAAAACACGGTTCGAGAAAAAGACTCCCAATCTATTTCCTTGTCTCCCAGAACAATCCAAATATCTCTGGCCAGCTCTATTTCCTGTAGAATCCATATTCTCTCGAAATATGGACGTTTGAGAATGTTATCAACGGCCATTTGCTGTGGCGACGATGTAATACCTGGACCTAGTCCAACGGATGGTCGAGTGGGTTGGTCTGAGGGCCACCGGGAGTCTTCTAGTATGAACTCCATCCCGAGATCACTATCACTCGTTGTTTCACCAAGATAGGCTAGGACTCTCTTTGCTTGACGGTAGATGGCGGGCATCAATCGAACTTGAGAATTACGCTCTTGAACATTTCTCTGATCAATGCATATAGCATCAACCCACAAGACTCTCTCCTCGCCCTCTAAACGCAGCCTCCGTAGAGCAGCCTCACAATTCCGGGTGATAGGTAGCGTATCGCCCACCTCACTACAGGCTATCGGCGTGGTTACAGTAGCGTCGCCCCATGTGTACGAGAGGGCTTGATAGATTGGCTGATCATCCAGCTGTGCATGTATGATGGATATTTGAATATTATCTCGCTGACCTCACCCTGGCCCTTCAGAGGTGAATATTGATATTGGCCTACGAATGCCATGGTGAGCCGTTGACTTATCTGGGAGCTGGTTGCAAAAAACCTATTTGCAATATGGTTTAGGGTCGTTCGGTTGCAATCTGACGTTTTTGAATTTGAACTGAAAGTCTGGTAGAAAGAACGCGTTCCTTCCCGATTTGATACGCGTCTGTGGCTCTACGGGTTGCACGGACGTGTGCAGTCTGAAGCCTTCAGATTCAATCTGGAGTTCAAATGAGGAGCTTCGAGCTCCTTATTTGAACTAACGCCAAGACCTCAGTTCAGATTCTATATGTGGTAAAGTGCGTCTAGTTTTAGCGTGTTTTTTGGGCGGTCAGAGGAACATTAAGATTTTATGGCTGAAGTCAAGTTGAATTGGAATTCAACCGAACAGTCGCCTCAGAATCAGATCAACTCTATTCTGAACTGAATCTGAGGCCTCCAGATTGCAACCGAACGACCCCTTAAATAGCCTTTGACTAAGGAGAGATATAGATAGCTTCACTTCATGGCAAGGACCACTAGGTACGCTGAGCTGCCCCCGCCCAGAACTTGCTTAACGTACGCTTCCTCTTTCTCTCTTTTGCCTATGCCTCCGCCAAAACACGAATACAACGCTATCTCTACAATTGCCGATGAAATTTGGTAATATTGTATGGGTGGAAACCTCACGATATTTAACAAATATCGCGACACTGCGGAGGAAGGTCGATCGTGAAGGTTCTTGCAGCCAAGCACACAGCTTCGCTACAATTACCATATGCAGTCGGTAGCAACCAAGCGAGATTAGATGCGCGTACCGAATTTAAAATTTTTGGAGCGCTCGCCAATGGGAGGTGGAAACTGGTCGTGCACCAGACTGCAAGAGGTTCTTTGAGGCTGCGAAGAAGTTGTAATTTTGATGACCCCGTGCGCCATTAGTTTTTATCTTGAGCGAAGTTAAAAACCAAGAAGTGAAGAATCCAAGTGTAATTTGCACAAAGTAAAAGAATTTCCTTAACCGCTTGCGGGCAACATCAAGGGTGATATCTCTTTAACCATTACCGTGGGTCAGTACAGATTCTTCTTCGGACAGTTTATACATGAAACCAACTCCTCTCTGTGGATTTTTCGAGTGCACGCGAATTATTATACAAATCTTTGTTTACGTTGCACAGAGCGCAAACTTCAGCCATCCCAACTATCCGTACTTGCTGCCTAATTACGTTGTCATAACTTACACACCCAATCCGACCTTCGCCTTATTAAACGTCTGAAAGTCGCAGTTCTCTATCCCTCACATCAAATTTCACGTCCTCAAACTCATATCAACGTCTGGTTCTCGATCGTCGGAAAATATGTCCTCAGCTCATAACACAAATGCATTAAAGTCAAATAGGGGAGTTACATGTTCTCATCGAATATCTACCTCCTTTGGCCAATGATGAACTCCAGCCTCTACAACACTGCCATTTGTACTGCAAAGCTATGCTAGCTAGTGACATACTGGTTGATTGGAGGCACAGAGGAAGATCTGATATCTCGAGAAGCATAAGATTGAGCCTAGAGAGAAGAGAAAATGGGTTGTCAGCCGAAGCTGACATTGTGAATCTCTTCAGTTGTCTGTGGCAGAATGCACCCAACATCTCTGCCAGGTTCGCCCGTCCCCCCATCATATTGATATACTGTTTTCGCTCACTAGACAGATGTTCCCAGTTCGTAACAAGTGTTGAGTAATCACGCGGGCAGAGAACCTCCTCAAAGACCCACCTTTGACAACCAATGATGATCTTGCCATTCTACCCCCTAACGGCTTCCATTACGCTCAGCAGCTTTGCTGCTGCTTTGCGCGTGGACCAGCCGATGTCAAGGCGATAGATCTGAGGCCTCGAGAAGCACAAGTACAAGATTGGACCTAGAGAGAAGAGAAATAGGTTGTCAGCCGAAGCTGACATTGTGGCATCTTTTCAGTTGTCTGTGGCAGAATGCACTCAACATCTCTGTTAGGTTTGCTTGTCCTTTTATCATACTGGTATACTATTGTCGCTCATTGGACAGATGTCTTTAGTTTGTAATAAGTGTTGAATAATCACGCGGGCAGAGAACTTCCTCAAAGACCCACCTTCGACAACCAATGATGATCTTGCCATTTTATTCCCTAACGGCTTCCATTATGCTCGGCAGCTTTGCTGCTGCTTTTGCGCGTGGACCAGTCGATGGTCAAGGAGTTGGATCTGAGGTCTCGAGAAGCACAGGAATGAACCTAGAGAGAAGAGAAAACGGGTTGTCAGCCGGAGCTGACATTGTGGCATCTTTTCAGTTGTCTGTGGCAGAATGCACCCAACATCTCTGCCAGGTTTTGTCGTCCCCCCATCATACTAATGTACTATTGTCGCTCACTGGACAGATGTCCTCAGTTCGTAACAAGTATTGGATAATCACGCGGGCAGAGATCTTCCTCAAAGACCCACCTTCGACGACCAATGATGATCTTGCCAATTTATTCCCTAACGGCCTCCATTGTGCTCAGCAGCTTGCTGCTGCTTTTGCGCGTGGACCAGTCGATGGTCGAGGCGATAGTTCTGAGGCTAAATCGGAAGGGAAGAGTCACCGTGAGCACCTAGTTGGAAGTCTGGCTACTCATTGAAACGAAACCCCTGGGCAGGCAATATCAAGTCGTCTCTCTTCAAGTGGGAAGGTAGTCAATCCAAGGAAAGAGCGTAGGGAGTATATTAGGTTATACCAGCGAGGCGAGATTGTACAGAGTGGGATCGAAAACCTGGTAATAAACAGTATAATTAGCTAAAGTTGATGTCTTGTGGACTTGGGGATGAGGAGCAGGAGTTAGAAACTTGTTGCCAAGGAAGACGGCCGGTCAGTATCCTGGAGCAAGTCGATGGCACTGGGCAAAGGCAATAAAGAATAGGAAAAGCATGGTGTGGGCGGAACGAAGGGGACGGGTGTCCGAAGTTGAGCAGGCTCGCTGGCATGAAAAAAAAAGAAGAGTTGGAAGAATCGAGAGGAAATGAGGGCTTTTGTATGCGGTGGTCGAGGTTTACTCTTGGTTCCGGAGTTGGTGGAGCAACAGATTCATCAGAAGTTGCTTTCTCACGATGGTTACATGGAGGAACCGCTCTGCTCAAACATAGAAAGTGCACTCTACAAAGTCGGAGTGTTACATCAATTCATGGCAACCAACACGGGCACACCACACACATAGGAGGTAAGTTAGGCAATCATAGCGTACGGTCTTTCCCATACTGCCTGATTATTTTTGTCATGTTCGCTTCTGTCATTTTATTTCTACTTTTATAAGCAAGCAGATACCTCGCGGCGGAAATTGCTCTCTAACGGTGAGCGAGCCTTTGTCTGGGCAAACATCTTGCCAGAAAACCACTTTTGGGGAGGCTGGGGTTGAAGAATTGCCGCCTAATATGACTACCCCTTTACTATGTGAAATAAAGGCATCAAGCATGGAGGAATTGGAAGATGAAGAATTGGTAGATATGTTTATGACGAAACTCTCCCATTGTAGTGAGACTGAGCAAGAGATGGTAAAAACCGCCTAACATCGGGGAGGAGGATTTGATAAATTAAGAAGTTAATCGTGGGAATGAGGAAAGCGGTATCAACGCTTACTTTGACAATACAGCGGCTAAGTTTTAAAGTGGAATAATTCAAGTTGAGCTAGCATTGGTATGGAAAAGTAAAACGAGGGAGTTTATAGTGTGGGAGGAGAATTATTCAACGAACAAGTGCAACGTTATTTACGGAAAAATAGATCCTATACGCTTGGGCTGAAGTATGAAAGTCGGTGAAAGCCAATGTGCGCTTCTTCGTAAAACTCCCCCCCCAGTAAAAAAAATAAAAATTGTGAAGTAGAATAAGATCATATTAGAGAGAGATAGTGTCATAAGTAGAGGCCTAGGGATAATTTCGGCCATCTATAGGACCTGTAAAACATCTCTTATCATCGCATTAACTTCTTTTCCAACACTATTTTCTAGAAAGACGGAAGACATGGAGAACTGTAGGCGTAGAAATACTGATACACTGAACATAAATTGAAGAAGAACAAACACTTGCTAGAGGAATTCTCGCTAGAAAAAGAGTCATTGATAGTGATAGGGGGACTCTAGAGGATTACTATATAATATATATCCTAGACACCGATTCTTTCATATAAAACGCTGGATATCATTGCAAAATCGCCTAGTCCTTCCATTCATGTCCCATTACCCGGATCCGGAATTTCTGAAACCGACGTATTTCCTGTCGTAATAAAGCTTCCTACGACCTAACTGCATGCGCAAAGACCTTTGCTGCAAGATCGCTCAACAATCGGGCCTTATCAGCCTGGGGCAGTTCATTGAATACTGCGTACACACTCTTTCCTCTTGCATCCCGCACTGCACCTAACCTATTCCCTGCCACAGCACCTGCAACGGCGCCGGTGAAATTCGCTATAATGAAGCCCATTGCTCCACCACTTAACCCACCAATAAGGCTCCAGAACTTGCCCGTAGGTTGTGCCCGCTCGCCCTCTGCCATACCCTCTTCACGTAACATCTCCTCGAAGACATTGCCAAACTGTTCGTTGCTGAAACGCTCATGTTCCTCCTCGCTAGGCTGAGTGTTGGGGCCACCACCAAAGCCGAACGCAGACCAGGGGAAACCGCCGGGAGTAGATTGTCTGGGTATCTCTTCCTCGAAATCCGAGGAACCACCGCCGGTAAAGCTATGAAACTGCCGTGCTGAATCGTAGTCGCGCCTACGGGTTGGGTCTGAAAGGGTATAGTAAGCGTCATTTATCTGCTGGAATTTTTTGGTTCTTGTGTTCCGCTCCGGGGAGTCGGCTGGGACACGGTCGGGGTGGTATTTAAGGGCTGCTCTAGAGGAGATGGAGGTTAGCAATGTTGGGTAGCTTGGACAATGGGGCATACTTCTTGTAAGCATCTCGAATTTGTTGTTGAGTCGCCTTTGCGTCGATTTCTAGCGTAGCATCTAAGAAATATTGTGAGTTTATTTCTTTATTACCGGACCTATAATGCTCACAGTAATCTACTGGCGGTGCTGTTAAGAGTCAGCCTGGTTTTCCATTGGAAGATGGGACCATGAATTACCAGACATGTTCGGCGGACTTTTTACAGTTCTAAGCTAGCTGGTTTTTGAGAATATTCGAGTAATATCAGGCAGGATGCAGTGAGGTATTTCTCAGGGCTCTGTATAAGGTGGAAGGTAGATGAGAGCTGGGACAGAACTTGACCATAGGACGCCCGCCAAAGCACCCATTTCCTTGATGACGTTTTCGCTTCAGCCACGCGGCTTGACCCTAAACACGTGAATGGCTGTGCTTGAGGTTCCTTCAACACTATCATGACCATTTTTTGTATACAAATCAATTCAGATTGGAATTACTGATAATAAAAAGTTGTCCCCCCAGTCTTCATTGTCGAACATGTCCTCTATGTAACTTTCCGTTGCATCAACAGAATCACCCAATCACCGTCTGCTGGTGATCCTCTTTGTTTCCCCTTCCCCTTGGCGGTGGCTGGGAACACCTGCACGACCTGCATTAGAGCGAACGAGGGTCTCCAACCACCAAGAAGCGGTCAGTGAGCTACAAAAGCCCTTGGTGATCAGCTTCAATCCCCACAAATTCGCACCCAAGGTCATCTCAGTCGAACAGTGCGCAATTGTTGCGCCACCGTCTTGTCTTATTTCCTGAAGAGTTCTCCGCCGTCAATCCTCCGATCCGACACCTGCGTCTCCGCATTCACGTTTACGAAGCGCAACCTTCTCCTAGCTGAAAATTTCAGCTCTTAAGTCGCCTCAATTGCAAAAATTTCAATCCTCTCCATTCTCGCCTATCATCAAGCTCCGCAATGAGCTGGTTCTCACGCTCCGGCTCCTCTAGCCATCGACCATCGTATGCGCGCTCATATGCGGGCTCCTCCCATTCTTCGCAAGGCCGCTCAAGCTCCTATTACAAGCGTCGTCCGCGCGATGGCTATATTCAGCGTATGATATACAAGTTCAAACACCTGCTCCGCAAGCTCTATGATTATGCGCGCCGCCATCCCATAAAGATATTCTTCATGGTGATTATGCCGTTGATCTCAGGCGGCCTTCTACACAAGGCTGCGAAACAACTTGGGATCCGGCTGCCAGATGTACTGAAAGGTAGCGGAGGAGCGAGCAGGGGCGGTGGGGGTTACTACGGAAGCGAGGGATATGGAAAAGAAGAGTCTAGTGGCATCAGCACGCTAGCAGCAGGTATCGGGGGATTAGGGAGCATGGCGAAACTTGCGCAGGCGTTTATGTAGGAGGATTAGGGGTATTATGAGGAGGAATTGGCGTGTGCACCGTGGACAGCCCTTACGGAACTTTCTACAGCATCGACTTGACCATACCCGAACGACTTCAGCATCGTCCTCGCCCTATAGTCCTCCAAAATTTCGACCCCTGATCACGGAGATTCGGCTTCATGAGAGTGCCAAATCGCGTTCAGGTCTCCGAGCAGTCTTCAAATAACTGCTCGACGTACCTCCGAGCTTGCACTGGTCTTGCGGTTGAATCTCTCTCCCGTCTCCAGCAGTACCTCGCTCTATACGCCGGGCGTCTGCTAGTAATAGTGCCAACCGTCAGCTCGACAATCTTTGGGGATACTTGGACAAACATAGTAGCTTCAATCATCTGCCCTGCAACAGTAATTGTTAGCGGACGGACGGCCTCGCAAACGTGCGTAGCGTGAGCTGATCTGCCTTGTATCTTTGGTGCGTGTTGTTCAGAGAAAAGTTTCTAAGCGCAAAATCTATCAACACCTCCAGGGTCTGAATCCAGGTCACTGCAGAGGCGGGGAAAAAGTCAGGGCTGGTCTTTCATTGCCATCTCTTTGTTTTAAAATATCGGCTGCCTATGGAACGAATGTATAGTACGCGCTTATGGTGGCTAGCTAGTCTTTCGATATATACCCATGTAGATGTCGTTATGGTATTTGATCAGGTGCTGATAAAACCATCTTTCTCAAAGTCACGTGAAATACGCATTACTTCTCATACTGATGGGATAGCCTGTATAAGGACATGACGTGATGGACCGTCTGATTTCTCCTTTCAAGACATTCTCTGTGGTATATGCCCATATGCCAGCCCTTAAAGTATTCTAAGAGTCTTCAAGAGTATATTATGGGTACGGCATGAATAGCAATAACCTTTCGATAAGCCCATCAATTAACGCACGAGTCCTTCGTGATCATCTAATACAATATCTGTAACGATGAAGTGTAAATGCTGAGTACATTGCGCCACAACATGCCGCCCCTAACTATGTCCAAAAAAAGGTGGCCTCAGTGCCCAGAAGGAAAATAGCAACATATCCCACTTCTCTGCAACGATACGATCCAAGGCTCAGGCCCTCGCTCCAGCTGCTGAATTTACAACCATTATTACCACGTGGCACCGACTTCCACTTGTTTCATGTACATTTCTGATGTCTCGGTCTCATAGCAGCGAGTTTCTTTTCCCACGTTCGTTTCAGCCAAGCTTCCGCACTCTCACCTCACGAATCGCGCACTGAGGCCCGAAAACGCGTCCGGACTGTGTCGTCCGCCCGTCAAGCCTGCAAAATCTACACTCTCGCTGCTGACATGCCTCATTCCATTACCTGCCGAAACAGCTCCGGCATCTGCATCTTGACCGCCCACGGGCCCATTTTGGGTCTGGCCCTGTGGCTGGCCTTGGCCCATGGATGCAAAGGGATTCATGATTCCCGCCGCAGGGCCTGCGGCGGTGGTCGCGCTCGGGATTGGCATCGTGACACTGCGCTTGTTCAAACTAGCAGCAGGTGGTGCGGTGGTGCTGGATGAAAGGGCGTCAGAGCGGGCAGGCGCGAGATGAGGGTAGTTGTAGAGGGCGAGAATGGAGGACTTATTAAAAGATTGTTGGGCTTGCTGCTGTTGCTGCGCCTGGGGTTGGAATTGTGGCTGCTGCTGAGGCTGAAATTGTTGCTGTGGTTGGGACTGGAACTGCGGCTGCTGTTGATAAGGATTTGAGGGTTGGAATTGGGAGTTCGCGTTGGGGTTGAACGATTGTTGAGGCATTTGAGGTTGCTGCTGCTGGAATGGAGCGTTCTGCTGCTGGAATGGAGCATCCTGCTGCTGGGGCTGTTGGAACTGCTGTAACTGCTGCGGTATCTGAGACTGCTGTTGGAAAGGATTTAGCACCTGCATTTGTGCAGGAGGGAATGTTTGTGGATTTTGTGCAGCCTGATAGCTTTGCGCTCCTGGCGTGCTCATGTCCTGATGTTGGCGCTGATCGAACGGGTTCGTCTGAGTAAATATTTGAGATCGCGATGACCTTAAGAATGGATTGCCACCACTAACGGGTGCTTGCGATGTTTGAAGTGTTTGTTGCTGAGGATAAGGGGGTTGTTGCGATAAAAAGTTATTATATATTTGGGGTATCTGAGGCACTGGCGGTGGAGTAAATGAATGCTGAAAGGGGTTGGTTTGCTGTAGTTGCTGACTTTGGCTGTCATAACCTCCCGTCCTGTTCGGAAATAAGGGCTGTTGCTGTTGGTTTTGGGAAAGCTGATCGAAAGGTTGCTGAGCGAATGGTACCTGTTGCGAAGAGGGCAAAAAAGGATTATACGGGTTTGAGGGTGAGACTGGATGAGAATATGAAGGTCCATTTGTCGCCACAGGTTGAGTTTGTAGCGGTGCAGCCACGTGATTCTGTTGCTGTTGCTGGGGTGGCTGTGGGGCAGAATCAAGTTGATCAAAAGGGTTATTCGAAGACGTTGTAGTCCGTGTTCGGTCTATCGTGATACCATTGACATTTGATTTCGCTGGTGGAACAGGTGTGCTGCCTCTTGCCGTAGTTGACCCTCTCTCTCCTAATCTGATCAGAGCCTCAACAGCTCTGTCTAAGTTTCCATTGAGGCCCTTTAGTACGGTGGCATTCCGCTTCTCATCCGGAAATCCCATATCTTGTAGCGTTGCCAGTTTCGATTCAAACCCATCACCAGGACCCCCAATACTTGACCCAAAAACTCTCGAGGCTTTATTTACTCTCGGTGGAGATGAATCCTCCGGAAAACCTCCGAGGCCGGGCGATATAGGCGGTGTGACCGTCTTAGAAATTGGGAAGCTCGAGGATGCAGCTCTGAGGCCAAATCCAAATCGCTTTCCTGGTTTTGGAGGAAGCGGCGGAGGTCGGTCTTCTACTGAGCTTGTGCTTCCAGTATTTTGCCTTGTTCCAGGTCGTGATTCGCTGGAAAACGCTTTGTGCTCGTACTTCTGTCGAATAAACCTCTCCATTACTCCATCAACTTCGTCCATATCTATTGGGATTTGAGGCTTGGTGTTTCGCGGGTTGAAATGACGATTCGACTCCGTGTTGCCTATCCGTTTCATATTCTGTGGATCATTAATAAGATGCATCATCCGCGGAAGGTACGGTTAGACGCACATCGACTTGCTCATTGTTCCAGCTGTCCATGCTTAACGATTTAACTTTTGATATATGGGTACCCAGCTTGCGGTGCAATGCGGCGCATCGCATACACAAGAATACACCCAACTAAACGGTTGACCAGACATGTCAGTATTTGCTTTTGCGTTATCGATGGATATATCTAGGGAGCCCAAGTTTCGGCAAGACGCGTTGAGAAGGAAGAGTGTTTTTGAGAAGGAAATGAGGAGCTTTAACTCACACTCCAGCTGGCCCACCCTATGCCACGAAGTCAGCTACTGGACAACATTACAAAGAGCTCAAAATGCCGACTGACCTGGGTTCCGCGTACCGCAATCTGCGCATCGATCATTCCCTGGGACTGTCTTAATAAGCTCCTGAAGAGCGCGCTCATTGCGCGCTTGCTGGCGTTTGTTCAGTACGGAGGCCATGGCGAGAATCAGTGCAGGTGGTTGGGAGCTAAAAGGATGCCGAAGCGGCTCTCAAACACGGGGCAGCTGGACTGGCGACTCTCGTGACCGAAGGCGATGTTCATGTCACAAAATAATCCGGGGTGCACTGGGAACGGTCCATGGTGGAAAGAAGAAAGGAGATTAGGGTCCACCGCCAGTTCTTTTCCACGTTGAGGTGCTTACTACGGAGTGTGACGAGTCGTGTGCTATTGGCGCATTCGGGCAGCCCTCTCACGATGACCACAACGTGGAAATGCCTGCTGCACAGCAAGGGGTTTACCCACGAGGCTGGCTGTTTACGTACCCTGGGAAGGTACCGCTGATCTGGGCTTGGTTTTATTGCTACAAGAATTATAGGGTTTCACTATGTTTTGGGTCGCTGAAAGGACGAATTTCCCTATCAAACGTAGGAGTAGGAGAAGAACTGAGATGCTCTTCGTCGCTCTCGTCAAAACAATATTTCCAAAAAATCTACGTGCTATTTGTCATGTATGAAGACCATTTTGTGATTCGTGGGAGAAAACAGCAAATGCCCTTCTGAGGTACTATATGTTTGGCACGCAGGTGCGCTCCAGCGGCATTGAAAAGGATGCTGAAGCCTAAATGTGCCTCCGTTGGTTCGGTCTTGAACGCCAATATGACCGACCAGCCTATGAAGTAGAGGGTTGGCGGTTGATTATGCGTCCGAAATTATGAAGTGTGTTGGAAAAGAGAGAAAGACGACGGCTTTGCCATTTTGCCCGTTGGATGCCGCAGTGCGCTAAAATGCTGACTAAGAAAGAAGCATCAAATTTAATTTTCGTTTTTCTGATCCTGCTCATTCCTTTCCTTCCTTCTATTGTGCGCGTTAAATTTCAATGGCCACCGCTATGAGATAACACTCTGAAATCAAAGGTGAGGGTCCATGTGAGAAGAAGATCAATGTTCTGTCGGCTTCTCCACCGCTAGCATCTTCATCGGCTTCTGTGTAGTACCCCACGATTTGCCTGCTTCTTGAATCACCCATGACCTCGGAGCATACTTCATCAATCAGTGGGAGAGTAAAAAAGGTTTTTAGCAGGACCGTGTCTTCTCCACCTTACTGGTTGCCGTCTTCATAAACCAGTAAGACTTTTATATAAGACAAACATTCTCTTTCGTAACGAACTCGTTACAATTAAGACGATGTCAAACCCGAGAAACCAAATACGATCTAGATTTGGGGGGCACTCACGGGTTGATATCTTTAATACGATGCTAATAGTCATAATTCGCTGGTAAGGAGCCTTCAAGAGGCGGAGTCAACAATTATGCTTCACAACCTATCTCTTTCTTCTACAATGCCTCCAACCCATGCAGTTTGTTAAAAATGTAATTGCTCGGGCTAGCGAATCCACTTGTGATAGTAGCCGCTTCTGCCTTACTCTCCGGTTGTTTTTGCTGCGAAAAGATTTCCTTTCCTATGACGCATCCATATATTGGTGTCGACATTTTGCGGCAAAATCCATGCCCCCCTCTTTATTAAAAGAATAATAGGTACATCTATACTACAGAAGTCAAAGTTAAGCTAGAAGCTAAGTTTGGTTTAATCCCAGGCGGCGAAGACATAGAACTGGGAATCTACTCGATCGTATTCTATCCCGCGGTTTCGCTGGATAAGGATGGCTATGTGGTATATCTATAAATTATGACGATGAGTTCAGGATAGTCGTAGGATATCTAGGTAAGATGGATTCAAATCTAACGAAGGTGCAAGCGTGGAGATAGATCTGTAGTATGAAGTAGTGAGCGGACGTGAAAGCTGGGCTGGATAGAAATAGGGAGCAGTTGATGTCCTGTAAAACATGTTGGCGGGTTGTTTCTCGTAACTAAATACACAAAAACACCATTTCATGCCTGTGAACTTTCGGGTGCTTTGAAGGCCCGTATGAAAGGTAACCCTCCATGGCTGGTGGTAAACCGAGAAAGTGGTTCGTTCTGGACTGGAGATATTTGTAGTAGACAAGATGGAATGCTGAATAGCCTATATTTATCGGCATGGTTCATGAGGGTCTGAATTTGAGATTCTAGATTGTAAATCGGGTGAATCTTTTGGTCCACATCATGAGAAGCTCAGCGCCAACGTTTTGGAAATTTAGGGGTCATGCGGAGTACATAATCATTCACCTTCTTCAATTCAAAATGGGGCCTAACAAGAGTACAGGAATAGAGGTAAGAAAAGCATTTCACATTTCGGCTCCACTTCCCATTCCTTACACCGGAGCTGAAAGACCTACCGGCTGTCAACGCACAGACCGAACACCCCGTCAACTTTATAACCCTGCATGGCTGAGAACAGTCAGCACGGTTAAGGCGTCCCCTACCGAGTGCCATATTCGGCCAATTGTAATTCAAATCGCTCAACAGAATTAACATATTAGTGGTTTTCTATCAACATGGCTTTGCCCTTGTAAAGCATGGGGAAGTTTAGAAATAGTGAGAGTATACCCCAGTATTGGGTGATAAGGGGATAGAATAGGCGGCTGCTCCGATTCAGCTGCCTTGGGGTTCAACGACAAGGAGGCCTGCGGGTGTCGAAATTAGACCCCCGTCCAGAAAACCATTTTGACCACTCATATTCGAAGTTTTCAGGACTTTGTTTCCCGGAGCTAGCACAGCTTTTTAAATGCATCTTCACCCTCATAATCAAACTTTCGGAGCTCGGAGCTCAGCGCCCCAAACCCCAATTAGAATACCCTTCTTCATATTGCTTAGACATCCTCGATTACTATTCTATGCAAACCTCCAAGGGAATAAAACCAAGATCCAACATTAGATCTGCGGCAGATCATGCCTCCCAAGAATGCCAATGCTAAGCTGATGTGATGATTGACTTTCGTAAATACCGGACAATGTAGCACCGGATTTAACACTGTTGTGATGATAGCTGGAAAGGAATCGGCCTCCAGTGGTCTAAGCACCCTCTATGAGTCCATCTGAGACATCTTTTAACTCATTCCTCGCTCATGACCCTAGTACATGGCAGTTGAAGCATGCACGCAGCATCATCGTGGCTCCACCAACCCGGAAAAGAGTGGTTATTATCCTTGGAATCACGCTTGGTAGAAGCTCGTCTACGTTTGTGGGGGCTCAGCAGAGTCACCGGAGTGGGGTCTGTTGCTTCTGCGCTGCATGTTTGGATATCAAGGCAACTATTTGGGTGTTATTAAGCAACGGAAAGACGGTCAACAGCACTTGCGGTATTTCACACGAGGCGGATGTCTTGGTGGCATGCTGCTAAGAGGGTTTTTGCTTTCGATTTCAGCACTTTCGACCAGTTTGTGCGATGATTAAGTTCTTTTATCCTGCTGGCGTGCCGCTTTCGAGTCGGGGGAGGCTTAGACGGAGGCGGTGAAATTTGGGTGTGAGTCGTAGCCACAGTTGACAATGGGCTCGCTTGATTTGCTGGTGCACCCTACGGGACCTACACAGACCGCAACACCACGAGCCCTTCCACAATGCTTCCCGCAAGAAAGTCGTGGAAGTGGAAGCCTACCCAGTCCTGCGCTCACCGACCTAAGCGGTTTTGGTCTCCGCACACTTTGATCTTGTTCTTCTCCCCTCAACTGCCGCCCCCACACTGTGAGATCGGTGAAAGCGGCCATCAATAAAGGCCTTAGGCCGTGAGCTTGGAGCAATAAACGTCATGCCCCCTACCGAGAATCGCAAAAGGTCGATGCGCCAGCAGCCCCGAAACAAAAAGAACGCGGTTGGCACGAAAAATTCTCTGGCTACTGCCTGTCTCTGGTTCGCTTCCCCCCGTTACGCTCTGCATGGCTCGTGTCGTGCTATGGCGTGGATGGGTGTTAGTCTCTACGATCTGAAGGTAGGAGGGCAGAAACAGCCGGAGGCTGAGGCACTGCCTCCCTTTGATTTTGGTATTTGCAAGAGATGGCTTTCTTAAATTCGCGGTTATTTCGAAGCTCGTGAGCCAATAACGTTGCTGACCCGGCCGTCTGAGTCGGATGGGTTTCGGGGCTGAACCTGTGAACTCATCGACAGGGTCGTGTCATCGCGGCCCTCCCGAAGAGCCCTGCCATTCCAACGGTAACGAGAGCATGCAGGTACTTCCACTAATCTCTAAATTCATCTGGCTTGTGACGGGAGGCTTCTCCTGCGCCCGAGAGGTGGCCAGTGATATCCTGGCCCTCACTGGTGGGTGCTATTCGCCCTACAAGGCTGGTATATGGGATTAGTATGTTCTTACCCTCGGTGCCGATCTGCTGGCCGGAGTATTTGTGATTGAGTTAAACGTCATGGAACCCGATCTGCGTATTGGCTCGACGGGGCCGCCGAGCTGGCCTCTGCCGGCTCTTTGCTCGTTCAAACCTTCCCTAAGCGTCTCCGCAGTCTCTAGTATTTTTGTCTGCTCCAGGGTGTCGATGCCTAAAAAACGTTGTTGACTGTCGTTATCCGTTCGCGTGTTAGTTTATTCATGGTTTGCGAATGAAACTTCCCGCCCAATCATGCACCATGTACCCCCCCGAAGCTCAGTCTCCAACGGTTTTGAGTCAAGGCTTTGCATCTATCTTCGCCAGCTCCGCTGTCCTGGGACGACCTGACATCCGGAATAGGCCACTCGGCCTTTCTAGCTTCACTAGTCAACGGTATGTATATGACGTTCCGCAGTTTGCTTAGGACTCACCTCTTCCCTATCGTGTTTGTTGGTTGTTTCAGCTATTCTTGTACATTTTCTTTCAGTCCATTGTACTATCGAACAGTCAACCATCAGGCACCGAGCACTGACCAGCGAATGTCGAAGATCCCATTTTCCCCTCTCACGGCCCTCCGTAGACGTTAAACACCTTTTTCTCAACTTGGCCTGGAGCCAGAGTTCTGCAACCTGAGGTGGGGCGGCCGTGGCTCCTCCGAGTCGCTCTCTAGGCGCGAAGTCTTCTCAACATCCTCGTACTTAGATGAGGCATTCCTTGACACTTAAGAGGAACGGACTATACGACCTTACGAAGAAGAGTACTACTTTGTATCCTCCTCATAGAAACTTGTCGCATTGATTCAGATCCTTCTCCGATAAGCACCAAAAGATGTCGCAAAACCAGCAAGCGAGTGACCAGCAGTCTAGAGGACAAGTGGAGTCGCCAAGGCCAAGGGGAGAAGCATCGCAAGCAAAAGGAGATGAATGGTCGGAGGTAAAGGACCCTAGTGAGAGACGGAAGATTCAGAACAAACTTGCGCAGCGACGATTCCGTAAGTAAAGCTCCATTTACCTTCTCATATTACCCTTAAGATCGTTCATTAACGCGCATCGCCTCTGCAGGAGAGAAAGTAAGGGAACAAAAAGAAGAGACGGAACGAGAGGTCGAAAATCAGAAGCGAGCAGGCAGTTCCTATGCTTCCCCCGAGCCAGGAGATCTTGATCCAGGCCGTGAACTATCCGGACTTCCTTGGGGAGGCATCTCCATGCGGCACATCGTCGAGGCCGGAAAAACCAAAGAACAGAACTCACAGCAAAGTTCCCGTGAGAATTCGGTGTACGCCGCCGCTTCACAAACAGGAGGGAGCTCGCGGTAAGCAGCCCCACCGGTGTGAGTTTTTCCTTCGTGTCCCATCGCAACATTGACTGACCCCTTAGTAGACTCGGCCTACGCCTTACGGATCAGTTTGCCCGAGGATATCCAGCATGGAGGTACTTTCCTTACCGTCATCCCAACTGGGGGATGCGGTGATGCGGCAGGAAGAGCAGTCTGCGAAGGAGTGTCATATTATTTTAGGATGGTTGCTTCGTGGTGCGGGCACCCATGATTTCGAACATTTTGGTGGCGCTTGAACGCATTTTCGGGATGGATTAACGGATTTACGCCCGTCATGACGTGGTTAGGGATCGAGGAGCTTGCTGGCAGCTCATAATACCTTTCTTCAGACATGTATTTCACACGCCTCTTCTTCGCCGCACCAGCACTTGGCAGATACACCGCATTTTCTAATATCATTGCATCATTTCCTCTCTTTTCACATTTGCCAATCACAGCAAGAGTAAATTTACGCCACCACTGCGGCACCATCGGGGAGATTTACGCGCTCGGTAAGAAAAAAAACCCCCCCCGCCATATGCTCTCGTTGCCAACTTCAACGGAAAGGCATCGGGGTCGCATGAACATCGGCTCCGGACAACCTGACTAGATTCCGATGGGCGGCACAATATTAGTATGGGGCAGTGGTGACAATGAGGCAGGACAGCACCAGACCCCGTTGGACCCCCTTAACAGGAACAGGAACGTCATACGCCATGATGCAGATTTGGACAATTCAGCGAAAGTCAGCCTCGCTATGTTTGATGATTGTGATGCTCTCTGCAAGCTTACTGGACGACGCTGCGCCCAGCACTTTACAAACGGTAAATTTAGATCAGAAAGGCTGCGCTTTTGGCTGTGCTGTGGCGTCGGCAGATCGGGGAAACGTCTCGGGCCCTCCGCGGGGCACGCCTTGCCGTACCTCACCTCCACGGGAACATTTCCCGACTTTTACATCCACCGCTTTACCAACTGACGATGACTTCGACAGGCCCATAACCACCACGTTGGACTCTGCGGCACCTCTCCGATATGCCGCTTCACGGTTTTTGTAGCCGCCGAAGCGCGTGTTCCCTGCCAATTCCACGCCGCGGCTGCCTTCGAATGTTTCCCCAGGCAGCTTGTGCTTTTACTGCTTCGAGAGGACTTTCAGGCACCAATACCTTTTTGCTGGAAACTAACCATTTCCTGCTCTGTCAATGGCTGACTCTGATGTGCGGCACAGTACCTCATTTTCTAGCACAGGTGAAAGGAGCTGTGGCAATCCCTATTCAGAGCTCTGATCGGGCACATCATACTCTCATTTTCCGACGAACTATGCCACACAAGAGAAGGAACCATTGAGACACTCTCTAACAGCTATCACATTTCATACACAAGTTTCTTTGCGGCGTTAGGGATCCCTGTGTTGTAAAACGCCGCAAAGAGGCTGGCGATCTGAGTTCTTGTTCATTCCTCCCGAGGATGCGGCGTAGAGTTCAGATATATAGAACGTGAAAGATCGCAGTCCGGCTTGAATCACCAGAAGACAGCAATACTTTGAATTCAATTTCCTCCATGACTGCGCCTTCAGAAGATCTCGAGAAACTGAGCCTGGGCGATCGCGAGATGGTGCTAACGCGAGCTGGTGCTGCTAGGGTACGTGGTTCACCATCAAATCGGCGGCAGGGCTCTGGGAATGGTAATGACCGGATCATCATCGAATCCAAAAACTCAGGCATTGAGTACGATGTTGGTGGACTTGATGAGGTTGCTCGAGAGCGTGCTGAAGTAGGTCTCGGCGATGACAACCAAATCGACATGAACTATTGTACCGAGCGAGAGGGATATTATGCCTTTCACATTAGCGACCATATCACCGTTCGGATTGGGACTGGAGAGCCTCAATACCGCATTCCACAGTGCACTTGCGGTGCCAATGAAAAGGGAATAGCTTGCAAAGTGAGCTCAAACTATGTTGACTATATTTGAGACTTCTAAGCTAATATTTATTTCTACAGCATATATACTGGTTGGAGGACCAGTTGCTGATCGAGGCACCTGATAGCGCCCGTTCAGAGGCCGTCAAGCTCGCATCAGACGGCTCTCGAATCTTGAACAGGTTACCATCTGTTGTGATTGACAACATTGGCCTTGACGAGATTGCTGAAAATCGTGGTTGGGTTCTCCACAACGACGGCCAAGATACAGAAGAGGAGATGACGGAAATGCTCTCAGTATTCGAGCCCTCTGGCAATCTCCCAAGCGAATTCAAAGCCGGCACACCAGGCAATTCCCTCCAATATGTCGCTCATAGCCGAATCTACAAGGAGTTTTCCAATCTCCTAACGCAATACGCGGTTGACAATGTTGGGATGTTCCATCGCCTACGAGACATAATCACACCGGATTTCCAAGCAACTGTCTTCTTCGAAAAGATGGGCAATAGAGCTTCGCAGGCTTTCAAGGCTCTTGACGAATACGTTACACGAGGACCGACAATTGACGAGTCATGTGACGTTATCACATGTGCTGACCGATTGGACGAACTTCTGGAAGAAATTGACGAGGGATACGTGCAACGAGTTTCTAGCGGGCCGCTGAGAAGCAAGGAGGCAGCGAACAAAGCAGCATCAGCGTTGATTGTCATCCTTGAAGGTGTTGTGGAACGGAATGGCGATGCCTATGCTAACACCGCCTGGAAGCGGGTTTCGCAAAACGAACCGGAGCAGGACAGGAATCTCTACCTGCGCCTCATCGGGGCTCCTCTGGAAGCTCACGGGCCGTTCGTCTTGGATGTCCTCAAGAACATCCCACACGAAGTGATTCGCAATCACCTGGAGCGTCTATCGGGCATTGCACAAATGCTCGAGTCATATGGAGCGCCACAGCGATATCGGAACATGCTTCGGATCATCATGTCTCAGGACAGCCGGAAGCGATCGAACCCTGAGGTTGGGGGGAGTAGCTCAAAGAAACCGATGAAGTGAGCGACGGGTCTGTCAGATTCATTTCACTGTGCAAATTTGAATCACGATGTTATCTTTGCTGAAGCTTAGGTCTGTTGGTTTCTGCAGGGTGGTGTTCTGATAAGATTTCCGCGGTAGATTTCCTATTTTCCCTTCTTGTTCGCAGAACTTAAAAAAAAAACTTTTTTTTACGCAAACATATATTCTTGGCAGGGCCTAGATACTTTTTATAGATTGGTAGATCTTCTCTCATTTAGTTTCATAGACCTTACTCGAGCTTACATTCCCCGATGCCAGCGCGGTGAACAAAGGATGCTAGCGCGAGTGATGCCCACTAGGTGGCTTGCCAAGGGGGCCAAAGACAGGTCCCTGAAGAGCTTCTGAGAGTTCCGTTCCCATGATAGTGGGAACACGCCCAGCCGGCATGATTCGTAAAGCACCCTTACATGGCAAGCTCACGCGGGCGGCCTGTCGAAGCGCGGAGAAAGGAATGGTATGACAAGTGCGCTCTTTTGCTTATAACCTGGGAGCGGTGCGGGCGTTATCCTGGGATTGTGAAGCCCTGAACACGAGCGGACAGCTGCAGCGGGGTGTTGGCTGGCTTTGCGAAAGTTGCTAGAGTTGCCAAAGTGGCCAAAGTTGCCAGATTTTCCAAGACGATGGACTGGGGTTTAGTCCAAAAGTGTGGCCATGACATGCGGGCTGGCGATAGTTGTGCGGTGATGGGCTCAAAGAAGCAATGCGGGGAAGGCTGTGAGTGGAGGCCTAAGGTGGACGGCCTGCTCATCCCTACGCTATCATGTGGATTGGCGTCGAATAGTGCGCGATGCACTGGGCCTGCAACAATAATGGGCCTGCAAGATTATCGGACTTGGTGCAGCTCGATGATGTCTTTGTCCCTTGCCACGGACTCTCTTTTTGGGAACAACGCGGGGAAGACCAATCTACTTGCAGGCCTAGCGACCTCTGCATCCGCCAAAAGTTGACGCGGACCCTCCTAGCAGCAACTCCTGACGCTATTTACATTCCTGCCCTTAAGCTGCTTTTCGAACCACCTTATTGCTTTGCATCCCCAAATTCCCTGTCTTGTTATACTGTGAAACCCAACCGCTTGCCCTATCACGCCATCGGCCCATCTTCGACGTAGCCTTCTCGCCTGCTCCCGCCAGTTGCCGGGGTCTTGCCTGCAATCGTCAGTCGACAACTGTTAACAGACCGACCGCTCCCGCTCCCCTTCTACCTGTTACTGCAATCTTCCCTCAAACTCCAAAACCTCCGACTACAGCTACTCCACCACTTCTTGACCCGCACGTTGATTCACTCCACAGCAAACAACCCGTCATGTCATCCGATCGAAACTCGCCTCCGCCGCCTTCAGCGGCCACCAACAGACGTCGCTCTTCAATCACCGGTCAAACGTTCCAAGAGCTCTTTGGCCGTACCAACAGCATTGGTGGAGGTCAGAATACCACTTCAGCCTACCCAGGCCCTATCACCTCTGCGGCCGCCCAAGCTCAGCGGCGCCGTCTCTCTCTTACCACCATCGGCCTGTCGGGCTCTCCAAACCAGACGTCACCCTTCAGCGCCGTCCGCTCCCGCGCGGAAAGCGTCTCGAGCGCCAACTCTGGTTCGGTTGACGAAAGTCCTTTCGAGGATGATCCGGCTCCGTCCGCCTCAAGTGTCCCCAACACGCCGTTTGCAAGGCGTCTGAGCTTCGGAGCGCGTGCCCTCCGGGATGTGAGGACGAGCAATGGGAACATTGGGAACTCCAATGGTAGACCTTCCGTCGATAAATCACTCTTTTCCCCGACTGCCAAAGGTCGAGGTTTGTCTTCATCATCGTCCACGTTCCCATCCCCATTGCTAGTTCCAGTGTCAACTCTAGTGCCTGCTGCGGCTGCTTCGCCAGCCTCACACGCACCTGCATATGCACACCCGGCGCATTTGAAAGCCCAGTCTGCGCGCAACCTTGATAAGCATGAGCTAACGACTCTGTTCTTTCACACAGGTGAAGGCTTCAACTTCGTGGAGAATCTCCGTTCCCGCGCTGAGCGCTCCTCCATTTCGGGTGCTAACCCGGTTTCAAGCCCTACCGCCCAGCATCATCGAGCTAAGAGCGTGGCGGTTATGGAGCCTCCCGCTCGAGAGATGCCCAAGGCGGTCAAGGTACCTGATCCCTTCCAGGAGCGAATCCTCAAGGGGGATTTCTACATGGATTAACGTAGGCTTGCTGCCCTGACGTCCATTCACGGTTTATATTATTGCGGCACAAGTTGGCTATCGATTACGTCTCAGATTCAGATTCAGATTCAGATTTATATTCAGACTCAGGCTATCTGCTTTCTCTTAGGGGATCTTGACCCACTCAGGACGCGGGTACAAAATTTGTCAAAGTTCTTTCCAACAACCCTAATGAACAAACGATTGAACGATTGTGTTACCGGTCATCATATACCGGAAATGTTCGAATTCAGGCTTTTCACGATATTGAAGTCTTCGGCCTTTTGCTTTTTCAAGGTCAGCATTTCTGACGGCCCGTCAGACGTCTTGCCACTGGTATCCGGTATCGGAGTCGAAACTCGATAACGAAACCCATCAATCAAAGCAGGCGCTGGTCCCGTCGCTTCCACGTTTGCTGGTCCGCTTTCACGACTTTCTTTTGACGATACTTAGTTGCTATTGGACATTTCTTACTGGACTCGGGACGTTGGGATGGATTTTGTTTTTCTTCCCGAAACGGCAACTTGACTGCTTTTATATGCTTAGCCCAGCCTGCACTCTTTCCAATCTGCTTCGAACCTGTCTTTTGTTGTGTCTTTTTTATTTTCCGTTCTCCCCCAGGCTGGGAGCCGGACAGGGAGGGGCGTTTTAGGGAGGCTTCACGTGCTCGAAATGTTTTGCTGTTTTTCTATATACTATCCAAGTCTGGCTTACGGATACTGTATGTATGAATTCTTCTCGATGAACGAGAGATTGTGTTTTCCCGCAACGAATCAAAGACAGATAGCTCACCAAGCAAATGGACTTGTTGACAAGCGGTGTGCGCTGCGAACAGACGTGAAGTGATAGGTGAAGCGGTGCGGAAACTCTAATCCAGCAGCTCGAGCATTGCTTGGCTGCCCAATTGCACGGCCGTCTCAACCGTCGCCCTCACATGGCGGTAGCTTTATCTCAACCTCTGCAGCAGCAACTGCAGCAGCAGCCCCACATGCTGTGCTCTCCGCCTCATCCCCGGATCCCCGACATGCGTAAAGACCTCGCTCACCCACCACCTCCCCGTCCCGCTGCCTCATCTTGAACTCACATTGTCACACGAAAGAGGCCCAGCACGCAAGCGAAATTACTTCGATTCCATTCATCCAACATGCTACGCTACAAGATACACGATGCACGACACCCCGCAACCGGAACAGAGCCCACACTTTCCAGCGGAGCGGAAAAGAAACCCGGAGAGATGCCATAGAACACCGTGGAATGCCCCCCCCAAAAAAAAAAAAAAAAATTTCCGGTGAAGCGAATGGCCGCCGGAGACATTATCAAATCTACAATATCGGCCCCCCTAAAAAAAGAGAAAAATACTAACTGCCAACTCTGGGATATAGAGCTAAAAGAGGCTGAGATGGAGAAGATGAGACAGGGTCTAGGATAAGAATGAGGATGAAGATGAGGATGTTGGTTCCTGCACACCCGCTCTGCTCGCAATGCCTGACACAGCTCTACAAACAGTCAAACGACAAAAAAAACCGCGCCCTCTAGCCCATCTACCGGCACCGTTGGGGAGGGGGGAGGGGGAGGGAAAACTGCGGATATGTATATTTTGGCGCAGATGCTACTGCATTTTTTCTTCCCCTCCTCACCAAACCCCCCTCTTTTTCTCTGAAATCTCATCCAGCACGCTCAAAACCGCTCTCTGGGCCCATTCCCATGATTCTCGAACAGGTCCTCCAAATACGCGCTCGGCGCCCGTCCACCGGCCACGGCACTAGCTCCGGGCAAGCTCAAATTGCTCGAGCTACCCACGCCGTGCCCGTACATGCCGCTGCCACCGCCACCACCGCCACCACCGCCGCCGCCAACGGTGCCCGCGACGCTGCTGCGCGTGTACCCGACGCTGCTGCTCTCGCCGCGGGACGGCGGCGGGCGCTCGAACGGGTTGCCGCGCGACGGCGGCAGGCCGGGCGAGCCGGGCGGCGAGATGCCCATGCTGCGCGTGCGCTGGTACCCCGCGCTCGCAGGGCCGCCCAGGCCGAGCAGCGAGGGCGGGGCGCCGCTGCCGCCTACGTGCGTCATCTGCGCCCCCGCGGCCGGCTGCGCGGAGCCCGAGGCGTAGTAGCCCGGGGGGAGGTAGGACGAGGGGCGGCTGGTGGAGGCGTGGAGGCCCGAGCCGGCGGTGGGGGAGAAGAAGAGCGAGGAGGCCGAGGGCGGCGGTTTCGGCGGCGTGCCGCCACCGCCGCTGCCGCCGTTGGAGGGGAAGGGCTTGAGCGGCGCGGCGGACAGGCGGTCGAGCGACATGGTGCTGGCGGCGCCGACGGTCGTGTACAGGCCTCTGTGCCCGCCGGGCCCGTGCAGCAGCGACTTGGAGTCGGCGAGGTTCTGCGCCAGCGCGGCGCGCTTGACGCTGCGGTGGAGTGACCAGGCCACCAGCCCGCGCCATGCGAGGATCGCGGCGCCCATGAAGCCCAGCGCGGCGCCCACGCAGATGAAGACGGTGCCGTCGGGGAGGTTGGATTTCTGCATGAAGGGTGCGTTGGCGGTGTCCGGCACGCCTACCGTGGGGTTCAGGGCGCCTGCGATGGTCGGGAGGCCCGTGAGGTGGAAGACGGAGAGGGACGTGGTGCTACTGAGGCCAGGAGCGCTCGTTACGACGATGGTGGAGGCGGAGGTGCTGGATCCGGCTGCGGTCGATGGGGCCGCTGAGCTTCCTGAATTTGATGTTGCTGTTGTCTTCGCCGCAGTTGACTTTGTGTTGCCGGTGCTCGTTACTTTGGCGCTCCCCGACGTTGCTGTTGCTGTTTCATCAGACTGTGACGCAGTACTGAGGTTCGGCAGGCTGGTTGCCGCGTTTGTGGCTGTGGTGAAGAGGAGTAGGAGGAGGACGGAGAACAGGAGGCTAAAGGGACCTATTGATGGCCCTCTCGAGGGCCGTTTCGCGGGCATCATGGCGATAAGTATGGTGTGGATAGATTGGGATAGTGGTCGTTCAACACAACAAGGAGGATATGTAGGATGTGGCTCGGATAAAGGCAGAGTTTGCTGACGTTGCGTTTCAGGAGATGGGGGCTGAAGGCGCAGTCGAAAGAGTGGATGGCCGTCAAAAAGGCCTATGGATGAAAGGAGTGACAGAATAATTGGCGTTGACAAGAGTCCTGTTTCCACCGTAGTTGTTGGAGTGATGATTATGCAGGGACAAGGACGAAAGGGAGCGAGTGGTCGGGGTGATGGACTTGGTGTTCGTCGCAGCTGTTCGGTTCCTGAGCAGCCAGCGCCTCCCTAGGCGGGGCCGGACGGGGCGTAAGGAGGGAGAGAAGACGAGGTGTCTTTTTATTGAACAGTGGGATAAATTGTGGAATGACGATAATGACTCGCGGCACAAAACAGAAGCAGTGTGATTTATTGGTGATACAAAGATGTGCAGCGGGGTGCAGACGCTGCAGAAACCCCAGCGGCGGGCAACTCCCCTTGGTTGTTCTTGTTTTGGCCCTGCGGCTCGTAACCAGGGAGAGCCGACGGCCACAAATGTTTTTCCGGCCTGTCATTTTTTTTTAGAAACACCAAATCCATATCGCCATAGAAGCTGCAAATCGCATACTAACCCCGCAATTTTCAATATGGGTGTCGCTAAGAAGACCAGGAAATTCGCTGCAGTGCGTATGCTCCCTGCCTAAAGTCGGATGCTCTCAGAACTCATGTTTCAATGCAGGTGAAGCGGATAATCGGCCAGCGAGATGCACGATTGTATGCAAATGCTCAACCTCAATTCCTGGACCCTCCACTAACAGCTTGATCCCAGAAAAAAGAACCAGCTGGTGGGCGAAGAACAAGCGAAGAAGAAAGCCAAGGGAGATGAGCTGGTTCACCAAGTGTATGCGCTCCGTCTAGCTCTCGAATGTCTCAAGAAACATTACTGACCACAGCAGGCCCCAAGTTTCCTCATCACTCTTCTTTCAGGTACTTCTACCACATCCAGATTCTATTCTGAGCTGCATACTGACAGCTGCATAGGCCAACACCGCCCTCGTCCCGCCCGTTCGTCCTACCACGCTCTCCCCGTCTCCCCCACCTCCACTAACACCAGCTCCCAGTACTCTGTATTAATCGACACCAATTTCCTCAGTCTGACGGTCCGTAACAAGCTCGATCTCCAAACGGTACCTCACCACAATCTCGCCTCATTACCTGCTCTTCTAACATCCTCTAGGCCCTCATGGACTGTCTATACGCCAAAGCCACACCGATAATCACATCCTGCGTCATGGCCGAACTGGAGAGTTTGGGCTCTAGATACCGCATCGCTCTGCGCATAGCCCGCGACGAGCGGTGGGAGCGGTTAAAGTGCGATCACAAAGGTATTCCCCCCCCCATTCTTACCCCTGTCACCGCTCCTTCACCAGTTTGGCGGTCGATGGCTGAGTTTGCGGTGTGTAGGCCACTATGCGGACGATTGCATTGTCGACCGCGTCATTAAACACCGCGTCTATATCGTCGCTACTAACGATGTTGACCTCAAGCGCCGCATTCGCAAAATCCCGGGCGTGCCCATCATGTCGGTTGCGAAGGGGAAGTACAATATTGAGAGGCTGCCTGATGCGCCGGAGCGGTAATGACTGTTATTGCTAGTAGGCCGGCAGATTTGTTTACTTGGAGAGGACATTCGGGACGCTGTTTTAATTGCATAGCGAGGCGTTTGGTATATTTGATGTGATAGATAAAACGGGCGGGAGTTGGTATGTGCATGTGAGATTTTCTGATGACACAGGTATGTCAGACGTCTAATACAATATGGAGATACACACTCAATACTTGGTGTCCTAGTTATTCCCCCATGAGTAGCTTCAGATGCTTAAGATCCTGCACAAGTTCCTCTGTAAATTCCGCTCTAAAGTAGTCCAGACGGTTGTCCGAAGCTCATCAGCGTAGCAAGAACTAATGGATGATCCTTCGCGTGACATCACTGTTGCAAGCAGCCTCTACGTGCGAACTGTTTGCACAAACAGACAAATGGAACGCTGCAGAAGTTTGTATAAGTTTGTATGTACGCATAGGACCTATATTATGTGCCTTGTTTCCTAGTTATTCGCCATTCCATTCCCATTGGGACAGCTATACTTCAGAGATAGCCTTACTTACGACTCAAACCAAGGCCTCCTCTTCAAGGCCTCTCATCACGAGCAATCAAGCAAGATAGCTCAACTCGTAACCTGCGCGCCTGTTGCAGAACCTGTCTCCATTCATAGCAAAGATCAAACAAACTCAACCCCAACAGATTTCACTCCCAAGACACCGCGTTTCTCTCGTCTAACATCAAAGCACCTTTCGACAGCATCCGCAGCCTGTTCGATCACCTTCAAGCCCACCCCAATCTAGTAGAAGAACTGAACGCCACGTATCCCGCCCGAGGCGTCTTCAAGACCGCCGCGACAACCAACCTAGCCGCTGGCCAAAAGCGAACCCTCGATCTCTCCCCATCGCGCATCGAGCGCATCCCCGCAGCTTTCCAAGCTCGTCTCGCACCCTTCGGCCTCGCCCCCATCCTCGCCTTCTTCGAAGCAGTGACAGCCACGCATCTCGAGCCGCTCCTGCACGCCCTCAGCACCGCCATCAGCGCTGGCGCCGACCTCGCCAGCATCCACCGCACCCGCAACCTCAACTTCCGCCTCTGCGACTACAGCCCCGACGTCGCCCGACCGGCGGGAGTTGTATTCTCAAATGCTGTTACGGAGGGCTGGATTGATGTGCGGTGGTTAAGGAGGCGATGGGGAAGAAGTGGTGCTGAAGGGAGGAGGATGAAGTCTTGACCAATAAAGAGATGGGGACTCAGGATATGATATTGAGAAGCTTTTAAGAGAGTAGGTATGGCTGACTTGGTGCTCTTCTGGTGGTGCATCTACACAGATATTCTCACTCGGCTTCAGCTGGATGGTTGGCTGTTGAACAGAAATGCGATACTAGACTAGACAAGCTATTTGACAAGCTATAGATAGATGACAAAGAACGACATTAACAACCTATTACAAGATGAATCTCTATACGGCCGTTAGATTTTTAGATTGTCGCCAGCAATCGTACAAACGAGTGAATAATACGCGACGCATCGCCCAGACTTTTCTGTCAAACCTCAAAGCCTAACACCGCACCGACCAACACCCATCATACCAGCTACGCCCGACCAGCCGCTAAAACACCCAACGTGACCTAAAACCTAGACCCAAATCCAAGCCCAATTTCTAGCCCAATCTCAAAAATAAAATAAAAATAAAAATAAAAAAGCGCCCGAAAAGCCCCAGAGCCCAACACCCCAGCCAAATCCCAAATCCCAGATCCCAGCTCCCAGCTCCCAGCTCCCAAACCCTAGATCCCAGATCCCGATCCAGCAAATTAGCCTTAATCAAAACCGAACCTTAAACCCCACTCCCAGCAATTTAGGCCCCCCACATTACCCCTCCCTCCCGCGCCAAAAAAAAAGTCACTCCCCCTAAAACATCCCATCCAACAGCACCGCCAGGCCCCCCACCTTCGCCAGCGTCCCAACCGTGCTGCTGCCCCTCCGCCCACTCTTCTCCTTGTGGCTGTGGCTGGAGCTCGGCCTCCTTCTGCCGCCACTGCCCCCCGACTCGCGGCGGCGCGGGTAGGTGGCGGCGTCCTCATCCGACGACGGCGTGGGGCTGGGGGGGCGCGCGTGCGAGCTCGACGCGCTGGACCGTCGGCGCTGCTGGGAGGAGCGCTGCTGCGTAGGCGGCGGGGGAAGGGAGGGCGTTTGCGGTGTTGGGGGGTAGGCAGTGTAGGCGTTGGCGGTGGAGGTGGGGGAGTGCGGGAAGGCTGGGTCCGGGCCGGGGAAGGTGGTTGCGCGGGTGAGGGGGGGTTGAGGGGACGGGAAGGGGAAGGAGGTCGTGGCGCGCTCCAGCGGGGGAGGGTGTGGTGCGTAGCTGGGAGCGCGGTCGTGGTGCGGGTGCTGGGGTGACGAGTTATAGGTTGGCGTGCGGTCGTTGGAGTAGCGCCGCTTTGGGGAGGGGGAGCGCTGGCTCTGACGCTGGCTCTGGCGGTAGATCTCGACAGTGCGTTCGACGAGGCGTTCGACTTCGGGCTGGGAGCGTCGGTGTTAGAGTAGGGGAGTTGGAAGAGCGAGGAGTGGGGACTTACGAAGGTCAAGGGCCGGGATATAGAGAAGCAGGTCTCGAGCTTTGTCCGGCGCCCGTCGTTGCGCTCTTTCTTCAATGTCTCGTACTTATATCCCACTTCTTCGATGGCCTCCCTGCAGACCCAGGAGGCCATGATCTCAGTAGAGGTGTTTCGATCGTTCAAAGCTTTGGACGATGGGTATTCGGAGTTGGTGCGCTCAACTTTGCCATCGATATACTCCCAGTACTGTGTGCGAAGACACAGCCGCCACGGGATTTCCAAATCCACGCTTTCGTCTTCGTTATGCATTTTCACAGCAGCAGCAGCTCGAGTCGGAAGGCTTGACAAACTTGATCGAGGCGACTGCTGGGGGGAGGAGGAAAACACGCCAGAAGACCTAGGAGATACACCGTATTGAGAAGAAGAAGCTGGAGATAATGGAGCTGTTGGACCGAATGTCTTCGGAACCGGAATAGGCATAGTCGGTGAGTCTGGGAACAGTGGTCCAGCACTAGGAGCACGTCGAGGGGTAGGTGCAGCGAAGCGCGGATTGCTTTGTTTAATTCCAGGCAATGCCCCAAGCTGATCATCGCTATCGTCAGATTCGACTGTAGGCTGCTGGCTCTTCCTTCGCTCCGATTGATCCTGTTTTCTCCGAGCATCGATTTCGCGTTCCGTATGATCTAAACGCTCCTCGATTTCTCGAAGTCTTGTCCACTTTTTGAGCACTTCTTTAATGTATGCAGCCGATACTCGGTGGACCATGATTAAGCATTCGGTATCTGGGGTCAATACGTCTAATTTGGCCAGAGAAGGCTCTTGGTATTGCGAGAGATTCTCAACCTTTGCAATTTGCTTTGTTTGGTCTTCAATCGGCATGATGCTCTTGGAGCTATCGCCTTCTGTCAGTAGTGGCGGCAACGAAAATGCTTCACTGCGTCGTAGTTCGTCGAAAAGCTTAGATGCGGAGATCAGCGACATCTGCTGCTCTATAATGAGTATTTCCATCTGTACCCTCTCGTTCTGAACGGAATCGGCTACTCTTTCGGGTGAGATTGTGTGATGCTTCCTATATAGAAAATGCGAGTTAGACAACGCACTCGACTAAAGGAGATGAAATGGAGTAATGAGGCAGCAATACCTTGACCACATAATTATTCTGACCATGTAAAATGTCTGAAGCATGACAGAAAGGGTTAATTTCAAAGACTCCAGATGACCCAGGAGATAATCCATCCGTGCTTTGGACCTAAGACTCCATTTCCATTTCTGGATCTGAACGAGAGGCTTTGATTCATTTTCACCGTCATTTAGTTCTTCATGATTATCGCTGAGCTCGTTTATAGGAACCAAAGCCTGGATCTCTGAGAATATAGCCCGGCATTGATCGAGGATATCTTGGACGGTCTCGATAGCCTAAAACATGGACTTCAATATGGTTTTATTTTCAAACGATTTTACAAAAGAGCGCATACCTCAGGGGATGGGACTATATCATCCTCTTTAACAGTGGCTCCGACTTGTTTAAGTGTTAGAGACAGCAGGGTGACTGTCTTGGCAATACGATTGATGTCGCGAGTTCCCGAAGATACAGCACCGCCCAACTTGTAGAGATCAAGAGCCAACCTCGAACCCCACGAAACCAACGAAATTATTATTGTTGCAATCTCCGCCATGTTCGACAATGAGATGGATGGGGAGAATACTTCATTGACGGGCCAGATTATAGATGATCGTGAGTGGAGCGGTTACGCCCAATTATAGCGCGAGTGTCTCGAGTTGGTTTACGAGCGCCACCGGCCAAAATTTGGACCCTGCAAAGGGTGACCGGGAAGCTGCGTTTATTGGTGGAAACCGGCAGATCGCAGGCAGCGAGAAAGGCTGGAGGAATGAGAACTGCGAGTCTGTGCGGAGATGAATCAAAGCGACTCGATAGTAGAGCAAAAGTGCCTTGGCTAAAGTATTTGGCTCGTAAAAAGAACACCATCTCTCAAACACAGCGCAATTCGGTTTAGCATGCTTTCAAGGATATGTAATGCCATGCAGTTGCTGAACGGCCCGAGTCGCATAGAATCTTCTTCGAAAAGGGCAGGAGAGACATTTCAGCCTTGCCAAGAAACTACCATCTCATGAATCAATTTAAAATGTTAGCACTCAAACCTGAAGGATCGCAACATGCACTTTCCAGCTGCCGTGCACCCTTAACGGCCGTTATCGACTTGGTTTAGCCCTGTAGGCATCCGCTTACCCTTTGCTTCTCGGCCACAGCCTTCCTGCATCCCAGACCAAACCGACCTATCATAATGTTTATTCGACCACCCTCGTGGCAGATAAAAACGAATGATCATGAGGGTGAATCGTTGCCTCAACCCGAACTCTGGACGGGGATAAAACCTGTACTAACAGTGACTATCACGAATACATAGATAAGCAGCCATGTGGCTTATCCCGGGGAACTACGCAAGATTTCCGTGCGTTCCAACCGTATCGACTTATGCTCGTGCTACGGCGCAAAGCAGCCCGAACCTGAAACTTTCCGGTGAGAAGATCGTTATGACGCGGAATACAGCTGGTCACCAATATATACCGGAAGGCGCCTTGACGCGATGTTTCATTTCGATGGCTTGACCGACGATAGTGGCTGCCCTAACTAGTCATTCCAGAGCTCACCACCAAGACACGCACCGTCATGTGAAAACACGCGAGATATTACTCATTGCCGCGTGTTGATTCCAGGAAAAGAAGGTCATATCAGGCAATCAAAGTCCTTATCTAAGAAAATAGTGTTCGGAAATAGGTGAATCCCCAAAATCAGCCAAGCCAAGGGAACCGATTCTTGATGAGCGGTCTTTCCGCCTTCATGCGGACCATCCTGATGCCATCCTGATACCCCTCTATCCGCGGGTCCCTAGTACTGGAAACGTAAACCTCCTCGTATATAGCACCAGATCGTCGATCCACTAGATCAGATTCTTCAAAGATTTGAATATTCATCTCACCCAGTCAAGCATAGAAGGTGATAGGATGCGGCAGGTCTCGCATTCAGATCTAGCCAGATCTTCCCGTATAGACCAAATATATCTAGCACATTCTGTGGTTTTAGGATACATCGAAGCTGTCGTGATCAACGCCATGATTGCCGAGAACTGACCGGTCAGGAGCGCCAATTGTGGAACCTCGTACAACACCTGCTAAGGAAGCATATCTGGTATCCATAGATGCCCGATAATGCATCATGTGCTGGCCGTGGTCTGGAACTCCCATCGTGGAGTAGAAAGGTCCCCATACTGCTTTAATCATCGATTCCATGCCTAATTGATAGCAAGCCTGATATCACAACCTTGCAGATTCATGTGCTTGGGTTCTCCTTTTCATGGTGATCGTGGTAACTGCAAAGCCGATTCTCATATGGCGGTTTTGAAGATTTACGGGTCGTAAATTCTCGTAATGCAGATCCGTTCCTTACAGCCACACGCAATAGAAAACCTTTGGGTAATAATTCTTCGATCTCGCCTAGCTGAGCATCGGTATAACCTCTCAAATCCCATTCATGCGAATAGACGTCTTGGAAATATCGGTGAAGGCCGGAGCTGCTCGGAAGGTTCTCAAGAGCTTTGCTGACCGCATATATGCTTGGAAGGAAGTGAACGCAACTGCTGTTCTTCTTATGAATCGCATCAAGGGAGTCGGCTCTCAGTTGGAGAACATCGTACTTGTCAGCAAGTAAGTAGAGGTCGACTAGAGTTGAAAAGCTCCAGTTGGCGAAATCAGCATCTCTTAGATTGGTTGCCGTGCTATGACGGTCCTTATCAAGAGATTTACTGGTATTGTCAGGGACTTCAAAACGGCCTATAAAATGGTTTAACTAACCTGATACCTTCCCACGTATCTAAAAGAAACATCGAGAGTTCTTGAGTTTTTTTAAATAAATCCGCAGAGCTCGCAGTGAGATCCTCTATGTGGTTATTGGTAAGGTATTGAAGCCGAAGCTTAACCATGGAATTGTGGACAATTGTATATTGCATCCCAACATCTTCTACGACCTCCTGCAGTATGCCCCAAATTCTAGACAGCCGATCCTCTATTGGCTCAACTCTGGTGTGGAACAACTTGTTTATTTCACTACAGAGAGATTTGACTGGACATTCCTTAGTAGTGTTTGAATAGCTCGATGATTATTAGAAGCATACGATTTTTCACTGTTCTATTACAAGATTTGGTATCGGTATCCTTTACTGATCTCAGGCAAAGCAACGGCTTTTCGTTTTGGCATGGTTCATCCACTGGAGTTTCATCCGACTGAACATTGTGGCAATCGCCGGGGGTCAAGGTGTCTTCAATATCTTTGTCTAGCACGAGATTTTGAGTGTATAGCCACCCCATGAAAATTTTGAAGATTCTTGGTTGCACGTCTAGTATGGTTATCTCCTTTTCGTTTGCCTCTCTGAATGACCCATTGAAAGCATTGTGGAAGTATTTCGACCAGTAGCATAAAAGATCCTTGTGGATATGGAAGGGCTGGGCATTCGGGCCGACGTGAACCATCACAACTGAAGCATGATACATCGCTCTGATACGAAGTCAGCCAGATTCACCCAGAGCCTGACACCACTTACTGCATAGCGGACAATCTTCGATGCTCTATAGAGAGTGGACATGTGACGGCAAACATTGTTGACTCCGTCAACGAGGATATCGATTGTGGGTGCGGACGATAAGTGCTTAATTAGTTAGTATGCTTCTATGTTCGCGTCGGCGTGAGTGAGAGATACGCGAGATGAACGTTCCAAAGCATTGACCACAACTAGATCAGCGACTAGGGTATCATCTCCAAAGTACCCACAAAGCACAACTACGATTGAGCTGCTCCCTCGTACTTCCCATAGTATACACAAAAACCACCAACATGAGCCCGGAAAACGGAAGCCTCTGTGAACATCATGTTGTACTACCAACTAAAAAATTCCAAATATCAAAGCTCACTAGGAAAGCTAGAGACCAACTGCTTCCACTAGCCCATACCTTCAATTAGTTATAAGCTCATCCGGTATTAATTTCGCAGGTTAAACAATTTTCGGGCTTCTGATAAAGCCGCTTTAGCATATAAGGGAAAAGTACTGAAGTTCTATCCGCGTCTTCGGGATTCTCGTAAAATATATAAGATTTAACACTAACGTACTCCACAAGCGAGCTGCCCACCCAAGCGAGCTGTCCACCCCCATTTCTCACCAAAAACACGAAGTAGTATCTTAACAACGGCTTAATAATAAAGTCTAAAAATTTGGATTTAGACTTTTATATATACTCTATAGCTCCTATTAAAGCCATGTAGTATATAGTTTAGTAGTTTTTAAGATATTAATTTTTAACCTTATTTTGGCCCCCAAATATTAATATCTTAAAAACTACTAAACTATATACTACATGGCTTTAATAGGAGCTATAGAGTATATATAAAGGTCTAAATCCAAATTTTTAGACTTTATTATTAAGCCGTTGTTAAGATACTACTTCGTGGTTTTGGTGAGAAATGGGGGTGGGCAGCTCGCTTGTGGAGTACGTTAGAGAGAGAGATTAGCTGGTTTGGGAGAATACCCGTACTCATCATATTTACTCAGTTCGCTGTGCTAGATCTAAGCATTTTTGGATGAATTTCATTTGCTATCTTCAAGACAGTACAGTACGTCCAATCCTGCGAATAAGCCATTTTCCCGAATTAATTATTGGTGATCTAATTTGATTTCGTCCGCGAATTACAAGGGCTCGCTATTTGTTTCTATCATAAGTTTAATGCACCTCTAATGCCAATTTAATATACCGAGCAATGCATCCGCGCCCGCAGAAATGCCTGTGCAAAGAGCTCTTGCATTGCAAGATAATGGAAAAGTATGCCGCCAAGCACAGCAAGATGCCAAAGGTTGTGACTCCCACCTACATAGTCGAACATGCCGGGGAACCAGCACTCTGGTATCTTGCTGGCATATAACACTGCGCCACCAAGGTAGACCAGTATACTCTTAGTAACAGGCGAGTAAAAGTATACTGCCCAGTAGAGACCCCGCGTCATAGCGAGTTGGAAGACAGGAAGGAAGCCGGTGGCAGCGAGAGACACGTAGAAGAGCACTCGTACCCATGCCAGATCTTGTCGGTTGAACGCAGGGTGCCATGGAAGAATAACGCCACCAATTCCCAGTGCTGCTGTTGTGAGCATATATATCCATCGGCTTGTCGGCTCACAGTAGAAAGCTGTGTATTCTGTGGTCATAATAGAAGCAGCGACAAGGAGTGATATTCCAGTGTAGTCGACGCAGGCAAATCGTTCCAACAATGTCTGATGTGAGATTGAATTCATCGTGTGCCAGATAGTCGAGCAGACCAGACACTTGCAAGCTGCAAAAAAGAATACAGCCGCAATAAAGACATCGGCATTAGTCGAGTGGGAGAAATTTACGCTCGTGGGATAGAAGTAGAAGGCAATTGTCAACACAAGAAAGAATCCGATGGCGTGAGACCATATGTTGAACAACTCGTTGTGGAGACTGAGTGTCGAGCGTATGCAGTCTAGCTTGCCTTCATGGAAACGGTAACCTTGGAGAATGTGCGGGTTAATCCTCCATGGATCCGGTAGGTCTTCGTACTTGATTAGACCATGTTCTCGAGCACGATCCAGTGCTTGCTCAACGGCATTCTCTATGGTCTCTTTTGCCCTTCGCGCTTTGTCCAGGCCCTCGTCTACCACCTCCCTAGCTCTTTCAATCCCCTCGTCTACCCGCCGCCACCCTTCATCGATGAACTCGTTTGCTACCGTCCCTATTCCTGCATCTCGCATAGCGTATGCACGAGCCTCAAACTCCCCAAGAAACGACTCCATTAACCGTACACATTCTTGTACTTTCTGTTCCAAAGTTTCTTTCGTTGTCAATACTTCCTTGTACCTCTCTTCCAGCGTATCGACCAACACACTCGCCCGTCGCCTTCCAGCGTCTATTACGCCATCCGAGATATTTGAACATGACTCCCGAACCGCGAGAAGTGTTGAGTATGCCCTTTCTATTCCGGAATCAAGATTTAGCTGCCCGTACGACTCTAGGAAGTCCAGTCTTCGTCCCAGTTCGGCGAGGAACCGGTCGACCTGATTTGCAAATTAGTTCTGCAGCTTAGCATCAATTGATAGAATCTAAGTACCAAGACCTGAATATTATCATGATCGACAGTCCACGGTCTTGTGTTATTTGTGTGATACGACGAGTGCCTCCGCCGCCTGTTGGACTCCCTTCGAAAGGTGCCGTAGTTGGAGCGCAGAACGGGCTCCTCGTAGGACTCAGTCATGACTGAAGTCGTGTAGCAAGACATAGCGCCGATATAAGCCAAATCCCAAGCTGAAATGCGCAAGTTTCGCGTGACTTATACGCCAATGAGAGGGTCATCCGCTCGCGGCTGAGTATGCAAATTATGTGGCGGTTGGCAAGTCGTGCGGTAGCCGAATGCGGTGATTGGTACACAGCCAAGATATGTACAGAGCAAAAGATGGAATGCGATACACCAAGAACACCGTAAAGACAGGAAGAGTGAAGATGGGAAAATGGCGCACGTGTGGAAAAAGGTTGGAGTCAGTGGTGAACCAACAACGCATCATCGGCTCTTCGGGCTCCTTTTTCGGGCTTGGAGAGGGGCGAAGAATCCCTGCATATTCCAATAGTGCTAATAATGATCTGCATGAAAGGGTCTGGCTCTTTATTGGACTCAACACTAATTCAACAGCTTATGGTGAAACCTCTATTGCCAATACTAATTCTTGTAGTACCATCATTAAACTCAGCCAAGCCATCAATCCCTCAGTTCCTCCATATCCGGACTTGTTTGTCCCGACCACCACTGCCCACTTTTTCCCCATCTGGGCTCCAGTCTACCGCGTATACTTCGTCGCGATGGCCTGGCAAATCCTCCTTGAGCTTCCCTGTTCTAACATCCCACGCCTTGAGCGTAGTGTCTTTACTTGCGCTCACCAATAACCTTGAATCTGCTGAGAAACAACACTGGTATACGGGCGCAACATGACCTTTAAGCGAAAATAAGAATGTGCCATCCCGTGCAGACCACAGCTTCACATGGTTGTCGAAACCAGCAGACGCGAGGTACATGCCATCGGGTGAGAAGGTAACATGATTGACCTGTTTCTGGTGACCAGTAAGCCGGGTCACTGGTTTTCGAGACGTCAACGGAGTCCATAGGTACATCGTGCAATCATCACTTGCCGTAGCAAGTCGTTCAAGTACCTCTCCACTCACTGTGGCAGCTTTGCTAAAACGTTCTTTTGCTTTAACAAGCTTCTCTTCATCTGTACTAGGTACTCGCCCCGTATGATCATGAAAGGCTGTGCGTAAGACAAAGTCTGTAGATAGGGCCAGGTGATTTACCCAATGAGCATGTGCGGTCAGGGTGTACTTCAACGTGCCGGTCGATGCTTCCCAGACCTTGACCGTCTTATCATGTGATGAGGTGTAAATGAGGCCTGTTCCTCCCCATTTGACGCATGTAACGCTAGCTTTATGTCCAGTGAGGGCAAAATCAATCTTTCGGCCCACCACATCCCATATTCGGACCGTACAGTCTTTTGAAGAGGACGCCACTCGAGGGCGGTTGGGTGTTTGTAGATGGTATGGCTCCCAGCATAACGATGTCACCCACTTTGTATGGCCTTTCAGTGGGCTTCCAAGAGGTTGGCCAGTTACAGGATCCCACAAACGAACAGTGTTGTCCATGCTACCTGTCGCAATGGTATTTCCATCTGGAGACCAACTAACAGCAAGAACCCAACTGGTATGCCCTTTTAATGTACATACTGGGGTGCCCGTATCACAATCCCAGATTCTTGCAGTATTATCGCCGCTGCCACTAGCCATTCTGCTTGAGTTTGCGGGAGAAAATTGCGTGGCAAGTATTGCCTCTCCATGTCCAGATATCGCTGCAGAACAACGGGAGACTGCTTTCACTCTGAATACCGCTTGAGGCGCATACTGCAAGGTGATCTCGCTCTCCGCAGAAACCTTCCCAGGTTTGACCAAGGCATTGTACAGATCTGCGCGATCACCAAGAGCATCACCCCCTCCATCATATGGAGGGCCTCCTTGAGAATAAAAGAACCGGTATGGTATGCTGTCATCTCCATGCTCTTGAAGCTCGTTGAGTAGAATTTCGAGATTCTTTGTGGTGGCTCGTGCGAGAGGTACAGAGAGGACAGGAAGGCTGCCCGTTTCCCCAGTTGCTTGATCCACAAATCGAACCCGGATTGCCCCATCTGGTATTGCCTCCTCGACATCTTGCTGCTCTCGAGCGAGGGCTGAAGCGGCGGTTTTTTGCCGTTTGCTTGGTGGTGGAGGTATGGTAGTCATGACGAGAGGCTCGGAGAATCAAAAGCTCGCAAAAACACCTTTGGAGGTCAGTAAGTGTTGTTAGCAGGGCTTCTTTGCGTTCAGTTAAAATTGATAAAGTTTAGAGTGGGGCATATTTGGCAGCTGTCTATTGAAATCTGCTCTAAAAGTTCAAGAAAATTCAGCCCTATGGGTGCCAAGATTTCTCGTCTATCGTCCCTTCCCCGTCGACATTACTCTTCGCTGAGGCCGTCCTTGGTGAGGACTAAAGCCCTATTGATTTGGCCAGTTGATCCTTAATTAACCCAACAGACAAGCACTAATCAACATGGTCTTCCAAAGGTGGCCGTCAACTTCCTTCACTTCAGCATCGACATCATACCCGTCATACTCGTATCCAGAATATAATACGACAATATCTCGTCCGAGAACAGGCCGAAGGAGTAATGGCCGGCCGAGAACTGGAGCATCAACTATTGCCAGGATTGAAGCCCAGCAAGTCGTTTGTGCCATTAGCGAGTCTCGTGGCATCTCTCCTACTATTGGCCTCGCTTTTGTCAATCTCGATACTGGCGAAGCGGCAATCTGCCAGATTTGTGACAGTCAGACTTATGTCAGAACCATTCATAAATTGAGAGTCTATGGACCATCAGAAATCTTGATTGTCTCTTCTGCGGCTAATCCCAAGTCCAAGCTTTTCTCTATCATCGAGGAGAATTTAGAGGTTCTCGATAGCAAAATCACGCTTTTAGATCGCCGATACTGGGCGGAAACAGCTGGGCTGGATTACATACAACAATTGGCTTTTGCCGAGGACGTCGAAGCTATTAAGATATCCGTCGGCGGGAACTACTTTGCAGTCTGCTGCATTGCAGCTGTAAGTATTCTTCAGTTAAGTATACTTCTATTCTTCCATTTATATTTCTTTTAGGCTCTCAAATACATCGAATTGGGTCTGTCCAAGACCTTTCCCTTTCATTCACTCAGGATAAAGTACGAACCTTCCGAAGGCTCGATGATGATCGATGTGTCCACTATATACTCGCTTGAACTAATTCAGAACCTGCAAAATCCAAAATCTAGAGACTGCTTGTTTGGCCTGCTCAATGAGACTTTAACACCTATGGGATCGAGGCTCCTTCGGAACAACGTCTTGCAGCCACTCACAGACCCCGAGACACTAAGTACTCGATATGATGCTTTGGAGGAACTCACAACGAGGGAGGAGATGTTCTTTGCTACTAGATCTGGTTTGTTCCGTCAAGACCGGTTCCGGAATAGTTCTAATTTCATTAGCATTGAAATCATTTCTCGACGCCGATAAAATTCTAACAGCTGTAAGATTTCCTTCTGTGACTAGGGAGACACATGCCACTAATAATCCAGCTACCAGCTCATTGTGATCCCCACGAAACCATCCCTTCAACACACTGAACAATCTGTCAACAATGTCATCATGCTCAAGCATTTTGTAAACTCCGTCAACCCAATATATGAGGCATTGACCGGAGCAAGAAGCACTATGCTGACAAATATTCGAGATGTACGCAGGCGGCATGATGCCAATGATAATCTTTAGCACACTGACTTCTATGGTAGTTATGCTCTCCTGAGAACACTGTTCCCGTTCAGAAGCTCATTAATGCTGTAATCAATGAAAACACCACATTTGCTAGCCAGCCATTGGAGTTAAGAAACCAGCGAACCTATGCTGTCAAGGTGTGTATAGCACTACATAAAACCTAGTCATGACGCTGATCACATTTTTAGTCTAGCGTGAACGGACTGCTTGATGTTGCTAGAACAACCTTCAAGGAAGCTATGGAGGATGCTTATCAGCATTCCACAGAACTAAGTCGTACGTTTCACGTCTTTTCCTCGGTCAGAAACTAAGCAGATGCACTGATCAATGACCTAGGGGAATATAATATTGTGCTTGATCTTAAATTTGATAATGTCCGCCATTTCTTCATCCGTATTGCGGTATCTGAGCTCGAGAACCGACCGCTACCTCCTGTATTCACCAATGTCTTCCGAAAGAAAAATATGATTGAGTGTCAGACGGTAGAGTTGATGAAGCGCAACCAGAAGGAAAGAATAAGGTAGATACTACTTTGCGGTTTCAGTTAAACTAACTTTGTGACAGATTACTGTGTCGCACCAAGAAGTGATACTAATGAGTATGGTTTGAGCTCTTGAACTAATCACACTTAGTAATAGGAATAGGTGACGAAGCTGTCCAAGGCCTCATCGAAGAAGTTCGAAGCCAGATGTCCATATTGTTCAAAATATGTGAAAGTATTGCAATGCTTGATATGGTTATCTCCAAACCTTGATATTTAAGCGATCATTATTGATGAGTGGCAGGTTTCTTCCTTTGCTCAGCTGGTCACGAGTCAAGATTACGGTACGTTCTCGATTCTCATTTAATCATCCATGGCTTAACAGAATTTCAGTGCGACCTCATTTTACGGATACTCTCGCAATCAAATCTGCCCGCCATCCAATCCGAGAGAAAGTTCAACATGGCAAGTTCATGCCGAATGATGTTTACGCAACACAGCAAACTAGATTTCAGATTATTACTGGTAATATTTTAAGCTAAGGGCTGTTGAGGATAGTGCTTACTCATTATTTCTCTTAATAGGGTGTAATATGAGTGGTGGGGCGCATTCAGCAGCGTAACAACAAGTGCGCTAAATTTTTCTAGGGAAGAGTACATACATACGCTCGATCGCTCTAATGGCGGTTATGGCACAAATTGGAAGCTTGTAAATTCTAAATTCTAAACATAAATATCTCTATAACCTCTATTAATAAATTGCAGTGTTCCGGCGGAATATGCCTCCTTTCCAATTCTCCACCAGCTCTTCGCTAGAGTTTCCGTGGATGACAACATTGAAGCCAACGTTTCAACATTTGCTGCGGAGATGAGGGAGACTGCTTTCATCCTGCGCAACATAGACCGACGGAGCATGTACTTTTTTCTATGCTCGTTGTAATATATCAGTAATATATGCCTAACTTCTCCTAGGGCCATAATCGATGAGCTTGGGAGGGGAACAAGCACACGTGACGGGCTTGCTATCGCCTTGGCTATCGCGGAA
>Ga0307507_10001775_pt1 | contig 47392 bp, 5 predicted proteins | sample 7_EM_MG_FD_207223 | JGI IMG/M metagenome (GOLD analysis project Ga0307507, IMG submission 207223) | Populus trichocarpa ectomycorrhiza microbial communities from riparian zone in the Pacific Northwest, United States - 7_EM | ecosystem: Host-associated > Plants > Roots > Unclassified | place...
GGCTAAAGTCTAGGACGCAATTATCCTAATAGAAGATGCGGATACTCTAAGAGAGTTAATAGATTAGTTAATAAAGATTAATAATAGGATCTACTAAAGGGAACAAGCTAAGAGAGGGCGAGACAGAGTTCTATAGTTATATAAGGCATAGAGTACGCAACAATAGATATAGAGTTAAAAACCATAGAATAGCGCAGAGCTAATAGACCTAAGTGGTACTAAAGAAACCTAAAGGTAGAAAAAGAAACTATAGAAACCTAAAGGTTAAGGATTAAGTAATTAAAGGACCTAGGAGTAGAGGCCAAACCAGGGATCTTAGCAGTAGAAGATGTTTAGGCAGACTCCACAGCAAGAAAAATGGTTTAAAGATAGGGCTTATATAAATTATAAAAAACAAGGTCATTTTGCTAGAGACTGTAGAGGTGGTTAAAGTAACTATATAGTAAAGGGAACCAGACCAGTAGGAGGCATGTACATATAGAGGGACAACGGTGCACTGTAAGGAACAAAAGAGTGTTTAATTAATAGTTTTGCGTATTATTATAACAACACATACCAAATTTATAAGGACGCTAAGTACGGCGCAAGCTATTAGCTATAGGAGCCATTATTATCTAAGTTTAAAGAAACTAATAAACCAGCTTATAAATCGGACATTAAAGACGATAAATTTGATATAGGTGAAGCATTTACTAATAATAAGGCAATAAAGGCAGCTTACTAGGAGCATGCAAACCTTAGAGAAGTTAAAATAGAAGTAGAGACTAAGACCATTACAGAACAAGGTTTAGTAACGGGTATTATAACACCATTAAATACAATTTCTATTGCTTTACAAGACAATAGGAGTAATGTTTAGAAGAAACTAAGTAAGTAGACAACTGCTAGTGCTAGCTCATTACTTAATAAAGGTAAAAGGCCATAGGCTTAAGATTCTTAAAAAGAGATAAAAAAAGCTTAAGATTCTTAAGACGAAATAAGATATACCTAAGGACCCATAATAGAAGAAAACTAATAGGAAAGGGCAGTAACTTAGTTTAGTAACAAATAAATAAGTATAGAACGCAAGTTTAAGAACTATAAATTTGGGGAACAAATAAAAACGTTAGCAATCCTAAGTAAACATAGTGTTTAGCCTAAAGATTAAATAGTTAATACTAGGATTAAAAAGCAAGACGACTACAAAGATCTAGCTACAAGACGCAGAAAACAAAAAACTATAGATAAGTTTAGAATAAGAATTATTACATAGTAAGAGTAAAAGCTAAATAAAAGGTTAGCTATGCTAGGTTGTATAAGGGACAAAGCACCCATATAAAGAGTTACTAATAGGCTAAGTGCAGGAACACCTAGGGTAAAATAGTTAGATAAACTAGAACAAGAAGAGGATCTAAATATTCCAACTAGGTTTAAAGAAAGACATACTAAAGGATATTATAATGCAGTAATAATAAGGTACTTTCTAACAGATAGACCATACACACTAAACCAGTTATATGGAAAGTGGTATAGGCAACAATACAATAATAAATAGGAAGACTTTTATATGTGGCTAGATAAAAAAGTTGTCTAAGACTAACCTATTACAGAAAAACGCATAAGTTATATTAAAGGAGCGTTAATTATAATATTAAGGAACCTAGAAGAAGGATCTAGGGACTAGAGAAGTAAGCGATAAATCTTAGTACCCGCAGTAGAGATACCAGTGGTTAGGTTAACTAGGTATAGGTTTAAACTTAAGAACAAAAACAAACTAAGAGTTAACCTAAAACATACAGCGTATTATATACTATTGTGGATAGCTTATATAGATGATATGTGTAATATATATAGAGCACCTAAAGATAGGAACCGGAGGTACCTAGTAAGGATATATTAGGCACTAGAGGAAAAGCGGTTTAGAAATACTAAGTATATATATAGTTAGCACCCAGTAGAAGTACAAGGTTAAGGGGACTTAATACTTTAACTAGGAAGATTCCTTACAGAAGAATGCCTAGATAGATAATAGTGGTAAGAGTGCCTAGAGAACACTTATCTATGGCATATAGAGGAAAAGAAATAAACTAAGTATTGGCCTAAGTTAGACTAAATATAGGCAGGATCTAGCAGCCAACAGTTAAAAAAAGGGGAGGTGTATAGAACCAGAGGGAACTAGTATTAGAGCCTTAGACCCTTAAAGGAATTTAAGGACAATACCTAAATTTACAAGTTAAATGGCAAGATTAGCAGTTTAAAGCGTTAGTAGATAGTAGAGTAACTAGGAGCCATATATTACTAAAGGCAGTAGAAAGAATAGGGTTACTATATAGACAGAAGGAACACCTATATCTACTTATAACAATTTTAGGAGATTAGATAGCCTATAGAGGAGGTATTATTAATCTTAAAACAGGACCTATTTAGTTAACTATTAAAGGGAGACCAGTTAGAATGTCTTTTAATATTCTACTATTAGGACAGGACAAGGCGATACTAGGAATACCTTAGTTATAGGAGTACAATCTAAAGATTAATTAGATTATAGGTTAGGTCGATATTAAGGATACTTAATAGTATAAAGTGCGACAGTAAACCAAGTTGGTATAGTACCAAGTTGGAGCAATATACGAAGAGACTAAGTGAGGCTTAAGTTATATACCAAAGAGATACCATAAGTATAGTAAAAAGTTATAGTTACTAGAAAGTGAAAAGCTATTAGAGCATATAGCATGGGATTATAAGATAGAATTGGAAGAAGGAATAAGTCCAAAGTTCTTTTTAATCTATAAGCTTACTAAAACAGAGTTAGTAGCGCTTAAGGAGTTTATCCAGGAGAACTTATATAAGGGATATATCAGACCATTATAGTTATTAGTAGGATATCTAGTACTATTTATCCTAAAGAAAAACGGAAAACTCAGGATGTGTATAGACTATAGGCAGTTAAATAGTATTACTAGGAAGGATAGGTATCCTTTACCCTTAATTAGCGAAATCCAAGATAGGATAGGTAATATAAAGATTTTTACAAAGATAGATCTAAGGTGGGCGTACCATTAAATCAGGATCAAAGAAGGCGATAAATAGAAGGCAGCCTTTAGGTCAAAGAAAGGACTATATAAGCCATTAGTTATGCAATTTGGGCTTATAAATATACTAGCAACGTTCTAGAAGCGAATTAATAGTATATTAGAAGAACACCTAGATGAATTTATTATAGTATACCTTAACAACATTATTATCTACTTAGAGAGTGAGGAAGAGCATAGAGAACACATTAAATAGGTTTTAAAGAGACTATAAGAAGAACAGATGCCAGTAGTAATTAAGAAATATAAGTTCTTTACTAGGAAGACCGATTTTGTTAAATTTATTATTAAACTAGGCCAACTTAGTATAGATCTAAAAAAGATTAAGGCTATAGTTAAAGGATTATTTACCTAAGAGCCAGTTCTTAAGATCTATTAACTAGGTCTAAAGACGGTTGTAGAAACAAATGCATTAGACTTTATACTAGGGGTATACTTTATATAGAAATATTAAGACGGATAGCACCCAGTGGCATACTATAGTTAAAAGATAACACTACCAGAGTTAAACTATAATATCTACAATAAGGAGTTATTAGGTATAGTTACAGCACTTAAGGAATAAAGAGCATTCTTATAAGGTATAGAGAAACTATTTATGGTTAAGACAGACTATAAGAACCTTATAGGATTCCTAATAACAAAGGAACTTAACCAAAGATAGGTTAGATAGGTAGAAATGCTTATAAAATACTATTTTGAAATTTAGTATACTAAGGGTACAGACAATACACGAGCAGACGCTCTAAGTAGAAAGGCTAAGCTATAAAGTAATAAAAAGCTATTGGGAGCTTTATTGCGAAAGAATTAAGATAGATTGATTAGGTATAATTATCCAAAGATTATAGCAACTAGGGAAAGTTAGATCTATAAATTACTAGAGAGTGATTAGATATAGAAGATCTAAGAGGCGCAGGTAGAGGATCTAGACTTAGAGTAATACGAAAATAGAGAAGCAACGTATATGCCTAAGTCTATTATAGAAGAATTTGTTAAGGAATTCTATAAGGAAATAACACAAGGACATAATAAAGCTACAGGCTTAGTGTTAAGGCTTTAAGAGGAGTACATTATTTAAGGAATCTAGGGACTAGTAAGATAAGTTATAAAGAAATGTCTAGATTGCCAAAGGAACAAACTAACAAGGTATAAGCTATATAGAGGGCTACAACCTGTTGAAGTACTAGGAAGACCATAGGAAGTTATATTATAGGACTTTATTGTTAAGTTACTAAAGTTAAGAGATCCTATTATAGGACAAGATTATAATGCGATCTTAGTAATAGTGGACAAGCTAATAAAGTAGGGATACTTTATAGTATGCACTAAAGAGATATTAGTAGAAGATATCGCTAGAATCTATATAAAAGAAGTATTTATAAGACACGGAGCACTAGATAAAATTATATTGGATAGAGATCTAAGATTTATAGCAGTATTTTGGGAAGTGTTTCTGGCAGAACAAGAAGTTTGCGCAGTAATATCCACAGCGTATTATCCGCAGATGGACAGATAAACGGAAAGACTAAACTAGACACTAGAACAGTATTTAAGGCATTATATTAACTATATACAGAATAATTAGGTATTGTTATTACCAGTTATATAGTTTGCATACAATGCAACACTATAAGAAGGAATAGGGACATTACCATTTAAGGCGAATTATAGATACGAGCCAAGAACATCGTTATCGCTATATTAAGCAAAAAAGACGAGTAGCACAGCTAAGCAAAGAATGGAGATGTTAATAAATCTTTATATAGACCTTAAAGAAACAGCTAAACTAGTACAAGAACGAATAAAAAGGTACTATAATACTAAGAGATCTGAGGGACCAGATCTTAAGGAGGGAGATAAAGTGTGGCTATTATATAAAATTTTTAAGAGTTGATAACTAAGTAAGAAGTTGGACTATGTTAGACTAGGACCTTTTAAAGTTAAGCAAAGAACTTTATTAGTCACGTATAAGTTAAACCTACTAGCCAAAATAAAGATCTACCCTATATAATATATCGCAATGCTAGAGCTAGTATACGGGAATATTAAGCCACCAGTCTATAAGGCAGACATGTATAGAGGACAAAAGGAAGATAAATGGTAAGTTTTAAAGATTATTAGTTACAAGGACGTAGATAACAAAACATAGTATAAGGTAAAGTAGATAGGCTATAATAAGACTACCTAGAAACCACTAAGCAACTTAAAGAACGCTATAGGAAAGGTATAGGAGTATTAGAAGAAAGCAGGTTAGGTAATATTAATAAAGAAGGATCGCCAAAGAACAAGTCACCTAAGGGGGACCTAAAAGGAGTAATTACCGAGCTACTTGGAGTTATTTCCCTTATAGGAGGAGAGCTAGTCCTTTTATTACCTAGCTTAGATAAACCCTGTTAAACCAGTTTCTATTCCTTAGAACGGACCTTCTTACGCACTTTCTCTAGACGAAGAAGACGGGCAGAGGCCGATAGACGGGCTTTAAGGGCATGCTGTTAAGCAGCTATAGCCTCCTACTCCGCTTCCTGCGAACGACAAAGCTTATCTAAGGCGCTTAAGAGCTCACCGTTAAGCTTTGCAGTAGTAGATTAAACACGAGACCCTATAATAAGTTACTTAGGGAACTCGAAGACTATTAAGAGTTATAGGGCGCGTATACTTAGCGTTAGAGATAGAGCGAACATCATAGGACGATTAAACGTTTGCTTTAGTACACTCCGAATAAGATAAGGGTTGTCAAGACGAGGGACTCGCTATTGCAACATATACTAACCCTGCTTTTACACAGCGAGAATACGGAGACGACATTATCTCACTAAGCGACAGTATGGCAGCCACGGTGCGAGCACGACGTTGCGCTTATAAAGAAGAAGAAGCTTTAGGTATAATAAGTAAGGATATTAACCAGACTAATTAAACGGACATTACACCTCTAGTAGACGACTTGGAGATGTTAGGAATCTTTAAGGACAAAGATAAAGAGGAGGGAGATAGTGTTATAGACGCTTTAAGTATGGTGTTATAACTACTTAGGAAAGAGTTATAGGAAGCTAGTTGGTTAATATAGGCATAAACCAGGATGGATCCGGTGGAACTATATAATAAGGAATGGTAAGCGAGTTATATAATGTTATACGCAGTGTACAAAGTATACGCAGTGTACGCTATGTATAACACATATAACACGTACCTCACGTATAAGAGAGGATTTCTTAGGAGTATAGTTATGTATTTAAAGGACCTCAGTCCCTACTGTAGATGGTTCTCTCCTTGTGGTGAATCTTAGAATATAATTGGAGTTAATCTGTTAGGCAACTACTCCACCAGTTATTATTATATTGTTGTTTTGTTCTTACCTACATACCTAGCCCAATAATAGGACCCACCGTAGTCTAAGCTACAAGGTTCTATTATAGCTGCTGCTCTAGCTATTGCCTAGTTTAAGGCTCTATAAAGCTAACTTTAAATATTAGCTTTATTAAGTTTCTTCCATTTATATTTGGCCGATTTTGGATTATTTAAGGAGTAGAAGGAGGAGGAGGATTAATAGGTGGCAGAGCCTTAGGAGGAGCCTTATAGGAGGAAGCCTTTAAGCCAGTAGGCGGTTTAAGTAGTGCCTATTTAGGTTAACGTTATCGTCAAATCTTTAAATTTTAATTATCCTATAGAGGCTCTAAGTTAATAAGTTTATATAGTAAATAAGGACCTATCTATATAAGTAGTAGAAGCTTTAGTAGCTAAGGCTTTAAAAGCGTCTACTTATTCTAATTAAGCCTATTTAGCTTAATAAGCACCTGCTGCCGTATATAAGCAATAACCTAATATTATTATTAATCCTACCTTTTTAATGCCTTCTAGTCTTAGGTATAGTTAGCTGCTCCCTTATAATACTTATTGCCTCCTCTATAACAGATAGCCTTTTATATATAACGCGGAATTTACTCTAAGCTTAAATTTACTACTGCTTAAGCCCCTCCCACGCCTTTTGCTATGCTTATTTAGCTTCTACGTAAGTTTATAGTGCTCCCTTCTATATAGTAACTTGCTTTATATAATTCTAGTAGGGCTTAATTATATTTAAATTGGGTAAATTACCAGGCCAGATTAATCGCTAAATATTTACTACGTTAAAGTAGATCTGCTAGTGCTTTAATATATAAGGTGTAGCTTTATCCTCTTATACAATTATACAATTATATTTAGGCGGTTAATTTGGCATTTAATTATAAATAAAATAAGTTTTGGAATAAGGATATTTATAAAATAGCGGTACCAATTAATGCCTTCCTTTTTGCTATTACACTAAAAAGCACTAGTCTTCTTAGTAAAATAGAATAAGGGCTTCCTTCCTGGCTTATTTCTAAGCCCTAGTTAACTTATACTAGTAGTAAGCACCCATACCTAATAAAGCTCTGGCTTAATTGCATTATTAATTATCTAAAGTTCCTTCTTTACCGCCTTTTTTTCCGCTTTAGTCTCCTTCTAGATATAGCAAGGACCCTTCTAATTATATAAGAAGCAGCCCTAGAATATAAACTTAGAGGCCTTTTACCAGCGAGGTTAAATAGACTATTTATTAACCTTTTCTTTAGCTAAACACTAGAGCTTATATCTACCTCTTCTGTGGCCCAGAATAACGCCCATCTTATTACTCTAAATTATAGCCTTCCAATCCTTAATTATTTAATTTTAATACCATAAATAGCGAGCTTCCTTTATAGCTGGTATAAGGCCAGGCTTTTATATAGGCTTAGTCTTATAATATCTATAATATTAAAGGACTTGCTAGACTGTTTAAGTGGAGTAGCTGTATTTAGTAGTAATATAGGCGCAGGACTTCTCTCTGCTATATTAATTAGAGGTAACCTTCTTAAGGATTTGCTACTTAAACTTATATATATATTTAGTTTTTCTGCTAGGATAAGGAGCGTTAATAATATAGCTGTTAATTATAAGGGGATTTATAGTAGGATTCCAGCCACAATTAAGGGCCTTTTTAATTAAATACTAAATGTTTTAACGCTTAATTTTAGTAATATTTTTTATTTAATTTAAGGTAGCTTCTATATCCTTTATAGCTAGGGCCTAAGCCCTAGTTGCAATCTTATAGAAGACTATAGTTAGTTTAATAATATTAAAGCTTTAGAAGAGTCTTATAAGCAATTATATAATTTTAGTAGTACTAGAGTTGGTATAATAGAGGAGCTAAAGCTATAGATAAATTTTGCCGGTTCTATTTTAGGGCGGTTAGAGGGCGGTAAGTTAATTTTCCTAATTAGGAAGGTGCAAATTTAGATATTAGCAACCTCTGTAATATAACGCATTTAATCTACTACTTGTTGCCTAAAATGGGCAGAAGCCTCGCACCCAAGGTTATATATTAAATTAGGGTTTAGAAATAAAGCTAGTAAGGGGGTACTAGCTATTACAAAGGCTATTAGCGTGTCTTGTCCTACTATTTATAAGATATAATTAAACCTTAATCTCTATAATAAGCTATATACGCTAGCTAGTCTTATATAAGGTTAACTAAGGCTGCTTCTAGCCTACTAAGAGCTTATAAGTCTAATATTACTTAGTATTAAGTTTTTACTAATGTGTCTCCGGTAATAGAGGCTACTTAATTTTCTTAAAAACTAACTTACTGCCTACCTTAATAAGATATAGGACTTCCTATTTAATAAGTTTAGCCTTTAAGTCTCTATAGTTACTATTAGCCATATCTTATTAAGAGCTTGCCAGTTAAGAAAGGCTATTAAGGCTTATACGGCAGAGAGAAGTTAAGAGCTTTATATATTATAGATTGGTAGATAGGCAATATAGACAGTAGATTAGCTAGTCTTACTTAATAAGTTAGCTTCCAATAAAAGAATAAGTAATAGGAAGTTTAGCTAAGCACTAATTAGAAGAAAATATAAGGTCTTTTGCCTATTTAAAAGGTTAAAGAGGTAAAGTATCCTACTAGTACTGTTAGTTAATAGATATCTAAGTGTCACGAGACGAGGTCAAGGAGGCTCTGAGAAGTCGTAGTATTGACTAGGTACACGACAGGATATTGCACGAAGGTGCAAGAGGTGCGTAGGCACCGTGGCTCTATATACTGTGGGTGCCAAGGCGAGCCTATGGCGAGCCCTTGGCGGTGCTACAGCCGGAATCCGTGACACTAAGCTACCTTATCTACTAAGGCTTAATTACAGCAGAGATATTTAAGCTATTTTTAGAGTAGTAGGTACTCCCTTATTATATACTATACCCTAGGCCGCAATCTATTCTTATTTTAGATAACATATTAATTTATAAGTTAGTATAACTCCGCGATCTATATAAGAAACACAACGTACTACTTATATTCTTACTACTATACTTACTAGATTATAACCTAATTAAGGTAATATTTAAGAACCTTAAGGCATAAATTAAAAGGAACTATTAACTAGTAAAGAAGTTTAAGAGCTTTAAGGCGTGTCTATATTTTATAATTAGTTAATTAATAGGAGCTTATATAGAGGCGTATTATAGAAATATAGGATATATAGTTTAAATCTATCGATTGCCTTAATAGCTTAAAGGTAGAAATCTTGCCTTTTATTCTTGCCAACATTCCTATCTTAAAATTATACTCCTCCTATATCTTATTAGTTATGCCTTTACCCTCCTATTTTAACACCTTTAATATATTAATATTCCACATCTTACTTATTAGCTTTATTTTAATTAGCTTAAGGATCTCCCTCTACTACTTATTATTAAACCCTAGCTAGTTAATAAGCTATCTAAAAAAGAATCTAAGTAGTTTAACTAGGTTTGTCTCTAACTAAACAGGGCTAGAATTACAAGGCTAATTAACTATTAAATATAGATGCGGAGGGTAGTGTGGAGGGTATATAGAAAGCTAAGGTTAAGGCTAAGACTTAAGCTCCTTAACTAGCCAAGCTTTAATAAAACTATTAATAGTATTATCCTTCTCCTTTAGCCGCTCTATCTTATTACTTTTACAGTCTTTTTTCTTCTAGTTTATAAGCTAAATAATAATATTCTATAAAGGCTAACCTATAGTAGACTCTCCCTTTAATAGCTTATAGTTTTAATATATTAGATTTTCTAAGCTAATAGGATAATAATAGAGGACATAATCTGGTAGAGTTAATAATTAACTATTATGCTAATATATTATAGGATAATTACTATAGTACTTATTTAAATAAGACCACCTATTAGCTATTCTAGGGATATAATTACTAGTGTCCTTCTTAGTGGCAAGTAGTTTAGGTAAATTATTAAGTTAAGCTTATATAGCAGTACTTCTTCCTCCTAATTTATTACCTACTTATTAACTTAATATAGGCATAGATATCACTAGAATTACCTTCTTTTCCTTAATTAAACTTAATATAAAATTAAGCCCTAAGGATTTCGATAGCTAGTGTAAATGCTATTTTTTTATAATCTTAACCGCCTGCTAAAGGTTGTTAACGTGTTCCACCACTAAGCGTATTACACTAACGGGCGCATCACTTTAAAGAACACTAAAAAGCCTAAATTTTAATCTTAAATATCTTAACCACTACTTAATAATATTTTCTAAAAGTTTAAATATAAGCTCTAATATGCATATTTTAGTGCCTGTTATAATATAAAAGCATATAGTTAAGTGGTTGTTGAGATATTTTAAAATATCTCTACTTTTAGCCCCTAAACTCTATACTATAATAACTATTAAGTTATACACTAAAAAATATATAAAAAAGCTCATATTTAAATTTTTAGAAAATATTATTAAGTAGTGGTTAAGATATTTAAGATTAAAATTTAGGCTTTTTAGTGTTCTTTAAAGTAATACGCCTAGTAGTATAATACTGTAACGGGACTAGCCCAGTTACAGTAGGAATGTCTCGGTGAAACACTTAACAGATAAAATCCGACGCTTTAATTAAATTCTGCCAAATTCCGCTAACTTAATTAATTTCTACTAGTCTCCACCAAATTCCACCAATATAATGGAATTTGGTTAAACCCTATTAAAATCTATATGGGCTTATGTCCACGCGTCTGCTGCTAAGACCACAAATATTTAGTTATAAGTTTTCTATATTCCTTTCTCTTCTTTACGCAACGTCTTATTCTCTTTAAGAGCTATATACCCTTAGATTTAGATAGAATTTATATTATTCCTTTAAATCTTCCCTAAAGCCTCTTCGCGCCCTTATACTACATTATGTTAAAACAACTACTATTAAAAATGGCAAACGAACCCAAATCCCTTTTAATAACTATAAGTATTATATCCCTAGTCAGGGAATAATTAACCATAATACAACAATCCTTTACGGATGCCCTAGCTTAGTAGCGGGCTGCACTAGAAGCCCAATATTAGCGATTAATAAAAGCACTCCGCGAAGAACTCCGCAACATTAAGGCTCTTTTATTAGAGACCTTAATAATAATACCTATAAACGAAATTAAAATAACTATATCTAAACCTGACCCGTTAAATGCGAACACTAAACTAGTAATAGTAACTTAACCCATATCTATAATAAGTTTAATACCCACTATAAAATCTAAAAAGCTCCCTAATCCTCCAATGTTTAATAGAAATTAAAATAACCTACGTCCCTTTATAACCAAGCTCCGTCTTAAACTTTTAACAAACTATAACTAATACCCTACTAAAGCTAGTAAGGTTAGCTACGGAATGTCTCGTTTAAGTAAGGATACTGTATGTACTATAGATCCATTCTTCTATAATAGCACCTTTATTAATTTTAAAATCTTTATCTCTCTACTAGAACGAACATATAATAACGCTAGCCGTAAATATACAGCTACTACTAAACTTAAGAACCTATAATAACGGAACCAAGACTTTACCAGCTTCTTTTTGGAATTTTTAGGCCTTATTAGCGAACTGGATTGGAATAAAGCCGCTAGAGTTACTACCCTTTAATAAGCTATCTCGGATAAAATTAGAGCCCAGTTAGTAGGCAGGGAACTACCGAAAAACTTATCTAAATTTGCTATAATATGCCAACGAATTAATAAGGATCTTTGATATAATAAATAAACTTATTCCCTAAAGTTAACTATACATTGCGTTTAAAACACCCTAAAATACAATCCGTCTCCAAAACCCAAAAGCCCTATGTATAACCCTATGGACCTTAATGCCGCTCAATCCTATATACTCTTAGGAACTGACAAATAAAGAACTTAAGCTATAAATAGAGAATGCTTTAGATGCGGTAAAAAAGGATATATTTAAAAGCATTGCCAAACTTACCCCTTTAAAAAGGTCCGCCTTAGCTCCTCCCGTTTCTCAAATTATACCCATTCCTTGAGCCGTACTCATTCCTTAAATCGTACCCGCTCTATAAATCGTACTCAAACGCCACGAAGCATCTCGCCCTTAGTTAATTCGGAAAACGAATTATCCTAAGGCCAAGTCACGCCTTAGAATAAAAGGTAGAAGAGTATAAGTATCTAGGCTCTTCTAGCGCTAATACATAATATAACTCCCTTAATATACTCAGCAAAATTTAAATACTTAGAAAATGGAAGGAAGTACGAATCCTTATAGACAGCGGAGCTACTAGTATGGGCTTTATTAATATAAACTACGTAAAAACTTAACGCCTAAATTTAAAGAAACTTAATAAGCCCTTAATATATAGCGAACTGACGCACTACGCTCTTATAAAGATGTAGATGGGTAAATACCTTAAATATATTTCCTTATTTATAACACCCCTAAAGCATTATAAGGTAATACTTAGATATAGATAGCTAAAACAATATAACCCTTTAATTAGCTGGGTTAAAGAAATACTAAAGTTCCGTATAACCTACTGCCAAAGTTATTACTTAAAATACTACCTGCCCTATAAATATGCATAAGATTATTCAAATTTAATATAATATAAACTGCCCCTACTACGGACCCTAAGCCAAAATAATAAGGTTATAACTGCTAATTATAGTAAAGAATATAAATATGTTACGCCGAAACCTCTTGAAATTTGTATAATATAAGCCGCACCTTTTATTTTGTTAGCATAAAAACGAGACTATAAAATCTTTGCTATAACTATAGAAGACATTAAAAAAGCACTAGAACCAAAGCAATATATTAACCCTTAACCTCTTATGCCTAAAGAGTACTATAATCTAATTAATAAGTTTAAGAAAATATTCACAGACCAACTACCCCTATATTAAAATGTATATAACTTTAAAATAGAACTTAAACCTAGTATAACACCAAAGTTTGGTCCGCTATATGGTATATTATAAGAAGAACTGCTTATAATGCGATAGTACCTTAATAAGTATCTAGAAAAAGGATTTATTTGCCCTAGTTAATCTCTATTCACCTTACCTATACTATTTATTAAAAAGCTAGGAGGAGGCTTAAGATTCTATATTAATTATTAAGCTCTAAACGCAATTATAATTTAAAACTAATATCCTATTCCCTTAATTTAAGAAACGCTTAACCGCTTATTAAAGGTATAGTACTTTACGAAGCTTAATATAGTTGCTACCTTTAACTAAATCCGTGTCCGTAAAGAAGATAAAAAGTATATAGCTTTTTATATATAATAGGGACTCTTTAAATACCTAGTGATGCTATTTAGTGTAAAGAATGGTCCTGGTACGTTTTAGCAATATATTAACAATACGCTTTAAGAATTCCTTAATGTATTTATTACTATGTATATTAATAATATCTTAATTTACTCGTCTTCGCTTTCTAAACACTGGAAGTATATCCAAATGGTCCTTAAACGCCTGCGAGACGTGGGTTTGCAATGCGATATTAAGAAATGCAAGTTCCACGCATCTAAAGTCACGTACTTAGGCCTGATTATATCCCGTGACAGAATTAAAATAGACCCTAAAAAGGTCGCTGCGATTATAAACTAGGAAAGCCCTAGTAGCGTATAAAACATTTAAGGATTTCTAGGATTCGCAAATTTCTATTATCGATTTATTAATTAGTTCTTAAAAATTGCCTAACCGTTAGTAAACCTAATAAGGAAAAATATGAAATTTAAATAGACTGCTAGATGCGAACAAGCTTTTAACAACTTAAAATAACGTTTTACAACTACTCCAATTCTTACCCACTTTAACCCTAACCTTAAATGTGTCGTTAAAACAGACTTGTCTGATTATGCCCTAGGGGGAGTGTTATTATAATATAATAAGAATGGTAAGCTGCGCCTAGTAGCCTTTCTCTCCTAAAAGCTCGCCCTTGCTAAATTAAACTATAAAATATACGATAAAGAACTACTTGCAATTATTAGATATTTTAAATAGTGGCGCCCTAAGCTTAAAGGATTGTTGTTCCTAATATATATATTAACAGACCACAAGAACCTGCAGTACTTTATAACTATAAAGTAATTAACACAGCGCTAGATTTATTAGGCCAAATACCTCTTATAATTTAATTTTAAGATTATGTACTAACTAGGCAAACTTAATTAGAAGCCTAATACATTAATATAACAATTATAAAACCTACCTATAAACACTTTAGATAAACGGATTATAAATTAATTACGGATCTTACTGCCCCCTAAATACTTTAAAAAACTACGCTTTATGTTTCTAGATACGGAACTTAAAAGAAATAAATTGGAAATTGTTAAATGGGAAATAGAAATTAATGAGCTAATAGAATACAAATATAAGAACGACGTATAGATAATTAATATAATAAAAGCAATTTAAACAGGAAAATAATAGTATAAGAATATTATACTTACCGAATGCAAAATCCGAAATAATTAATTATATTATTAACAGAAGATGGTAGTTCCGAATTCCAAACCTTTACAATTTAAGATACTTAAATTTGTATATAACTTCCCTATAGTAGGACATCCTGGCCGTGCAAAGACTTATAAGATTGTTTAATAAGTATATTACTAGCCTATAATGCACAACTACGTACAAAAATACGTTTGAGTATATAGAATATGCGTGTGTAGAAAGACCTCTTATATAAAGAAGTAAGGAGTACTTTAACCACTACTAGTTCTAATATAAAGATGGCGTAACATCTTAATTAACTTTATAGTTAACTTGCCTAGCAGTAACGGGTTTATAAATATTATAGTAGTAGTTAACCGTCTTATAAAAATGCGATATATGATTCCTATGGACTTAATTAATACAATATTAGTAGCTAAATGTTTTGTTAAGTATATCTTTAAGCTATACAGACTTCCTAATATAATAATATCTAACTATAGAAGCTAGTTCATTTTAGACTTCTGGTAAGCTTTATATAAATAATTAAGCATTTAAATATAATTCTTAACTGCATTTTATCTAGAGATAGATAGCTAAACTAAAATTGTAAACGTGATTATAGAACAATACTTATAAATATACTGCTCCTACCTATAAGACGACTGGGAAAAATGGCTGCCTTTAACTAAGTTTACTATAAATAATATAATAAATGTATTAATAGGTGTAACGCCGTTCTATACAACCTACGGATAAGACCCTTAATTTAGATTTAAACTATAACCTAAAATTAACATAATAGAACCCATAATTAAACGGATTTAGTTAATTAACGCGTATAACTTTGCTAATTAAATAAAGCAGTTAACGGAACTATTATAAAGTGAATTAACATACGCTTAAATGTTATAGGAATGGCATGCAAATAAAGGACAAGCTCCTACATAGGACTTTAAGGAAGGTAATATGGCCTACCTAAATATATAAAACCTAAAGACTTAATAGCCCTTAAAGAAACTTAATTGGAAGTTCGTAGGCCTATACTAAATTAAGAAGAAACTAAGCCTATACGCCTATAAGCTTAAACTGCTAACTAAGATAAAAATACACCTAACGTTTTATGTAAGCTTATTATAACCTTTAAAAGATGATCCTATAACTTATAAAGTGCCGCTACTACCTCCCATAATTGTTAACAATAGTAATGGTTCTTACTTTATTAACTTAATTAACAATTTATAATAAAAACTATAATTTAAACAATTTAAACTTCTTGTTAAGTAGAAAGGATATAAAATATAAACCTAGGAAACCTATAAATAGGTTAAGGCCGACGCGCCTTCCCTAGTAAAAGAATTCCATAAAGACTATCCTTCGCGGCCTACTCCGGCTGGATAGACATAATATAAAGATAAATAACTACTACCTAATATAAAAACACGAAATATAATAGCAGGAAACTCAAAATTAAAAAGAACTTAAACTATATTATAACGCTTATAAGGTAATAAGTTATAAATTCTTAACTAAATCAAATTATTTTGGACCTTTAGCTAAAGGGGGAGGTACTATAACAGGACTAGCCTAGTTATAGTAGGAATGTCTTAGTAAAACACTTAATAGATAAAATCCAACGCTTTAATTAAATTCTGCTAAATTCTGCTAAGTTAATTAAATTCTGCCAAATTCCGCTAATTTAATTAATTCCTACTAGTCTCCACTAAATTCCACTAATATAATGGAATTTGGTTAAACCCTGTTAAAATCCGCGTGGGCTCGTGCCTACGCGTCTGCTGCTAAGACCACGAATATTTAGTTATAAGTTTCCTATATTCCTTTCTCTTCTTCACGCAACGTCTTGTTCTCTTCAAGAGCTATATACCCTTAGATTTAGATAGAATTTATATTATTCCTTTAAATCTTCCCTGAAGCCTCTTCGCGCCCTTATAAATACGCTTAATAGTAAAACACGTTATAGTTATTAATTTACTATTAATAGAAGTTATAAGCTTACGCGTTCTTATATAAGGTAATTACCTTAAGCTACTAGACTTTAAATTTCCGCGGTAAAAGATCCCTTAAGAGCTTTTCCTTCTAAGGCTTAATTATAGTTAAGTAGAGTATATCCTGGTCTAATATTGCTTAGCAAGACCTAGGTAAAGCCCCCTTTTTATTAAATGCCTTCTATATACTTATAAAACGTACTACCACTAGCGGCTCTAGCGGCTCTAGCGGCTCCTCCACATTATTATCCTCTACCTCTTCCTCTCCCTTATTATTATCTTCTATATCCATATCTATTGGGGGCTAGGCAGACGCTGGCGGTAATGGCGTAAATAGTAATACTTTAGGACGTAGGGGTGGGGAAATACGTGTAGGCTAAGGCAAGGAAACATATATAGGCTAAGGCGCTGCCCTAGGTCTTGCTTTCTTAGCTGCCGGTATGGAGGGTGTTAATATTAAATGGGAACGCTTCTTTAGCGGCTTAGCTGGCTTATTACGTTTATTAGGAGCCATAGAAAACACTACAGAAGGTCCTATATAATTATCCTAATTAGGCTAGACTTAAGCTTCATTTTAAGCTACTCACGGCTGTTTGCTAATGGTTGCTAGGTCTTTGACTAGCTAGCATTGCACCTTATACAAATTTTGGTGGGGTGCGATGCCGGTTGTTCGCGAAGTTAAGCGATGTAAACGATCTTTTGCGGTTGACTGTAAGTCGATTATATAGAAATCTTGGTGTTGTATCTTATGGCGCCCCAACAGCAGCAGCTGCCTACTCGATCGTCGGGTTGTGCTCCAAAGCCTTCGGAACGAAAGCGGGCTCAATCTATGCCTGCTTCTGCTATCCTACAGCCGCCTAAGAGGAAGCCGAAGCCGAAGGTGGCAAAGAAGAGGCAGAAGACAATACCAGTACCGTCACCGTTGCTGTCGCCGGCAACGCCCGCAGAGCCTACATCTGCAGATGAGGTCGATGAGGACGAGGATGAAAATACTAAGGAGCCTGTAGAGGTGGAAGATGAGGATGTAGACTCGCCGCCGCCGCCGCCGCCTGCACGCTTTATAAGTGTTTGGAAGGCAGTTGCGAGTAGTAAAAATGAGTCTCTTCCTGGCACAAAGTCAGCTATATTTAACACCAAAAATATATACTACTTTGAGCTGGATCTATGGCAGAACGAGACTATACAACGTCTATTACCACGGAAGTTTAAAATCACTCAGCTCCAAGCTGCCGCCTCCTGAGAAGGCCCGGCAAGCCGACTACTGCCCTTAAGATATTCGGTCGAGTGAGGATCTAAATTAAGCTCTCGCCATAATTGAGGGGTGGCACAAGCGCTGGCCGTTAAAGTCTCTATCCTTGAACTTTACCTTATATTTGGTTAAGGAGAAGGAGCCAGAGACTCCTGCCGCGACTCCAAGTCAGCAAGTAGCTAATAGGCCCGTGGGCAGAAGGACAGCTACACAAGCTCAACTTACCAATTTACCTGACGTAATTGCTGCTAAGGAGGCTTCTAGCAATAAAATACCAGTAATTGTAGATAGGTGGCCTTATATAAATATACATTGCCATAATAAAGGTAAGACGTGCTAGCAGGATAAGAAGTTACCTAACTTACCTAATACCGCAATTAACCACTATCCTATTGAGCTAGAAAACTTCCAGCGGTAGAATAAGGAGCTTCTCTCTAGTAACTCTACTATTAAGCAGCCGTCGCAATATCTTGTCGTTAACTTGGTTAACTATAGGGAGAGAGCCTCCTAGTCACGGAAGGCGGTTACAGCTCGGGCGGCTTAAAGGAGCGCTCCCCTCCATAACGCCTGGATTAGTATATAGAAGAGCTAGGTAGTAGAGCAGCTTATATTTCTTAACGAGTCAGCAGTAAATAAAAGGACTGGTAATAGGAAGTACGGCTAGTTACCAGCAGGGACTATATATAGTGTAGCACGCGTAATTAAAAGGTTAGAGAGGTGGAGTATTTTACCAGCGTTAGTAGTTAACAGATATCTTAGCTACCTTATCTTTTAAGGCTCTATTACCTCTGCGATATTTAAAGCCTTTATAGAGGATTAGGTACTGACGATGGTTCTAAAAGAGTCCTCCACATGCGTTTTCCTGCTTATATAAGCAGATTCCCTTTGCTTCCATTTTAGTCAGTATCCTTAGCAATCACTTTACCACCATAGACATAGGCCTATATAAGGGCCTATGTTCGTCATAGATAGATATCACAGGACGGGGGCAATAGCTATAGAGCGTATGTATTCAAGGAGTCTACAAGACGTTACGCGATCGATTATAAGGATCGAGGGCGTAGGAAGGTGATATACTACGCGTGGCTGACGTAAGCTGTACGCAAAGCGTACGCGAGGGCACGGGGTTCCGCTAGGGAGTCTCCCATAAAGGCTCCTGCGGCGGCGTTCCGTAACACTACCCCCCCTCTTATAGAGGCGGAGCTCCGGCAACGCTATGGTTACTATATACATATAGAAGGAACGCTTAAGGCATAGAGAAGGAAAAGAAATAATACTAAAGGGGTTAGCAGTGTGGAGTTCTGCTAGCTCTAATTGTTAAATGGACTAATTAGGATTTTCTATCCCCGGAATAGAAAATCGCTATTAGCTTAGTAGAAGGCGGTAAGCTAAACTAATATCTTTATAGTCCGCAGCGACATTGTGTAATAAGGCTTAGCACCCAAGAATTTAACTAATTAGATAACTTTAACCGGCGGTTAAAGTTCCTGGACATCTTAACGATTTTTTGGTCATATAATGGCAATCTGCGGCAATCTGATAGCAATTTACCCTTATATGGCAGTGTACAACGATTAAACTCTATAAGGGCTCCTATAGAGGATTAGGCACGAAATCTCTGCTTAGGCCCGGTTTCTATAGATTCGCGTAGTAAAAGTCACTAATTAGGTCCTTTGCATTTTTAAAGTCTTTCTATAGTTGCCATTCTGGCTAATCTATATCGAATCCTGTGTAAATAGCTCTATAGTAGAGCCACCGTCCTCTGCCTTTGCCAAAGTATTTAGAGTTAATAATTTATTTAATAGTCCACTCCTTGTAGTTCTCGTCTTTATTCTTATCTTGGATTAGTACTAGTAGGGGTTTAGGCTATATCTATCCTGGTAAGGGGTTAAGCTAGTAAAGGTGTAGTAGCTATAGGTAAAATATAGGCTATATCCTATAGGTGGCTAGGGCCGGCGGGAGCTCTAGCTCATATACGGCTCCCCTATTAATAACTCGTTTAATCTAATAGGGGCAAAGGTTCTTATAATCAAGTGACTTTATAGGCCTCTGTGTAGAGATATTATATACATCTAGCCATACCCAGTCACCAACACGCATCTCCAGTAGTGGTGTTCTATAACAGTCAGCAAAGTAGGCCTGCTTTACTTGAGCCCAGGCCATTTCTCCCCTATAGTAGTTAAGTAGATTTTTTATACGGTCTATATACTGGTCGGTAAGTAGCATCTTAAGGCGTTTTCCGTATAGCAGTTTCTTATTAATAGGTTCTGGTGGCTCTATGCCAGATTAGGGGTAATAACCCTTGTTTGCAAAGAACGGAGTAAGTCCTATAGTGGCTAAGACGTAGTTATTAGCTGCAAACTCGCCTAGTAGGAGGTAATCTACCTAGTTGTCCTAGCCGTAGGCAACGACCTGTCGTAAGTACGCCTTTATACTAGTATTAGCGTTTTCTAGCTATCCCACAGTCTTGTGGTAGAAGGATGTAGATATCTTAATAGAGATACTAAGACGTTAACAGATCCGTCTCTATAGGTTAGAGTTAAATTGCGTGCCCTAGTTGGACGTAATGGAGTTAGGTATCCCATATAGTTAGTAGACTTCGCGAAAAAAAGCGTCTGCGATGTTATTAACGGCTATGCCTTTGGTTGGGACGTAGTGATATTCCTTTATAAGTCGGCATATTATTATTAGGATGTTCTTATAGGTACAACCGTGCTATTTATAGGGTGGTAGGTTAGTAATAAAGTCTATAGCTATATCTGCCCACCGCCGTATAGGGATTAGTAGTGGGTGCAGTAGTCCTTAGTACTTAGTGTGAAAGGCCTTGGCATGCTTGCAGCCGTGGCAGGCGCTTATAAAGTATTTAACTAAGTCTATTATCTTAGGCCAGAAGTAGTATCGGCTAAGGAGTTTATAAGTTCCTCCTCTGCCTGGGTAACCGCTTAACTAGAGGTTGTAAGCCATCTAGATTAGTTGCCGTTATAGGTCTTCTAAATTGGGGACGAATAGACGGCCTCTATAGTAGAGTCTATTCTCCTTTACTTCTAAGGCTACTATATTAATTTGGCCTAAGTTTTAGAGGCTAGTAGGTGGCTTGCGGGCACTGGCAGTTTTTGTAGTAATAAGTTAGTGTAATAACGGGTTAATAGAGATGTTATATACAGCAGTAATAAGCTTGTTAATTTTAGGGAGCGGCTTTAAGTCTGTAGCATAAAGCTAAGGTATGGATAGTTCTGTTATAGGTAGTATACTAGGGGCCAGGTTCCTTGCTTTTAGGATTATCTACTATTAGAACTGATTATAGGGGTCGTCCTCTAACTAAGGAAGATCTTATAAGCGGCGTATTAGGCTATTAGGTTTTGTGCCTTATACTCCCAGCCTATATATAATTTTAAAGTTAAAACCGGAGAGGAACTCATTCTAACGTGCTTAGTATTGGTTTAGCTGCTTTATAGTTATAAAGTATTTAAGGTTACGATGATTTGTAAGGACTTTAGTTGGCTGGTTAGGTTCTACTAAGGAGAGTTCTAGTTAGAATTCTTTAAACACTTATACAATTGTAAGGAGTTCTTTATTATAGATCTTATAGTTATACTCTTATAGTGTAAGCTTAGATGAGTAGAATGTAACTAGGTGGAGAAGACCGTTGTTACCTATTTAGGAGAGGACGCCTGCGTTGACGTGGTCTAAGGAGTTGGTTTTAAAATAGAGTTGTCGTCCTAGTATAAAGTAAGCTAGGATAGGTGCTTTAGTAAAGGCATTTTTAAGGTCTTAGAACGCCTTCTTATAGTTAGGCGTCTAGGTAAAGCGTAGATACGTTTTTCTTTCTTTTACAGAAAGGCCCTTCGTTCGCATTATTACTATAAGTAGTGCTACTACGCCTAAGAAGTTGTATATAAATTTCTAATAGAAGTTGGTGAAACTGAGGAAGGCTTATACGTCCTTAATACAGTTAGGGGCTTGCTATTTGGTAATTATGCGTACCTTCTTAGGGTCTATATGGACACCCTTAGTAGTAACAATTAGTCTAAGGTATTTTACTTCTATAAATGAGAATTTACACTTCTTTAAATTAATATGGAGTCCTGCTTCCCTAAGGCGCTATAGGACCTTTTAAACATGCTTAGTATACTTAGGAGGGTCGTCGCTATAAATAAGTATATTGTCTAGGTACGCCGAGCAGAAGTCATTAAGGTAGTCCTATAAGGCGTTATTAATATAGCTTTAGAAGGTGCCTGGGCTGTTGTATACGCCGAAGGGCATGATAGTATATTTAAATTGGCCGAAGCGTAATGCGAATGCGGTTTTCCATTTGTCGCCTTCCTATATTCAGAGATGGTTAAAGGCGGCAATAATATTAAGCTTAATATAGATTTTGGCTTAACTAAGCCGCTTAAGGGTCTCATATATAAGCGGTACTAGGTATCGGTTCTTAATCGTAATAGCATTAAGTCCTCTGTAGTTAACGCAGAATTAGATACCTCCTCTAGGCTTCTTAGCGAGAAGGATAGGGGCGGCTGCTAGTAATATGCTGGGATAAATAAACCCTTTATTAAGGTGCTCGTCAATATACTTTTTTATAATTAGAAGTTCGTCTTTTAATATTAGGTAGGGTCTCTTATAAGGTGGCATTTTTCCTTATTTAATATTAATGGCATAGTCATTAGGTTAATGTAGGGGGAGTGTATCTACGCCCTTTTATAAGCATATATTAATAAAGTTGTGGTACCTCTTAGGGAGAAGCTTGCGGAGTTCCTTATTAGTAAGTCCCTTTTTAAGCTTTATAAACTTCTCAAAGTCCAAGGTTAAGAGTTTATTAAGTTCTATAGATGTGTTGTCCTCTAGGAGGTCCACCAGATCTATCCTATTACTATAGAGGACGTAATCCTGTTCTTTATTAAGTTTATATAGCTATAAGCGGGAGGCTACTATAACAACCCAGCTCTTCCTTTGTGCTATGCGATAAAAGGCTGTGGCACTAATGTGGTAACAGTTGGTTATAGGTGGTGTAATTAGAGGTTCTTTGGGTTAATATCCTAGGGAATAGGTAGAGGCGGCTAGGCTATACCCTAGGCAGGTCTCTCTGCAGTAGTTAGAGTTAAAGGTCACTTCTCTTTTCTTCTAGTTAATAATGGGGTTATGCTACTTAAGCCAGTTTATTCTAAGGATAATAGGGTAATTAGTAAGTGGTATAACGTAGGCCTAGAGCTCTTCTTAGTGTCCGTTTATATCCAGGTAAAGTTATGCCATATAAGTAATCTTTTATGCAGTATAACTACCGTTAGTGAGTTATAGGGCGTGGGCTTTAGTAAGGGGTAAGGTTAATAGGTTATGTTTATACACAAATTGGGTATCTATAAATTTATTAGTAGCTCTACAGTCAATCATAGAACAGTCTTTATATTGTTTTTTAGCAGTTGTTTCTATTACAGGTAAAACTATCTATTTTCATCCATCTATTCTTACTAAGTTATCTATTAAGTAGGCTAATATATAGATCCCTCTATTGTTAGGGTGTCCTAGCTTATAACTTAGGGCTGGGACTAAGCATTTCCCACTACTTCTACTGCTGCTGCTTCTTTATCTTGTATGGTAACGGTATATAGCAAGGTATTTGGTGTTCGAGGTATAAAGTTAGGTATTAGGCGGCGATTACCAAACCTAGCTATTAGGCAGTTTGGGTTTTTATAATAACAGCCTTCTTAACGGTATCTATAGCAGCGCCCTAGCTTCTAAAGTAGCTTACACTCTCCGTCTAGGAGTTTACGTAGGAAGGTTGGAATAGAGAGGTTAATATTGGCTCCAGTAATAGTATTAGTAGTAGGCGTTGGTGACCTAGTGTATATAGGTGTAATTGGTCCGGAGGGCTTTTATATAGAAGCCTTTGGGCAAGGGTTAGCAGTAGAGATCTAATTCAGCCGTCATTTAATCTTCCGTAGGGCTGCTACCATACTATAAACGTTATTATAATTGTAACTAGCGGCAGCGTAACTAAGACAATAGGTGACCTTTTTAAGGAGGTCTTCCTGGTCTTTAGCGTCGTCTTAAAAGAGGACTCCAGTGTATTCCTGGAACTTAATATAGAACTTATTAAATAACTTAGTGGGACTCATCTTTAGGGCACGTAGTTTGGCTTAACTAGTGGCCACTAGGTCGTAGTCGTGATATATTAGGTCAAGATTATCAAGGACCTTATAATAGGACTGCTACTTCCAGGGGCTATTAGTCTCCTATTAGGCGAAGAGTCTGTTAAATAGGGTACCCTTTATATGCCTGATAATATAACCAATCTTAGTATCCTCCCTAGGAAAAAGGTAGGCGCTCTAGGTTAGTTTCTTGCGGATTTACATCTTCCAGTAGCTATATTCCTTGCGGTCTCCCTGGAAGACTAGGGGATTAGGGTATTATATATTAGACCCCATAATTGTAGCTTAAGTTTAGTTGCTATTATAGGGGTCGTCCCTATTAGGTAAAGCTGCTCGACACTAACTTTTAGCTAAGTGTTAGGTGGGTAAGGTTGCCAGAGGCGTAGGGACTTAGGTGGTATAGTGCGTAGTAGGGAAGTGCTTAGCATTGTTACAGATATACTCGTTAAGCTAAGACTATAGGTATTTAATTATGCCCTCCTTCTTAGTAACCTGGGCAATAAGTATAATCTCAGCTTTCTTTAATTGTTAAACGTCGCGCTTAGATATACGGAGGTCATCTTCAGTCTCTTAGTATATGTTATTAGTAAGTGCCTCACTAGCTTATAAGTCTTGAATAATATTATGATCTTAGGCAGCACGCAGTTTAGCTTACATAAGCTTTAGGTGGTAGTTCTATAGAAGGCGGTAGTATTTATCAGGTTCTCGTGCTACTATTTATACAAATATCTTGGCGTCTCATATTTTGATCTTAATAGGTGGCTGCCTTTCTAGTTACTTTTCCGTGGCTGTGTAATTAATAAAGGATAAGACGTCGCTGGTGTCTATCTCGTTAAGGTTATTACTGTGGCCACCTATACTAATAGGGGTATACCCATCCTACTAGGCTAGTTAACTCTCATTATCTTTAAGGTGGTGCTGGGTACTTAGGGGTACTTATAGTTATAACTCTTTTAAGCCGCTAGGCTTACCCTTAGGGGTTAAGGCTAGGGTTAATAAATTAAATTCTCCTGGGATTGATTAGCGTTATAGGTTAGGTTAGGGTATTAGGTTACTCTTTAGGCTTAACATAGTGGCTAGTAAGGAATATTGTCTTACTATTATAGTGCGGAGGTTGCTTGTAGATATGCTGCTTCTAGCAGCGCCTACAGTATTATAGAGACGTAGAATTGGTCGTAGGCTAGGTGTCAGTAGTAAAAAAAAAAGGCGCAACGTAATGTCACGGGACGGGGGCAATGGCTACAGAGCGTATGTATTCGAGGAGTCTACAAGACGTTGCGCGATCGATCATAAGGATCGAGGGCGTAGGAAGGTGATATACTACGCGTGGCTGACGTAGGCTGTACGCGAAGCGTACGTGAGGGCACGGGGTTCCGCTAGGGAGTCTCCCATGGAGGCTCCTGCGGCGGCGTTCCGTGACAATAGAACTAGATAATTACATTCATTCGTTCCAATATCATCTAGTTCATCAGGTACTACCTTATTATACACTATATCCGGGGCCATAATTAGTCCTTATTCTTAACAACGCCGCGATCTATAAATTAACACAACTTTAAGAGCTTTATGAGCAACACAGCGTCTTACTAAAATTCCTACCACCATACTTACCAGATTATAATCCTATTAAGGCTACGTTTAATAATATTAAGGCTTAGATTAAAAGGAACTAGTGGCTAGTTAAGGACTTTAAGAGCTTTAAGAGCTTCTTATATTTTGCTATTAGTTAAGTATATGGTATATACGCAAGAGCTTACTTCTAAGAAGCAGGATATATTATAGATTAATAGATAGATACTATCTTAATTGCTTAAACTTTAAGATTAGAGACCTAATTTTAACTAGTGTACCAGTCTTAAAGCCGTATTCCTCCCATAGATTAAACATTATGCCTTTACCTAGCTTTTATAACTTCAGCCTGTTAATATTCCATTCTTATTCTACTAGCTTATTCTTAATTAGCTCTAAAATAGCCTTCTACTTCTCGCCACTAAATTCTAGCTTACTAGGTAGCCACTTAAAGAACTAGCTAAGTAGCTTAATTAAATCTGTTTCTGACTAAATAGGGCTTAAGTTTAGGGATGCTTTGGTATTCAAATATAATGTAGGATATTAATAAAGAAGGTAAATAATCTAACCTATAGCCCTAAGCTCCCTTATAAGTGAAACTTCCACTAGCTGCTTAAGATACCCCGCAGTAGAATCTTCCTTCTCTGCTACCGGCTCCTTCCGGCTCTTCCGGCTCTTGCGACTTCTCTTAAGAGAACGGAAGACAGTCGCGGTAGAGACTTAAATGTTAAATTTGTTAAATATGAAAGTCTGCATCTTATCTAGATATGCTGTTGGCTGATCTTTAAGGAAGTTAAGAAGGCGCTGCATAAACAGTTAGTAAAAAGCTCAACACCACGGCTGTATACATTACCATTTCTTGGTACGGTAGCAGAGCTCTCGGTTGACCTTAAACCACGGTAGGAGGTGCGTACGGTTCGCCCCAAATATTAAGGTTTAATCGTATCTTATAAATCGTCTTCTTGCCTACCTTTATAGCCTCCGCAATAGCTGGTACCGCCTTAGAAGCTTTGGCCACCGTGTGCACGCAGCCATCGCATGCATGGCACCAAAATACGTCTTTTTCAAATACTTATATCTCAACAACTATAAGAGCTATTTATATAAAATTTTAAATATAGCTTATTAAATGGTAAATAAAGCTCTTTATAAAATAAAAATGTTAAAAAATTATTATTTATAGTATAATATAAAATATAAATATAAAAGTATTATATAAAGTATAATTTTTATTATTTTATTTTATAAAAGGGTTTATTTACTATTTAATAAGACATATTTAAAATTTAACATAAATAGCTTTTACTGTTGTTAAGATATAAGTATTTGAAAACGATGTATTTTGGTGCCGTACATGCGGTGGCTGCGTGCACGCGGTGGCCAAAGCTTCTACTAGTTTTAATACGAATCCTAATTCTATGAATAACTTCATCTGGAAGGCGGCGGCCCATAATAACTTCAATTGTGGTGGTTAAAATTAAAAGAATTGCCCCTTATACAAATTTTGGTGGGGGGCGATGCGGCTCTTTCGTGTCCTAAGCGAGTTCCCAATCTTTTCGTAAGTCTGAGCTTCTGAGGTAAAGCGAGTTCCCGATATTTCGGTGATAACTGTACCGATATTATTGAAATGGCTGTAACGGAATCACGTCTGAGCTTGCAGTAAGTGCACCAACATCATCACCTACTCAGCCTTTGAAGTTTCGACCAAGTTTTTTGCCACATAGTACCCCATTTGCTCTGCAGGCGTTATGTATTGTCAAAACTGCCGCACACCGGTGAGACTCGATGCTTCCCTTAAGGAGCTCAACCCTGCTGCATTCCAACTGTTGACCGGTAAAATCGCATCATATCTCGCCTGAGATTGTCTCTACTGATACCATATAGATTCCACCGCTCCGCCTCCGCAGCAGTCTGCATTCTCAACGTCTTCTCGTCGCAACTATTTGCAAGATCGCCGAGATGATTACCAACATGCTTTACAAAATGCCCAAGGTTCCACGTTCAAACGTGCGGTTCCTTCCAATCGCTTCAGTCATACATCAGCTGCCAATCATACAAAAACGGGCGCAAAAGAAAATCCTGCTATGTCCTTCGTCATGCTCACCGACTCTCAGGTGGTACAGACATCAAGCCACCAAGTTGGGGATGAAAAGACTGACAGTCCTCTTTCTCAAAAGCAATCTAATGCCGTAGGATTGAGGGCCTCAGATGAAAATAGTCTACGATCATATGAAGCCGAAACAGCCACTCGTCTTTTCGAAATTCTCTCCGCCCATTCTGATATCGATCACCCCATCTGTGTGGAATGCACCGAGTTACTGGTTGATGGACTACAGAAACGATTGGGAAGTGCTACAAGAGAACGAGACGTCTACGTGGATTTCCTACGAAGAGCAAACGCAGACATTCCAAGTGACGAGGAAAGACAACAAGCCGTAGAAGCCTTGAAAGTTGCTCGCGAAAACGAGTCCTTCTCTTTTGCAGAACTTCAAAGACTTGAACAAGAAAAGGCCGCGATGGACCAAGAAATCACTGTTTTAGATGAAGAAGCCTATGAACTAGATCAAACAGAGGAGGCTTTCTGGCGAGAACGAAACTTATATACGGTTACTCTCTCTTCATTTCAGAGCGAAAGAGACGGGCTCAATACTCGATACGACCATGACTCTAAACAGTTGCAGCGCTTGCAGCGCACGAACGTTTACAACGACACATTTTGCATTGGTCATGATGGATATTTCGGCACCATTAACGGGCTTCGCCTTGGGAGGCTCTCAAACCCGCTAGTCGAATGGACCGAAATCAATGCGGCTTGGGGCCAAACTTGTCTGTTGCTTGCAACTGTCGCGCAAAGGCTGAGCTTTTCATTCCAAGGCTATCGACTGAATCCCATGGGGTCCGCCTCTACAATTGAAAAGCTAGACTATCCCCAGTCGAGTTCTACTAATGATCCCTCTTATCCTATGAGGCCTAGAATAACGCCCATGGAGCTTTACTGCACCGGGGACTTACCATTAGGGTTGGGTTTCTTGCACAGGCGTTTTGATAATGCCATGATTGCCTTTTTGGAATGCCTCCGTCAACTTGGTGATCATGTCGAACATGCACCAACTCAGGGAACCGCGGATTCTACCCACGGTTTGAAGATGCCTTACGACATCCGTAAAGACAAGATCCACGACACTAGCATCAAGTTAAGCTTCAATCAAGAAGAGTCGTGGACTAAAGCATGCAAGTATACTTTAACATGCTGCAAATACCTGCTAGCTCACGCGAGCAACATGAATAATTCTCCTAGGAGATCTTTTTAGATTTCATTTGCAAACGATAAATGTTGCATCAGTCTTATAACAGTCAATGCATACCGTAAAGCTGATATAATTTAATCTATGCCATTCTACAGAGCCCTCCTGCATAACGTATGGCGTTTTGAAACTTCCCTTATAAAATTGCCCACCCAAGGGTAACGTAGCTTATGTGCTTTGGATGGGGGCTTTTGACGGTTTTGAACATCAAAACTAATGCCTTAAAATGCTTAATTGCAGGCATTATGCAGCATTATCTACGATATAAATAAAATGAAGCTTTAGTTTTATAATTAAGGCTCTATCGCAACATTTTATAGTGTTTGTACTGGAAGCTCTACTCGATTGACTGCACGACGTTGCCCATATCCACGCCAACGTCCTCATCTAACACCTCACTGTCGCTCGAACTGCTCTGCTCGTCGTCCTCTACCTCTACCCACGTATTGACCTCTTCATCTACCTTTTATGCAAGCCTTTGAGTGAGCCGTCGCTGCCTCAAATGTAATAGTGCGATCGCACTTTAAGTATAAGGATCTGCCGCTACTACAGCGATGTGCACGACTGGAAAAATATTAATTCGCTTCGGTACGCGGGCTCGCCAGCAATCGTAGCGAACGCCCATTCTTGGCTGCAAGAACTTTACTTCTGGCAGACTTCGCGATCGGCCTTCCTCCGCAGTGTCGTGATCTTTATCAAATATCGTGCACGAGGTTTTCACCCGTACGATATCGCCAAATTTTATCGGCAGTTGCAGGAACAGCTTTGTATTCGCGTTTTGGCGGCCACAGCGGTTGGCGAGCTCGCGTACCGAAGCGAAATAATATTTTTCCTGAGGGGGGGTGGAAGCTTGTCGTGCACATCGCTGTAACTACGGCAATCTTCCGCAAGCTTTATAGTGTTAAGTAGTTACTTTATATAGCAGATTTCAGCAAAGAGGTCCTTAGTGGTTCTTACCCGTTTAACAAAGTTTTAGTAGAAGAGTTTTGCTTATAGGTAGGTATAAAAACTAAAGGTTTACCTATTGCTTAGAATTAACAAAAAGGGGTATATAAGAAGCGGTCCTCTAAGCTATATATATAGGTTAGAAAGACATCAAACCTCTAGTTCTCCTTTATAACAGCAGTATAGTATATAGTAGTATTATTAAAGCGTCTTACTATAGGGTTCCTAATCTAGTCTTAGACTATAGTCTTAAACTTATCCTATAGTAAAGAACCTTTATTCTTAGTACCTAGCCGTTAATATACTAGTTAGGCGATTATTTTTTCTTTTATAAGACCTTTAATGGCCTAGCGCGTGCGTCGCTTATGGTTTTAGTTATTAACCACGGCGATCTACGGTTAAAATGATGTTAAGTAGTACCGCTAATATTGGGTGGTAACTTCTTAACTAGGGCGTCGAGATTTATTTAGCGTATATATTCGCCGCGCGACTTATACTTTTTACTAAAGAGGCAACGGGAGGGCTTTATTAAATTAATAATGCTCTATAAGTTGGCTATTTTCTTAGCCAGCTCGTCTAGCTCCTTTGTATTAGTAGTATTTAGGAAAACGCTAGCAACCCTTTTAAGCTCTTTTTAAGCCTAGATATATAAGTTAAACTAGTCTCTAGCGTTTATAGATGTTTAATTATTTTAAGGTTTAGAAGGTAGCTTAGATTCTACTAATACACTTTTAGCGGTTTCGTCTACAATAGATACTAGGGCGTTTTGCGATTATATTGCTAGTGTATTACTATTAGGTATAGGCGTCGGTCTTCGTTTTAGAGGCATTATAGAAAAATTATACTGGCTATCCTCCTAAGAGAATTGGTAAAGATTTAAATATAAGGTAAGAATATAGATAAGTAGTCCAATTAATAAAATAATAGGGTATATTGTATAAATAGATAAATCCTTAAGGGAAAAGGAGGAGTCTATATATAAGGTAAGAAAGAGTTTTCCCTAGGTATATACAGCGTATGTACCTTACAGGTGAGTCACCCCTAGGTCGTCCCTAGGTCGCCCCTAGGTCGCCTATTACTTACGGCTATATAGCTATCTACTTAGGTTTTGCCTAATATATAAAATAGATATATTTAACTATTATAGTTATTATTAGAATATCTAGTACTATTCTTATTAAAGAAAATAGAAAACTTAGGCTATATATTAACTATAGGTAGTTAAATGGTATTACTAAAAAGGATAGATTTTTTTACCCTTAATTAGCAAAATCTAGAATAGAATTAGTAATATATAAATCTTTATAAAGATAGATCTAAGATGGGCCTATTACTAGATTAGGATTAAAGAAGGCAATAAATAGAAGGCAGCCTTTAGGTTAAAGGATAGACTATATAAGCTATTAATTAGAAGATAGTGATAGATAAATACTCCTTACTAATTAAGTTAAATTATTTACATCTATATTATAAAGATTAAAATATTAAAATATAACTCTAATAACTATAACACATTAATTAAATAGTACTATATAAAGCGCCGCGTAAACTTATTGTCACGGAACCCGACCGCAGGGGCCTCCATAGGAGAGCCCTGTGCCCTCGCGTACACCTCGCGTATAGCTTATGTCAGCTACGCGAGGGTATATCACCTCCTTACGCCCTCGACCCTTACAATCGATCGCGCAACGTCTTGTAGACTCCTCGAATACATACGCTCTATAGCCATTGCCCTCGTTCTATAACATTACGTTGCGCCTTTTTTTTTTTACTAACGCTTAGCCTATAACCAATTCTACGTCTCTATAATACTATAGGCGCTGCCAGAAGTAGTGTGTTTATAAGTTACCTTACTTTATACTTCTAAAGAATTGATAATAGTAAGATAAAATTTCTTACTAGCCACTATGTTAAACTTAAAGAATAACCTAATACCTATATTAAAACTACGACACTAATTAGTCCTAGGAGGATTTAATTTATTAGCCCTAGCCTTAACCCCTAAAGGGAAGCCTAGTGGCTAAAAGACTATAATGACTATAAGGGGGATATTAATAATATCTTATCCTTTATTAACTATATAACCACAGATAAACAAGCCAAAGGGCTACTACTTATTAAGATTAAGATATAAGACGCCAAGATATTTATAAAAATAGTAGTATAAGAATCTAATAAATACTACTACCTTCTATAGAACTACTATTTAAAGCTTATATGAGCTAAAATACATACTGCTTAAGATTATAATATTATCTAAGACCTATAAGCTTATAAGGCGCTTACTAATAATACACGCTAAGAGATTAAAGATGACCTCTGTGCGTCTAAACGCAATATCTAACAATTAATAATAATTCATTGCTTAACGTCCGATTCGGATCCCTATTGGGCCCACGCGGACTACTCCTTATTTACATGTGGGAAGAAAACTCAACTTAAGAAAGACTCAACTTGAGAAAACCCCGTGATCCATCTCCCCGCCTTTTGGGACTCGCCTGCTTAGCGCCTGCAAGTCACCAGTGGTGCTCTACTACCTTACTTTTTGACCTCCTTGGGAACCACTACTGCCGTAACAAGCCTACGGACTTATCTAACAATTAAAGAAGGCTAAAATTATATTTATTAATATAGTTACTAAAAGAGAGGGTATAATTAAATACCTATAATCTTAGCTTAATAAGCATATTTATAATAATACTAGACACCTCTTTACTGTATATAACGCTACCTAAGTCTCTATACCCCTAGCAACCTTACCTACTTAATACTTAATAGAGGGTTAGCGCTGAGTAGCTTTACCTAATAGGAACCCCTACTATAGCAGCGGCGATAATAAAAGTTATAATAATTAAACCTAAACTGCCACTATAGGGTCTAATACACGCTACCCTAATCCCTTAATCTTTAAGGGTAACTATAAGGAATACAGCCACTAGAAGATATAAATCCGCAAAAAACTAACCTAGAGCGCCTGCCTTTTCCCTATAGAAGATACTAAGATTAGCTACATTATTAGATAAATAAAGGGCATCCTATTTAATAGGCTTTTCGCTTAATAGGAGACTAGTAGTTTTTAGAAATAGCAGTCCTACTAGGAAGTCCTTAATAACCTTAACTAAATGTACCGCGACTATAACCTAGTGGCCACTAGTCAAGCTAAACTACGTGCCCTAAAAATAAGTCCTACTAAATTATTTAATAAGTTCTATATTAAAATTTAGGAATATACTAGAGTCCTTGCCTAAGACGACGCTAAAGACTAGAAAGATCTTCTTAAAAAAAGTCACTTATTGCCTTAGTTATGCAGCCGCTAGCTATAACTATAATAACATTTATAATATAGTAGCAGCCCTATAAAAGATTGAATAACGGCTAAACTAGATTACTACTATAAACCCTTACCCGAAGACCTCCCTATAGAAGCCCTTTAGACCTACTAAACTACTAACGCCTACTACCCTAAGCAATACTACTAGTCCTAATATTGACCTCTTTATACTAGCCTTCCTAAAGAAGCTACTAGATAGAGAGTGCGAGCTACTCTAAAAGCTAAGGCGTTGCTATAGATGCTGTTAAGAAGGCTGTTATAGCTATAGCCCAAACTACCTAATGGCTAGGTTTAGTAGCCGCCGTTAAATACCTAACCTTATACCCCAGACACTAAATATATTGCTATATGCCACTACTATATAAGACAAAGATGTAGTAATAGTAGTAGAATTAGACGCGGAAGCGGAAAATATAAAGTCCTAGCCCTAAGTTACGGGTTAGGACACTCTAATAATAGAGGGATCTATATATTAGCTTACTTAATAGATAGCTTAGTAAGAATAGAAGAATAGAAGTAAATAGTCTTACTTATAGAGGGAACTACCGCTAAGAAATAATATAAAACCTATTCTATAATTAACTGCGGAGCTACTAATAAATTTATAGATATCTAGTTTGTACGTACTTATAACCTACCTACCTTACCCCTTACTAAAGCCTACGCCCTATAACTTGCTAATAGTAGTTGTACTGCACAGAAGATTACCTATATAATATAATTCTACCTAAATATAAACGGACACCAGGAGGAGCTTTAGGCCTATATTACACTACTTATAAACTACCCTATTATCCTTAGAATAAACTAGCTTAAATAGTATAACCCTGCCATTAACTGGGAAAAGAGAGAAGTAACTTTTAACTCTAAATACTATAGAGAGACCTGCCTAAGACATAGCCTAGCTGTTTCTATTTACTCCCTAAGATATTAACCTAAGGAACCCCTTATCTCCCCACTTATAACCAACTGCCACTATATAAGCGCCGCAGCCTTCTACCATATAGCATGTAGAAAAGGCTAGATCGTTGCCGCAGCCTTTTAATTACAACTATATAAACTTAATAAAGAATAGGACTACGTCCTCTATAGTAATAAGATAGACATAGTTAACTTTCTAGAAGATAACGCCTCTATAGAACTCTATAGACTTTTACCCTTAAACTTTAAGAAGTTTATAAGGCCTAAAAAAGAACTTACTAATAAGGAACTCCGCAAACTTCTTTCTAAAATATACTATTACTATATTAACCCTACAACTATACTATTAACCTTAAATAAGGAAAAATGCTACCCTATAAGAGACCCTACCTAATATTAAAAGAAGAGCTTCTAGTTATAAAAAAGTATATTAATAAGCACCTTAAAAAAGGGGTTATTTATCCCAGCATATCCCTATTAGCCACCCCCATTCTTCTTACTCAAAAGTTAAGAGAAGGTATCTAGTTCTGCGTTAATTACAGAGGACTTAATGCTATTATAATTAAAAACCAATACCCTATACCACTTATATGTGAGACCCTTAAACAGCTTAGTTAAGCTAAAATTTATACTAAGCTTAATATTATTGCCGTCTTTAACCGCCTTTAAATATAGGAAGGCAATAAGTAGAAGACCGCATTTACATCGCGCTTTAGTCAAATTTAATATACCATTATGCCCTTTAGGGTATATAATGGTCTAGGCAGTTTTTAAAGCTATATTAATAACACCTTATAAGACTACCTTAACGACTTTTACTCTGTATATCTAGACAATATACTTATTTATAGTAATAACCCCTCTAAGCATACCGAGCACATTAAAAAGGTTCTACAACGCCTTAGAGACGTAGGACTATATATTAATATAAAGAAGTGCGAATTCTTAGTTACAGAAGTAAAATACCTTAAACTAATTATTACTACTAAGGGTATCCATATAGACCCTAAGAAGGTATAAATAATTACCAAATAGTAAACTCCTAACTGTATTAAGGATGTATAAGCCTTCCTTAGTCTTACTAACTTCTACTAGAAATTTATATACAACTTCTTAGGCGTTATAGCACCACTTATAGTAATAATATAAACGAAGGGCCTTTTTATAAAAGGAAGAAAAATATACCTATATTTTACCTGGACGCCTAAATACAAGAAGGCGTTTTAAAACCTTAGAGACGCTTTTACTAGAGCACCTATTCTAGCTTACTTTATACTAGGACGGCAACTCTACCTTAAAACTAACTCCTTAGACTACGTTAATGTAGGCGTCCTTTCCTAGATAGGTAATAACGGCCTCCTTTACCTAGTTGCATTTTACTTATCTAAGCTTACACTACAGGAGTATAACTATAAGATCTATAATAAAGAACTCCTCACAATTATATAAGCGTTTAAAGAATTTTAACTAGAACCCTTCTTAGTAAAATCTAACTAGCTAACTAAAGTCTCTACAGATTATTATAACCTTAAGTACTTTATAACTCTAAGCTTACTGGAACAAATTCCTCTCCAGTTTTAACTTTAAAATTGTATATAGGCTAGGAGTATAAGGTACTAAGCCTAATAGCCTAACACGCTGTTTACAAGACCTTCCTTAGTTAGAAGATAACCCTTATAATTAATTCTAATAATAGATAATTCTAAAAGCACAGAACTTGGCCATATGTATATTACCTAAGATAGAACTAACTATAACTTAGCTTTATACTATAGAACTAGAGTTACCCCCTAAAATTAATAAGCTTATTACCGCAGTATATAACACCTCTATTAACCCATTACTATATTAACTAATTACTGTAAAGACTGTTAGTACTTATATGCTGCCTACTAACCTCTAAAGCTTAGGCTAGATTGATATAATAGCCTTAAAAGTAAAAGAGAACAGGCTCTATTATAGAGGCCATTTATTTATCCCCAACTTAGAAGACCTATAACGGTAACTAATCTAAACGGCCTATAACCTCTGGTTAAGCGGCCACTTAGGTAAAAAAGGAACCTATAAGCTCCTAAGCTGATACTACTTTTAGCCCAAAATAATAGACCTAGTTAAACGCTTTATAGGCGCCTACTATAGTTATAAGCGTACTAAAGCATTTTATATAAAGTACTAAGGACTACTATACCCTTTACCAGTACCTATATGCTAATAGGCAGATATTACTATAGACTTTATTATTAACCTACCACCTTATAAATAACATGGCCAAACCTATAAGAACATCTTTATAATAATATGCCGACTTATAAAAGAACGCCACTATATTCTAACTAAAGGTGTAGCTATTAGCAACATTGCTAATGCCTTCCTTCGCGAAGTCTACTAACTATATAGGTTACCTAACTCTATTATATCTAACCAAGGCACATAATTTAACTCTAATATATAGAGGCAGATCTGCTAACACCTTAATATATCTGTTAAGATGTCTATATCCTTTTACTATAAAACTGCTGGATAACTGGAAAATGCTAACGCTAGTATAAAGGCGTACTTATAATAGGTAGTTGCCTATAGTTAAGACAACTGGGTAGACTACCTTCCGCCAAGCAAATTTATAGCAAATAACTATGTCTTAGCCACTATGGGACTTACCCCGTTTTTTATAAATAAAGGTTATTACCTATAATCTAGTATAGAGCCACTAGAGCCTATTAATAAGAAACTGCTATATAGAAAACGCCTTAAGATGCTACTTGCTAATTAGTATACAGACTGTATAAAAGATCTACTTAACTACTATAAAGGAGAGGTGGCCTGGGCCTAAGTAAAGCAGGCTTACTTTGCTAACTGTTATAGAACACTACTACCTAAGATACGTATTGGCGACTAGGTATAGTTAGATATACATAATATCTCCACGCAGAGGCCTATAAAGTCACTTAATTATAAGAACCTCGGCCCCTACTAGATTAAATAAGTTATTAATAGAGGAGCTATATAAAAACTAGAGCTCCTGCCTGCCTTAGCCACCTATAGAATATGGCCCGTGTTTTACATATAGCTACTACACCTTTACTAGCCCAACCCTCTACTAGGATAAATATAGCCTAAACTCCTACTGGTACTAATTTAAGATAAGAACGAAGACAAGAACTATAAGGAGTGGACCGTTAAATAAATTATTAACTTTAAATACTTTGGTAAAGGTAGAGGACAGCGGCTCTACTATAAAGCTATCTATATAGGATTTAATATAGATTAGCCAGAATGGTAACTATAGAAAGATTTTAAAAATGCAAAGGATTTAATTAGTAATTTTTACTATGTAAACCCATAGAAACTAGGCCTAAGTAGAGATTTTGTACCTAATCCCCTATAGGAGCCGCCACAGCTAAATTATTATATATTACCGTTACATAACTACTCTAATAAAATATTAAGGAACTTTAACTGCTAGTTAAAGTTGTCTAATTAGTTAGATTCTAGACGCTAAGGAGAAGTTAGCCAATTAGGATTTTCTATCCCTGGGATAGAAAATTGCTATTAGCTCGCTTACTACTAGCGCCTTAGCAATACTCTTGCATCTTACTAAGTCTTTAACAGTCTTCTTCCCCTCTATAGCCCAGTACCTTTACATAGGCAACCCTTAAGCTTTAAGTTAGAAGTATCTATATAGGCCCATCACACATATAACAATATTTCTTCTTCTTTTATATACCCTAAGCATTCCCCCTATATATATATAGTAACCACAGCGTCGCTAAAGCCCCGCCTTAATAGGAGGGTGGGTAGTGTTACGGAACCCGACCGTAGGGGCCTCTATAGGAGAGCCCCGTGCTCTTGTGTACACCTTGTATACAGCTTATGTCAGCTACGCGAGGGTATATCACCTCCTTACGCCCTCGACCCTTACGATCGATCGCGTAACGTCTTGTAGACTCCTCGAATACATACGCTCTGTAGCCATTGCCCTCGTTCCGTGACACTTATCTAGGTATTACTACTGCTTATCTACGAACTGCCTCCATAAGCACGCCTATGTATACGCCTACGGCTATACCAACGCGTAGTATTTCCAGTATTCTATTTAAATGCTAATAGCTTATAATAAGTTGATGTATTAGCGCGAACAGAGCTAGCTAGGTGGCTATAGCGGCGCTTAATAGTTAGAGGCTAAGGTGAGGAAAGATAAGGCAAATATAAGGTAATATTTTAAATATAGCCGCGCGACGGTCGTGTGACGGTCGCATACTAATGTAAATGCAAACGACTTAAATTTACGTAATATTCTAACTTAATTAGGAAGGGACTAAACTTAATTAATAGGAGTTATCTATCTACCGTAGTCCTAGTTATATAGTTTAGGCTTATAAACATACTAGTAATATTCTAGAAGCGAATTAATAGTATATTAAGAGAAAACCTAGATAAATTATTTATAGTATATATTAACAACATTATTATCTACTTTATAAGTAAGGATAAATATAAGGAATACCTTAAATAGGGTTTAAAGAGACTATAAGACAAATAAATACTAGTAGTAATTAATAAGTATAATTTTTTTAAGGAAGAAGACTTTATCGGATTTATTATTAAACTAGGCTAAATTAGTATAGACCTAAAGAAGGTTAAAGCTATAGTAAGTTAGTAAAAACTAGAAAAAATTATATAGTCAATATCATTTTTAAGGGTTTATAACTACTATAAGAGGTTTATTATATAATAATAGTTAAAGAATATTAAGCCGTTTACTTAACTAATAAAGAATAAGAAACCGTAAGTATAGGCAATAAGTGTAGGGAGCTATTTAGAGAACTTAAAAAGGTATTTACCTATAATCTAATCCTTAAAATCTACTAACTAGCGTTAGAGATAGTGGCTAAAATTAATATATTAGACTTTGTATTAAGAGTATACTTACTATAGAAGCACTAAGACGTATAGCACTTAATAGTATACTATAGTTAGAAGATAATGCTACTAGAGTTAAATTACAATATCTATAATAAAGAGTTATTAAATATAATAGCAGCGTTTAAGAAATAAAGGGTATTCTTATAATTTATAGATAAACTATTTATAGTTAAATAGATTATAAGAATCTTGTAGGATTTTTAACTATAAAGGGACTTAATAGAAGATAAGTTACATAGAAGGAAATGCCTATAGATTACTATTTTAAGATTAAATATATAAAAGGAACTAAGAACGTATAAGTAGAGGTAGTAAGTAAAAAGGTAGAACTATAAAACGATAAAAAGCTATTAGGAGCAATATTATAAAAAAGATAAAGATAGAAAAGTTAGGTATAATTACCTAAAAATTATAATAACTTTTGTGACGGCGTTAAGGCGCATTATCTAGTTAGGGGCTCGCTTAAGACTTGGCATGTATATATAAACGTGGCCTTACCACCTTCTCTTGCTCCTTAGCTTAATATCTTCGTAATACAGCATTTGTTCGCTTTATCTTGCAAGCATTTATTTAAGTCTTCGTTAAGACATTTGTTTAATAGTTTGAGTCGTTATAACTTATGGAGTATAGATCTATAAAGCACTAGAGAGTATATAGATATAAAGGTTTTAAGAAGCATAGCTTAAGGATTTAGATATATAATAGTATAAGTATAGAGAGGCTATATATATACTAAGAGGTATTATAAAAGAATTCATTAAAGATTTATATAGGGGAATAATATAAATATACAATAGAGCTATAGGGTTAATATTAAGACTATAAAAGGAGTATATTATTTAAGGAATTTATAAACTAGCTAGATAAGTTATAAAAAATATATAAATTGCTAAGGAAATAAGCTAGTATAAGGGGGCAAGGTGCTTTAAGGCAGCTTTAAGGAAATAAGATTCTATTATAAGCTAAATTATATAGACCTTATAAGTAATAAGACGTTTAGATAAGGAACAGAACAGAACTGGGTCGACGTGGTCAAGATATAGAGATAGCTATGGTATGTGCACGTACTTTAAGATAATTCTATAGAATTTTACTATCACTAAGTGTTTTACCAAGACGTCCTGTAATGGGATAGTCCTATTACAGCTAGTAAGGTATAAACTATATAGAAAACTATAGCTAGTAGAAGTAGTTAAAAGACTATAGAAAGTTATTTTTATAGGGCTTTATTATAAAATTACTAAAGTTAAAGGATTTTATTACTAAATAGATTAACTAGGTAAGGCTATTTTATAGCATATATAGAAGAGATTTTAGTAGAGAATATAGCTAAAATCTATATTAAGAAAATATTTATAAGATATAGAGCACTAATAAAACTTATATTAGATAGAGATATAAAATTATAGTAGCCTTTTAAAAGGTCTTCTTAGCGGAATAAGGCGTTCGTGTGGTAATATTAATGGTATATTACCTATAGATAGATAATAAATAAAAAGACTAAATTAGATATTAGAGTGGCCCTAATCTAATTTATAAAGTTAATCCTATTCTTTAGCTAACTTTTATATACCTTTAAGTTCTTATAACTTAGGCTCTTATAGCTAATATCTTGCGCTATACTTAGCGTCCTTATAAATTTAGTATACGTTATTATAATAAAACGCAGAGTGGTTAATCGAATACTCCTTAGTCCCGCGTAATATACTTATATTTATATTATTATTCTCTAACAACCTTATGCCTTTTACTGTGTAGTTATTCTAACTACCTCTATAGCCTCTAGCGATATAACCTTATTTTCTGTAATTTATATAAGCTCCTTCCTTAAACTACTTATTTTACTATAAAGTCCGCCTAAATGTCTTCTACTACTAAGATCCCTAGTTCGGCCTCTACTCCTTAGTCCTTTAATTACTTAATTTATAACCTTTAGGTTTCTATAGTCTTCTAATTCCTCTTTAAGTTTCTTTAGTACTATTTAGATCTATTAGCTCTATACTATATTATAGTTTAAACACCTATTGTAATAGGCTTATATAAATGCTTCTAAACCAAAGCTTATAGATTACTACTATACAAGAATACTAAGCTAAGGAGAAGAAGAAGGAGAGGATTGCTAAAGACTAGTAAGATATAAAGGGGTCGCCAAGGCGCTAGTAGTAAGCGAGCTAATAGCGATTTTCTATCCTAGGGATAGAAAATTCTAATTAATTAGCTTTATAAGTAGTGCTAGCAGAATATAGTAGAATTTAGTAGATTGCCTAGAAAGCGGCAATATAGTAAGTAACGTGCCCTAGCACCATTATATTACACCCTCCCCCCCCTTCTAAAAAAGCCTGCCCTTAGGCTTTATCCAAGTTCTTTATTATTATTTAAATTATTATAGTTATCTGACCCTTCTTTCTAGTATTTAATCCAGCTATCTAGTTTATATAGTGGTCTAGGGAGATCTAAGTAGGCTAGGTAGAAATCTCGCAGCTTATATAGAGAGTACTTAAAATTAGACGCGGGGTACTATTCTGGATCTTTATTATAACCTACTTAGCTTATATAGTATTTTTAAGGTACTATAGTCCTTCTTAACTGCTAAAATCTCTTTAACTTTCTATTCCTCGTCCTCTATAATCTAAATTGGTAGTAAAGGGTTGTTATACTATCTAGGCAATAGGTTGTCCGTGGCCTTTTATAGTCGGTCTAAAGAGAAAATAGGGTAGATCTTTATTAACTCTAGTAGCTTAGCCCTAAAAGAGTGCCCTACCTTCTTAAGGATTTTATAGGGCCGGCTATTTAGTGGTTTAGTTTATAGCTCGGCCTCTAGGTCTTTTAGTTTTTTATTAACACCTATACCTTATCTCCTGCTTAGAAGTCTATCTCGCAGTAATATTAGTTTATATTAGCCTCTTTCTTCTCCTATACCCTTTTTATAATTGCTTAGGCAGTCTCCTAGGCTCTATATATTCTCTTAGCAAATATCTAGACCTCTTTATAGCTAAGGCGTTCGCGGGCCATTATAGTGTAGGGTTATTGCCTAGGTGTATACAGTACCTCGTCAAAAGTCTCCGTGCCGAGCGCATTTTTAAGATAAAATCTATACCAAATTATTATATAACAACTACATTATTAATTTTAAAGCTTTAAAAAATATCTAAAATTCATAATATATATAAGCCTTAGCTATTATAACAATTTTTTAAAATTTAAAACCTATAACTCTTTTAGAAATCCTACTAATTCTCTTTTGCAATCTATAATATTTAATATATATTTTTTATTACTATATATTAAAATTCTTTCAAAAAAATTTAATAGCTTGTAAAGATTTATATTTATTACAACTCTTTTTATTTAAATTTTTATTTTAAAAGCGTAAAAGTTTATTATAAGATTATAAAGTTTAAAATTTTTATTTTATATGGAAAATTGTACTTTTTCTACTTTTTTGACTTTATAACCTTATAATAATTTTTTACATTTTTTAAATAAAAATTTAAATAACAAGATTTTTAGTAAAGGTAAATGTTTATAGCATATTAAATTTTTAAGAAATATTTTTAATATTTAGTAATAGAAAATATAGGCTAAATATAGTGAGTTTGAGTAAGATATCAGTATAACACACAGGCTTTTAACAAGGGACTGTAAATGCTAAACTCTAAAAAAAATTCGCAATTGCTCAAACATATATCTGCGAAGAGCTTCCAATATTTTTTAAAGCTCTAGAATCAATTGCGTGGTTGTTGCATAGCAATTTAGCAGGAAATGTCATTTTTTGGGTGGCCTCGGCACGGACACTTTTGACGAGGGACTGTAGTAGGGAGCAGGCAAGCCAAGCATGAGTTATAAGGAGAGTCGATAGAAGAGGACGATATTGTAACGGTGCTGGGGCACCGTCCCCAGCAGCTGGCTTAGCGCAATATCCGGAGTTTGCCTGTACCATATATATTACCCCCTAAAGCCTCTTTTCCTCTTCTTTTTCTCCTTAGCTTAGTATTCTTATATAGTAGTAATCTACAAGCTTTGGTTTAGAAGCATTTATACAAGCCCGTTATATTATACTAAGCTTACCTAACCCCCCGGGACTTCGTCTGCAACAACGCGTTAACGTGTTATACTTAGACCTCCCTTTTCCCTTGCCTGGGAAGGCCTGGATAATACCCCACCCCCGTTTTATAGGTCCTTAAGAACTTGCGTTAAATGCCCCTAGCTTGACGCGTTAATAACGCGTAGCTAAAAGGTCTCCTGCGGTTATAATTAAATGCCGACTTTAATAGCCAAGGATACGTGCCTGGGAAGGCTTTAGAATATCTTACCCCTCTAACCTTTTTAATTAATACGGAGTTGTGTAAGCTGTAGAGACAACCCTAGTTAAGACTTAGCCTAGGGCTGCGAGGAACGAAGTTAATTAAGACTTAGCTATAACACTACGATAAACGATATTAATGGATACCCAGACTACTGCTGCGATAACCACCCTAATTAATACTAAGCTGTATAAGGAGAGACGAAATTAATTAGGAAGGACTTGCTGGCACTATACTGCTACACTAAACCCTAAACCTAATTACTGACTGTGCTAATACGCCTATAGTCTAACTAACTAAACGATTGCGCTAATACGTCTGCAATCTAAATGTGATTTAAATGCGGCCTGAATATAATTTAAAAGTAAATCTAATAACCCGTTATGCTAATATACCTGCAATATAACTCTCTAACTTGTCTATAAACGCCTATATAGACGCCCGTTAAGTTTTTATTAATAACTACTATATATAATTGACCCAAACCTTATTATTGACCTAGGTAGTCTCTTAATCTTATGGCCGAATATATCTATATCCTATATATAGGGGTACTAGGAATCTGAGGAGAATTTAAGTGATTTATAGCACTTTTAATTAGGAGAATAGATTAGGAGAATTATTCCAATTTATGGCACTCTTTAATAGCTATATAGATAAGCCTATTTATCTCTATAACCTTTTATAAACTATTAATACTTCCTCTTAATAGCTATTTATATAACCTTCTATAAATAAGACAGCTTACTATTATAAAAGTACATCTTACTAGTTGTTGATAAGAATTAAAATCTTAACACGTACGCCCTTAATATATACGCTCTTAATACTATTTATTAACTACCCTTAAACTGCCTATTACCTAATGGCAGTCCTCCTTAAATATTAGTATATAAATCTGCTCTCTAATAGCATCTTATTAAATTAAACGCTATATAACAGCTTACCCTTATATAACTATACTTAAATATTAAAGCGCACTCTTTCTTTAATACCTTTAACTCTTTAATAAGAATTAAAATATTAACACGTACCTTCTTAATACCTCTTTTAATACCTCTAATAACGACTTAATATGCTAAGTCATAACGGCATTTCTATAAGTCTTTAATTAATACCTTCCTTAATTAAATATAAGTATTTAAATACGGCTACCAACTCTATAGCATACCTTTAAATCTTCTAATAATACTTAAACACGTCTACTATTTTATAATAACCTGTTTTAAGAATTACGAGAATATTAACAGACTATATACTAATACCCTAATTAATTCCTATTAAATTATTAAATATACTATAATTAATAGTATATCCTTTAACTAATTAAATACCTTAATAAGAATTAACCTATTGGCACGTCTCCCTTAATACCCTACTTGTATAATAACTAGTTAAATATGCTATAATTAATAGCATACCTTAAACCAATTAATTAACTATAGCTAGTAATATAATAGTATCTCTGCTAGTTAACAGCATATTAATTAATCGAATAATTAATAACGTCTTAAACTACCTACCGATTAATAGTAGACCTCAAGAAACCGATAGACGGATTATGTCGTTACGCCTATAATCTAAATGCGATTTAAACGCGACCTAAATGCAATTTAAACGCGAACCTGACTGACCGTCGTGCTAATATACCTGCGACACGAACTATGACTTTGATAACGACCATATAAGTTCGTTGATGATTGACTGCCTCCCTTACTGATTTAATTATCTTTTTTTCTATCTACGGTAATTCTTTTTAACTAATACTAAGCTATATATACTAAGGAACGACCACAGTTGATACTAAGTTATATAAGCTTTACCTTAGGCATTTATACACTTTAACAATGAGGTTAATACTAAGCTGTATAAGCTTTAATAACGAAATTAATTTGGATAAACTGGATAATAATTGCGCTATTACGCCTGTAATCTAAATGCGATTTAAATGCGATTTAAATATAAACCAATTAACTGATTGTGCTGTTATGCCTACGATTAATTAACTAATGATAGCGTCAATACGCCTGCTATCTACCACCAGTCGCTTGCACCATACTGCTATTATAATAGACCTCCGCTGCTCTGCCTATAGCCGATTAACCCTTACTGCTTTATTAGCAGCCAACTACCCTTACTGCTCTGCCCGCAGCTAAATAACTACTTACTGCCCTACCTGTAGCTAACCGACTTCTACTACCCCGCTTATAGTAATAACCGTATATAAGGTGGAGCTTTGCCCCTTATACAACCCTATCGCTTGCACTATACTGCTACCCGACCTCTGCTATAATGTACCTCTCGCAGCTAAACTAATACCTTGCTGCCTTACTATAGCACTATAGTTAACTTCTACTGCTCCGCCTGTAGCTAAATAAATAGACCCTTACTACTCTGCCTGCAGCTAATCCTAATTTAACTATTACTGCTTTACCTATAGCACTATAACTAACTTCTACTGCCCTGATTATAGTAATAACTATATATAAGGAGAGCTTTGCTTCTTGGAATATGACCCTATTGCTAGCACTATACTACTACCCTAACTAGATAATAATGGCGCTAATACGCCTGCTATTGCGAATAATAATAATCGCGTTAATGCACCTGCAATCCACCAGCTAACTAATAGATTGAGCTCCGAACGTTTAACCTACTATTACTACCTAACGCTTGCACTATACTGCTATTATAATAGGCTCTAGCTGCTCTACTTATAGTTAACTAACCCTTACTGATTTGTTAGCAGCTAACTAGCCCTTACTGCTTTGTTAGTAGCTAACTAACCCTTACTGCTTTGTTAGTAGCTAACTAACCCTTACTGCTCCGCCTACAGTTAACTAACTTCCACTGCTTCACCTATAGTATTAACTGTATATAAGGTAGAGCTTTGCTCCCTAGAATATAACCTTGCCGCTAGTACTGTACTACTACTTAAACTAATAAGACATTGCTAATACGGCTGCGATACTAATTACTGTTATGCTAATAAGCCTATAACCTAAACATAACTAGGTAGAGTTTTGCTCCCTAAATATACCCAGCTAAATAAAGCATAGCTCTTTAGAAGGCAAACCCACCGCTAGTACCGTACTGCTGCCTAAATTAATAAGCTCCGCGCTAATATGCCTATGGAACTATAACCTATTAATAAGACTTCGTGCTAATACGCCTGTGAATATAATACCGCCGCTAGCACCGTACTACTGCCTAAATAGATAAGTCTCACTGTAACCTAAATGCGATTTAAATGCGACCTAATAGTAATTTAAACGCGACCCGCTGATAATATTCTGTGCCGATCTGCCTATGGAATATAACTCTATTGCTGGCATTATACTGTTACCTAAATGACCCCATTGCTAGTATTGTACTGCTACTAAACGGATAAGAGCTTGTGCCGATATGTATATAAGCTATAACTCCCTAACCCTTCCACCTTTATTAAAAGCTTTTTACCTACCTTTTTATAAGAGGGGGAGTAGGGGGGCTTTTTTTATGGCTTAGGGCGCGCTATAATAAAAGGGGGGATAGTAAATCTAGGAGATACCGGAGTTTTAAAGGAGGAACAACTAATAGAGGACTCCTAGTAATATACCTCTTGCATTAGCAGGAGCTGCAGGATGGCTGCCTACCCTATATTAACTAGGTATAGTAATATACCTCTTGCAGCTGTAGGAGCTACAGGACTGCTACATGCCCTATATTAATTAATATCGCGATTAAGCGCCAGATACTAGATTTTTTTTCTCTTCTTCCTTTTCTTTCTCTTCTTTTTCTTCTATAAGGGGACAAAGCCTAAGGGTAGGCTTTTTTAGAGAGAGAGAGAGGGGGGGGGGGGGGGGGGGTGTTGTAACGGGGGGGGCCC